>Ga0256404_1012470_pt1 | contig 11049 bp, 11 predicted proteins | sample RumenRJG_01DNA_FD_185990 | JGI IMG/M metagenome (GOLD analysis project Ga0256404, IMG submission 185990) | Bovine rumen microbial communities from Lethbridge, Alberta, Canada - RJG_01 | ecosystem: Host-associated > Mammals > Digestive system > Stomach > Rumen | place: Canada: Alberta | collected...
GAATGCGGAAAGGCTATAATAGATGCAATAAGGACAGGGTGTTTTACAAGGATAGCCCATCCTGACAGGATATTCAGGCGTTCTAAAGGCTGGAGTGATGACTATGGAAATGTGGCTGAACGAATAATAGATGAGGCTGCAAAATATCATATTCCACTAGAGGTAAATATTGAATCACTCGAGAGGAAACTCTTAAGACCACAGTTCTGGGAATTGGCCTGTAAAAGGGATATGCCGATTTACGTTGGACTTGATGCCCATTCAGTAAGTACAATACTGAAGTATGACGAGCTTATTGACCAATTGAAATCATGGGCTGATAGAAAATGTCCTGCTCTGTTAAACAGACTGGATATTTAATTAGTAAGAATATTAGAGAAAAGAAGTGACATAATGAACCTGTATATAAGTGACCTGCACTTTGGCCATCGAAACGTAATTAATTTTGACCATCGTCCTTTTTCAAATGCGGACGAAATGGATCATTATATGATAGGACTCTGGAATAACAGGGTATATGACGATGATGATGTTTACATTATCGGCGATTTCGCTTACAGGTCGGGAAAGTCATCCGACTGGTACCTGAGACAGCTGAAGGGTCATAAGCATCTTATTATAGGGAATCACGACAGATGTACCATTGAAAATAAGAAAGCCATGGCTTATCTTGAGTCTGTAGATAAGATGACTCATGTTACGGATGGTGATAAGCAGATAGTTCTGTGTCATTATCCTCTGGCTGAATGGTATAAGTCAAGGCATGGATCGTGGCTCATTTACGGGCATATTCATGGGAATAAGAATGATACATATGAGTTCATGAAGACAAGGGAGCACGCTCTTAACGCTGCCGCGTGTATAAATAATTATACACCTGCTTCATTCAGAGAACTTGTCGAGAATAACGCAAGGTTTCAGCAGTCAGATAAAGATATTAGGACTGTAAAATAGTTAATATAACAGATTCAAAAAGGAGTGAAAACACAATGGAGTACACATCAGCTGAAGCTTCAAAGCTACTAAAGAAACTTATTGACGAGAAGCAGAACATCCAGAGCATGGAAGGAAAAACCGCTACCTTTAAAGCGGCCCTCGGAGAAGATCCTGAGTCAGTGCGCCCGGAATATAATTTCAGACAGTCTGAAGACAGTTTAGAGACTGTAATGCGGAAAATCCTGAAGGTAAAGCACGCCATAAACGTCTTTAACTCAACGACTGAAGTGGGTGATTCCGGCATGACCATCGATCAAGTGCTTGTTTACCTTCCGGAACTTAACGCCCGCAAGCAGGTCCTTTATAACATGGCGTCACTCTTACCGAAGGAAAGAGTTGCGGCGAGATTTATGGGTGCCAATAACCTGATTGATTATCGTTATGCCAACTTTGATATTGATGAGGTAAAGAAGGAATACATAAGGGTAAGAGATGAGGTTATGGCGCTTCAGACAGCGCTTGATCTTGTAAACTCTACTGTGAAGTTTGAGATAGATGTAGATTAAGTCTTTTTCCGTGCAGAACCTGTCCGCGCTAAAAACGCATTTATGGTTGAAAAAGGGCGTGGAATTGTACAATGTAAAGCCACGTTTATCCGTTATTACTGATGTTATTTGGTTATTGTTAAGGTTTAAAGTATAAAACGGGTACGCCCACTGGTTACAAGAATATCTGGCAGGTTCCGCTAAAAACTTATCATGGTGGAAGTTCGGTTACAGGCCATGCGCCGTTGTCCGCTCCTGCGGGCAACGGCGGTATAAAAATTTTCGTAAAAAAGAGAGATAAATAACTGAAGAAAGTGTAACTAATTATTTTAAACAGAAAGGGCAGGAAGTAATGAGAAGAAGCAACAGTCTTGGAAATATAGTGATAGCTGTAGCTGCGTACGACATCAGGGACAATAAAGATGGCGTCAGCCTGAAAGAAAAAATACTTGACGACCTGGCTTTAAGGGCAGATGAACATTCAAAAGAGGTGGAGAAATATACCTTTCTTACTCTGATGATTCACCTTGCGGCATTTATTCCGGCTGTATTATTTCTTATGTTTAACAAAGGCACCGTTCACTATGAACTTATTATCCTAATCAGTATGTTCATGGGGATTGAGGCATTTAATGAGCTTTATGAAAACGCACTCGAAATGAACAGGATTAGTATAAAGCGAATGCGGTGGTATAAAAAGATATTTCTCGCAATGGAACTTTGTATTCTAGCGATGGCGGAATACTATTGTGTTTCGGCTATGCCATACCTGATATCCTCATTCGTAATCATAGCCCTTAAAAGCTTCACCTTGGGGCATATCGCGTATGAAGAAGGAATGTATGAAAGCTTTATGATGGCGGCAAGGTTTATGGAGGAACATCCGTTACCTGAGACTGAATTCAACAAACTGTTTGCTGCGAGCAGATATTTTGCGGTCGAGGTAATAATAGCTGAAAAGGAAAAATGGGCTGACGTTCTTAACGGAGTGGAAGATGACATTAATGAGGAGTCTGCCTGACTTCAAAGAACATCAGAGGCGAATAGGTTATCATATTGAGAGGATACAGGCTATGAACAGATATGTAAGTCTTAATGATTCCGACATGGTTATTGAAGCGCTTGTCAGAGATAAGCTTTATGGCGCTGAAGTAGATGAGCAGGTAATGAAAACTATCGAAGATATGCCTGCCCGCTCTTCATATGAGATTAAAAGGGAAGCAAAATACACGGTCTTATTCGTAAAGTTTTTGGCCGGAGCAGAAATGCTTCCTCAGTATGTAAATAATGCCTTTAAAAAGGATCCGTTTCTGTACGACAGAGTAATAAGAAGGGCGAACAAATTGTCGGAAGAATATATAACTTTTCTGGCAGAGAAAGGATCTGATGCTCTGCTTTTCCGGCTTACCATGTATAACATTACAGGAAATAGAAAGTACAGGGTGAGAAGAACCAGTATAGCGTCAAGCAGTCATAATAAAGAATTGTGGGAAATCGCAAGTATTATCAGATACTATTATAATGCCAAATATTGCGGAGAAAATCCGCCTTGTAGGGTTATCGATAAACTCTGCACAGACAGAGCGCTTTACGACATTGCAAACAGAATCGCAAAAGCTGCCAATAAAGTTATTACTATGAAGAGTACTGCGGATAAATGCGCTGAAAAAGACCATGGCGCTGAGCAGTCAGTCGGTAGACACAGGCGAAGAGAACACAGCGCTGACCATTTCCCTGACTCGGGTTATCATTCTCCAAACCGGAATGACTCTGAAGAAAACGGGCAAAAGCGCAATAATACACTTGATGAAGATGTAAATGCTCCTGCCGATGTAATTAATATTGCTGGCAGAAAAGGAGACACAGTCAGCAAAAGTAATCTTCCATTAATATGGGGCTCGGGGAGATTTCATCAGGACACTGAGGGTGAAAACAGGGGAGTGGCGTTCCGTAAATCGCCAAGAGAAATTTATGAGTATCTTGACCAAAATGTCATAGGGCAGACCGAAGCGAAGAAGGCTGTCGCGTCCCTTGCGTTTGAACAGTCAAGAGGACGGAGAAGGAACCTTTTTATCGTAGGCCCATCCGGAAGCGGCAAGACCGAGCTTTTACGAACCTTACAGAAGATAGACCCTCTTGTCTATATCTTTGATGCCGCCAATATAACGAACGAGGGATTTAAGGGAGATATAAAGTATTACAGCGTCTTTAAAGAGATGATTTCATGCGGGTTTGGAAAATGGCAGGCTGAGCACAGCATAGTTGTTTTTGACGAATTTGACAAGATTGTTACACCCTTTTATACATCCCACGACGAAAATGTAAGCAGTAGCATACAGGCTGAATTTCTAAAGATGGTTGAGGGGACGACTCTATCTATCAGGGACAGGGCTATTGACACATCTAACGTGTGCTTCGTCTTTCTCGGTGCCTTTGAGGAATTGCGTGAAAAACTTAAAAAGAAGGCCCACAGAAAGAGTCTTGGTTTTGGTGAAAGCTTGGAAAGTTCGGACATACATCTTGCAGAAGAGCCTGAGCTCAACATGCGTGATTTAATAGACTATGGCCTCAGAAATGAGCTCGCAGGAAGAATAGGCAAGATCGTACAGGTAAATGCGCTTACAGGAGAAGACTATGAACGCATTATAAGGGATGTTATGTCAAAGAAGGTCGCTCAGGAATATGGCATAGAAAAATTTGATATCTCAGATGAGGTTATCAGCGATATTGCGAAAGAGGCTATGAATTCTGGCATGGGCGCCCGTGATGCTTACAATCTGATAACCGATCGTATCGACGCATTGATGTTTGATACAGGTGAAATACCTGCGACTGTGTGATTGGCATCGTCTGCGTTATAAATACTACCATGGACTTATTGCGGAAATATATGACTTTATAAGGAGCGCTATTATGAATCAAAGCAGAGAGAAATATGGCTGAGTGCTCGGATTTTATTCCTGATTTTGATCTCCTTCGGGAAGAGTATGAGGGTAAGAATATACACCCTACAATAGAACCGGGAAACATTCTGCTTGTTATTGCGGATTTCTGCAACTACTATTACCACTCGGCGTATTATATTCCTTCTGATAACGAAGAAAGTGTACCGGTGAGCTTCTTTGCGCGTGAGCATGTAGGTGACTTTAAAGACAGTTTTCTTATCCAGTCAACAACAGGAGGAATTGATCTCAGATATTTTCCACACTGGCATAACATTGAATTTTATTCTGAGTGTACACATGGCAAGCCTTTATGGATTGAGAACATCGGTGATGGCACTTTGTACGCTAAAACATCAGTCGGGATAATCCGTCTTGACGCCGGTGAGAGAAAGCTTGTTGATAAGAGTAATGCAGAAAAGACCGACCCTCTTCTTGATGTCGGTGAGCTATATCCTACGATGTTTCTCGATTAAGGGCCATATAGGTAAATATAGATATAGTCTCTGATTGTAAAATAGAATACTTGACGGAAATGGACCAATAACTGAAGGCAATTCCAGATAAGAAGCAGGTGGTAATTTATGACGATAAAATTTGTTCGCAATGTTTTGAAGTTTGACTAAATTAGGCATTATATTTCGTATAATCGTTATTTTACGAAATAATATTGAACGCTCTCTATACTGGTTCAAATGTCAAGGACTTTTTTATGACAGAAATAAAAAACAGGGAAAGCCTTTGCGAAGGCTATTGCCCTATCGAAGGTTTCCCTGTATCTCTCTACATTCCACTCCTCGTTCCAGTCATCAGGTATATCCATTAGGCACACCGCCCTGTCAGCGTGACCATCTTTGATAATCTTCTCGGCCATATCAAAGAGCCAGAATTTTAAGTGTACGTCAGGTATTACAACTATTCTCAATTTTGTTCCTTTCCACTACTCCGCTACATTTTCTATCATAAGATGATATCATCGTCTTTATTGACAACGCTTTCAGAGCGGTTAGTGCTTTCAGCATAACCATGCGCTTTGTTATATTCGGCAGCGCTTTTAGTAGCTTTCAGTATTCGATTGCCTAATATATTTTCTTCGCGAGATAGTGGAGTCTTTAATTTATTAACATATTTATCAAAACTTTCAAAATCAATGTCCCAATTATTAGTGTATACAATATCGCAATCGTTTATACGCTGATATTTGTCTTTTCCCTGGTAAATGACATATCGTCCCGCAAGGTCTCTGTCACCAAGCTTATTTTTTATTTCGTCCTTTAAGATGGAAGCAGTATCATTTAAGCGCATATTATCATTATTATTCAGTTTGCACTCGAAAAGATACGCCTTTCTTTTGTCGCACAAAACAAAATCTATCTCATACGAGCTTTTTCTATCTTCAGCGTAGTACATTTCATAAGGACTGTTAATATCAGAAATATATTGGTTATATTCGTGGCATACAACAGACGCCTCATACAAATCACCAAGATATCTTTCAGGCAGTTCATTGAGGTCATATATGCACTTGGTCATCTGCGCCGATATGGTCTGATTTGTTATATACGCACGTCTTCTGCCACTTAACTGTATATCGCTAAGTACATCTACTACACCGATATTACTTAATTCGTTAAAGATCTCATTTAATATTTGTGACCTTATTTCTATATCAGTTTTTACTCCGAAATTTTCAAGGTAGTCGGCATACGCAATACTCCGCCCATCGCTATATATGGGAACCTTATCCGCGTTTTTTGTGTAGTTCTTGCATATACATTCGTAAAAAATTTTATATACCGCAGCTTCTATAACATCTTTGCCATATTGAGGGTAATAAGAAGCCAGATTTTCTATAATAGCTGTTTTAATGTAATTTCCCATTGAGCCAAAGGATTCGCAGGCATGATTCTCAAAAATGCCACCCTTGGTAAGATACTTCTTCATAGAACTGTCATTTTTATCAAGTTCATACAGGCGACAATATTCATCATATGAAAAATAGGTGGTATTTAACTGAATAGCGCGATGAATGAACTCTGTATTTAACAGACCGTGAATCTTTGTGCTATCAGTTCCCGTGATGATTACCTTTACTCCCTCCTTCGCTTTTCCGGCAAGATATCCCGCAAGTCTGTCTTCCCCATCAGAAAAGTCCTTGAGCCAACTATATTCATCTATGAATATCAGATCATGGTTTTCCTGCCGTATATCATCAAGGACCTGAGCTTTTGACAGGCTATCTTCTCTACTTGTGGGCGAAATAAAATAGATTTTGTCCGACAGAAAATCCACCGTAGCCTGATATACTCCTGTGGATTTGCCTGTGCTTCTGAGGCCTGTTACTAATATCCCGCGTCTCGTGTCTTTACGCGACATATATTCTTTTAATGGTTTCACAAAGTCTCTGCTATATTTGGCATCTTCTATTTCTTTCTTGGCATATTCCTTGTAATTACGCCCTGTTTTACGAATCATGATAATAGCTCCTTTCTTACAGGCATATTTCCCCGCTGTGTATAAATCCGCACTCGCATCTTATTTTGATTCTTTGCGCGAATATGGCGTTGTCACGGAAATAGTCGCCATCAGGAACCTCAAACGTCTTATCTTTCAAGGTCATCCAGATCTTCGGCTTCTTCCCGCATTTTGGACACGTCGTCGATATCGCCCCATTCTGTATCATCTCTGTTTCCGTTTTGTCTGCTAACATAATGTATTTCGGTAATGTCCCAACTGATGTTTCGTTCTTTATTTGAGTATCCATATAATGTCTCCTTCATAAAATCATCGAGCTCGATGTACTGCCCTTCGTCTTCAGCTCTTCTTAACGCTTCCGATACAAGATCAGCTCTTTCCTTTTCTGTGAGGTTGGGCGTAAGCTTTGCTGCCGTAATACTTGCTCTGCACTCATCGCGCCATGGTAGCGTAAACTGTCGTGAAAAGCTTTTTTCTTAACATATAGTGTCTCCTTATTATTTTACTTTAGTACTGCCTATGCATATTATAACATCAATAGCAGGTGGAATACAATAGCTCTTTCAACAATGCTACAACCTTTTTATTTCAACACAAGCGCCTATACAATTTTCAGATTTTCGGCTTAACATCAATATTAGTCAGAAGTGATTCGTACACTGTAACTTTGGAAATATACTCTGTCTGCCATTCCGCTGTTGGGCTCTCATTAGTTGCTTCGCTATTTTGATTTTCTTCTCACTGGAATACCAGTCTCGGCTCTTGAGTACTAATATAATGAGCGTATACGTAGCTAATACAAATATCATTTGATACACAGAGTTCCTCGATTCGACCTCAGAATATTTTGACATAGGCACCGTAAGAACCTTGTTTTCCAAAGTACTCTGCTTCACGCCTGGTCTACTCTCAACCCGAATGTCCTTAAGGTACCATCCATCCTTATGGCGGATCGGAGATACCGTATTTGAGCCATTATACTTTAGTTTCACGCATTTTATGCCAAACCAGTCACTATATGGCAGGAAGACATTTGCGTTAGAAGCATCTTCACTAATGCACTCATAAGCACCGGCTGTAACAGGTGGGAGCATTGATATTCCCACTATCGCAAAATGTGTCGCTACCATAATCATATTGCCAATAAGTAAGCCAAGAAGGCATTTCTTTATATATTTGCTAAACCTTTCCTTGCACGGCGTAACGATGGTCCTCCCTAACCTGGTTAGTAATTTCTCATACTCTTTTCCATCTTCTTTTGAGTATTTCGGAAAGTATATCTCATCTGTGACCTCGCTATTTTCTGTCCCATGCACATATAATTCACCGGAGTCAGAAGCATATTCAATAAGCAGTCCAAATATCTTTGTTCGATATTTACCGTCTCCATAATCCCAGTAAAGCTTTTCTCGTTCTGAGAGCCTTACTATATATTTTAATAAGGTCAATCGAGCCTTGGCACGATAATCATTGACAAATTTTTTTGCCTCATTAGCAAGCCTGTCAAACGCATTCTCGGCTTCGTCACGGTCTATTATCTGTTTAAGCTCACCATCCCTTGAGTATAATGCCACCTCTTCTCTTCATTCTGTATATAATATGGCATATGGCCCCTCAAAAGTCTGAGTGCTCATTACAAAGTGCTCCCTGTTAAAATCCGGAGCCTCCTTAAAAGCGCCTAGTTTATCAGCAAGAAAAAATTTATTTCCCCATAAGCATCGTTTCTTTCTCGATATTTTTAATAACACCTCTAACGCACGCCTGGCCTGTTTGCTATCATTTTCTTCTTTAAACATCATAACACCTTTCCTGTATAAATATTATAATCCTATTATACTACATCATAGAGGTTTTGTCTCGCTTTTTCGCAAATTTTCCTTTTCTGAAATTTCTTTTACAACTTGCTTTCTCTGATATCTCTGTTATATATGTTATATATCATATGTAACATAGGTTACATGACGCATATATGCTCATTTTCTTCTAAGTATTTGGTATTTGGGAAACATTTGCTATAGATATCATAATTTTCGCTCCTGCACACCTTTCTGTGATTCCGTTCCAATTCTCCTTGACATTCTCATAACGGCAGAACTTTCATCCCTTCCATTGATGACGTCAAAAGTATTATCCTCGTTTTTCTCTGACTACTTTTATTTTAACAGATACAGGTACCTCCTAATGGAATTGGATGTCTCTTTACAATATACTTAGGTGTCGAAACTGGTTTATTAACTTTATGATTTACTTGTCTAAGAAATAGCCCGCCATTTATGGCGGGCCAAGCTATGAAGATTCTGCATATCGAAACCGGCACTAATGATTCTTTTCTATGTCCTGTCGGGCTTTAGGTCATTTCTACTACGAATGGATTTGCACTGAGGGCATCAGCCTTGTGTCTCAACGTCCTTCCGGGCTTTAGGTCATTTCTACATCATTTAATGAATTTATTGGTTTCAATGGGTGCGTCTCAACGCCCTTCCGGGCTTTAGGTCATTTCTACAAGTTATAGTTGTATAATATATTTATGAAATATAGTCTCAACGCCCTTCCGGGCTTTAGGTCATTTCTACTTATTCTTGTAGTATTAACCATTATATTTAATATGTCTCAACGCCCTTCCGGGCTTTAGGTCATTTCTACGGCAAAAGCTTGAAGAACTAAATATGTCTGACAGTGTCTCAACGCCCTTCCGGGCTTTAGGTCATTTCTACTCGGAAACAGGAAGAAATTCTACAGCAAAAGGTCTCAACGCCCTTCCGGGCTTTAGGTCATTTCTACTCGGAAACAGGAAGAAATTCTACAGCAAAAGGTCTCAACGCCCTTCCGGGCTTTAGGTCATTTCTACCAGCGGTAACGGGAACAGCGGTGACTGCAACAGCGGGTCTCAACGCCCTTCCGGGCTTTAGGTCATTTCTACTGTGAACGACACCATTACACACCATCTGATACGAGTCTCAACGCCCTTCCGGGCTTTAGGTCATTTCTACGTTGATCAATAAAAGAGATTATGACGTATATATAGTCTCAACGCCCTTCCGGGCTTTAGGTCATTTCTACCCTACCCTTTCGGAGGCCGCATGAATAGCGGGGTTCCAAGGGCATATTCCGGGATAATTCACAGAATATTCTGAAAATAGCCATTTTCTGTGTCATTTTTTGTTTTTTCACGCTTACTACGTTTGGCATAGTAATATTTGCGACAGCTTTATAAATCGCTAGCCAATAATGGGAAGAGATCATTGCAACTCACTGATCAGCGATTAAACTAATATAATGCCAATTATCAGCTGTTTCACATTCCAGCAGCTATTAACGTTTCTCCACGTTCTCTAGCTGCCTTTTTCAACGCCAATATTTCTTTCCCAAGTTCCTCGCTCACAGATTCAAAGTTACTATCAATCTCAATCTTTTTTCTAATCCTTACCTGCGTATGTTCACCATCAGGACAGTGTGTAAGTACCTCAGAAACTATACCTTTATCGATGGAATCCAAATCCGATACTTTTACTATACCTTCCGTCGTTATGGAATTTGGAATATCATCTTTACGAGCAGGAATAACCCACTTCAAAGGTTCGCAGAGCCTTTCATAACTTTTAATGGCATTAGGAATAACTTCGCCTGTCTCAGTATTTAAAGCGCTGCATTCACAATTAGCTATAACTGCTTGTTTATTAATACAATACACAAGTTCTGCTGTGTTCTGTATATCCTCCATATCACGCTCCTTTAGAGTTTTAGCCATTTTACCGTTGATTATTGCGTATTGATGCCCTACCATGCTATGGTTCAAAATATCCATATCCTCTATACTCCAGCTTAGTATTGAGCCATTAAGAATTGGTCACCAATTCGCATCATGATGAGCATACAATCCTTTGTGTTTTACGGCTAATATAAATAATAGCATATTTTACACAATAATTCAAGTTAGAACATCGCCAGTTTACAAGAAATTACAGAGTTCATCCCGTTCTCCGCCATGTTAACATAGAAGCCACTTTTTTATGCGCCTAACTAATTACTCTGTTAAGCTATCATATTTTATCACAATATGTTCTCCGGCTTTACTACTCTTCCGGTCCATCCAAGTGACCTTGCCCAGCCCATTGAATCTCTGTCTTTCTCTTCATTTATCTCACGAAGCG
>Ga0256404_1012471_pt1 | contig 11049 bp, 5 predicted proteins | sample RumenRJG_01DNA_FD_185990 | JGI IMG/M metagenome (GOLD analysis project Ga0256404, IMG submission 185990) | Bovine rumen microbial communities from Lethbridge, Alberta, Canada - RJG_01 | ecosystem: Host-associated > Mammals > Digestive system > Stomach > Rumen | place: Canada: Alberta | collected...
ACAATATGGAACTCCAACCACTTGACTTCTCCAAGTCGCTTGACGAAAGACAATGAAGGGTAAGCCCTCATGCCATATTGTATTTTATCAGACCAGAAGTTTAGACCGATTAAAAATCCAAAATCAATTACTATATTTGCGATTTCCAAAGATTGACAACTATACATATAATGAAAATAATTGTTGGTTATTACTTTATGTAATATATACGGATTGTCTGTTTATGGTTAATATATATTACTCGAACATGATATACGTTATTGTAATTAGCAGTATGTTGCAATTCCATTTGATAATATGGGCTATTGTTTCCAACATATCCTCTGTCATAAATTATATAGGACTCCTCAATCTTTGATTCAATCCATATCTCATTCTCGTGCATTACTTCAGAAGGAGGGAATCTATTTCCATCAAATCTTTCAGTACCGAGATCTTTTGAAATCTTATCAATACCAAACCAACCTTTTCCAAGATCACTATTCATTCCTTCTCCAATAGTAATGCTTTTGTTTGCTTTTCCTGTCCAAGGATTGATATTATGTTCGGTAGCATAGACGTATGCTGACACGCCTCCGGCAACACCGCCCATAATACCGCCAGACAACGCACCTCTCCATCCTCCGTTAAGCATTGTCGAAAGATCAAAACTGCTATTCATTCCTGATGCAACAAAACCTGATGCGAATCCAGCTGCTGCTCCAGCCGTTCCTCCTGCAATAATTCCACTTGCTACGGGTGAAGTTATGTTGAATCCATTTATCACAACACTACCTGCATGGGAGGCCCATTGTCCTACAGCGCCGCCGACTACAGATGATATACATCCTGTTACTGCACCGGCAAGGATATTTCCCCCGCCAAGCCAAGAATTTACGCCACCTGCCACAGCTCCGCCTAACAACATACCTTCTGTCCCAAAGCAGGCACTTGCACCTTGGACTGCACCTGCCAAAAAAGCCACAGCACCTCTTCCAACTGATTCCCAAACGTCGTACCCTTCCAAATTCCCATTGGTAATATTGACTGCCAAATTCACCGCACCTCCAATCAGTCCTGCAATCACTGGAATTAACCATGCTATCTCCCCATCCTCATCCACATACATCACCGGGTTATTCCCACAATAAGAGTAGCGGTTGTAACCCTGTGTGGAGAAGGGGCTCTGCACCTGCGGGTCGGGGGAGAAGAAGCGGCCCAGGACGGGGTCGTATAGGCGGGCGTTCATGTTGATGATGCCGAAGCGATCGTAGTGTTCATGACCGGTAAATCCGCGGCGGAAGGCAAGGTTGCTGCCATCCTGTGGCTGCGTCCAATTGGTCGCACTCATCCGGTTGCCCCACGGGTCGAAGTGGCTGCGCTGCACCACCTGCCGGTTGCCATTCACAATGCGGTCCCAGCTGCCCAGCAGGTCGGTCTGCACGTAGTAGAGGCTGTCGGCATTGGCGGTGGTGTTATGTACATGTAGTGCCACGATTCTTCCTTCTGCGTATATGTAATCTATATAACGCGTAGATGATGGTTTTATTTCCAGTTCGCTGTCTTTCGAGATGAAATAGGTGGTGCAGACGGTGGTAGCGCCGTTTTTCAGCACCGACTTCTCACGCTGCAGGCCGCTGCCGTAGGAGAGTTCCAGCGTCCATCCGTTCTCACTGATGGTCGCGGGACGGTTTCGGCTGTTGTACGTTACATCACACTGGGAGGTCAGCAGTGCACCCCTTTCGTCAACAACCTGTATGACCGCATGGGGTTTGGCGGGGTCGTACACATAATCGATGTTGCCGATTTTGCCATTGGTCTTGATATTGCCGTTGCTTTCGTATGTGTAGCCACTGGTGTGGATGCCGTTGACGGAGACCGATGTCAGGCGTCCCAGGATGTCGTAAGTGAAATCCTCCCGCTGCCCAGTCTTGGATTCTCTCTTGCGCGTGATGTAGCCATTGTTGTTATAAGAGTATTGGAGAACCGAATACTGGCTGCCCACATAATAGGTGGGGCCTACAATGGGGTCATCGCCGATGATGGGCCCTACAAGGCCACCACCCTGGATTTCGTCTCCCTCGGAATGGGCTAAGGGATCGTTGAAAGGCACATGGACTTCACGGTGGCCGTATTTTATCTGGATGGGCAGTCCCCACGCATCGTATGTGTATTCGACCCCCGTGTTGTTGCCGAACCAGCAGCGCCTGGGCTGTCCCAGTGTGTTGCGGGAGTCGACAGTGTAGATGGCCGTGTTGGTGGCATTGTCCATCAGGAACTCCAGCCGCCCGTTGGCATCGTATTCGTGACGCAGCACATAGCCGCTAGGATACCGGGTGGTAAACAGTTGTCCTTTGCCATTGTATGTATACTGGTGGGTATACCCTACGCCGTCAATATACTTGGTTGCGGAGGATAGTCGTCCAACAGCGTCATAGCCGAAACTCTGATAGGAAGCGCCGTTGCGGAGAACGCTGGTTATTTTCCCTTTCGCGGTGCCCGTTGTGCCGTAGTTGTACGCAAAGGCATCGGTGCTTCCGCCTTGAGAATAGGACTTGGCGACGACACGGCTTTGGTTGTCATAGGTCATCGTGGTTACGTCGCCCTTTGCATTGGTTTGGGATAGCAAGTTGCTCCAAACGTCGTAGGTGCAGGTCGTAGTGCCGGCGTCGGGGTCTGTCAACGAGAGACGATTGCCGCGACTGTCGGTTACTATGGTGGTGGTTTTGCCTCCAGTGGCAATACGCATGCGGTCGTATATCTTACCATTCTGCGACACACGGTCGTAGGTATAGGTAACCTCGCCACCATCGTCCACAACTTTCACTACCCTTCCGGCAGCATCGTAATATTGAGTCGACACTGCACCCAACTTGTTCTCAACCCTCTCATAGGAAAGATGGGAAGAATTGGCAGAAGAAACATTCCAATAAGAATAGATGTTTTCTTGGTAGTTGGAAGACTCTTTCACTACACGGCCAAAGGTATCGTATTGAAAAGTCTTCCATTTTTTGGAAGAGGTCGTTGCTGTGGTGTTGGTATAGGGTATGAGGGTTTGTTTCGTTACCTGACCCAGTTTGTTGTAGACTATATCCATATAGCCCAGTCCGGTAACATAGGAGTGTGTTTCACGGCCCAAACAGTCGTAGTATGTACGGGTTTGGGGCTTGCCACTCTCTTTCACGGTGGTGTAGCAGCAGACGTTGTTCAGTCCACCAGAAGCATTGGTGTACAGGAAGGTCTTAGTGGTTGCGCCGGGATAGGTTATCTTTGTCGGGCGTCCCCATGAGTCGTATTCATACTGGATTGTAAGTCCGTTTACATCTATTGCAGACAGGCAAAGTCCTGTGGCAGGGTCATAAGTTTTCTGTTTCACATTGCCTGCATGGTCGGTGGTGCGGATCTCGAAGCGACAGGTGGGGTCGTACTCGAAGGACAGTGAATGAGGATTGGATGTTCCGTGCGGCATTGTTGTGACGGAGGTCAACGCCCCCGTGCCATTATAGAGATACGTCTCTGTTTCATACATGCCACCATTGTCCGAATGAATCTTTTTGGAGGGTTGTCCAGAAGAGGTATAGGTGTAGCTCACTGTATTACGGTGGGGATTGGAATTCGATGCGTTGTTGTAATTCCGTGTCATTATTTGACTCGGTTTAACTACGGACACACCGTTCTGTAGTGTATTGGTGACGTAAGTGTAATTGATATACTGACGTGATGGTTCGTCGGAAGACCCCCAGATATATCCAACCCTTGTTATCTGCTGGCTGGGGCGCCAATTGTCGGCCCGTAGAGTTACCTGCCTTATCGTTTTAGTGTTTTTCTGATAGTTGTATTCCATTGAATGGGAAGCATAGGGAAGGAAGGAAATATTGCCCGTGGCATTTGTGCGATAGAGACTGCTCTTGGTGTTGATGGTTTTGGATATGAGATTATTACTGGTTGGTGGGATAATGTGGGACTTGCAATTCCGATAGGGATTGTTGCCCATGGTAACCATACTCGGTGCAATGAAATTTACCGTGCTGTCGGGTGTCAGTAAGGCGAATGAGGTGTTGCCGTCTTTTGGAACACGCGACATGAAGGTTTCAGAAATCTTGTTGTTGTTCTTTGTGCCGAACAACGCAAAGCCAATAAATTGGTGTCTGTTGGCGTCATACTGTGCATCGCCGTAATAGAAACTGGTGGTGTCGAATCCATCCAGGCCGTTGGAGACCATCAAGTTCTTGACCAGCGGCAGGGGCATCCAGTTCATACCTGTGCCGAAGAAGCGGTTGGGCATAAGCGAAATGGTGCTATATTCCAGCTTTATTTGTTTGTTTGCGGCATTGGAAATCCGGTTCACGAAGTAGCCTGGTGGTTGGTCTTTGTACAGGTACTTTATGGACACATGTTCGCCGTTGGAGGTGTAATCGCTGAAAAGAAAATCGGCGATGCCGTTGCCATCCAGGTCGCCCACCGAAAAACGCCCAATTTCGAAAACCTGGTCGCTCTCAAGCGCGAAAGTGCCGCAACCCTGATATTGGAGCACCTCGTCATAGTTGCCATTGGAGATAATATAGCGCACCATATTGTTGTCCACGGGCTGCAGGATATCGCATTTGCCATCGCCGTTGATGTCGAGTGCAATGGGTATATATTTAGGACGAATATCATTGTCCGACTCGTGGGTTCCGTCCAATTCCGGAATAAACTGTACAGGCCAAGTCCAGGAGCCCGTTCCTTTGCGAATAGCCAGTTTCCATTGAGTCTCGTTGTTGGGAAGGAACAGAACATCTGACATGCCATCGCCGTTGTAGTCTCCCACCACGAGTTGCTGGCAGGCGTTGGGGAAGCCGTCGCTTTCAATCTGCTCCCAGCTTTGGATGCGGGTATTGTAAGTGTAAATATGGCTAGTCAAACCTTCGAGAAACATGAGATCGGTCTTGCCATCACCATTAAAATCGCCAGTGTGGCAGTATTTGTATTTCGTTGGCAGATTAGCACGAACAATGTTTGTTCCACCCTCAAAAAACCTGTAGTACATATATTTCTCGTCGCTCTGGAATGTAACGGGTTCCATGATGCCGTCGCCGTCAAAGTCACCCAGGAGTAGCTGGCTGCTTGCAATGGCGGGAAGAAGTGGGATTGGAGTTGCATTATTGATGTCGCTAACGTCAATATAATAATAATAGATGGCATCCTTGCTCAAATCGAGGTAAATTATTTCGTCGATACCATCACCATTAATGTCGCACGTTGTTATTGTCAAGAGGGTTTTGTCGAAATTCTTTAATGGAAATTGGAAGGGCAGGAATTGCGTTGAGCTGAAGCTTCCGTCAGCGGTTCTCTCCATAATTAATGCATTACGCATTTCTTTTGCGATGACCAATACATCATAAATCTTGTCGTCGTTGAAATGGCCTGCTATGGTGTATAATGAGCCTGCCAATCCATCAAGACGCTCATTGGTAATCATCGTAGAAGAAGGTATAATCCAATCAATTGTGGTTGCTGAAAGTAGTGAGTTGCTGGCATCGTAGAGCGCCACTTTTGTCAGACGTTCATATTGAAGGTTGGTGTTGTACGTAAAAGAGTATCTGCGCACTTGGGTTCCTTGGTATTTTGCTACGATGTTTTTCAAGCGTTTACTTTGGCGAACCCGTTGCCCGCCGACAAACCCATCATTGGGATGGATTTCTGTCTCATATTCAAACGAGACGCTGGCATAAGCGGGGGACCCGTCGGAGAGGATTGTGTAGTCAATGCGTTCAATCCATATCTCGCCATCGCTCTGCTGGTAGCAGTACTGCATGTAGTTGCCGTTGGGGTCAGTCACCCTGTCGACCATCCACGACAGATGCTTGTCGCTGCCCACGGAGAGTTTGCTTTGAGCCGTCCGGCCATATTCAATCACATTTCCGTCGGCGAGTGTCCGCTTAAAATAGAAGTTGTTCCCTGTTCCCACTTTTGTAATACGCGAGAAGTCCTCAAGTTCAAAACAATATACAGCGTTGTCGCCATGATACGAGGAACCATCGAAAAGCAGCATCCGATTGCCGTCCAGGGCAAAACGGTCTGCGGTATCATAGCCAATAGGAGAGATGTTCCTATCGAAGAATGTGGTTTGACAGGTACGGGTTATGGCGGAGATTCCCGACAGGCTCCATTTTGATCCGAGCACACCGAATCCAGACATACTGTTGTAGGTGACGGAGAGGTTGGGTTGCAGCCCCATGGTTCCAGGTACTACTTCGATGGGGATGGTATAAGAGGCTGCTCCAATGGCAGAAACGTCAACCTTGGCTGGTAACACTGCGGGCTGGGCGTGGACACCAGCGGCAAGAATGAGGGTTGCAACAGACAAAAACATCCTTATACTGTTCATGGTGCCGACTCCTATTTCTTTATTATTTTCCATGTAGTGTGTTCTCCATTGGCATGCATTTCCGCGATATAATATCCTGCCGGATATGCGGACAAGTCTAATTCATTGGCACATCCCGTGCTTTCTTTCTCATAAACGAGCCTGCCGGAGCTGTCGAAGAGCCGAATTCTACTGCGAGTATTGGCCTCCACTTCCAGCATCTCGATGAAAACCTTTCCCTGTGTGGGATTTGGGTAAATCTTCATCCTGACAGACTGCATTTGGTCAAGGTAGTATGTCGAATCAGCGCAGTTGCTTCCTTTTGACATCATCGTGACCTGCAACACTTTGCGCGTTATACGATTACCTGCCGCATCATAGGATATTTCGACAGGCAGAGGGCTTTGTGCATGAGCAAGGGAAGCAAATGCAACAATGGACATTATAATAATCAAACTCTTCATCTTTGAAATTTAGGTCAAATCCAGTTAAGTTTATGTTTCAGTTTCATCAGCGCACGCCCTTCGCGGCGGGACTCCATCAGATGTTGCTCATCATAGCGTTCTGTCGTTTTAGGCTTCGGCGGTTGTTCAACCAACCTTTAGCGGCAGGCGGAAGCCTTCTGGTCCTGCCATTCAAGGGGAATGTCGTAGGTGATTTCCGACCGCAAAGATACAAATAAAATTTGAATGACAAAGAAAAATCTTTATTTTTTTATAAAATAATTTATATGACATTGCTTTTCAATGCCATAAATCTGTCGTTTATTTTCTCGCCTCCCCCTGGAGGGACATCCGTATCGCACCCCGTCAGGGGTTTTCATTCAATAGACCGGCTCGCCGCCACCCCCCTATCGTTCCCACAATACCTCGACAAGGTATCCCTTAATCGCCGACCACCTTGCCATGGTTTAGCGCACCACCGATTTGCGTGCTCTATATTACAGTTGTGGGCCGTGCCAGAGGCACGGCCCACAACTGTTTGGTTGGCAGAGCACCCTACAGGTCATGGCGCGTGAAGGCCAGCGACGAATCGCGTCTGCCATCGCGAGTACGCAGCGTCCACCAGCAGACACAACATCGGAGTGCCGGCATCCCTACCGGACATCTTCCGGACGGAACGTGAATGTGTGGTGGTACCTGTAGATTGCCACACCGTCCGGATTATTGGATCGGAAAACAGTGTCGGTTATCCACGCCGCGGAATCAAGCCAACGGCTGTCGACATCGACCACTTCTGCCGAGAGATCCCAGCTCTTGATGATGCTCGAGTCCTCCCCCAGCCAAAGAAGATACGGCGCCACCCGATACAAGCGCTTTACAATGACCGGACCGCCTATCGCATAATAATCATAGCCACATTTGGAAAAAACACCCGCAGGCGTAATCACATGATGGTCTGTGCGGTCGGCATGGTCTGACAAAGTGGCATAATGAATCCCAACCTCCTCCGTGTTTGCAAAGTGTATGCAGGATGTACTTTCGTCGCGATAATCCCACCAACATGCCGACATCAGCAGCGAGGAAAGCATCAAAACGTAACGTCCAAAATGTGTGAGTTTCATATCTGAATTTTGTTTGGAATCCATCAGAGAAAAACAATCAGCTAATCACGTCATTTTTTTATTCGGAAGCCCCCGGTGGCGCATCGGCACCGCACCCCGTCAGGGGTTCCCGTTTAATAGCCTGACCCAACGTACCTGCCTCATTGAATGCCCCATCGGGGCTTTCGGCTACATCGGCCACATCGCCATCCTCCATCACATCCACCGCCACATACTGCGACACGCTCGCCCTCCCCTCGCCGTCCACCACAAAACCCCACATCCTGACATTATGATGGTTCCACCCCTCCGGCAACAGCATCTCCAGGCGTCCCCGCCGCCGCTCGGCAGGGTGGGAGAGGAGCCCCTCGCGCGTATCCGCATTATACACGTACACATACACCCTATCCGACGCCTTCGCCCTCGTCATCCCGCCATTCCTCTCAAAATCAACGTGCAGAACATTGTTTTCATCCACGCTTGCCATGGTGAAGCGCACGGGCGCAGCCGCACCCTCAGCAATACGAATGTGTTCATAATCAACCCCTGTACGGACGCGGCGTGCCGCGTCCGCAGTCGACCCACAAGACGCCATGTCCGCCGCCGCCCGCGGCATATCCATGGCTGCCGCACTGCGGACGCGCTGCGCCGCCCCCCTCCCAAAACAACCCTTGTTCATCCTCACAAACACATTCCCCTCCGTCATCACGTCCCTCGCGGCCCTCTCCCGCAGCCCCAGCAGCAGCGCCTGCCGCGCCGTCGCCGCGAACCGCACCATCCCCACAAACCACTCACGCTCAGCCTGTTGCTGCTCCGTGTTCGGATAATTGATCTCCCTGCGGTAAGCCCTTACGACCTGCCTGCCGCGCCACAGGTACCCCACCACGGTACCCACCTTCCCCCGGAACGGCCCGAGGATGCCCTGCTCTAACTTTGCCATTGTCTGCTTGTTGTTTTCAAAAATTGTTTTTCTTGTCTTTCTTGTCTTCCCCAAACACCCCTACAACGCCACAATTTCTGTTTTATTGCCCCCCATCGCCTGCCAATGAAGAACAGGGGAAGAAGAGGATACATCCAATCGCCTGGAAATCACCAGTTTGCCTGCAGCCGATTTTTTGAAAAAAAGTCTAAAATTTCAAAAAAAATTCGTATTTTTGCACCCCCAATAGCACATCTGTTATGAGCGAACTTCTTGCACAACTGAATGAACCACAGCGCGAGGCCGCGGCATGCACCCAAGGCCCCGTCATGATAATTGCCGGCGCCGGCAGCGGCAAGACACGCACGCTGACCTACCGCATCGCCCACCTCCTCGAGCTCGGCGTCGACCCCTTCGGCATCCTCGCACTCACCTTCACCAACAAAGCCGCCCGCGAGATGCGCGACCGCATCACCAAACTCGTCGGCACCGAGGCCAAGAACCTCTGGATGGGCACCTTCCATTCCGTCTTCGCCCGTGTGCTCCGCGCCGAAGCCACCCGGCTGGGCTACACCTCAAGCTTCACCATCTACGACACCGACGACACCAAGGCCGCCATCAAGCACGTCGTCAAAGCCCTCAACCTCGACCCCAAAACCTACAAACCCTCCACCGTCCTCTCGCGCATCTCCATGGCCAAGAGCAACCTCCTCTCGCCCAAAGACTACATGGAGAACCCCGAAGTCTACCAGACCGACATCGACGCCCGCCGCCCGGCCATCGGCCAAATCTACCAGCACTACGACCAGCGCCTGCGCAACTCCAACGCCATGGACTTCGACGACCTGCTCTTCAACATGAACATCCTCCTGCGCGACTTCCCCGATGTGCTCCTCAAGTACCAGAACCGCTTCCAGTACATCATGGTCGACGAGTACCAAGACACCAACTACGCCCAGTACCTCATCGTCAAAAAGCTCGCCGCGCGCCACCAGAACATCTGCGTCGTCGGCGACGATGCCCAAAGCATCTACGCCTTCCGCGGCGCCAACATACAGAACATCCTCAACTTCCGGCGCGACTACCCCGACATGCACCTCTTCAAGCTCGAGCAGAACTACCGCTCCACCAAGACCATCGTCCAGGCCGCCAACAGCATCATCGAGCACAACCGCGACCAGATACAGAAAGAGCTCTGGAGCGACAACGCCGAGGGTCAGCGCATACGCCTGCTGCGTGCCGACGACGAAAAGGCCGAGGGCACCCTCGTGGCCGACGCCATACAGAACACACGCCTCGACGCCGACGCCGACTTCCGCGACTTCGCCATCCTCTACCGCCAGAACTCCCTCTCGCGCGCCGTCGAGGATGCCCTCCGGCGCCTCAACATACCCTACCGCATCTATCAGGGCCTCTCCTTCTACGGCCGCCGCGAAGTGAAGGACGTCCTCGCCTACCTTCGCCTCGCCGTCAACCCCTGCGACGACGAGTCGCTCGTCCGCGTCATCAACTACCCCGCCCGCGGCATCGGCCAAACCACCCTCGACCGCATCCGCGTCGCCGCCACCGACAACGACGTCCCCCTTTGGACCGTGCTCGAAAACCTGCCCGACTTCGGCCTCCCCATCAACAGTGGCACCGTGCAGAAAATCACCGAGTTCGTCTTCATGATCAAGCGCTTCCAGGGGCAGGTGGACAACACCGACGCCTTCACCCTGGCCAAACAGATTGTCGGCGCCTCCGGCATCCTGCGCGCCCTGCGCGAAGAGGATGAGCCCGACACCGCCGAGCGCATCGACAACATCGACGAACTCCTCAACGGCATACAGGAATTCTGCGAGGAAGAGGAGATAAAAACCCTCGACCAGTTCCTCCAGCAGGTGCTCCTCTACACCTCCGAAGACAAGGACAAGGACACCGATGCCGACAAGGTCAGCCTCATGACCATCCACGCCGCCAAGGGCCTGGAGTTCCCCTACGTCTTCGTCGTCGGCATGGAGGAGCAAATCTTCCCCTCGTTCATGGCCAGCAGCCGCGCCGAGCTCGAGGAGGAACGCCGCCTGTTCTACGTCGCCGTCACCCGCGCCGAGCGGCAGGTCACCCTCTCCTACGCCCAAAGCCGCTTCAACAACGGCCAGCGCATGGGGGGCGAAGTGAGCCGCTTCGTCGAGGAAATCGACCCCAAATACATCGAGATGCCCTCCTCGCGCCGTGCCTTCCCCGAGGCCGGCACCCTGCCGCGCGCCTTCTTCAACGCCG
>Ga0256404_1012472_pt1 | contig 11049 bp, 3 predicted proteins | sample RumenRJG_01DNA_FD_185990 | JGI IMG/M metagenome (GOLD analysis project Ga0256404, IMG submission 185990) | Bovine rumen microbial communities from Lethbridge, Alberta, Canada - RJG_01 | ecosystem: Host-associated > Mammals > Digestive system > Stomach > Rumen | place: Canada: Alberta | collected...
CGGCAACGGAGACCTGTTCGTGATCACCGAGAACGGCTACGGCAAGCGTACCCCGGTGGCCGACTACCCCGAGCACAAGCGCGGCGGCCAGGGCGTCTTCACCATTGCCATGACGGCCAAGAAGGGTAACCTCGTGGCCTGCCGCGTGGTGGGGCCGCAGCACGAGCTCATGATTGTCTCGGTCGATGGCGTGGTCATTCGCGTCAAGACGAGCGATATCCCCAAGCTTGGCCGCTCCACGCAGGGCGTGAAGGTCATGAACCTCTCCGAGAGCGACCACGTTTCTGCTGTGGCGCGCATGGTTACCCACAAGAAGAAGGCACCCAAGCATGACGCCAACCAGGGCATGCTCGACCTTGCGGCGGCCGGTGCCAAGGATGCCGATGAGGAGGAGTCCGTCGACATTGGTGGTGACGAGGAGGTCTCGCCCGACCTTCTCGACGAGGACGAGTGAGACAGAGGGACAGTCCCTTTGTCTCATACAAGAGGGCCCGACAGCCGGTAAGCTGGCTGCCGGGTCCTTTTCTTGTGACTCGATGAGACAGAGGGACTGTCCCTTTGTCTCATTTTTGCGGTGCGCCGTCGCCGCCGTCGGTTACGTTGAAGTCATCCGGCGAGAGGCCCTCAACAAAGTCGTGGAAGTCTTTCATCTCCTGGTCATGCTCCTGGTCCTCGATGGCGCCAAAATCTGGCATGGCGGCCACGTCGAGAACTGCCTGCTCGGCAAAGAGCGGCGCCCCGCAGCGCACAGCTAGGGCGATTGCGTCCGATGGACGGCAGTCGACCAGAATCTGCCTGCCCTCCTCGTTCACAATGTCGAGCTGCGCAAAAAACGTGGTTCCAGAGACGTCACTAATGATGACGCTGCGCAGGTGTCCGCCTAGGGACTCAAGCACGGACTTGAGCAGGTCATGCGTCATGGGCCGAGCGCTGCTGTCGGGGTTCACGCCCATGCTGATAGCCGTTGCCTCTACCGATCCAATGCGGATGGGAAGGCTGAGCGGCTCCTTCTCATCCTGTTTCGATGGCATGAGGACGATGAGTGAGGAGACCGGGCCCCCGCCAATCACCACTGTCTTGATATCCATTTCTACGAGCATGCGGTACCCCCTGTCGTGCTGTTGCCCGCCTATCCTACCCAAACTGCGAAAACATACAACGGAGGTCACGAAAACTTCTACGTAGAGCTACCAAAACTGGAACAACGGAGCAGAGTGGATGGCCCAGGCGGGTGCCAGAAGCACGAGGAGGGAGCACCGTCTTCAATCTCCTTTGTTGCACCACTACGAATCCCCCAAAATTTCTCGATATATGTTGTTGACCTAGCCTAGGACGGGGGTGTAGTATTCTTTCTTGCGTTGGGCCTGTAGCTCAGTTGGTCAGAGCGTCCGGCTGATAACCGGGAGGTCACAAGTTCGAACCTTGTCAGGCCCACCACCTTTTGACAATAGTCACCCCAGCGTTAGCCGAGTCGCCGCTGGGGTGATTATTTATAAGGGGACATAGCTCAGCTGGGAGAGCGCGGGCTTTGCAAGCCTGAGGTCGTGGGTTCGAACCCCATTGTCTCCACCACACGTTCGAGGACCCTGCGGTTTCTACCGCGGGGTCCTCTTTTTGTTATCAGTCCCGCTTGTCCTCTCCCTCTCCGGCGTCCCTCTTTCTTTAGTGGTATCTGAGAAACGCCCTTCTCGCCAACTGGGCAAACGCGACCTCTGGTTCTCGAAAACCGCTAAAGAACGGGAGGGAGGTGTGAGGCAATTTGCTAGCATGGGGCGAGAACCCAACTGCAAGACGACAGGTCGCGCGGAAAGCCCCATGACAGACGAGACACACAAGCACAACCATAGTGAGGGAGCATCGCGCACCGCGTGGGGAATTGTTGCCCTCGTGGGCATGGCAGTGGGCTTGGCACTCATCCTCTACCCGTTGATCTCGAATTGGGTTGTCTCAACACAGCGTCATCAAGAGGTCCAGACCATGACGTCGACCTACTCGGATGGCGAGAACCCCGTGGCGCAAGAAGCTCTTGCCCAGGCAGACCTCTACAACAAACGGCTTGCCGGTGAAGCTGTGGACGGAGACGTACTGCCATACGACGAACAGCTTTCACAGGTCTACCCGTACATGGCCTATGTGGTGTGCCCAAAGATCAATCTCGAGATGCCCATCTACCATGGTACCGATGATGCGTCGCTTACCGCGGGCGTTGGTCACGTGGATACCACAAGCCTGCCTGTAGGTGGAGAGACCTCGAACTGTGTGATATCTGCTCACTCTGGGAGTGCTGATGTTGCCTATTTTGATGACATCCGGCAGCTTGAGGTGGGTGACCTCTTTGCGATTGAGTGCCTGGGCCGCGAATGCGTCTACGAGGTGGACAGCATAGACGTCATCTCACAGGATGACCAAGAGGCCTGGAACGCGGCAACTTCCCTGCAGTCTGGCGAGGATACCTGTCTTCTCGTTACCTGCACACCCTACGGCGTGAACGACCACCGGCTGCTCGTGAGGGGTGTTCGTACGACGAAAAGCCTCGATCAGACATCAGAGAGTGGCGTCGAAGGAATCAGTCTGAACCGCCGAACTGCGCCGGCGCTCGCCGGTGTGGCAGTGTTGACCGCCGCGCTTGTGCTTGGGCGGGTTGCGTCCAAGCACCGCAAGAATAGAGCCAAATAGGTACGAAGAAATAAACCGAACCGAGTAATTCTGGGCACCCATCCCCACTGGTACTAATTTTGACACTATTGGACCAAAGTGACCAATTTTGTGCCTTACAGACCCTTAAGAGTCACTTAATTATGTCGAAAGATAGTAAAATCAACATGACTATAAATAATTCTGAACTTCTGTAATGACGCTACTGGGGTTTGTTGCAGGTTGTTGGATTTGACGTCTGGAGTAGTTATGAACGCTCGCCGTGTTGGACTCGTTGCCGTTCTGGTCACTGTGATGGCAACCGTGTGCGCGTTGGCGCTGCCCGCGCCCGTGGCGCTGGCCGAGGGCTCGCTGATTATCGAGCCCACGGACGGCGTGGAGCGCGACTATCAGGCCTGGCACGTGCTGGCTGGTGGCGTGACCAAAGACGGCAGGTATATATATGATGCGGCCTACACCAACGCCATGCCCGCGGACGCATGGAAGGAACTCGGCGCTCCAGCAGACGGTGCTCAGGCGGTGGCGGACTGGCTCGACAAGAACACGTCCCCGGTAGTTGCCAACGAGGTCAGTTGGGCCATCGAGGACTCCGGCGCCAGCGCGGACGCCACGGGCACTCGCCCTACCGACGGAAACGGTGTGGTTGCGTTTGAAAACCTGGAGGACGGGCTCTGGCTTGTCTCGTCCAGCGACTCCTCGCCCGTGCTTGTTCTGGTTGGCGGCGGAGCAACACGAAAGGTGACCGAGAAGGCCGAGCAGCCCGCACTTCAGAAGCAGGTGCGCGTGAATGGCGGCGCTTGGGAATCTGTAGTTGTGGCTCCGGTTGGGATATCCCTTGAGTATCGCCTTGTGGGCACGCTCCCCAGGAACTACGATGCCTTCCCCACTTACAGCTATCGCTTTGATGACTCCTGTGACGCCGCAATTAACGTCGACCCCGCGTCCGTTCGTGTAGAGCTCGGCGGGGCAGACATCACCTCCGCAGCAACTATCACGTGCGGGGAAGGATCGCTCTCAGTAGCGTTTGATGACCTCAAGGCTCTACTCCCGGAGCTGGGAACCTCCCGTACCGTGACGGTGACCTATTCCGCCACGCTCGCACCCGGCGCTACCGCGGGCCTCATGGACACCAACGACAACAGCGCGACTCTGACTTACCCTGCAAAGCCCACGCGCGGCGGCACCACCAACGGTGCCTCGCTAAGCGCGTCGCCTGCCGGCCAGTGGCTCAAGGTTGCCACCTCCACGAGCGAGAGCTCTACGAGAACAACCGAGACCGCACAGTGCTCCGTTGTCACCTGGAAGCTCAAGGTCACCAAGACTGACGCCGCCACCGGCAATGTCCTTGCCGGTGCTGGCTTCACCATCCAGCGAGAAGACGGCTCCTACCTCGCCGAGGATGGCACGTCTGTGAGCGACCCCTCCCAGGCGTACGTGTGGCGCACGGGGGATGATGGGACGTTCGAGTTTACCGGAGCAGGAAACGAGACCCTTACAGTTACCGAGGTCGAGGCTCCAAACGGCTACGACGTAGCTGAGCCTTTCTCGGTCACGTTTGATGGCAGCACCTCAGGCCTAACGGCCACGGCCGATGGCTGCACGCTAGACGCGGTCGACTCCGCAAGTGGTGCCGTTGCCGTGACCCTTACAGATCAGGCGAAAGGCAATGCCGCTGCCCTAGAAAGCCCGCTTGGCCTGCCCTTTACTGGTGATACGGCCGTCGCTCTCGGAACCGTGCTGCTGGTTGCCGGGGTTGGCATCGCCGTACTTCTCATTGCTCGTCACGTCCGTCATGGAGACAAGGATTAGCGCGGCAGCGCTTCGTCCGATATTGACTCTCCGAGACCTTCTCGTTCTAAGGATTCAAGATGTTCAAGAGAGACAGCCTGCAGTCACGAATTCTTACCGTTGCTCTTACGGTTGCAATGACCTTCACCTCGTATCCCACGCAGGGCCTTTCCGAAGAGGTCGCGGCGGCTCGCGACCTTGCGGCTACCATGCAGGCAACCATGGCTACAACGGACACCAATAATGGTGATGGCTCCGGCGAAGCTGCCGCTGATACCGCCGCCGCGGCAACAGACAATACCTCCCAGCAAGATGCAGATGCCCAGACGCAGTCAGCGCCCACGCAGGCCACGCCAAGCGCCTCAAGTGACGAGAAGACCCCCGCAACCGTGAAGTTTGATGCCAACGGCGGCATGGGCTCCATGGACGACGTAACGATTGAGGACTCCACTAACTTTAACCTGACGCTTCCCACGTCCACGCTTACGCGCGACGGCTACACCTTTGCGGGCTGGTCAACTACGGCCGACGGCAAGGACGTGAAGGCGTCGGATGGCACGGTCTCCATGCGAGCCGTTGAGGTTCCCAATAGCACTGCGCTCGACACCTGGAAGTTCTCTTGGGACGCGGACGGCAACGGCACGGTAGACCCCACCTCCGAGACCTTTGACCTCACCGACTGCGTGCGTGACGGCTCTCTCGTGCTCTACGCGCAGTGGGAGGAGAACTCCCTCACGGTGTCCTTCGACGGCAACGGCGCAACTTCTGGCTCGATGAATAGCCTGACCTTTGGATGGGATCACGAGACGGCACTGCCGGAATGCGACTTTGCTCGCGATGGCTATGAGTTCACGGGCTGGTCCACGACACCGGATGGGTCTTCCTCCGCAACGCTTGCCAACTCTGCGACACTCCTGCGCGAGGTCGCTTCCTGCGATACCGATGGTGACGGCACAGTCGAGACGTTTGACCTCTCGTCTGACTTCGACAACAACGGTGCCCTCACGCTCTACGCCCAGTGGCAGCAGGTGACGAGCGACGAGCCCGAGGCCACCGAGCCGGAGCAGGACACCACGGCGACCCAGACCGACGACGCGACCTCTGACGAGACGACCTCAGAGCAGACCGCCGAGCAGACAACCACTCCCGCCACGGGAGCCCTCACACCCACGACGAGCAACGCCGACAACAGCCTGGCCGACGTTCGCGATGCCGACCACGGCGGCGCCGACGAGCTTACCGTCACAACCTCCCTGCCGTTCTCGCGTATCCTGCGCGCGGCTCCTTCTTCAAGCGCCAGCGACTCTGATTCCGCCACAGACCCCGTGACCGGCGAGAACACCTGGTCTGCCGATGGCACGACCATCGCGGACGCCTCGGTGAGCTGGGTCACCAAGGACACCAAGGATGACGGCAACGCCGCCCACCTTGTCGTTGCCCCCACAAGGAACAACGCCCAGAGCATCGTCGCGCGCATCGACGTCTCACTTACCGGTTCGCACGACTATGCCGCCGGCGACATCCAGATCGTAATCCCGGGCCACATCTTCACCGGCCGTGACGGCAACACGAAGGGCAACCTGGTCCTCCCGCTTGCGGAGAACCCCGGCACACGCACGGAGTTCAACTGGTCCTACAACGCAGAGGACGACACCTACACCCTCACCAACACGAGGAGTCTGCGCTCCAGCCAGGAAATCATGATCCAGGCGGGCATCGAGAACCTCACGCCGAGCCAGCTCGTCGACGAGCAGGACTCCAGCCCGTTCTCCGCAACCGTGTACGTGCGCACAAACAAGGGCACGCTGCTCTCGCGCCAGTCCAACCAGATCACCGCGCAGTTCGACACCAACGAGACCATTGGAAGCGCGACCGTCTCGCACTCCGACTACGCGTGGGACAAGGTCCAGGCCTCTGATGCCAAGATTCCCGACTCCCTGCGCGGGCAGTATCCGGACGAGACCAACTTCCTCGTGGTGACTTGGTACACCTACGCCTACCACCAGGGCAACACTGCCTACTCGCTCGGCTGGTCCTCTCAGGCCACCGACGAGTACAACGGCACGGTCATCGAGAACGGCACGGGCACCGACACCACGGACTCCTGGTCGTACGACAACAACACCCAGTACCGCTACATCAAGGTTGCCTACCCCCTCAGCCAGTTCCAGAAGGACACTGAGTACACGCTTTCCAACAGCGTGACGTGGACCATGACCGAGACGGACAAGAAGAACGTCGAGGGATACCAGCCTCAGCAGGTGGCCGCGTCCAGCTCCCTGACCTTTGTGTGGCACGAGCCCACGGACCAGCCCCCCTCGGGCCACTTTGCCCACCGGACCTGGGGCGACGACAACGACGACGCCTTCACGATGCACGCTACCATCAACATGACGCCCTACACCTGGTACAACAGGAACGGACACGTGGCGGACCTCGTGCGCGGCCGCTTTGGCACCTACACCTCCGCTCTCAACGGCCTTACGGGTGGTAGCGACGCCAGTGTTCGCTACGAGAAGTACATGCGTGGCTACGTGCTGCCGTACATGCTCGAGGACGGCGCGGAGAACACCGCTGTCAAGAACTTCTCGCGCCCGGTGACCATGACCCTCACCGACGGGTCCTACGGCTTCGCGCTTCAAGCGGGCAACCCGAGCTACCAGACGCTCACGGCCGGCACGGACTACGACTACTCGAGCCTTGTCGTCCGCATCCCCACGACGGTCTACAAGGCGGTCGCGTTCGACGCATCCAACCTGCCCGAGGGCAACGTGGTCTACGAGGACGGGGACAACGTCTATCGCGGCTACAACGACAAGACGCACGGTAACACCTACGGCGTGGCCTACGTGCAGACCACCAATCGCGAGGACTACCCCGACGTGGTTATCGAGGCCCAGGTCAATGGCACCTGGAAGACGGTTCAGACCATCCACTGGGCAGACGTCTCTGGTGACTTCGCGACGGTCGACCTCTCTGGTCTTGGTGCCACCAGCTGGCGCGCGAGCGTGACCTTCAATGACGCCACAAAGGCAGCCGCTATCGACACCATGTTTGTTGACCCCGTGGTGTCCCTGCACCCCACACAGACGGTTCTCGCACTTGCGCAGGAGGCGCTTGACGGCGACTCCATCCCGCCCACCTGCCTTCTCCAGAGCTCGGACACCTTTGCGGCAACAAACGACCAGGGGAGCACGGTCTACAACGACCCCGAGAACGGCGTCAACTATCTGTATGGCTACAACACCAACGTGAAGGCGACCTACACCGATAGCGGCACCACCGCAATGGCAGATGCGCCAGACTACAACAACAACCTCTTCAAGCTCCACTTCAACGCGGAGCTCGTTGAGCAGAGCAGCGTGACCGACAAGGTCACCTGGCAGACGGCCCTGGACAACGGAGACATCACCGCCGAGACTTCGGGCACCTGGTACGACCTGCTTCCCAAGGGTGCCTCGGTCGACCTGAGCTCTGTGGCACTCCGCTCGGGAGACTCGATTCAGGACGTGCGGGTCATTGACAACTACAAGGGCAGCGGCCGACAGCTGCTGGTGGTCAAGGCCGCGCTCACCCCGGTGGCCACGACCTACAAGGACCCCTCTGGCACGCAGTTCTACGAGGACAGGCTCACGCTGAGCTTTGACGCCACCTACGACTTTGCCTCCTACGTCGACTACGGCGCGTCGCTGCACAACGTGTACGCCTTCGAGTCGGACAACGACCACCTCGGAAACGTTGCCGACTACTCGGGCGAGCTGGGCGACATCTCTACGGCTAACAACCTCTGGACCAGCCGTGAGGCAACCTTCGTCAACGAAGACGAGAAGGACCTCATGAAGGACCTGGACCCCAGCAACACCAACCCGTCCTTCATCTACGCCGGTTCCTCCGTCACTCTGGGCAAGCTCAACGCGATGACGACCGGCCTCAAGCTTACGGTCGACGTCAACCACGAGGGCCGCTTCACCACCGGGCTCAACGACCTCCAGACCTCCACGACGGATGAGCGCGACGCCTACACGGGAAGCACCTACACCTACCGCATCGAGGCAACCACCGGGTCAAAGTCCCAGGCGGACAAGATCGTGCTTTTCGACAAGGTCGACGGATACGTGCCAACGGCGGAGGACGAGACCAGCCACGGTGACGCGCCGGATTCCGCAAGGTGGCGCGGTTCCTTTGCGGGCGTCGATACGTCCCAGCTGGAGTCCCTTGGCGTGAAGCCGGTCGTCTACTACTCCACGCAGCCCGACCTTTCGCTTACGGGCGAGCGTGACAGCAGCGGAAACTATGCTCCTGGCTCCGATGCGGACCTCACCAACCCCCGCCGCATCTGGTCGACCACCGAGCCGAGCGATCCTTCCACCATTACCTATGTGGCCATCGACTGCAGCCAGAAGGCGGATGGCACGAGCTTCGTGCTAAATCCAAACAGCTCGGTCTCTGCCAGGCTCATGCTCCGCGCCCCCGAGGGCGTCGATGCTACCACGGCCATTAGCCAGAAGGCCCATGCCTTCAACCAGTCCTTCGCCAAGATGGAGGGCATCGATAACTCCTCCAGCGAGCTTTACGGCACGACGGTTCAGGCGAGCAACTACACCAAGGTCGGGCTCAAGGCGTTTGACATCACGGTGAACAAGCAGTGGGACGACGACAACAACCGTGATGGCATCCGCCCGAATGAGGTAACGGTCCACCTCCTGAGCAACAGCGAGGAGCGCGATAGCAGCAGGCTGTCGAGCGAGAACAACTGGGCTACGAAGTTCGAGAATCTGCCCTTCGATGACGCCAACGGTAGCCGCATCAACTACTCGGTCACCGAGGATGCGGTAAGCGGCTACGTGGTCAATGTCTCTCGTCCTTCTCAGACCGAGTTCACCATCACAAACCGTCACACGCCCGAGAAGATTAGCGTCTCTGGTCAGAAGACCTGGAAGGGCGACGACGAGCACCTTGCCGACAGGCCCACGAGCATCCAGGTGACCCTGCTTGCGGATGGCGCTGCGTCCCAGACCAAGACCGTGACCGCCGGCAACGCGGGTACCTGGGCATACAGCTTCGACAACCTCTACAAGTACCGCGATGGTGGTACGCCGATTGTCTACAGCGTGAGCGAATCTGGTGTGGATGACTACGTGCCGAGCTACAACGGCTATGACATCATGAATACCTATCACCCGTATGGGAACCTCGCCGTGTCCAAGACCGTCGAGGGCGGCACCTCGGCTACGAAGAACCAGGAGTTCACCTATACGCTGTCGCTCTCCGAGGGCTTTACCGATGAGGTCCCCTATACCGTGACCAATTCCAACGGTGATGAGGTTTCTTCTGGCACCATCACTAATGGTGGTACCTTCTCACTCGAGGGTGGTCAGACCGCTACCTTCACGAACCTCCCCAAGGGGACCACGTATGAAGTGACGGAGGCCGATCAGCCGGCGTATACTGCTGCGTCTACGGGTGCCACCGGCACCATCCGTTCCAACAGGACGTCGAAGGCAGAGTTCACTAATACGTACTCCACCGCGGGCTACGCGTCGATTCAGGCAACCAAGCGGCTTGCCGGGCGAGACCTGAGCTACGCTCAGTTCCGCTTCGAGCTTAGGGACGAGAACGGCAACCTCGTGCGGTCTGCCACAAACGAGGCCGACGGGCGTGTTGTGTTTGGTGCGCTTCGTTATACCAACACGGATGATAGCGTTGTGCATATCTACACGATGACCGAGGTCGACACCAATCGTGCTGGCTACTCGTATGATTCCACTTCCTATACCGTGGTCGTGACTCCCTACGACAACGGTGACGGCACCATGTCGTCCGACATCAAGTACTACGATGCCAGCGGTAACCCGCTGGAAGGCTTCCCCACGTTTTCCAATACGTATGAGGCAACGGGGTCTGCCAAGCTTGTTGCCTACAAGAAGCTCGAGGGTCGCACGCTAGCAGATGGCGAGTTCACCTTCGACCTGTACGAGCTCAACTCGGATGGCACCTCTACAAAGCTGAGCTCTGCGACTAACGATGCAAACGGCCGCATCGAGTTCGATGCCATTCCTTATAACCAGGATGACCTTGAGAACGAGGACGGTACTCACTCAACTAAGACGTATACCTACTACGCTGTTGAAGAGCCTGGTACCGACGCAACCGTGACCTACACAACGGACCCGATTGCGTGGACCGTTGCAGTTCAGGATGATGGCAACGGAACACTCTCCTGCACGACTTCGGTTGTGGACGCCAGTGGTCTGCTCGACAGTGACGGAAACGTCAATCCTGATTGGGAAGCACAACCCACTTCGGCGGCTCCCACCTTTGTCAACACGCTCAAGGACGGCTCTATCTCCATCGAGAAGCGCGGCAACGACGACGAAGTCACCCAGCAGGAGCTGGCGAACAACCCCGACACAACCTTTACCTACGACGTGACCGTGACCGACGCCGACGGCAGGCCGATGACGGACAAGGACGTCTCCCTGAACGTTGTCGACGTCAATTCCGGTGAACCCGCGGCTCACGCAAAGGCTGCACCAGCCAGCGATGCGAGCGACGATACGCAGACAGAAACCACAGCGAGCAATTCTGCCAACCCGGCTTCCGACG
>Ga0256404_1012476_pt1 | contig 11045 bp, 11 predicted proteins | sample RumenRJG_01DNA_FD_185990 | JGI IMG/M metagenome (GOLD analysis project Ga0256404, IMG submission 185990) | Bovine rumen microbial communities from Lethbridge, Alberta, Canada - RJG_01 | ecosystem: Host-associated > Mammals > Digestive system > Stomach > Rumen | place: Canada: Alberta | collected...
CCAAAAGAGATCCAGACGATTGCATTGAGCGAAGAAGAAAAGGTCTTAAGCAGTGAAGAGCTGGAAGAAAAGGCCCGTGACCTGGTCTTCAACGAGCGCTATATGGACTACAAGGAGCGGATACGGGAAAATGTGTCGCTCTGTACGCAAGAGCTGATCGATACTTCTTCGGTGGCTTTGGAAAAGGCTTCCGATCGTCTTTCCTTCTTAGTCAACCTGCAAAGTTTCATAACCTTACTGTTCTTTGCGGTCATCTGCGCTTTTGTCGCCTTGATCGCCACGCAGATCCGTACACCGTTGTTACGGATGGTCAAGAAGATGCGGGAAGAGAAGAAGATCGAGCCAAAGGGCGTTGAAGAACTGCGCTTCGTCGCGCGGACCTACAACGAGATCCTGGAACAGAACCAGAACACTCAGGAAAAGCTCTCGCATGAGGCTTCTCATGATGCCTTGACCGGCTTGCTCAACCGCGGTGCCTACGAATTGCTGATACAGGATGTCGACCGCGATCATATGGCCTTGTTGATCATTGATGTCGATCACTTCAAACAGATCAACGATACCTATGGCCATGCGGTGGGTGACAGGGTATTGATTCGCGTTGCCGAGGTCCTTCGCCACTCCTTCCGTTCGGTCGATATCATCTGCCGTCTGGGCGGTGACGAATTCGTGGTCGTCATGACCCGTGTCAATTCTTCGATGCGTCAGCTGGTGGAAAACAAGATCTCTTCCGCCAACGAAGTCCTCTCCGATCCGAAGGATGATCTGCCGGTTGTTTCTTTGAGCGTCGGTGTGGCTTTCTCAGACCGCAAGGATCCGGGTGAAGACATCTTCTTGGATGCCGATGAGGCCTTATACAAGGTCAAGGCCGCCGGCGGCCGCGGCTGCGGTTTCCATGGCTCGTAAAAATATTTACGAACAGGGAAACAAAAATGTACAATGTAGTAAAATAAGACAAAGATTGTTTGTTGAGAAAGGAAAATTAAGATGGGTTTATTTGACAAATTATTCAAAAAAGAAGAAGAAGTAGTTTTACCGGCTCTGGAAAATGTCGCCGATGAGGACATCGTGGCAATCGCTGACGGCGAACTGATTGATGTTTCCACGGTTTCCGATCCGGTCTTTGCCGAGCAGATGATGGGCAAGTCCACAGCGTTCAAGTTCGACAAGGATAAAGTCGTCTTATGTTCGCCAGCCAACGGTACTCTGGCTGTTCTTTTCCCGACGGGTCATGCCTATGGCATCGCCATGAACAACGGTGTTGAACTTTTAGTCCACTGCGGTGTCGATACAGTCAATGCCAAGGGCGACGGCTTCAAGCTTTTAGGCAAGAAGCAGGGTGACGCCATCAAGGCCGGCGATCCGATCGTCGAAGTTGACATCAAGAAACTGTCCAAGACCTATGACATGTCCACGATGCTGATCATCACCAATGCCAATGACAAGGAATTGGATTTCGTCGATCCGCAGACCGTGACAAGAGGTCAGAAAGTCATTAAATAAGAAAACAGGTGCCCCAGGGCACCTTATTTATTGGAATCCATATTATTCTGTAACTGTTCAATGAAGTGTTTGAGGGCAACGTTGTCGTTGTCCTTTTTCCATATGGCGTGGATCTCTTCGACTTCCTCTTCGCCCTTCATCGGCAAGAAAACCAAGCCTTGGGCGTTGTTGATCTTCTTGACGCAGTAGTCGGGCATGATGGAGATCCCTTCTTCTGCGGCCACCATGATCAGAATCGATTCGATGTCGGTGGAACGGCACAAGATGTCGGGATGATAGCCGGCCGCATGGTAGAGGTCCATGAACAGAGAATCGCCGTAGTTGTCGGAGAGTTCGGATGGGGACATGTAGATGATCGATTCACCTTTTAGGTCGATCCTTTCCAAAGCCTCTTTCTGGCTAAGCGGATGAGCAGCATATAAGACGGCGGTCAGTCTTGCCTTTTCGATTTCCAGGGCTTCAAAGTCCGGATTGGCTTTGAGGTTTGTGGAGTCCCAGGTGAAGATGATGTCGTACTCGTTGCTTTGTAACTTGAGGGCGAGCTGATCGGAGGTTTCACGGTAGCACAGCAAGAGGACGCCCGGCAAAGAGCGGTGGAAGGACCGCAGTTCATCGGAGAGGAAGGAGCGCTCATAGCCTTTGATGTAGCCGATGCGAAGACTCCCGTAAATGCCGCTGGCGGCTTCGGAGGCCCGCTCCCTGGCATCGCTTAATCTTCGAAGGATGAGTCTGGCATCATTCAAAAAGCTGGTCCCGGCCGGCGTTAATGAGATCGGCCGGCTGGAGCGGTTGACCAGTTTTAAGGAAAGCTCCTCTTCCAGAGCTTTGATCTGCTGGGTCATAGCGGTTTGGGTGATGTAGTGTTCTTCGGCCGCAGCGGTAAAACTGCGCTTTTCGGCCAGGGTGACGAAGTATTTTAACTGGTTGATGTTCATAGTATAAGTTTTTCTTATTTTATTATGGCAAATTGGCCCTTAACAGGCAAGTATTCCGGTGGTTCAATAGAACTATGAATTATAGTGGCAGAAAGAGCATAGTCATCAGAGATTATATCCTGCTAGGCATCGGGACGCTTTTGATTGCCCTGGCTGTGAAGGAGTATCTGATCCCTTGTCAGATCGTGACCGGTTCGGTTTCCGGTCTGGCTTTACTGTTCAATGAGGTCTTTGGTATCGATACATCCTTGTTGACACTTTTGATGAATCTTTCCTGTCTTTTGATCGGTACATGTTTTCTGGGGAAGAAGTTTGGTTTGCGTTGTGTTTATATTTCCCTTCTTTTACCTCTGGCGATGGCCCTGATACCGGAGTATGAGCCTCTCTTGACTTCTTCCCCTTTCATAAATTGTCTCTTGTTCCTGGTCTTACTGACCAATGGCCAATGCATCATGTTGGCGTTGGATACGACCTCCGGCGGTCTGGATACGATCGCGGAAGTTCTGGCGAGAAAGCTTCATGCCTCGAGCGGCATGATGATCGGCTTATTAGGAGCTTTGGTTTCCATATTGACGATCTCGGTCTATGGTTTAGGTTCGGCGATCAAGGGCGTCTTAGTGACTTTGGCCAATGGCGCGATGATCCAGCTCTTATTCTTAATTAAAGATAAGAGTAAGACGACCCTTCGAAGATTGCGGGCAAAGGCATAGGAAAGAAGAAAGCGAGCGGCTTTCTTTTTTTGATAGAATGATTCTGAAGGAAGGTATCGTGTATGAAACTGATGATCGCCTCGGATATCCATGGCAGCGGAATGTATGCGGAAAAACTGATCGAGCGCTTTAAGGAAGAGAAGCCGGACAAGCTGCTTCTTTTGGGAGATCTTCTGTATCATGGACCGCGCAACGATCTGCCGGGTCTCTATGATCCCAAAAAGGTCATTGCTTTACTGAATGGCATCAAGGATGACCTGCTTTGCGTCATCGGCAACTGCGACTGCGATGTCGACCAGATGGTTCTGGAATTTCCGATCATGGCCGATTATGCCTTGCTGTATATTGATGGCATCACGATCTATGCCACCCATGGCCACGTCTATAACCAGAAAAAGCCGTTGCCCGGCACAAAGGGCATCCTTCTTTGCGGCCACACCCATGTGCCAAAGATCGAAGAGTGCGATGGTTTCACCTATCTGAATCCGGGTTCCGTCTCTATCCCGAAAGAAGGATCCCGTCACAGCTACATGGTGCTGGAGGATGGCGTCTTTAAGTGGAAGGATCTGGAAAACAAAGAAGTCTATATGGAATACAAGCCCGTCATTTGACGGGCTTTGGTTTAGATTTTGAAGTTCGATATTGAAAAAAAATGAAGTTTAGGACAAAATAGATATTGTCAATAAGCTGACTTGAGAGAGCGGTTTATCCTACCATCTTGGAAAGGTGGCGTACTGCAAGGTACCACAGGTTCGAATCCTGTAGTCAGCGCCATTGAAAAAAATGCCTTTATCTTCGCGATAAAGGTTTTTATTTGTCGGCCTGGTATCTGACAAAACACTCATGGAAGAAGAGGTCGAAGAAGAAGGTCAGACCGTAATTATTGTAGACATTGCGGGCGGATACGATGTTGTTGGAAGACAGGGCGATGTTTTCGGAAAGATAGAAAATGAAGCGGTAAGTCTTTTCGAAAACCGTCGTATGATTCAAAGTGATCAGACACTTCTTGGCTTTGATGTCCTGTAACTGGTCATTGATGGCCAAGGCATAATTGCCGGTCACCGAACAGACTAAGAGGAGGTCGTCTTCCTTGAGGGAATTCAGAAGCTCCGTGTTGTGGGAGGCAGAGGTGATGATGCGGATCAGTTTTCCGGTCGTCATCATCTGCTGCTGAAAGACCTTGCAGGCATGAGAAGAATCTTCCGCCGTCAATAGGACGATCTGGCCGGCTTTTTCAAAGTAGCCCAGAAGCTTGGCAAAGGCCGTCGTATTGCAGGCTTTGCCGATATCCTTCATCATCTCGGTAATACTCTGGGAGATGAATTGCAGATAATCGGTGTGGTCGGTGTAGTCGATAAAGCCATCTTCATGAGCAATGATCTCATCGATCGAGGCCTTCATCGAGGTGAAGGAATCGTAGCCGATGTTTTTGATGAAGCGCTGCACAGAAGAGCGGGACACGTAACACTCATCGGCGATCTTATAGATGCTGGTGTCTTTCAGTTCACGTAAATGATTCAGGAAATAACGGGCGATGACAAAGTCCGTATCGTTTTCATCGTTGCGGTTTAACAAGGACAGCAGGCTGGTCAAAAGATTGAAGCGGACAATGCTGTAACCTTTATTGATCCCGTTGTTTTTCATGACAAAATAGTACACCCTGTTTATAAACGAGTCAAAAAAGGATGCCCGATATTGGGACATCCTTGAAAGAATTATTTCTTCTCGGCGATTGAAGTGATGGAGGAGAGGCGGATCAGCTTGGTCACTGTGCCTTTTGCGGATTCGATCTTCACCAAAAGCCAGTCATCGTCGGCATCCAACAGGGTATTGGTTCCGTATTTGGTGTTGCCGTAGGCGAAGATATCGACGTCTCCTTCGTCTTCTTTAAAGCCGATCGTCACGCTCTTGCCGATATAGGATGAGGCGATCTTGGCCAGGGATTGGTATTCCTGATGAAGCGGCGTTCCCTCGATCTTGACGAGCTGCTGCTCAAGTTCCTTGACTCTTTTCTTTAAGGAAGAGACTTCCAGATAGGCCATCAGACCGAAGAGGGAAAAGACAAAGGCGAGCGTATTCATTGTTTTTCCTCCGGAAGGATCTCAAAGGATTGGACGGAAGAAAGCGGGATCAGTTTTTCGATCGTTTCCTTCTTGTTTTGGGCAATGACCTTGATCCAGTTTCCTTCAAAGGAGAGGATCTCACATTCCTTATTAAACAGTTCGATGTCGCCCTCGTCGTCAAAGAAGTTGAGTTTTACTTTCTTATTCAATAAGGAAGAAAGCAGCTTTCCCGGGGCAAAGGCCGTGCTGATCGTGTCCTCTTCGATCTCATCTTTCAAGAGGTAATCGCAGCTCACCTGCAGAATCGAGGCAATATCGCTGATCTTGTCGATATCCGGCAAGACCGTGCCGGCTTCCCAGCGGGAGATAGTCTGCCTGGTGACAGAGAGCTTTTCGGCAAATTCGTTTTGTGTTAAGCCCAGATCTTTTCGTCTCTGGGCAATTTTGTTTCCCATTTGTTTCATAGGCTTGTTTCCTTTCTTACACCTTCATTTTATGAAGCGGGAGAGGCTTCCACAAGAAATTTTGCTGTGCATTTTGTAACATGGCGTGTTGCATTAAGGCGTTTTCTTGGTATCAAAAGCTGATACCATTTTTTAATTTGGTATCAAAAGCTGATACCAAGAAAATGATAGCGTTTACATATAATGGAATCATAAAATAGGAGGAAGATCATGAAACATAACAATAATCCGGTTTTTCCTGAAGGATTCCTCTGGGGTGCATCCTCTGCTGCATGGCAGGTTGAAGGCGCTACTTTGGAAGATGGAAGGACGCAGGCGATCATTGACCTGAACTCGCAGACGAAAAAGCCGTTTGCGGACAATTCGATCGCTTCTGACCATTATCATCACTATAAGGAAGACGTCGCCTTAATGAAGGAATGCGGCTTCACCAGCTACCGTTTCGGTATTTCCTGGTCAAGAATCATTCCGGCAGCGGACCGCAAGGTCAACCCGAAGGGCATCGAATTCTACAACAACCTGATCAATGAGCTCAAGGCAGCCGGCATCGAGCCGATCGTCACGATCTATCACTACGATATGCCTTGTTGGGTCGACGAGAAATACGGCGGCTGGCATGACAGAGCGATCATCGACGAATTCGATTACTATTGCCGTGTATTGTTTGAAAACTTCGGCGACCGCGTCAAATACTGGCTGTCGATCAACGAACAGAACATGCAGATCGTCTATGGCAAGTGGTTAGGTGTTGCCAAAGGCTTAACGGATGAGGAATGGGAAGTTCAGAAGTGGCAGATCAACCACATCATGAACATGTGCCATGCCAAGGCTGTCATCGCCTGCCACGAGTTGGTCGAAGGCGGCAAGATCGGTCCGGTTCCGGGTTATGTTCCGATTTATCCGAAATCCTGCAAGCCGGAAGATCAGATCGCAGCGATGAACGCTGAAGAGCTGACTGAAAAGATCTGGAATGATACCTATGCCTACAGAGAGTATTCCGGTTTTATCAAAAACTATTGGAAAGAGCGCAATATCGATCCGAAGATCCAGCCGGGTGATATGGAATTACTGGCTCAGGCCAAGATCGACTTCATCGCCGTCAACTGCTACCGCTCTGACTGCGGCAAGTGGCCTGATCCGTCCTATGTCCAGGAGATCGGTCTGAACAAGTATGGCCGCAAGGGTGAATTCATCTACACCAACTGGCCGGGCGAATACGCCTTAGACCGCAACCCGTTTGTCGAAACGACTGACTGGGACTGGCACATCGATGGCGTGTGCATGCGTTATGCCTTAAGATATATGTGGGATCACTATCATCTGCCGATGGTCATCACGGAAGCCGGCTTCGGCGCTCATGAAGACCTCGATGAAAACGGTGAGATCCACGACCAGTATCGTATCGATTATCTCAGAGACTACATCTACAATGTCGGTCTGGCAATCGAAGACGGTGTTGAAGTCTTCGGCTTCAACCCTTGGTCCTTCACTGACCTGCTTTCCACCGGCAACGGCATGGCGAAGAGATATGGCTTGGTCTTTGTCAACCGCACCGATGATGATTTGAGAGATCTGAAGAGATACAAGAAGGATTCCTTCTACTGGTATTCCAAACTGATCAAGTCCAACGGTCAGGAATGGGGCTATGATATGAGCGAGTGGAGAGATTTCACTAAGACCAGTGAGATCGCTTCCGATCTGAAAGATAAAATCAAAAATCCTGACTGGAACAAATAAAGGAAACAATCTTTACCAAAAATAATTTTGAAAGGGGAAAAAATGGCAAAGAAAGATTATAAGAAATTATCTGATGATATTATCGCCGCCTGTGGTGGTCTCGATAATATCCTGTCCGTTTCACACTGCATGACGCGTTTGAGAATGAACCTCAAAGACGCCGGCAAGCTGAACGTTGAAGAAGCAAAGAAGATCCCTGGTGTCATCAACATCGTCGTACAGAACGGTGAACAGCAGTTCGTCATCGGCCAGGATGTCGCAAACTTATACGAAGAAGTGACCAAAAACGACATCAAGGCTGCAGGTTCGGTTGATGATGCAGAAGCACTCAAGGCTGACACACAGGTCAAGGGCAATGTCGTCGAAGCCATCATGTCTTACGTCGGAGGTACCTTCTCTCCGATCATTCCGGTATTTATGGCCGGTGGTCTTACAGGTGCGGTCATTTCCTTATTGCAGACATTTGCCGGCTTAGACGCTTCCAGCGGCACCGTCTTTGTCTTAACAGCGATCCAGCAGGCTATGTTGTACTTCTTACCGGTCTACATCGGTTTCTCCAGTGCAACAAGACTTAAATCCAATCCGTATCTCGGTGCTTTCTTAGGTGCTGTCTTACTTTATGTCACAGTCAACCGTCCGGAAGTACTGGACTTCGTAGGTATCCCGGTTGCCAACATCGGCTATAACGGCCAGATCTTCCCGGTCGTCTTAGGTACCTTATTCATGTCTGTCGTCTACAGATTCTTACAGAAGACCTTACCGGTTGTCTTGAGAACTGTCTTATTGCCGGTTCTGACAATGCTGATCACGGTTCCGGTTACCTTATTAGTTTTAGGTCCGATCGGTTACTGGGTAGGTACTGCAATTGCCAACGGTGTCTTAGCGATCTACCGTGCATTCCCGGCTCTGGCTGTTGCGATCATCGGTGCAACCACTGTATGGCTCGTCTTCTTCGGTATGAACAATGCCACTTATCCGGTCCTCTTCGCTTTACTGGCAGAAGTCGGATCTGACCCATTGATCTGTACCGGTATGGCTCCGGCCAACGTCGCTGTCGGCGGTGCATGTTTAGCTTATGCGCTGTTAGCGAAGAGCGAGGAAGCAAAGCAGGTCGGTATCGGTTCCGGTATCACTGCTTTATCCGGCATCACTGAACCGGGCGTCTACGGTGTCCTGTTCCCGAACCGTTATCCTCTGATCGGTGCGATGGTCGGCGGCGGTATCGGCGGCTTCATCGCCGGTCTGTTTGGCTTAACACAGTACGTTGTTGCCAACCCTGGCTTCATCTCTTTCGCAGCTTACATCAATCCGGATGGTACCTGGGGTAACTTCTGGGGCATGATGGGTGTCATGGTCTTGGCTGTTGTCGTCGGCTTTGTCGTCACCTACATCTTAGGCAAGAAAGCAGAAGCTAAGAAGGCTTAAACAAAAATCAATGATCATATGAAGGAAGCAGGATGTCCTGCTTCCTTTCTTTAGGAGAAAAACATGAAGAAAAAGACATTCCCGGATGATTTCTTATGGGGTGCTTCCACATCCGCCTATCAGGTGGAAGGTGCTGCCTATGAAGACGGCAAGAAGGCTTCCCAGCAGGATATCATCAACAAAGATTCCTATAAGGTCTATGGCTTTGCCACAGCGGAAGTGGCTTCCGACCAGTATCACCACTACAAGGAAGATGTGGCAATGATGAAGGAGATGGGCTTTACGGCTTATCGTTTTTCCATTGCCTGGTCAAGGGTCTTCCCCGATGGAACCGGTGAAGTCAATGAAAAGGGAATTCAATACTATCGGGATCTGATCGATGAGCTGTTAAAAAACGGCATCGAGCCGATCGTGACCTTATACCACTATGACTGCCCCTGGGCTTTGGTGGAAAAGTACGGCGGCTGGTTAGACCGGCAGATCGTCAGGGACTTTGAATACTACGCCAGATACATCATCAATGAATTCAAGGACAAGGTGAAGATCTGGACGACCATCAACGAACAGTCGGTCATTGTCCAATACTGGACACAAAAGTGCTATATCCCGGAAGAATACCTGGATGGCAAGCACGATCAGCTGCGCTATCAGATCAATCACTACATGAACCTGGCCCAGGCCATTGCCAGCAAACTGGTCCATGAGCTGGTCGACGGCGGCATTGTCGGTGCGCCATTAGGCTATTCCTGCATCTATCCTTTGACATCCAAACCGGAAGATGTCATGGCTGCCCAGAATGCGCAAGCCTTGCGCAACGACTACTATACCGATATCTACTTCAAGGGTCACTACAATAAGGCGGCGCAGATCTATCTGGAAGAACATGGTCTGGCACCGGTCATTGAAGAAGGCGATATGGAGCTGATTGCCGAAAACACTTCCGATTTTCTGGCGATCAACTATTACGCTTCGGAATGTGCGAAGTGTTGCGAAGATGACGGCAAGACCAGGATTCGCTGGTCGGGTGTCAACCGCTCCGGCAAAAAGGGTGACATCGATGGTTTTGAGACCCATCCGGGTTTCTACCAGATGTGCAAGAATCCATCCTTAGACACCACCGATTGGGACTGGGCGATCGATCCGATCGGCATGGAATATCTGCTTCGTGATCTTTACAACCGCTACAACAAGCCTTTGATGATCACCGAGAATGGCTTAGGCGCCTATGATACTTTGACCGAGGATAAAAAGGTTCATGACGATTACCGCATCGCTTATCTGCGGGATCATATCGCTGCCTGCAAGCGGGCGATCGATAAGGGTGTGGAACTTTTGGCCTATTGTCCATGGTCAGCCGTCGATCTTTTATCGACTTCCAACGGCGTCAAGAAGCGCTATGGCTTTGTCTATGTCGATCGAAGCGACGATGATCCGAAAAACTGTGAACGCATTCGCAAGGATTCCTTCTACTGGTATCAGAAGGTCATCGCCTCCAAGGGGGCAGATCTTGACTAAGACGGTCTATTTCCATTACGTCCGCCATGGCATGACGTTATTCAATAAATTAGGCAGGATGCAGGGACGCTGTGATTCGCCGCTCCTGGAAGAGGGCATCAGGCAGGCTTATGAGGCCAAAGAAGCCTTAAAAGATGTTCCGCTAAGTCATGCCTACTGTTCAAGCAGTGAACGCTGTGTGGATACGGCCGCCATCGTCTTGAAAGGCAGGGATGTGCCGATCACCTACACCAAGCAACTTAAGGAAATGTCCTGGGGCGATTATGAAGGTGCCTTGATCAGTGCCTATCAGGAAGAGATCGACAAGCGAAGATTCGGCAATCGTGACTGGAGCGATGTCGGCGGTGAAAATCCGGCAATGATGAAAAAGCGGATTACCGATGTATTCTCTTGGATTTTTGATCAAAGTGCAGATGGCGATCACATCCTGATCGTCTCCCATGGTGCCTTCTTCATCTGTATGTTGAAGGACATCTTCAAATTCGATCTGGACAGGGTCTTTGCGAAGATGAAAGAGGAGGGAAAAAGCACGCATCCGGTGAAACACGGCTATGCGGCGGACTTTCTCATGCGGGACGGGACTTTCGAGTTGCTGGATTTAAAAAGCGTTGATATGACAAAAATATAAAAAAGAGCTGCCGCTCTTCCTGTGGTGAAGAATATGGCAGCTCATTTTTTGTTTTTTTATTTCAT
>Ga0256404_1012477_pt1 | contig 11043 bp, 7 predicted proteins | sample RumenRJG_01DNA_FD_185990 | JGI IMG/M metagenome (GOLD analysis project Ga0256404, IMG submission 185990) | Bovine rumen microbial communities from Lethbridge, Alberta, Canada - RJG_01 | ecosystem: Host-associated > Mammals > Digestive system > Stomach > Rumen | place: Canada: Alberta | collected...
TAATCTCATAATACTTGCCGTCGCTGTAGCGCACCCAGCCCACAAACTTGTAGCCGCTTGCGGCGGTCGCCATGAAGCTGAACTGGCTTTCGTTGTCGGCGATGATGTCCTCCGCCCTTACCTTGCCGTAGAGGTATTCGGGGGTGGTGTTGGTGAAGTAGGCGGAGCAGCCGGTGCTTGTGCCGATGTTATGCTCACTGCCGGCGCCTGTCTTTGTGCCGTCGAAGGGATCCTCGACCCACTGCGCGGCGAGATTGCTGCCCACCGCGTCAATCGCGGGATATGTTCCCGTCGCGGATGTGTACTGGATCTTGATATTTGCGGTCAGCCTGTCGCCGGTGGTGGAATAGTACCACTTGCCGTCGGAGCGGTCCGCCTGATCGAGAGAGTCGTTGTGGATCTCCTTCTCATAGGAGATCAGCGCGGGAACGCCCTCATAGTACTGCTTGAGGTGGTTGTAGGTGTTCTTGAATACCGACCAGCTCATCTTGCCGCTGGCGGTGTTGGTGCCGCCCGAGTACTGGCTGACGCGGCCGATGTTGTTGAGATAGAGCATGGACGAGGAGATATAGCCGATCAGCTTGCCGGCAGAATCGCCCCCCTTCATGCCTTCTTGCGGCGCATAGACCGCCCAGATGGTCGCGTAGTGACCGACGTAGGTGTTTTTATAGCCCGAGGAGACAAAGAGAAGCTCCTTGGTTTGCGATCCGGTCATGTCGTAGTCGGACTTCTGGCTGTCGGTCAGAATGGTTCCGAACGCGTCGATCTGTCTGCCGTAGAAGTCGGTGACGACCTCAACGCCGTTGCCGTTGCTGCCTGTGAAGTTAGCGGCAGATTTTGCGCTGTTTCCGGCGAATGTACGGTTTTCATACTCATATTTATCGCCGTAGTTATCCTTACCGGCGGAGATGGTGCTTCCGTTGTAGGTGTAATCCTTCTTCGGGAAATACTTGTAGCGGAAGAAGATGGTGTCGGCGTTCTTCTCCTTATAGATTTTGTAGAAGTCGTCGTAGTCGTAGGTCTGGCAGTGACCGTCGTCACAGCTTTTATCGAGTTTGCGGTGGAGCAGATCCCAGTAGGCGTTGTGCATGGTCAGACCCTTTACCTCCTTGCCGTTTGCCGTGCCGTCGACGGTGATGGGGATCTCCATCTGATACTTGCCGCCCCAGTAGAGCATGGGCTGACCGGGATAGCCGCCGAAAGCGTTCTTTTTGTCGGAGGAGCCGCTGTAGTAGGGATACACCGCGAGCATATTGCCCCACTTCTCGCTGAGCAAGCCTTCGTAGCCGTCGATGTAGAAGGTCTTGGTGTAGGTGTTGTCCTTGAGGTAGTAGATCGGGGTGATCTCAACGACAGGTCTGTCATTGTCGCCCTCTTTTTTCATGTTGGCGGTGTTGACCTGCTCAACAACCCAATCCTCCTCATAAACGCCCGATTCATTCCATTGGTGCAGCTCATAGGTTTTGCCGTTGAAGGAATAGGCTTTCAGATAATGGGTGTCCTTGAACGGCTTGTTATCAAAACCGTAGGTGCTGTCGTAGGTACTTCCGAGTGTCGTCCGCAGCTTCAAAACCGAGCCGACAGGGACGTTGGTGACATAAGCGTAATGGCTGCCATAACCCGATTTATCATTTTCCCAAGTGTTGCCGCTCACCGCGTTCCATTTGGTCGCGTCGTAGGTAATGCCCGCGGGGGTGGTGATGGAGATCACGTCGGTGTTGGCAAGGTGCGTGAAGCGGTTGTAGGTGTTGTCACGCAGGCAGCCGTTCTTGGCGTAGACGTTGACATACTGATAGCTGCTTGTGTCCTCGCCGCCGCCGGAGGAGCCTTTGTACTTGTAGTAGAAGTAGTACTTTACGCTGCTGCCCGAATAATACATTTCAACGCCGATTTTCTCGAGCTTGGAATAATCGATACTTGTAATTTTTACATATTTCTTGGATCCGCTGATATCATTGTTATTCTGTACACCTAATTTAAAATATGTAGTACCATTGACCTTGGCTTCTGTTTCCGTTCCTCCTGCCAAATATGCCGTATTGCTGCTATCACCTTGCACAGCATCCGTGTTGTAATGATCTTGGTAAGAGCAGTCGCTTACTGAACTTTTTTTAGTCAGATATAAATACAGACTGCTTTTTCTGCCTTCAATAATCACCGAGCTCAAATCGCACCAATAGTGGCTGCTGTCGTTCTTTTTCAGCTGCGCAGTCAATCCTCTGCCACTGTTAAACGATGCGTCGGTGCCATAAAAAATATATCTTGAACCATTTGTTGTAAAACCGCTTGTGTTCGGGTCGCTCGGCGTCCAATCGCTGACATACGACACGGTACAGCTTACCTGACTTGCCGTTGCCTGGGTCGAGTCATACTTGAACACTGCGCTTGTCGCGCCGTCGTTAATGTCCTGCGTGAGGTTGGCTCCGGTGCCGCCCGTGTTGTCGAAGGTCTCATAGGTACCGTTGACGGTATCGACCTTTGCAATCTTGTAGGAATAGGTGCCGTAGGTGCCGCCGAAGTCGGTGTAGGTCTTTGTCCAAACGCCTGTGGAAGATTCCGTCATCTTATCGGCGGAGCTGAACTCCTTCCAATCGTCCGCCCAGACGTTGCCGAACATTCCGACGGTGCCGTCGAAAGCCATACCGACCACGTAATACTCATACGCAGGGTCTCCGCCCACAGCCTCCGCCGTGACGGTGATCGCGTGCGTGTCTGCGTCGAAGGTGACGGTCACGTCGCTCTTTTTGGTCAGACGGAATTTCGCGTTACCGCTGTTCTCGGTCGAGCGGTCGACGATGCACGCGTTGGTATCCGTATCATTGGTATAGGTCACCTTCGCGCCGCCCCATGAGCCGAGCGAGGTGTTGCCGTTAAAGCCGTTGACCTTGAAGCGGTACCAGCCCATCGCCTGATTGTTGAAGGTGATGCTGTAGGTGCCGTCGTTGTTGTCGGTCATCTTGCCATCAGCATCCTTCGGCGCCCAGATGTTATCGGTAAAGCCCTTTGTGCTGTCGTTCTGTCCGGCAGAGGTGACGTAATATTTCGGCGTATTGTCCGTGACAAAGCGCGCATAGACCGTGCGCTCATAGAGGTTATAGGTATAGGTCTCGCTGCTTGAAACCAGTGTGTCATTTGACGCGTCATAGTAGCCGTTAAATGCGTAACCGTCCTTCGGCTGCGCGGTCAGCGTGACAGGCGTACCCATCGCGCCCCATGACGCGTGGCTTGCTTCATTTTCGGTACTGTCAGAATAGTTTTCTAATGTATTTTTGGTCTTTAATCTTTTTCCGGAAACTTGAACATAACCGCCGGAGCAATCCTCATTACCGTCTGTTGTTGTATTTATGGTAACGGCGATATGTCCGGCAGTTTGGGCATTATTATCACCGAATTGACCTGCAATTCCTATGTTGCCTGTTGCTGAGCTTCCGCCGTCCGTCAGCTTAAAGCCATAATATGCCTGAGAGCCACCTTTTATCTCATAGTTGATTCTGCTTGTATAATAGGTAAAGGATGAAAGATCATCCAAATTACTCCCTGAGGGCGTTGATGCACTGGCAACAAAGCCCAAGGAATAATGATCTTTATTATCAGTATAGGTGCTTCCATCAAATGCATATAGATTTGTTTCGCCTAACCGGGTCATTTGAAGAAAGCGTGTATAATTAGGACCGTCTGTTTTTGTATAAGCAAGGTACACATTCTTACCCGTCATAGTCCAAGAATCGGGAACGGCAAAATAAGCATAAGCAAAACTAACTTTACTATCCCCCACGCTCTCATCCTCTGCAACCTGTGCCGCGTCCGTCGCGATCCAGCCTACTGTCAGGCATGACACGAGCATGCAGACGGCGAGAATGACCGACATGGTGGATTTTGAAAAATGTTTTATCCGTTGTTTCATGTTCTTACCTCCATTTTCATTTGTCTGTGTTTCCTGAAAAAATAATCCTCATGATAATTTTAGCAAATTATCATGAGAATTTGGTTAGGTTGGTAAAACTAAACTTTTTTTGGGGATAAAACGACATTTTTAATTCGAATTTCGAATAATCGCGGAAATGATGAACTGATTGTTTTCTTCGCTGCATACGACTTCGCCCTGATATTTCTCCGCTGTTTGTTTTAACAGCTTGATTCCCTTGCCGTGGAATGCCGCGTCGTCTTTGGTGCTGTTCAAATCGGGATTGGTTTCCAGCACGGATCCCAGAATCGTATTTTTGCAGGTGATGCAGTAATAGCCGCGGTGCACCTTTATTTCCAGACGCATCCGCCGTTGGCTTTCAGGGATCGCCGACAAATACTCGATCGCGTTGTCACAAAGGTTGCCGATGATAGATACGACGTCCGAATCGGAAACAAACGACAAGTCGTCTTGTATGTCAACGGAAAAATCAATCGCACGTGCCGCCGCCTTTTCGGTTTCTACATTGAGAATAGCATTGAGCACGGGGTTGGCGGTGTGGGCGGGTGTGAACGCCGCCGTCAGTTTCTCATTAACGGAATCGCACAGCGCCCGCGCCTTTTCATACTCTCCCCCGGCGATCAAGCTGCCGACGGACATCACGCTGTTTTTCATGTCGTGCTTCATTTCGGCGATTGCTTCAATTTGCGCATTAGCGGCGGCAACGGATGTTTTGTACAGCTCCTCGCGCTGCTTGCCCAGCAGCAGCTCGGTGTGCACTTCGTTTGCCTTGCTGATCTTGAAAAGCAGCACCCAAAACAAAACGGACAGCACCACCAGTGAAAGGATGATTATCACGGTGTAAAGTATCACGGAATCGCTGCCATTAAAGCTGAGTGACACAAACAACAGCTCCGCGGCAAAGAGCGACAGACACACCAGTGCCGTTATGACGATCGCCGTGATTATATCGAACAAATTTCGCAGCCGGATTTTCTGTTTGCCGGTCAGCAAAATGACGGCAAGCACTCCCGTGTAGACAACGTTTTCCACAATCATTAGATTGTATCTGTTAAAGGAAGAAAACTGAATGAAATCCGCAAGGTCGGGGTTACTGAACGCGAGCGTCGCTAACGCGGTATCCACTAACATATAAAGCGCAGCCGTCGCCAGCACCATCAACAGTTTGAGGTATAGCTTGCCCTTTAGGAAAAACAAGACATACAGCATCCTTATCAAATACACCGCCAACAAGAGTCCCAAATGAAAATCCGCATGCCCTTCCGCCATATCGTTGAAGGTGTTGAAAATTTCAATAGCCGTCGACAAGGCTACGGTGCTCCAAAAGCCCAGCGCGTTTTTCAGCTTGTTGCCGGACTTTTCAAAAAACAAATACAAAAACGCAATATCCACAAAGCTCTGAAAGAAATCCACACAAATCTCAACCGCTAACGCCACGTTCATTGCCTCCTCACCATCCAATCATAAAATCTCTGTTTTACTTCCCTGCGGTATTTCTTGCTGACGGGAATTTGAACGCCGCTGATAAGCTGAATAGTCTGCGGAAAAAGCGTGTCGATGTATTTCATGTTGACCAGATAGCCGATATGCGGACGCAGAAAGCCCTTTGCCAAAAGCTGCTGCGCCTCTTCGTCAATCGTTGTCCGCTCGCGGTATTCATCGGTTTCGGTATAGATGATGACATAGTTCTTTTCCTTTACCATGTAGACGATATCCTTCAGCTCCACCCTGAAAACGCCCGTGCCGGATTTGATAAACATTGAATCCTCCCCCGCGATTTTGTCATAAATGCGGGACAGGCAGGCGAATAGATCCTCCGCGTGCGATTTACGGATAAAGGAATACGGCTGCTCCTTCAACGCCTCAAACACCAAGCTGTCGCGGTTCGTCACAAAAATGATATACGGACGCTCGGCTTTGCCCTTGCGCAAATTGATTTCGGCGGCGAGGTCAATTCCCGAAATGTCAGACATTTCAATATCCAGCAAGATCACATCATTGCACCTGTACTGCTCGTCCTCCAACAGCGAATAAGGGTCGTCGGTCATTGTGACGTTGACGTCATATCCCTTTTCGGCACACAGCCGGAGAATTTCTTTTTTCATAGAAACCAAAAACGCTTTTTCGTCGTCTACCAACAAAATACGCATACGCCGCGTCCTTTCCTGATTGTTATTTTGATTATATCATAAAGAACATTAAGAAAAAAGATATAATTGATTCATTATAGCATATTATTCGAAAAATCGTAGAATGTGGTAAAATTCGACCTATTTTTGGTAAGATTCTTCAGCAATTGCTGCTTCATAACAAAGCGTTCCGCATTGTCAGCTTTTTCAGCAGAGGCAAAAAACGCTTTTATTTGCGTCGCGAATTTTGAACAGATATGCTGGTTGTTACTCACAAACCGTGATAAACGCTCAACACTGCTCAAACAATCAGGGCTAAACAGGGTTCTAAGATAATTTAGAAAATCCAACAATTTGGAGGTGTTGGGCTTTTTCTACCCTTCGCACTCGCTTAAACTGCTCTGCTCATTCAAAGTTGCTTTGAGAGCGGCGTCATGCCTGATTATCAGTTTGTTTAGCTTGCCGCGCTCGCTGTCTATGGGGATGTCGCGATTTTATACTTTTTTGCTGTTAGGAAGTTTCTCAACACCTTCACGGGTAGCCAGATATCTTATGAGACAAGCGATATCTTTCGCGCTTTTTTGGAAGCGACATGAGACAATAATCTTAGCCATTTTCTTCTCCGTCGATGAAATCTCGCGCCTTCTCCAAGTCGAGGACGCCATTATGTTCTGCGACAAGCTGCTCTGACACAGCGTTCAGATAGTTCAAAGCGTAGTCGTTCAGGTCGCTGTTACGGGCAGAAAGGATATTGCTTTTGCTCACCTCAACCGCTAACTTGAACAGCATTTCACTCAGATTTTCTTCAAATCTCCCGAGTACCAGCTTTATATTCTGACTGATAATGGGTGACAAATAACTGACACTGCCTTTTTGAGCGAGGTAGCCGAGGTAGTAATCCACTGCTTCACGCACCAAAGAACTGCGCGTATAGCCCTGTTTTTTGGACATAATTTCGTCCAACTTTTCCAATTGTTCCTTTGTAAAGCTGATAGTAACTTTCTTGTATTCTTCCATAGTTTCCTCCTGAAAATTTCTCGTTCACACAAACGCCGCAAATAGTGAGAACTCCCTCATAAGCGCTGCGATTGTTCTCCAAAAACTGCACAACGGTCGGCTCTGCCGTCCGATGTCCCTCGCGAGCCGTCCCCCAAAGGACGGCTCGCTTTTACCTGCTTTCAATAATCAGCGGCGTTTTTTGCGCTTCTTTTGCTTGATGTACTGGATCCCGTTTCTATCCCACATTTGATGATAGTAATAAACGTCCCACGCACTTCTGATGGGTGCAATTCCAAACATCAGATTTCCATTCCACACCTTACCATCTTTGGTTACCACAAAAGTTTTGTGCTTTGTAATCAACCCTTTTTCCTCAAGCATATTCACATACTTGATGACGGTGTTTTTGCTTTTCCCGATAGCTCTACCAATCGTTTTGTAACTCGGATAGCAAGTGTAGGTTCGCCTGTCCTCGCACTTCATCAGAAAAGCATAGACGGCAATTTCCTCCGCCGTCAACCCGAGGTCGAAAATAGCATTCGGCAAAGGAAAGAAATTACGCACAGGGAGAGGGCCGTGATACATTCCCTGCGGTGTTTGGCTATATTTAGACATTTTTGTTCCTCCGATTTCTTTGTTTCATGTGGTTCATATTTTATAACCAAAGAGAAATGGCGCAGAGCAGAGTCAGCGCTCTCTGCTCTGCTTTTGCGTTACAGATTGAAGTTATCAGTCAGTCCGGCAAGTCTTGTTGTGTCACGCTTCACATAGTAGATTTCTGTAATTTCCGAAGTGGTATGCCCAAGCAGCTCTGCGACCTGTTTTACAGAGAGCGCTTTCACACTTCCGTCGGGTTGTGTTACACCATTGATAAGGCGTGTAGCAAATGTGTGTCTAAACGTATGCAAACCTTTATGCTCCATGCCTATCGCGTCAAGTATGCGATAGAAGCGGTTGCGCATATTGCGTGGATTAGTGAAGTTGCCGTTCTCGTCAGGTATAAGCGGAGCGTCCTCACCAAGATACACTTCCTCGCGCAATTTCTGTATCATCTCAATTGCGTTGTCATTGAGCGGCACGTCACGTTTGCTCGTTTTGCTTTTCAGCTTGCCGACCTTGACCTCCAGCTTTGGAACATATTCTAAGCCGTCACGAACGTGTACTTCTTTTACGCCGCGTTGCAAGTGTATTACACGGTGTTCGAGGTCTATGTCGCTATTGATGATACCGCACAGCTCTCCTGCTCTCAATCCTGTGTTGAGCATCAGGAAATACGCCGCCGCTTGTTGGTAGACGGGCTTACCGTTAGCAAATTTCTTAAAAGCTTCCTCTTTGATTTTCTCCAATTCTTCATCCGTGAATACGACCACCAAATCACACTGTGGTTTGCTTTCCTTGTTTTGCGCGGCAAGGTAATTATCTTTCTTTGTCATGTCAATCATCGCTATCGGATTACTGGGAATCGCGCCTTCTTGAAAGAGCTGCTTGAAGAACATCTTTAGCAGCGAGTAGGCTTTCTTGCTTGTTGTGAAGGCATATCCGTTATTCATGTGCTTGGTTAGTAACTTTTTGATATCCGCAGGTGTGACATCACCGACAGGCTTGTTCCCGATGTATGGATAGATTTGGTGCTCGGCGGTACATTCGTATCGGTCATAGGTTGTGCGCTCTACTTCCGGGTACTTGTACACACGCAGCCAATTCTTCATACTCTCTTTCAGCGGTTTCCGGGCTTCATCCGAATTGGCGACTTGTTCATTGAAGTTCTTGACATACTCAGTCATCTTCGCTTGTAGCGTTTTCTTTTTCTTGCTGGAAAAGCTCTTGCGTTGAGCAACGCCGAACTCATCCTTGTATCGCACCATGCCAATCCATCTGCCATCCGACTTTTGCCAAATGTTTCCGTTGTCTAATAATTCTCGTTTCATGCTTTCAACCTCCTATTTTTGGTAACCACAACAATACCACAAGCACTGGTCATTATCCAGCAAAAGTCCTAACAAAAATCAGAGAAAAAACTTGTGGAAAACCAACTATTTCAACTTCCCATACTCCCATACTCCAATTCTACACGAACCAGTGGGCGATAATCTGGACAATGCTTTTGGGACATAAAAATCCCCATAGCTTAGAATGAAAAAGTAAATGTCGAGAAAAGGGTGAGAAAAGTAGAGAAAATATTGCGTTTAGTATTGCAATGAGGTAGTGTAAAGTTGAGTGGTTACTGTCTGCGGGAAAGAGGTAATCATGAAACAAATAACACTGAGTGAACGAATCATCATCGAAGCCGGGTTATGTTCCGGAAAGTCCATGAGAAAGATATCCGAGGATATCGGCAAATGTCCTGAGACTGTGTCCAGAGAGATACGTGCTAATCGTACTTTGATTCGCGGTTCATTTTATCTGAACAACGACTGTGTCAATGCCAGAAGGTGCGCTCAAAAGAATCTTTGTCCTGAAAACTACTGCAGTATCTTGTGCGTTAAATGCCGCTATTACAAGTGCAGCGACATTTGCCCAAGATACAGACCGTCAAAGTGCTCGGTTGTTGAGAAACCGCCGTATGTATGCAACCGTTGTGCCCGCAAGGATAAATGTAACAAGAACAGATACATTTATTCAGCCAAGCTGGCAGATGCGGCGGCGAGCAGAAGACGATCGGATTCGAGACGCGGAGTTCATTTGACAGTAGAACAGATAGATTCCCTTGACAACCTTATTTCGAAGCAGGTGAAGAAGGGGCAGCCGCTGTCGCATATTTACGCCGAGCATGAAGCGGAAATGCCTGTGTCGCTGAGGACGCTGTACAATTACATCGACAGCGGGATCCTTTCGGTGCGAAACATCGACCTGAGAAGGAAGGTCAGATACAAGCCGAGAAAGCGCAAGAAACAGATTGCGTTAAAAGGCGATCATTTCGCCTACCGCTATGAGCGTACCTACGAGGACTACAAGAAGTTCATCGAAGAGCATCCGAACTGTTCGATCGTGCAAATGGATACTGTGGTCGGAACAAGAACAAAAGGACAGCGTATTCTGACGATGCTGTTTGTGAAAACGAACATCATGTTGATGAAGCTGATCCCCGACGGGAAAGCTCAGACAGTTGTCGATTTCTTAGACAGTTTGCTGAACGTTCTGGATATGCCGGAATTCAAGTCGCTGTTTACGGTAATCCTCACGGATAACGGATCGGAATTCAGGATGACGGATTGTCTGGAATACGCGCCGTATACCGGCGAGCAGAGATGCAGAGTATTTTACTGCGATCCGATGGCTTCGTGGCAAAAGGCGGAGATCGAAAAGAACCATGAATATATCCGCTATGTGATCCCGAAAGGAAAGAGCCTTGACGGTTACACCGATGATGACATTACCTTGCTGATGAACCATATTAACAGTACCAAACGCATGAGCCTCGGCGGAAAATCTCCGTATGAGATGGTAGCCGAGGATGATGAGAGCATGAAGTGGTTGATGCAGATAATGGGAATGGACGCCATCCCTGCGGATGACGTCCACCTCAAGCCGGATCTGTTGATCCGGTAACCACAAAGTAAAATCCAACACGCAGACAGTAAAGCAGACTCGCTATTCAATAATTTGAAGTCACGGCGTATTGCGTTTACTTTTGCGAATCTAAACGCGGTAGGTCAGCTTTGCTGCGTCCTGTGATGTTGAATTTCAGTTCATTATACCATGTTTTCTCCATTTTTCTACCCCTATTTTCACTTCTGAACACACTTTTTTCGACGGACGTGGTTTTACATACACATCTACTCTTTCATTCAAGCATAATTCCAGCTATCATAATTAGAAAACGTGCAAACGAAACTGAAATTCCGCTTGCACGTTGCTTAAATTATTCACAGTAAAACTTGATACACGCCGAAACAAACTCCGCCGTACCCTCGCCGTGTTTGTCGATGTTGGTTTTAAAGCGATTGTCAGCTACATACATCTGACCGAGGCCTGCGAGGATTTCGTTTG
>Ga0256404_1012478_pt1 | contig 11042 bp, 11 predicted proteins | sample RumenRJG_01DNA_FD_185990 | JGI IMG/M metagenome (GOLD analysis project Ga0256404, IMG submission 185990) | Bovine rumen microbial communities from Lethbridge, Alberta, Canada - RJG_01 | ecosystem: Host-associated > Mammals > Digestive system > Stomach > Rumen | place: Canada: Alberta | collected...
AATGATAAAACGTACAATGTATGGACGATGTAGTCGGAAATTATTGGAAGCAAAATTAATGTGCAATCTTAATGCCAGTTAAGATTGCACGGAATATTGCGGAAGAACCTAAAAATTATACACTAACTGGCATTTTCTAATTATATTTTAAGATATGGAACTTATCCGTCTTTCAAATCACCACTATCAGCAGCTAACAAATCTCTTATCCTATTGCAATCTACTATCATTGGAAATTTTCGTTCCTTTAAAAAAGGATTTATTGATTCCTTTTACTCCTAAAATCTTTTCATTCATTTTTTTCATTAATTTTATTTTCCGCTCTCCAATACACTTTTTACATGCTTCGATCGCATTATTAAATAAGTTAGATAACAACACTACCAACTCTGAAGGATTCATTGTCAACCCAGATAAGTCATTTATCTTACATATAAACAAGATAGAATGCTCTACTGCTTCTTCATACTTTACATTTATTACCAAATTTAACAATACATGATTGGTGCTTATATAATCTAAGTCATGTAAAACATTGTCATTGATTCGTCCTAGATATTGTATAAGCTCATCATATTTTGAGTAGCGCACAGCGCCTGAATACAAATCAATTGATTTTTATATTCATGAGAAATCTTTCTTTGTTCTTTCACTTTTTCAGTTATTGTTTCATATAAGTATATTTGATTTCTTGTTTCTAACTCTAACAAAGCTTTTTCTTTTAACAGATATCCTCGCTTTCCTATACTTTTCATAAAATAAAACATTAGAATATTCAAACACACAAGACCTATTGCAAGCACCCATAAAAACTGTTCTAATTTTACATTCGTCACAACATCTGCATTTTTACCAATAGTAATCAATATCATCATAGTAAAAATGGGTAGAACAGAAAATAGTATCCATTCTTTTTCTTCTATATATTCCGTATCATTTTGTTGAAATATGTTTTCAATTGCCAGAACAAGTAAAAAAAGAACTAGTTTTGAAATTACTATAATCACAAAATTTTCCAGTTGATTTTCTCCTGTTTCACTTCCCATTAAAGACTTCTTAAGCATAATGGTTATAAAATCTGCTATAAGTAAAATACTTTGAAAAAGAGTGGCCAAAACAACACATTTACCAAATCTCCAATTTCTATATAACAAAACAAACACTACAGACAACAAGACAACCATAATTTGTTTTGCAATCATATGTGCTTCTAATAGATTTACCGTTGCCCAAGTAAATATACTTAACCAAAACACAATCATACAACGTGAGAGCCACATTGTATTTTTCTTCACTTCTTTTTTTCAAAGATTTCACAAAACATAATATAACACATAGTTTCAAGCAAAACTATGAAGTAACTCTGTATATATTCTTGCATTACAGGTCTCCTTTGTAAATAGCAACTCGATTTCTTGTTTCTTTCAGTTTTGATCTTGCTATTAATAATGTATCACCATTAGATAAAAGTAACTGATTTCCGTCTAATCTTCTTATAAACTTTAAATTAACTAAATAGCTTTGATGAATCCGCAAGAAATCTTCCGACACCATTTCTGATATCTTATTCAAAGTTTCATACATTGTATACTGAACAAGTTCTCCTTCAAATATGTGAAAAATTAACTTGTGAAGATTGCTCTCAATATATATGACTTTCTCCAATGCAAGATCTTTAGTTCCCTCTAGAAAACAAAATCATAGGGAATTTGCTTTTTCTCGCAATACTCATTTATCAATTCTTTCAATTTTTCTGAAAATACTGTTTCGTCATCACATACAGCAATCTTTAATGTCCCCATTATCACGCCTCCATCAAAATTTTTTTACTTTTGTACTTCCTTCCCACACCATCATTCCCTTCTACTAATACCTATAGTATCACACAAAAGAAGCAGATATAGGTATTACTATAATTTTATATTTCATAAAACAAATATACAGCCCGCAACACAATAGGGGTTGGAATTATGCATTCTAAAAAACCAGCCAAATAGTGGCTGGTTTTTTTACATTTTAACTTTCATTGATCATGCAATTAAATACTATTGATTAATAGGAACCTCATAAAAATTATCCTCTGTATATTCTTCTCCATCATTCCTTGAGGATTTATCAAACAAAAAACTCTCTACCTCATCTACGTCAATGATTCGACTCGTTGCAAAAATAGCTTCCCACCTTCCATCCTTATCATGTTCTTCAATCCCACCACCTATAATACAAGTCAATACGGTTCCATCCTTTAACTTCACACCTGTAATTGGTGGATAATCTACATCCTTTGACATGGTACCTTTTTTCTTATTTGAAGTATCAATCACTGCTCGAAGAGAAATTGGCGATACTTCGCATTCAGAAACAACTACCCCCGTATTTCCAAGCGTCGCATTTACTTTTTTCACCTTCGAAGCACTACTTCCGCTCAATTTCCACGCAAAAGACCAGGTACCTTTCTTTTCCACTTTTACCTCTTCTTTTTTTCCATAAATTCCAAGATCACTTAATTTGATATTTACCGTTTTATTAGAGAAGTATCCTCTAGTGCCATCTGTATACATCAAAATATGATACTCTAATGTTCCGTCCTTCTGCACATAAGAATTAACAAGTGAAATGTCTTTTCCAGTAGAAAGTGCTGAACCATCTCCCATAATTACATTTCCGTTTCCATCGTTGCTCAGGCCATCATAAAAGCTACTACACGTACTTACCATTTTCCCATCCAAGGTACACTTCATATGATCAAATGTGGGCGTTTCTTTTTTTCCAATCTGATATCCTTTTACTTGAAAAGCAATATAGGCATAATAATTATCCACAAGCGTTTGTACAACGGATACAGTAACCCCATTCTTTGTCACACTCTTTGTCTCTTTTTTTTCATCTGGGAAATCTGCAACTCCTGTCTTTTCCAATGACGCAGTATCACTTGATGACACTTGGAAGCGTCCCTTCATACCATTACTCCAATGATACAATGCATATGCACTCACACTGACTGTACTTACCGTTAACATTCCAACAATTATAGCTGCTGCAACACGACTCATTCTATATTTTTTCTTTCTATGCGTCCGCTTGTCTTCTACTTGCATATTTATGCTTCTTTCTATTTCCTCCAATCCAACAATCATATCTTTTGTTGCCTCTTTGTAGAGATCCTTCTTCGTCATAACACTACCTCCAATCATCCTTTAACTGTTCACTAATGATTTTCCTCGTACGAAACAACTTATTTTTCACAGTGTGCACCTTTATATGTAGTAAATCTGCGATCTCTGAAACTTTTAATTCCATGGTATAATATAAATAAAATATTTTTTGCACTTCATCTGGTTGCTTTTTTAAAAGTACCTTTACATCCCCTATCATTTCCTTTTGCAAAAATACATCATCTACATCGTCCCTATCGATATCATATGCATCCGATAATAATTCCTCTCTCTCATAGTCTTCTTTTTCATCTAAATACAGCTTATGTGGAATACGATCCCAAAAGGAATAATAAGTTGCTATCTTTTTCCGGCATAAACTAATCAGAAATTTTTCATTTTCTTTGATGTAATCAAGACCTTTTCTAATTAGAACCTTATAATATTCCATATATACCTCTTGTAAAATATCACTTACATCCACAAAATTTTTGCACTTTGAAATCAAAAATAGGGTTACACTACGATTGGTTTCTTTGTAGGTCTGTTCAAAATATTCCTTTACCTGCTTATTTTCTTGACTAGTCAATGTATGGTTACCTCCCTTCACTTAAGAAGTAGTGTGATTCTCGTAATTGGTTTCAAGAAAAATATTTTTTTTACTATTCCTATAAAAAAGGTTAGTCAATGACCATTCTATCATCGGCTAACCAAATATAAATGTGTATCCTAAAGTAAGCACACAACTTAGTAAATTTTAACCATTGTATTTTAAGACACAAGTATAGATTTAAAGAAATTTTTCGTATTTTACAAACAGACATATCAAATACCTAAATACCTGATATGTCTGTTATTAACAATTACTTATCCTTTTTTTCATCCAAATAATTCCACACCAAATATGCAATTCCAAGCAGCAATGAAACCAAGGCTAACATGTCCTACTAGCAGATTTCTGCTCCTGCAGGCATATCCTTCTCTGGTGTCATAAGTGCCAATTCGCCTTTTTCATTTTCTGCGCAAAGAAGCATACCTTCTGACAATACTCCTGCCAGTTTAGCTGGTTTAAGATTTACCAATACCATAACTTTCTTTCCAACCATTTCTTCCGCAGAATAATAGGCTTTAATACCTGATACAATCTGCTTTACTTCGCTTCCTATCTGTACTTTAGAGCAAAGTAATTTCTTGGACTTTGGAACTTCCTCACAGGAGATAATCTTTCCAACCTGGAACTGCATTTTCATAAAGTCATCATAGGTAATTTCCGCCTTTGGCTCAATATCAATACCCTTTTCTTCCTCTGCTTCTCCATTTGCCTTTGCAGCGGCAGCCTTTTGTTCTGCCTGAATAACAGCTACCTGCTCCATAATCTCTTTTGGATCTAATCTGGCAAATAAGATTTCAGGTTTTTCTGTTACTTTTGTTCCAGATACATAGTTTCCATAGTTTTCCATCTCATCTAAACTTGGTGCCTTAGCGTTTAACTGCTCTAAAATCTTCTTGGAAGTATCTGGCATAAATGCTTCTAACAAAGTAGCTCCAACGGTAATACTCTCTACCAAGTTGTATAAAACAGTCTGTAAACGTTCCTGTTTAGCTTCATCCTTTGCTAATGCCCATGGCATTGTCTCATCAATATATTTATTACAACGTTTGAATAGCGTAAAGATTTCCGTAATCGCATCTGCCACACGAAGCTTATCCATCTTCTCTGCCACTTTCTTTGGTGTCTCTAATGTAAGAGCAATCAATTCTTCATCTACTGCTTCTTTTACATTTTTATTTGTAACAATACCGTCAAAGTATTTATTCGACATAGAAATGGTACGGTTTACCAGATTTCCTAATGTATTGGCAAGGTCAGAATTCATACGCTCAATCATCAATTCCCATGAAATCACACCATCATTTTCAAATGGCATCTCATGCAATACAAAGTAACGAACGGCATCTACGCCAAACATATCTACTAACTGGTCTGCGTAAATAACATTTCCCTTTGATTTACTCATCTTTCCGTCACCCTGTAATAACCAAGGATGTCCAAATACCTGTTTTGGCAATGGTAAATCAAGTGCCATAAGCATAATTGGCCAATAAATCGTATGGAAACGCAAGATATCCTTTCCAATCAAGTGTAAATCAGCAGGCCAATATTTTTCAAACATGGCATCTGAATTTCCATCCAAATCAAATCCTAAACCAGTAATATAGTTCGTAAGGGCATCTAACCATACATAAACAACATGTTTATCATCAAAGTCTACTGGGATTCCCCACTTAAATGATGTTCTGGATACACATAAATCCTGAAGCCCTGGAAGTAAGAAGTTATTCATCATTTCTTTTTTACGAGATTCTGGCTGAATAAAGTTAGGATGTGTATTGATATGGTTGATGAGTTTATCTGCGTACTTGCTCATTTTAAAGAAGTATGCTTCCTCTTTTGCTGGCTGGCACTCTCTTCCACAATCCGGACATTTTCCGTCTACTAACTGTGATTCTGTGAAAAATGACTCACAAGGTGTACAGTAAAGACCTTCATAATGTCCTTTATAAATATCCCCCTTATCGTACAATTTCTTAAAAATCTTCTGCACCTGTTTTTCATGATCTGCATCTGTTGTACGGATAAACTTATCATAAGAAGTGTTCATCAAATCCCAGATTCTTTTAATTTCACTAGAAACATTGTCTACAAATTCCTTTGGTGTAATTCCTGCTTCCTGTGCCTTTAATTCAATCTTCTGTCCATGTTCATCGGTTCCTGTCTGGAAACGAACATCATAACCCTGCTGTCTCTTAAAACGTGCAATGCTATCTGCTAATACAATTTCATAGGTATTTCCAATATGTGGTTTTCCTGATGTATACGCAATTGCTGTTGTAATATAGTACGGTTTCTTTGCCATAAATCATTCCTCCTAATAAAAATAGGGACTCTCATCTTAAAGACGAGAATCCCGTGGTACCACTTTAATTCATCTGCATATGCAGACCTTATACACGATAACGGTGTGACCGTTCTGCCCTAACGAACGCTCAGACAGACAACTCCAAGACCATCTTCAATAAGTTCTAATTTTCCCTTTCGCAGCACCCGGGTTCTCTGTAAAATCGTTCCTTATCTACTCTTCTCTTCCACGTATTTTTATATTAAACTTTTGTAACTATAGCATAGTTACGAACTTTTTTAAGTGTATCACATTTGTACGGAAGACGTCAAGTTATTCCCAATTCTCTTGTGATATCTTTGCAAACCCTTTAACACCCTTTCACTAAATATTGTAATAACTTTGCATTTGGTCCGTAAATTTTTATAATTTAAAAAAAGTTTTTGCTTTCCAAACTTCAATATAAAGTATTTTTGTTCCTTAAAACCAGAAAACAGAAAATTTATACTTTTTACTCAAACGATTATTAAAAGTTTCATGCTACACTCACTATACGGAGAACTGCTCTAAATATATACGAAACGCTTTTGACTGTCTTTATTCAAATGAATATAGATATAGAAAACCTGAGAATTTTAGAAAAAATACTGTAACTCATTTATAAAACAAAATGCAGCAATAACATTTAAATGTTATTGCTGCATTTTGAAATTGGGTTTCCCCCTACGCTCAATAATGAGCCTCTATTTTAGAAACAACCGCTTCTTAGTATCTATATGTATAACTTCCGTCTGTCTTCATGCTTGCATTTCTTAAATCTGCTGTTTTCTTCTTTACCTTGCTCTTAGGAATTGTAATTGTAATATCCTTTGTTGTATGAGCAGGCATTGCAATATTCTTAGCTACACTATAGTTTGCAATTGTTGCGCCTGTGGCTGTCTTTGCAACAATCTTAATCTTTTTAAATTTTGTAATATAGTAGCTTGTATTATTGTATATTCTTAACTTAACTACTAACTTACCTTTGCTATAGTATGCCTTATAGATACCAGCAGTTACTCCATAAGATGCATTGCTCAAAGAAACTTTTGCTCCTGTATATACATTGCTCTTTACTGTAACTACACACTTTGCTGTTTTCTTTCCAGATTTAGCTGTAATAGTTGTCTTACCTGCTTTTTTTGCAGTTACCTTTCCGCTTTTTACAGTGGCAACTGACTTTTTGCTAGACGACCACTTTACAGTTCCACTTGCACCAGTTACGCTTAACTTATGTGACTGACCTGCAGTGATTGTAAGTTTACTCTGGCTCATTGTAAGAGGTGTTTGTGTTGGATTGTCATTTGATTTTTCAAGGAAAACTATAGTATTAATTTTAGCCTGTGCCGATGGAGAAATTTGTACATAATATTCTCCTGGATCTAAAACTGCATATAAGCTAAAAGTATATATTCCACTGTATGCACTATCAATAGTTGATCCATCTACCCATTCATCTGCTTTAATTACTGTGTTAACTAATGAAGCATTTGTATTTACCTTTCTAAGTCCAACTGTAAGGTCCACCTGCTTATCTATGAAAAAGTCAACATATACCTTTCCACTAGCAGTTATTTTGAAATTATACCCTTTGCTTCCTCCAGCATTCATGGTTACTGTGTCATTCACCAATGGATCTTCGCTTGCTGCTTTTGCCTTGTTTATTGCACCAGGGCATACTACGATAAGTGTAAGTATCAAAAATGCAACAAACAATTGTTTCACTGTTTTCTTCATTTTGCATATTCCTTTCTTTTTAATTTAGAAGTTCCCTTCCAAAATTTGTTACCTGTTTAGTTTAATATATGTTCCAAAAAAAAGCAATTATTATCTACATATTCTTTTCCTTCTTTCTACCTAAAAACTATGGTTCAAAGAGGTCCATTGAAAAAAATACAAACTATACAAATCTGCCGTGTAGGCAGTTCTTCTGTATAGGGAGAAAAGGAAGCTGCTAATTTTGCAGCGTTCTGCGCAGTTTTTTCTGAATGTAGAAAAGAAAGGCTGTGAATAGTAACCCTATAAACTTACATTCACAAAGTGTCGAATATACAAATTGACTTATTTCCGCTAATTATGTATACTTCTATGTAAGAGAGTGGTTTTTTCCATTCCTTAATAAAATGTAAAAATCTGTATTTACAGATTTTCATTAACATTATAGCATTGAGAGAAAGAGAGGTTACTAAGATGGCAACAATCGATTTAAGTAAGTATGGCATCACTGGTGCCACAGACATCGTTTACAATCCTTCTTACGAAGTATTATTCGAGGAAGAGACAAAGGCTGGATTAGAGGGATACGAAGTAGGTCAGGAAAGTGAACTTGGAGCAGTTAACGTTAAGACTGGTATCTACACAGGTCGTTCACCTAAAGATAAGTTCATCGTAGAAGATGAAAACTCTAAAGATACTGTATGGTGGACTACAGAAGAATATCCAAACGATAACCACAAAATGTCAGAGAAGACATGGGCTGCCGTAAAAGAAATTGCAAAGAAGGAACTTTCTAATAAGAGACTTTTTGTAGTAGATGCATTTTGCGGTGCTAACGCAGATACACGTATGGCAGTTCGTTTTATCGTTGAAGTTGCATGGCAGGCACACTTTGTAACAAACATGTTCATTAAGCCAACTGCTGAAGAACTTGAAAACTTTGAACCTGATTTCGTTGTATACAACGCTTCTAAGGCTAAAGTTGAAAACTATAAAGAATTAGGTCTTAACTCTGAAACATGTGTTGCATTTAACATTACAAGTCGTGAACAGGTTATCATTAACACATGGTATGGTGGAGAAATGAAGAAGGGTATGTTCTCTATGATGAACTACTACTTACCATTAAAAGGTATGGCTTCTATGCACTGTTCTGCAAACACAGATATGAACGGCGAAAACACAGCTATCTTCTTTGGTCTTTCTGGTACAGGTAAGACAACACTTTCTACAGATCCTAAGCGTCTTCTTATCGGTGATGACGAACATGGTTGGGATGACAAGGGTGTATTCAACTTCGAAGGTGGTTGCTACGCTAAGGTTATCAACCTTGATAAGGAATCTGAGCCAGATATCTACAATGCAATCAAGCGCAACGCTCTTCTTGAGAACGTAACACTTGATAAAGATGGAAAGATTGATTTTGCAGATAAGAGCGTTACAGAAAATACTCGTGTATCTTATCCAATTGATCACATTCAAAACATTGTACGTCCTATTTCATCTGCTCCAGCTGCTAAGAACGTTATCTTCTTGTCAGCAGATGCATTTGGAGTATTACCTCCAGTATCTATTCTTACACCAGAGCAGACACAGTATTACTTCCTTTCAGGATTTACAGCTAAGCTTGCTGGTACAGAGCGTGGAATTACAGAGCCAACACCTACATTCTCAGCTTGCTTCGGTCAGGCATTCTTAGAGCTTCATCCTACAAAGTATGCAGAAGAGCTTGTTAAGAAAATGCAGAAGAGCGGTGCTAAGGCATATCTTGTTAACACAGGCTGGAATGGTTCTGGTAAGAGAATTTCTATCAAAGATACTCGTGGTATCATTGATGCTATTCTTAACGGAGATATTGCCAACGCTCCAACTAAGAAGATTCCTATGTTCAACTTCGAAGTTCCAACAGAACTTCCAGGTGTAGACCCAGCTATTCTTGATCCTCGTGATACTTATGCAGATGCTTCTGAATGGGAAACAAAGGCAAAAGATCTTGCTGCAAGATTTAATAAGAACTTTGCTAAGTACGAAGGTAATGACGCTGGTAAGGCATTAGTTGCTGCTGGTCCTCAGCTTTAATTTTTAAGCCTAACTGCAAAAATTTGCAATGATTCTTTTCATTGCCTATAACAAGGAAACAGGGAAGTCTCCACTGGATAAGTGGAGACTTCCCTGTTATTTTTTCTTCTTTTCTTTATGTATTTCTGGGAGCATTTTTTCTACTTTTGTGAGAGAACGTAGCATATAAACCGTTTTTTTATTTAACCCCACCCGCGGAACCATCTTCTGTGCAATCCAGCTTTTCATATTTTGCATGAGAACTCCTCCTACTTACGTTTTATTTATTGTATTCTCCCTTTTTATATTTGTGAAACAAGAATTGTAAATAAATGTAAAAAATGATACAATAAAATTACTTAGATTTGAAAGGGGGATTTCTATGATGATGAAAAAAATAAAAAGGGGCAGAAAAGGAAGAACAGACAACAAAGCAAACCTACATTAATAAAAATATCAATGCACAAAACTATACGTATCCATTTCATGCGGAAATTATTAAATCCTACTTAGTACCAGTCGAGCAAGGTTATATGAGGGTGCAAAAATATAATACGGCAGATGTATTGATTGAATACTATGATGAAGCCTTTTCATATTTATCTAATCAATCAATAAAGGCTGAATTGCCTATCTTTGCAGGATTTTATGCAGGTGAGGAGTTTTATTATGTAGTTTGGGGTAAAAATAATTTAAAGGAATACGATTCCAATGAAGTCATTCGTGTAGTTAAATATAATAAAAATTGGGAAAGATTGTCGCAATGTTCTGTCTATGGGGCAAATACCAAAAAGCCTTTTAGCTTAGGAACCCTGCGTATGACAGAATGCAATGGTTATCTATTTGTACGTACCACTCACCAAATGTATGCATCAGAAGATGATTTGAATCACCAAGCGAATATGGCTTTACAGATTCGAACAGCAGATATGGTACTTACCGATTCTGCATATGACATTTCAAATTATGCCTTAGGATATGTTAGCCACTGTTTTAATACGTTTATTATGACGGATGATACCAATCATATCCTTACGTTGGATCAGGGATGTAGGACGGATTTTGCGGACATTCAAAATAAAAAAGAATGTGGAGGTAACAGACAATGGCAAAATCATTATTTGAGGAACTGGGCGGCAAATACGAAAGGCAAGGGGATTATTTGATACCGTGC
>Ga0256404_1012479_pt1 | contig 11042 bp, 6 predicted proteins | sample RumenRJG_01DNA_FD_185990 | JGI IMG/M metagenome (GOLD analysis project Ga0256404, IMG submission 185990) | Bovine rumen microbial communities from Lethbridge, Alberta, Canada - RJG_01 | ecosystem: Host-associated > Mammals > Digestive system > Stomach > Rumen | place: Canada: Alberta | collected...
TTCTGAGCTTTGAGGCAGGAGAAAGAATACGTGCGCAGGTAAGAAAACGGTTCACAAGGTTCGGATCGAATTCAATCTTTCTGCCATTAGAGACATCTTTGAAAAAGCAGCCGATCTGAAGATCGTGGTAAATGTGTTGGAGGTAATAATAGCCAATGTTCCGCAGGGCAGAAGCGGAAACGACATCATCGGAAGCTCTGACCTTTCTGTCAAAGTCAATGGAAAGATCTATAGAGACTTTGACATTTTTCATCTCCTCATTATATTTCGCCACCTGTTCCTTTGCGTAAGCAAGGGGGTCGTCAGTGATGGCGAGCAGCTCCGAGTGTTTCCCGATCCGTTTGACGTTCCGGGTAGATGTCTTTTTTCCGTTACGGAATCCCTGTTGGATAAAGTAAGTCGGATCTTTTGATTTTCTATCAAACTATAACTTCATGCTCTCATTATATCACAATATATAAAGCAACACAACACCATACAACATAATAATTGGTATGATTTGAAAAAAAAGACCGCCATTTGGCGGTTTGTAGCGATTCATGCGCTATTCAACTGTCGAAAACCCGAATAATTGCCCCTTCTGCTATGAACGGTGAAGACCATATGATGTCCAGACCCGCTTGCCCTGTACCGGATGCGTTCTCCAGTATCCGGTAGTCAGTGGGGCGGTGCCAGACGGGTCACGGACTGCGTCAATGAGTTTATACCGGACTATGAACGCAGCAAGCAACAAAGCCAAGCTGATCATCAGAAAGAAATATGACTTCCGGAAGATCCAGAATATACTGGGCATATTTTGTTTTTATACTTGACTATAATTAACAAGTGTATTATAAATTAATTAATCTGATACTTATTAATTATTGTAAGGTGGTTTTTTCTTCTGCATTTCTGCTTCTGACCTACATTTTTTGCCACATTGACATCTTTGCAGGATCTTCAGTGGAATACGGATACAAATAAAAGAAAGCCAATCGTGTAATAACAATTCCGGTATTACACCAAAGGCTTTTTATAGAGGGGGAAGATTATGAAAATGTGGAAACGAAAGTCGTCCAAGGCAATTTCGACAATGCTTACTTTATCACTGGTCTTAGGCATTTTCAGCGGGATATTACCTGCCTACGCAGAAGAAGCCGAACCTGTTGAGGTTGCAGTTCAAAATGGGCCGACACAGTATTTGGAGAATGGAGTATCGGAAGAAAACTCTTCCGGTGAGAGCTTGGAAAATGTTGGCGATTCAAACCAACCGGCCTCAAGTCAGCCGACTTCAAGCCAACCGGTCTCAAGTCAGCCGGCTTCAAGCCAGCCGGCCTCAAGTCAGCCGACTTCATTGGAGGTTTCATCAAACGAGGGGCAGACTCAAGGGGGAGACAGCGATATGCAGTCTTATACTGCATACACCACAGATAGCTTTGATGCTGTAGAATTGGAAGACACGAATGAACTTATTGTGACCAATGATGCAGTCTCCCAGGTCTCTTCTTCTGAAGATACTGTAATAAGCAGCGGAAGCGGAGAACGGCCGGCGGAAACAGCTGGTCAGGTAGAGCCTATCTTACGGATGGCCAAGAAAAAGGAAGTTGCATATTCCCCTGAGCTGGCCAGTCAGGATAATCAAATGCAGCAGATCCCGTCCTTCAGCACGAAGGTGCCTACATCAATCTCATCATCCAGCTATATCAGCACCTGGAAAGAAACGATCAAGAAATCTGGCTCTAGTATTTCTAATACAATGACTGATGTTTCGACCAGTTTTACGACCAAAACGGCGAAAACAACATATAGTTTTAAACCACTGATTGATAAAGTTCCCATGTATTGCCTGACAACCAGTCCTCCTCGCTATTTTACTAGTACTACAATTTTACGTACTACGTGTAGTACCGAGGCATCTGTTAACGGTAAGAAAACGGAAATAAATATTCCGGATATCGAAGTTACATTAGGCATTCCTCTAACTTTTGGGGATGCAGGTGGCGTGGGTTATTACCTTTTCCCGGTATTTGGTAATACAGCGAATACATCAGAGGTATATGGATCAACTACTCTGCCTGTATTGACGTACGATTCATCTCTGCATTCGTCATACGGTGCACAATTTGAGGTTTATTACAGGATTCGGATAGCGACCGCAACAAGATTCATTACTATCGAGACTTATCCTATTTCATATGGCTGGCTGGATACATATACAATAACTACCACTTGTATTGGATTTACAGTTCCAGAACCGATCTATAAGCAGATTATTCCTGATGAAGCGCAGATTCAACAAATGATAAGTGCCGGAAAGCCTGAGTCCGGAACCGACGTGTATATTGATACGATTATAGATTTCAGTGATATATATTGGCGGTGGAAAGATGATATCTTTTATTATACCTGCGGTAACGGTAGTATGTATGATGGTTATGATAGGGGAAAAAGCTGGGATGGGAACATGTCTATGGCCTATCCATACTACACATTCTCTATGAACTCAGATGGTAGCTATATATGCGTTCCATCTGTCAATACCTATGTATATGGCGCGACGAACTATGACAGGACTACTTCAAAAGCAACCACTATAAGAGCCAAATTAGGTCAATGGTTCGTTACAACAACCTACGAGGATGAAACTATTACGAGGACGCAGACACTCGTACCTACTACGATTTATTGGGAAAATGAAGAGGAGGTCATACATTCTACAGTCTTGTGGAAGTACGCTGTGATCTATCTGCCACTGCCTGTACATACCGATGATTATCCGAATAGTTCTGGCGGCGGCGAAGATATTTCAGAAGAAAGTGTTCAGACAGGCAATGTTACGCAGAAGCCAATTCCAATGGCGATCAAGGCGGATAAGCCCGTAACACAAAACTTTACTGTGCTGAATGCAGCCGTCAGCCCGAAAGGTGGTGGAGGGCATGCTGTAGAAACAGGAGATGAATCCCTGCTGTATCTCAACCTGCTACTTCTCCTCTCCAGTGCCGCATCCATATGTATATGGTTTGCGGTGATGCGAAAACGAAGCGCAAGGTAACGCAGAACAATCGAAAAAGGGCGGAGCCCATGGCTCCGCCCTTTTTGGGGCACTATAAAAAGGAGTAGTATCCTAATGAATCGACATTATAAGATCTGGCAGCTCGTGTTCTCTGCCTTTTCTGTTTCTTTTCTGATCGGACTGTTGGTTCTTGCTGTTCGGAAAATTGCGCCGTTTGGAGACAACTCGATCATTACAATAGATTGCTTTCACCAGTACGCGCCTTTCCTGCTGGAAATCAGAGACCGCATCTTGAATGGAAAAAGCCTCGTTTACAGCTGGGATGCCGGCCTTGGGCGTGACTTGCTGGTGCAGACAGCCTATTATACGGCATCGCCTTTGGATTATCTTGTCCTTCTGATTAAACCTGAGCAGATTTGTGAGTTTGTCGCCTTCCTTATTCTTCTGAAAATCAGCCTTTGCAGCGCCGCATTTACTTTCTATCTGAATAAGCATTATAAGAGACAGGACAGTCTTTCTTTCATCGCCGGTGTTCTGTACGGATTCTGCGGATTTACAGCATGCTATTACTGGAATTTCATGTGGCTGGATGTGGTTGCACTTTTTCCTGTTTTAGCGCTCGGAACAGAGAGACTCGTCAGAGAGAAAAAGACTATCCTCTATACGGTGATCCTTACACTGATCATGATTCTGAATTTCTATCTGGCGATTCTTGTCTGTACGTTTATTACATTTTATTTTCTGAAGCTTATGTTGGAGGAGAAACATACACGGAACGAATGGCGCGAAAGGATTCTTCTATTCACGGTGATGTCGGTACTGGCAGCCCTCATGACCTCCTTTCTGCTGCTGCCTTCCGCAATCTCCATCAAGCATACAGCCAGCGAAGGACAACCATTTCCTTCTTTTGCAATTTATTTGAGCATTTTTCAGTTCATTGCTTCGCATTTTGCCGGAGCAAGGCCGTCTGTCTTATCCAGAAATGTGGATGCGCCCAATATCTATAGCGGTGTCATTACTCTTCTGCTTCTTCCGCTTTATATAAAATATGCTCCGGCGGCAAGGAGAAAGAAAATCAGCAATGGCCTGTTCCTGCTTGTCCTCATCATCTGCATGTTCTTCCAACAGATTGACTATATTGTGCATGGGTTTTATTTCACTGCAAATCTACCGCACAGGTATGTCTTCATTTACAGCTTTATGCTGCTGGTTCTTGCTTACGAGACATTACCGGAACTGAGAAAGGCGGAAAAGAAAGACTTGATCCGTGAGGTGATAATTTATTCGATACTGCTGCTTGTTACCGACCGCATCATTGTTCCGCTTATTCCGGACTTTGAACCCGTTCTCTCTCCATATGAGTATGTTGGTAATATTGCGTTGATGTCCGGATATGCTTTTGCTTTGACGCGATTCATGACAGGAAAGTACTCCGCTCCGGTCAGAAAGATCGTGATTCCGGTTTCCCTGCTGATCTTTGCAGAGTGCGCTTATATGTTCAGCAACTGCATAGAGATTACGACAAAGAAGTCCGAATACATTGCCAACATGAAAGATACGAGAGAGGCAATGACATATCTTGAATCTGAAACAGAGGATCTGTTTTACCGGTCTGAGTATGCGAGGCAGCAGGCGATCAATGAGGGATCTGTCTATCACTATAATGGGTTTTCAACGTTTTCCTCCATGCTGCCGGGAGGTACGACAAATCTCATGAAATCACTTGGCGTCATTTCCAGTGCAAAGAGTTTCCGGTACTATGATCCTACAGCGCTGATTGATGCCATGTTTAATATGAAATATGTTTTCAGCAGAGATAATCAGGGTATCGGCTATTCTATGAAGTCACTGAAAAATTTCAACACGATCGATGTCTGGGAGAATCAGAGATGTCTGCCCTTGGGCTATATGGTTAATAAAAAGATCATAGACTGGAAGGTTACGGCATCACAACCCTTCGCTGTTCAGAATGATTTTATTCATAAAGCTGCCGGCGTGAAGGAAGAGATGTTCTCAACGTGCCCTGCGACGACGGTCAATCTGGATAATGGTAAATTCCTTGCTACGGAAGGTACGGGGAGTTTTGCCTATAAGTTAAACGATCCGTATGCTCTTGAAAAGGTTCCTGTTGTAACAGCTGTTTATGATTGCCCAGAGAACGGATATCTCTACCTGTATGTGAATAGTGATAACACAGATTTCGTCACGTATTATACAAGCACTGAGCAGCAAAACCGGGATTTAAGCGCGGGGAACGAGACCATAGATGTTGGAGAGGTTCAGAAAGGGGAGAAGATTACGGTGCAGTTTGCCCTTAACAAGAAGGGAGAATTCGAGACGCATTACCGCGAGAAAGGCAGTGTTGCAATCTACGCGGCAATGTACCATGATGAGGCTTTTCAAAAGGCATATGACATTTTGAGCGGGCAGCCGTGGAAACTGACTTCCTTTCATTCGACCCGTTTGGAAGGTACAGTCGATGCAAAGGAGGATGGCATTTTATTCACGTCCATACCGTGGAATTCCGGTTGGAAGGTTATTGTTGACGGAAAAGAAACGGAGAAGACTGCAATTGGAAAGAATGGCCTGATCGGCTTCTTCGTTCCAAAGGGAAATCATACGGTTGTCATGGACTATCATACACCAGGACTGATGACCGGGATCGCAATGAGTATAATTGGAGTGGTGCTATTTTGTGCAATCCAACTGTATATCAATAAACAAGAGTCAGATGCGGCGAGAGGAGTGACCTTGAGAAAATGAACAGCAGGAGAAGAATCTTCATTCGATATTTTGCGGTGTTTGCGCTTGTATTTACAGCTGGACTGATTACGCTGGCACTTATGCAGGCTGCGCCCTTCGGATCATCCAGCGCAGCGGCACTGGATATGGCTGATCAGTATATTTCGATCTATTATCAGAGAGCCAATGTATCCTCACTGCAAGATTTCCTGTATACGTGGAAAGGCGCGCTGGGAACGAACAGCTGGGTACTCTCTTCCTATTACACAAACAGCATTTTTGTAATCTTTCTGCGGCATCTGAGCTTTGCGCAGATGCTGACGGCACTGGATATCATTTTGATGCTCAAGCCGGCAATCGCTGCAGTCACGGGGCTGCTTTTTCTGGATTATAAGTTCAGGAACGATTCCATCATTCACATCGGCGGGGCCGTGGCGTATGCACTGAGCGCATGGACCTCTGCCTTTCTTCAGCAGATCATGTGGACGGATCTTCTGTTCCTTGTACCGCTTGTATTGTATGGATTGGAGAGGCTTCTAAGAGAGAGAAAGGGACTATTGTATACACTGTGCCTGAGTCTGGCACTTTCTGCGAATTTCTATATTGCCTATGAAGTCTGCCTGTTTCTGGTTCTGTATTTTTTCTATGAAGAGTTAGCGGAATCCCGCATCAATGTTCACGAGATAGGGAGAAATTTTATACGCTTTATTCTCTATTCGCTATTGGCTGCCGGAATGGCCGCGGTTGTTCTGCTTCCAACAGCCATTGCTCTTAGTAAGACCATTCTGGAGAATGATGCACCCAAAGTAATTATGCTGTACCGAAGCTGGAGTGCATATCTCAAAATGCTAATGCCCGGGCAGATGAACAAGTTGTATACAGACGGCGTCAATATCTCTGTGGGTATATTGGCGCTTATTTTCACGCCGCTGTTCTTTTTTAGTGGGAAATACTCTCTGCGCGATAAAATTGGCAGTGCGGCTTTTCTTGTGCTGATGTTTGCTTCCATGAATTGCAATGTACTGGACTATGTATGGCACGATTTCCACTTTCCGAGATTCCTTCCGGGCAGATGGACATTTCTGTTTGCTCTCTTCATGGTTATTCTTTCCTGCAAGGGGCTTCATGGACTGAAGCAGGTAAAGCCATCTTTAACTGCCGTCTCACTTCTTGCCAGCGCAGCGATCATCAGTTATGCGGCATGGAGGAAAGACCTTGGGAGTAGTACCAGTCTTTTTTTCTATGTGGTTGCAGCTCTGGCCGCTGCGCTGATTCTCCTTTTCCGCTTGCCCGCGCTGGGCGAGAGGAATCGGAGAAAACTGGAAATTTGCATTCCGATTATTTTAGCTCTGATGCAGTCAACGGAATGCTGCGTGAATTTCTGCCAGGTGACGGCTTCCAATGACGAGAACATTAAATATGCAAGGATGGATAATTATGCGATCCCTGCGGAAAAATATAATAAAGCTGCAGCGACAGTAGCACCGGGCGACGAAGAATTTTACAGAACAGATATAACGCCTGCCTTCACAGATAATTCTTCCATGCTTGCAAATTATTATGGGATCGGATATTTCTGCTCGATGATGCCTGAGAACAGCTATCGGTTTTTCCAATGGTTAGGGCTTTCGTACTATACAAAGGACATCAGTGTTATTGCGAATGATGCCTCACCATTTGTAACCAGTTTGTTTGGTGTCCGCTATTTTCTTGATTTCAGTGATCAGATGCAGCAACTTACGCCATATGTTACGTACAGATCAACTGCTGCAAGTTACCGCACCTGGGAGAATCCATATGCTCTCTCACTAGGATTTCCGGTGAACAGCAAGGCAGAAGACCTGGATATATCAAAGGAGGATAAGGCGTGGGGGCTGGAACATCAGAACGCAATGCTTCAGGCAATCTGTCATATCAAAGCTCCGCTGTTTAACAGAATAGAGCCTTGTTTTATGGATACATATAACATAGTACTGAACGATCAAGGGGGTGCCGGAGCGGGTACCTGCAGGAAAATCAGGGATGGCGATAAGGAGATGGTCTCCATTGAGTATTCCGTTGAGAAAGACGGCCCGATGTATCTTGAGCATAAACTGTGCAAAGGTAATTTAATCGTACAGTTAAACGGAAATGATGTATTGAAGGTAAACAGCTGGCGGCCTGCTTACTATTATATTGAAACCTGCAAGAAAGGGGACAGCATTCGTGTTATCTATAATGAGAAACTGGATGCTGCCTCGACGCAGGAGAGTTTCGGAATTGAGTTGTTCCAGATGGATGAGAATGTTTTTAATAATGCTTATAATCAGCTCTCGCAGAACAATCTTGAAGTGACGGATTTTGGGGCGACAAAGGTAAAAGCAAAAGTTCATACAGACAAACAGAGCCTGTACATGACCTCGATCCCGCAAGATGGAGGATGGGAAGTTTTTATTGACGGAAAGAAAGCACAGACCTCAACAATATGCGGCGCTCTGCTGGGATTTTCTATTCCGGAAGGAGAGCATTCGTTGGTTTTTCGCTATCATGTATCAGGACTTGGAACAGGGGCTGTGCTCTCTGCTCTCTCGTGGTTGATTTTTTTGCTTCTACATATTGGTGGAAGCAGAAAAAGAAAAAAGGGAACAGGAAATAAGATCGCTGCCGGAGCATTGATGCTGACTGTTGTTTTGTTCAGTCTGACAGCCATCCCGCAGAATGTGCTGGCTGTTAATGCGGGAGAAGCAAATGTTGTTTATCTGAATAAAGATGTCGATGCGGATGCCTTCTGGCATCAGGCAGCCGCCGTTTACCAGCAGGATACGGGTACAAAAGTGGGTATCATCAATGTTGACATCTCTGACAGAAATCAGACCATGAAGAGGTTTCTGAAACGAAACGGATTGGTGACAATGTTCAGTATAGACGGCTACAGGCAGGAGAAAGCGCTTGATTCATTCTGCATTGATCTGGATGGCACAGATCCGGAGTCTCGAATAATTTCAGATAATTTTTTGCTTCGGGACAACCGGAAGTATATCAAGGCACTAGGCTATGATTATTATACATATGGCATTGTCGTTAATGTTCCATTGCTGAACAAGGCTGGCTATTCTGTGGATCAGATAAAGGATCAGGAGTCATTGATCAAGGCGGTCAAAGACATCCAGAATAATCGAAGGCAGCTGGGGATCCAGGGTGCTTTCGCGGCGCTGCCCATTGGGAACTCAAGCATTTCTAAAACAGCAGCGCTTCTTCTCAATCTTCCAATCTATTATGAAGAACAGGAACAAAAAACGATGGATCTGCAGTCTTTTGAAGGGAACCTCTCTGGATTTAAGAATCTGCTGGATCTATTTCTGCAGAATGGAACGATTCCTTCTGCGCAAATGCTTCATGCGGATAATAATGAAACACTGGGGGAGTTTGTGCAGAAAAAGGCAGTTTTTTATCTTGGCGGTTCCTGGGACTATCCTATGTTGAAGCAGTATTTCAAAGATGAAGAACTCGCTGTGATTCCAGTCTACTATGGGACGGAGGATGCCGGGCAGGGACTTTGCAGCGGCAGTACATCCTACTGGTGTGTGAATAAAAAGGCATCCAGCGCTGGCGTTCAGGCTTCACTCGACTTTATATCCTGGTTAATCGGCTCTGAAAAGGGAGTGAATCTGATGGCTTCCTATTATGATATGTTTCCATACCGGAACAGAACAACGGGCGGCAATCTTTTCTATGAAACAGATCAGTCAATGAAAAAGGATGGCAAAACAGAGATTCCGCTGCAGTCTTCTATGATTCCATCTGATAAATGGATGCTCTCCTTCATGAGCGCACTTACCGGATATGCGAAGGGGAATGATGATTGGGCGAATATCGAGACGCTTTTCAGGACGGAGTGGAGATAGTCCTTGCCTCCTGACTTGTTACAGGCTCGCATTATCCTGTTTCGGAGGAATGATTTGTCCACCCGGAATCGTTTTCCCGAAACATCATGGATTTTATGGCGCTCAGCTGCCTTTGCAGCCACCAATTCTGCCGAGGTGATAATCATAAAGTACCTGCCTGCTGTCACCATAGAAAATTTTATCCAATCAACTTTGCATGATTCACATTACTTTCATCAACAATAAAATGTGGCCTGTGTTTTACTTCCGTATAAACCTTTGCAAGATATTTGCCAATAATGCCAAGGCAGAATAGTTGCACACCGCTGGTCAGAATAATTATGCATGCCATAGATGGCCACCCAGCAACCGGATCCCCAATAACCAACTTCCGTATCACAATAAATAATATTGCCACAATGGAAATCAATGTCATTACCAATCCAAGCCAGGACGCAAGGTCTAGGGGTGCCTGCGAAAAATCCATGATTCCATCGAGGGCATAATTAAACAGCTTTCGAAAATTCCATTTTGTTTTTCCAGCAATTCTCTCCCGATTTTGATACGGGAGCCAGTACGTTCGAAATCCTACCCATCCAAACAATCCTTTGGAAAAACGATTATATTCATCCATAGCAACAAGAGCATTCACCATCTTCCGGTTCATCATTCGGAAATCCCTTGCTCCATCTACAACTTCAACTTCAGTCAGTCTGTTGATCAGCCGATAAAACTTTCGGGCAAACCAGCTTCGAACAGGTGGTTCACCTCTGCGATCAGTTCTTCTGGTAGCCACACAATCGTATTCGCCCTTTCTCAATATATCCAACATTTGGACAAGGATCTCTGGAGGATCCTGAAGATCAGCATCCATCACGGCAACATAGTCACTGCTGGCATTACAAAAACCAGCGAACATTGCTGACTCTTTTCCGAAATTTCGGGATAATGAAAGGTAGTGCACCCGGTTATCTTTTTCTGCAAGTCCTCTCAACTTTTGAAGTGTCTGATCTCTTGACCCATCGTTAACAAAAAGCAATTCTATATCACATCCCCGGATTGTATTCATCACGCTCAAAAGTGACTTATAACAAGGTAGTACAGTCTCTTCTTCATTATAACAAGGAATAACTATTGATATACTTTCCTTCATTTGCCTTTCTCCCTCTCCTTATTCATTCAGATTTCATGGATGCGGCTCCTTACCCTGCTGAATACTTCATCTGCGGACATCGTTTGTCCGATTTTGCTGCTGCCGCATCAGCTTCGTCAAGCTTACGTTCTGTATCGCCAGTGAGTGCGGAATACTGTTCTATACTTAGTGTCTGCTGAATAATTAAATATATTTATAAAATATGGATTTTTATGCCATATATGCTATAATAAATGCAGAGTTATTTTGATTATTCATGTTTATCTTTGCATTTAAGGGTCAGCCAGCCATG
>Ga0256404_1012480_pt1 | contig 11042 bp, 9 predicted proteins | sample RumenRJG_01DNA_FD_185990 | JGI IMG/M metagenome (GOLD analysis project Ga0256404, IMG submission 185990) | Bovine rumen microbial communities from Lethbridge, Alberta, Canada - RJG_01 | ecosystem: Host-associated > Mammals > Digestive system > Stomach > Rumen | place: Canada: Alberta | collected...
CACGAATGTGGTGCAGTCCAGTCCATGTACATTCACGATCAGGTGCTCGTGGTCGCCTTCCTCAAGGGTGTGGCCTACGTAGGGAATGCCTAAGAACTGCTTGCCGAAATATATCATGCGGTTCTCTGAAGCAGGAAGGCTGCTCGAACGCTTCAGTATCTCAACGATTTTCGTACTGTCGGCTTTTGTGTAGGATATTTGCTGGCTGTAGGCAAATGTCGCAGTCAAAATACTTATGATAATCAATATTGATTTCTTCATGTTGCGGGGTAGGAAAATAGGGTGAAGAAAATTCGTGTTTGTCGGCTATCAGCACATCAGCGGCGGTAGAGAATGTCGTCAATGGTGTGGCCGAAGACAAAGCGGCTCATATCCACACCGCCCCGGATGCCTTGAACACGGCTCTTGTCGGTGAACTGCCACATGATGTAGTCCTGACCGCCGGCCAGCTCTGGCTGTTTGCTTGTGTAGGCGGCTATCCAGAACTTGTAGTGACGCCAACGGAGGTTGTTGAAGTATTTGGCAAAGAAATTCTTACCGGTGTAGATGATAGGATGGGCGCCGTAGGCATTCGTCACCATGTCGCACAAACGTTCCAGACGGTTCACAAACAAGTCGTGCGACACGCCATTGGTCAACTCCACGTCAATCACAGGCAGAATGTCCTGCTGGCGTGGGTCGATGTTGCGCATCATGTTGCGGAACTGAAGCTCTGGATCCACATGGGCGCGGTAGAAGTGGTAACTGCCCACTTTCAAGCCGTGGCGGCGAGCCTCACGGATGTTGTATTGATAGGTGTTGTCAACAAAATCACTTGATTCGGTGGCTTTCATAATCACAAATGTCACCTGAGGGTCACGAGCCACTTCCTCCCAGTTGATGCGACCTTGATAATGGCTGATGTCGATGCCTGTCTTCCCCTCGGATAAGTATATTCGCCGGCTCTGAAGGACTGGAGGAACAGGACTGCCGCCTGGGCGGTCGGGACGGCTCTGGGCATTCAGTATCGAAATCTCAGTCGATTTCGGAATCTTTACATGGTGAGATTTCTTTTTCTTTTCTTTCTTCTGCTCTTTTTCAGACGTGCGGTAGAAATTCGTAGTCTGGCTGAAGGCAGTCAACGTTACGAAGAATACCAAGAATAAGAGACTAATATGCTTAATGTGGATTCCTTTCATTATTTGGGGAGGTCTTGATGAAGAAACTGGCCAGGGTAGGACAGCAATGACTGAATGTTACGTTTAGAACAATTTGAGTTTAGCAAAGATACGATTTATATCAATACAATCCAAATTATTCGGAGCAGCGACGGGACTATTTACGTTTTATTTAGATTTGCACAACATCTCTTTCTGATTTCTCTCTGCTTGGAAATCCATGGAGGTCAAAGCAATTCGGCGGATAAAATAAAAAAAAGAGAATGCGCTCTGAATGAGGGCGCATCCTCTTATAAGGAATAGGAATGATTACTTAATTACGTAAACGATTGCCAGACGGTTCGAAGTCTTGCCTTCAACACCACGGCCTTCCTTAGAATCAACAATCACACCGCGGTTCTCAAGATACTCTGCAACGGCGTTGGCACGGTTGTTCGAGAGCTCCTGGTTCCATTCTGCGTTACCCTCTGGAGAAGCAGTACCGATTACCTGCACGTGCGAACCAGCCTTGATGGTGTTCAGGTCAGCCTGAGCGTCCTCTGACAGATACCACTTGTTCAGCTCGAATGGAACAACTTTCAGATTGTCGATTGTGATGGTCTGGCCAGGACGGTCTCTGTACACAATCTTCTCAACTTCCTTGATCTCAACACGTGGACCGCGGCTGTTGCACTCGTCGAGCAGAGCCTGAAGACGACGGAGCTCTGCGTCGCAGTCGCGGCCAAGCTTGAAGTTGTGACCACCGTAAGAGCAGCCGAACTTGTAGTTGTAGCCTACAGACAAGCTCAGGAAGGCGAAGTGCTTGTTCATCTCAATGCCGCTGTAACCGGCTTTGTTCAGGTTCCAGAGGATGGCAGGCTCAACATAAATCTGATGCTCTTTCTCAGAACCGAAGTTGTAGGCAATGTCAAGACCGGTCTTGGCGGTCAGGATGTCCTGGTCTTCTTTTGTGGTGAAATTGCCATAAATGACGCCGACGCCATAGTAAGGCACGTTGTCTGTGTCAAAAATCTCCAAATCACCTAGTGGACGAATCATGCCGGCACGTGAAGGGGTGAAGGTGTGACCCCAGCCGAGTCCGATGATGGAGCTCACTTCCCATGTGCGTGGCTCACCAAGGTAGCCGCAGAACAAGTTGGTCAGGTTCACCGTGCTGTTGATGCCTAAGTTCATTCCGCGAACAAAGTTGTGACCTGTGCTGATGCCACCATCTGCGTAGCCGTTCTCGTTAACAACGAAATAAGGGAGGTAGTCCCAACGTTTGCCCATTGGCTCTTCTATGTGAGAACCAAACCATGCGGTTCCTTCAACATTCACACCGAAAATTGGAGAGATGTCCTTACCAATGCGGATGCCGAATGTTGGGTTCACTGGGAAGAACTTGTTGCCAGCAAGGTTTGTGTTGGCACCTACGTTCACACCAATGTAAACATTGTCGGTCAACCCTGGGTTGATAATCGACTGCTGTGCATTTGCACTGATACCGGCTGATACCAATGCAAGGGATAAAAGTAATTTTTTCATAAACACACAAATTTGGTAAATAATGAATGAATATTATTTGTGCAAATATAAGGTTTTTTTTTACAATTGGAAAATTTTTTTCCCTTTTTCAAGTTCTAAAATGGATTTTTCCTTCTTTTTGCATTTTTTTGTATTAGGGAATTGTTAAGCGTGTGAGTTTTTAGCACAAAAAAAGGAGGGCATACAGCCCTCCTTTTGTCTTGTGTGTAAGAAGCTTACTTGATGATGTAAACAATTGCCAGACGGTTAGAGGTCTTGCCCTCAACGCCACGGCCTTCCTTCGAATCTACAATCACGCCACGGTTCTCAAGATACTCGGCAACGGTGTTGGCACGGTTGTTTGACAACTCTTGGTTCCATTCTGCGTTACCCTCTGGAGAGGCAGTACCGATTACCTGAACATGTGAACCTTCCTTGATGGTGTTCAAGTCGGCCTTTACATCCTCTGTCAAATCCCACTTGTTCACCTCGAATGGAACAACCTTCAAATTGTCAATTGTGATGGTCTGGCCTGGACGGTCTCTATACACAATCTTCTCAACTTCCTTGATCTCCACGCGTGGAGGACGGCTGTTGCACTCGTCGAGCAGGGCCTGCAGACGGCGAAGCTCTGCATCGCAGTCTCGGCCAAATTTGAAGTTGTGACCACCATAGGAGCAACCAAACTTGTAGTTGTAACCTACGGAAAGACTCAGGTAAGCCCAGTGCTTGTTGAACTGAACACCTTCAAAACCGGTCTTGTTCAATGCCCAGATGACGGCTGGCTCAATGTAGAACTGATGCTGCTTCTCTGAACCAAAGTTGAAGTTGAAATCCAAGCCGGTCTTTGCGGTCAGCAGGTCGCGGTCTTCATCCTTTTCTTCAAGAATGGCGTACTCGTTGGAAGGGATGAACACATGACCCCAACCCATGCCGATCACACTGCTTACCTCAAACGGACGAGGCTCACCGAGGTAACCGCAGAACAGGTTGGTCAGGTTCACAGTACTGTTCAAACCTACGTTCAAACCACGTACGGCATTGTGACCTGTGGTGTGAAGGAAGTAAGCATTCTGGTCTTCACCAGCTAATGGAAGATAGTCGAAACGGTCGAAACTTTCCATATCACGTAAGCCAAAACGCTTTTTGTCACTGTGAGAACCGAACCAGGCGGTTCCCTCTACGAATACTCCGAAAATTGGAGTCACGTCCTTACCGATGCGGATGCCGAAGGTCGGATTCACAGGGAAGAACTTGTTCATTGCAAGGTTTGTGTTTGCGCCGCCATTCACGCCGATGTACACGTTGTCTGTGAGTTTCGGATTCATGATCGACTGCTGGGCATTGGCAAGGCTGAAGCTCATCACCAATGACATCAAAATCAATAATCTCTTCATAAATAATAACTTTTGGGGTTAATAATAAATGAAAATCTAAATCTTGTCAATCACAAAGATAGAACATTTTTTTTTATTATCCTAACATTTTTTTGTTTTTTTTTAGAATATCGTGCGGATTGCATTTAAATTTGTAAAAGTTAAAATATATTAAATTTATATTTCGCTTCACGTTTTTATATAAATTAAATGTAATTTTGCATTACAATTGTAAAAAGAAAGGGATTTTTTCCGAACATTCATTCATTCTTACATATTTATTTTATTATGAAATCTATGACTGACAACCACAGGACTGTGCGGTTAGGCATCGTCCTTTTAGTAGTCGCTATGCTTCTGCCTGTTGAGGCGGACGCACAGTTTTGGAAAAAATGGTTTAGAAAAAAACACAAGAAGCAGGAGGAGGTAACTCTTGTCGAGAAAATCGACACGACACAAACTGCTCAGCAACCGGAGGAGGAGAATGTTGACACGTTAGTTAATCTCGTGGCATATATGCCTGATAACTTGAAAATCGACTCACTTGCTACTTTTGCTGATTTTTCCACTGTGTCGCTCAACGACCGTGTGGTCAATGTGAAGGGGGTGGAATTCAAGATGATTTGTGTGCAGGGAGGTACTTTCATCATGGGAAGCACCATCGATCAGATGTATCGCTCTGAAAAAGATGAGTTCCCTCCGCACAGGGTGGCGCTCAGCACATATTATATCGGTGAGACCGAGGTGACGCAGGAACTCTGGCAGGCAGTGATGGGGAAGAACCCCTCCTACTTCAAGAATCCGAAAGCTCCGGTGGAGAATGTGTCATGGAACGACTGCCAGGTATTCCTCTCAAAACTTAATGCACTCACGGGGATGGAATTCCGCATGCCAACTGAGGCGGAGTGGGAGTTTGCCGCGAGAGGCGGATGCATGACGGGAAATTGGATGTATGCCGGAACCGACTATATCGATGAGGTTGCTTGGTGGGTTTCTAACGCCAATAAAACCAACACCGTGGCCACTAAAAAACCTAATGAGCTCGGCATCTACGACATGACAGGAAATGTGGCGGAATGGTGCTACGACTGGTATGGAGAGTATCGCGACAGTTGCCAGACTAACCCAGTTGGACCTTACAACGGAAACAATAAATGTGTAAGGGGAGGGCATTGGATTGATGGCTCCAACGCGGCCAGAGTGGCGTTCAGATACAGTCTCAGCCCGAGGGAATACAACTATAACACAGGACTCAGAATCGTGGCAGCGGTGTCGCAAAAGGATATTGACGACACTGCGGCTAACCCACAGCCACAAAGAAGACATTTCCAGCCGTTCAATACTGAATTCCTTAAGACGGAGAAATTCAATGTGAAAGGGGTTGACTTCTATATGGTTGGGGTGCAGGGAGGTACGTTCTTAATGGGAGCCACCCTTGAGCAGACTCAGTATGGAGATGTGGATGAGCAGCCATGCCACAATGTGGCTCTTTCGAGCTACAGAATCGGACAGACGGAGGTTACTCAGGCTCTCTGGAAAGTGGTCATGGGATACAATCCGTCAAGTTTCAAAGGCGACAACCTGCCAGTGGAGAATGTCACTTGGGATGACTGCCAGAATTTCATTAAGAAACTGAACGAAATCACTGGGAAAAACTTCAGATTGCCTACTGAGGCGGAATGGGAATATGCGGCCAGAGGTGGAAACCTCAGCAAAGGATTTGCGTTCCCTGGAAGCAACGAGTGCAATGAGGTGGCATGGAACGCGCACATCTGCAAATCCACAAACCCTGTGGCGATGCTCACACCGAACGAACTCGATATCTACGATATGGGAGGTAACGTCGCAGAATGGTGCGAAGACTGGTATGCTTCTTATTCTATTCTCGACATGACCAATCCGCAAGGACCTGGATATGGCTCTAACAAGGTGGTTCGAGGAAGCTACTGGGAAGACGGTCAGCGCTATTGCCACTGCTCTTACAGATATAGTGCGAAACCTACTTTCAAATCCTATAACATTGGATTCAGAATCGTACTTTGAGAAATCGCAGCAGAAAAGATAAGAAAAACTCCTGACGGATTCCGTCAGGAGTTTTTGCTTATAAGAATGAGGCGGGAAGCCTCATGGCTGTTGCCTCTTAATATTCCACTTTGCCTTCCATTTCCTTTGCCTGGTCGATCATCTTCTGAATCTCGCTCTCGGCAGGGACGCGGTTACATAGGTTCTTCGCTTCATTGGTCTCGTCAAGCTTGGCTTTCAGGTTAGCGGCCACACGGTGTTTCAACTCTTTAACCGTATCTACACCAGCTGCCTCAAGCAACTCTGCAAACTGAGGACCAATACCATTGATGCGGAAAAGATCAGCATGATTCGTCCATTTCAGGATAAGTTTCGGACTGATGCCCGTTTCTTCTGCTAAGGCTTTGCGGCCAGAAGGTTTAGCGCACTTGTCCAATAAGTCTTCCACCTTCTCTATGCCTGCGGCAATCAGCTTTTCGGCATAAACGTCACCTACGCCTTCAATGTCAATGATTTTGTAAGCCATAGTTCTAAAATTTAAGGGTTTATATTTGGGTTAACTGTCTGTCGGTAGAGTGGTTCTATAAATTATGTTCACTTGTGTGAAACATAATTTATAGAACCTACTAGATGTCAATACACGCGGAAACCGATTGTCTTGCGCACCTCGCGGAGGGTGGCGGCGGCGCTCTCACGGGCTTTGTCAGCTCCTTCCTTGGCAATCTTATCAAGCAATGCCGTGTTCGATGTGTATTCCTCAATGCGCTCGCGGATTGGGTTGATCACACCCACCATGTCTTCTGCCAATTGCTTCTTCATATCGCCATAGCGCAGTGTGCAGTCGTTCCATTTGTCTTCGAAATACTGAAGGGTGTCGGCGCTGGAGACGATGCTCATCATCTTGAACAGGTTGGCTATCACCTCAGGCTTCTCACTGTTCATGGATTGAGGGCCATTGTCAGTCACGGCTCGCATCACCTTTTTCCTCACTACTTTCTCTTCGTCGTTCAGATAGATGCAGTTGCCATCGCTCTTGCCCATCTTTCCGCTTCCGTCCAAGCCGGGAACTTTCAGCGCCTCGGCACCGAAATAATAGTTCTGAGGTTCAGGGAAGAGGTCGGTTTTGTAGATATTGTTGAATCGGCGGGCACATTTGCGGGCCATCTCCATGTTCTGCTCTTGGTCTTTGCCAACTGGCACCCATTTGGCACGGTGCTGGAGGATGTCGGCGGCCATCAGCGTTGGGTAGGTGAACAGACCGGCATTCACGTTGTCGGGCTGCTGACGGGCTTTCTCCTTGAAGGTCGTCACACGTCCCAGCTCGCCAATGTACGTGTTCATGTTCAGGTAGAGATAAAGCTCTATAGTTTCGCTCACGTCACTCTGCACATATATCGTGGCTTTTTCGGGGTCAAGACCGCAGGCCAGATATTCTGCCAAAATCGTGCGTGTGGAATTTTGTATGTTTTCAGGGGTCGGATGGGTCGTTAGGGAATGCCAGTCAGCGATGAAGAAATAGCAATTGTACTCATGCTGCATTTTCACAAAACTTCTTACCGCACCGAAATAATTTCCTAAATGTAAGTGACCGGTAGGGCGGATACCGCTTAATACTATGTCCATTGGTTCTTTAATAATATATGATTTCTTTTATTTTCTTTTCTTATATGGCTGATGTGATTCGTGCCTCAAAACTCATGGGCTTGAAACATGAAACTTGATTCTCTCAATGAGGCATCAGTAGGCATTTTTTTCACCTGCGAATACATTCGTCACCGTTTTCACGATGATGCGGATGTCAAGCAGCAACGTCCAGTTCTCTATGTATTCTATGTCCTTCTTCACGCGATCTTCCATCTGACTCAATTTCTGTGTCTCACCACGGAATCCCGACACCTGGGCAAGGCCGGTGATGCCAGGTTTTGCCAGGTGGCGAACCATGTAGCGGTTGATGATGTTGGAATATTCCTCTGTGTGCTTCAGCATGTGAGGACGCGGACCCACAACCGACATGTCGCCCAACAGCACGTTGATGAACTGTGGGAGCTCGTCAATGTTGGTTTTGCGCATGATATTGCCGTAGGAGAATTTGCGTGGGTCGTCTTTGGTGGCTTGAAGCCTGTCGGCGTCTTTGTTCACGTGCATCGACCTGAACTTCAGGCAATAAAAGGACTTGCCGTCTAATCCGGTGCGGAGCTGACGGAAGAAAATCGGTCCTGGTGACTGAATCTTGATGATGATGGCAGAAATCAGGAACACGATAGGGAAGACGACAATCAAAACCAATAATGAGAAGAAGATGTCGAACACGCGCTTGACTATCTTGTTTAGTGGGTAGGTCAGAGGTTCACGACGGCGGGCAATTACTGGCGTGCTGCCATATTGGTTGAACAGCAGTTTGCCACGGAACACATTTAAGTCGGGTACGTAGAAAAAACGGATCAGGTTGTTGTCGCAATATTTCGACAGCATGTTGATCTTCTCCTGTTCCGTTGAGGGCACGTAGCCGTATATTTCGTTGATGTTTTTATGCTTTGACAGCCATTCGTAAAGCGTGTTGGTTGTACCGGCATACAATTCGCTCAATTCGGGGTCGTCAGATGGCTCATCGGCAAAGTGTGCCTTCACCGTATAGCCATAAATCGGTTGGGATATATAATGAAAAAGTTCCTTGATGCCGTTGGTGTTGCCAATCAAGACCACTAAGTTCTGGTTACGCTTGTTCGAACGGAAATGCATGAAAAGCCGACGCAAAACCAAACGCTCAATCATCAATATCAGCACGTAAATGATGATATAGGTGAAGAAATAGGTGCGCGGAAAGTGCATCGAAGGGTAGAAAAGTGTGATGACCAGAGACGTGATGACGGCAAACAAGGTACCTGTGAATATCACATTCTTAATCACTGATTCTGCACTGTTGAAACGTTTCTGGTTCACTGGAGGGTGAATGATGAACGTGGCAAGATATGATGAAGCCAATATCAGTGTCGTCAGTTTGAAGCCTATCGAAGGAAAGGTGTGGGGGGCCAGACGTTTGAACAGGATATATAGAAGCAGGTTTAAGACAACAATCATGACCATGTCGGCGATCATGACCACATAATACAACTTGTTATCTTTGTCGGACTGCATAATTCTCTTTCTTTTGTGCAAAGATACTAAAAGCTGAGAGAAGAACAAAATAAACAGGTTTATTTTTTATTCCGACCGAGCGAAATAGGAGCTCGGTTTGCGACAACTGAAGCTTTAGCTTCACAAAGGAGTAATCCCAAAGGGATTCTTTAATGCCAAATCTTCGGCGAAGCCAAATGTAGTGAAAGCCGAGCGCAAAAGAAACAAATTAATTTGATTTCATTTTGCCGAGGTGCATCCTACATTATGTAAAGATACTAAAAGCTGAGAGAAGAACAAAATAAACCTGTTTATTTTTTATTCCGACCGAGTGAAATAGAGGGTGGTCAGAATAAACCATACCCTAATAGTCCTCAAAATCCTTTGAGTAGGTCGAACCGTTGCATTTACGGATAAAGTTCTGAATATCCCAGTTCGATTTAAAAGAAGAAGGAGCGGACTGATAGATCAACTGAAGTTGAGGGGGAACCATATAAAAACCGCTGTTTTCCGATGCTTCATTGCATACATGAAGAAACCATGAAGTACCGAGCACATTGTCATAGTTGCTGCGGATAAAATCACATTCCAAACTGTCTATTTGCTGAGTCACATGCTTCAATTCGGCCGATTTCTCATTGTATTCAGCATATTCATTGCTGCGGACATCCATCGTTGTCACACGATGGTACAACTCCTTCTGAACAAATACCAATGAGTCGCGGGTCGTCAAAAACGAATACAGCATCTCGTTCAGAGGCGTGCCGCTAACCTGAATGTTGGAATTCTGATAGTTGATGCTCACCTCGCCATCTTCAAGCACCATCGGGATGCGCATGCTGCCCATGTAGATTGTCACACATAACACGGAGTCAAGCGGACCAGTCATCTCAAACTTTCCGTGAACCACACGGCAAGAGTCGAAATACAACACCTGAGGAGAGTTCATCGGGCCCATATAGGCATATTCGCCGTCTATCGTGGACTGCGTGGACTTGCCTTTCACAAAATATTGCTGCTCCGAACAGGAGAGCGTGAACAAGGCAAGAACTAATATGCTGTATAAGCCGTTTTTCATCTTTCTTTACTCAATTGCTGTGATTGAAGTCGATTACCATTCATTCCACATGACAATCCCTTTCAAACTTTCTTCCTACAAAATTACAATTTCATTTCTTTCGTAACAAAACTTTTCACTTTTCTTTAGGCTTTATTCAGTTTATTTCACTTTTCAAGCTTTTTTTTTACTTTTATTCACTTTTTGTCCGATTTATTTGGGCGGTATGACTTTTTTCAATAACTTTGCAACGCAAAAGCAAAAAGGGCGTTTAGCTCAGCTGGTTTAGAGCATCTGCCTTACAAGCAGAGGGTCGGCGGTTCGAATCCGTCAACGCCCACCAACAAAAAGCCGTCGGAATTTCCGACGGCTTTTTTGTCGCACCATTGGGCTTGATTTTCTCTATATTTTTCATCTGAATCTACCCACTGTGCCTTCTATGCGTTCTTCCATGGCATCTGGAAGGGCAGGGAAAAAGTCAATGCCTGTCAGCTCCTCCACTTCGTTGATGCTCATCGAATAATCATTCAAATCATACCCACCACCGCGGTTCTCACACACAAAACCAATTCCTTTGCCTTTGCGCTTGTTGCTCAATACAACCTTGAAGAAGGCATCTGGAACTGGGATGCGGCTCGCGCCAATCAACTCACGCTCTTTCCGGTTCTCAAAAAACACGGGACCGCAAACGATATATACGTCTCCTTCATCGCGGGCCCAGTCACGGCATTTGATTTCTATGTCGTTCCAAACACCGCTGTTCAGACCTTTATACTGGGGACATACGTTTGTCATCAGGAAACTTTCCTGCAT
>Ga0256404_1012481_pt1 | contig 11042 bp, 11 predicted proteins | sample RumenRJG_01DNA_FD_185990 | JGI IMG/M metagenome (GOLD analysis project Ga0256404, IMG submission 185990) | Bovine rumen microbial communities from Lethbridge, Alberta, Canada - RJG_01 | ecosystem: Host-associated > Mammals > Digestive system > Stomach > Rumen | place: Canada: Alberta | collected...
GCATCACCAACTTTGCCGGACAGGAGGAAGTTCTTTGAGATGGAGGACTGGGAAAAGATGTACTGGTTCCTGCGCTTGCTCATACCCGAATTGAAGGTTGACGGCCTGGAAAGTGGTGGCATCAAGGATTTGCTCGATGATGTTGACCTTTATACCTACGGACTGCGACGTACCGCATTGAATGAGCATATAGAACTCGCTGCCGAAACCGCCGTCTTCGACCCGACCAAGGCGAGGATGGGGAATGCCGGTGAGCCAGACGATACGAAAGACCCACTTGACAAGATACTTGACGAGTTCAACGAGCATCACTTCAAGGGTTGGGAGGCTACGCCCGATGACCAAAAGACGAAATTAATCAGCATTGCCAAGTCTGTTGCAGAGGACAGCGACTACCTGACACTAGTAGTCGGCAACCCTGACCAGAATGCCACGGAAGCTATCATGACGAAAATCATTGACCGCATCATCCGGCAAAAGCGCAAGGGCGATATGTCGCTATACAGAGAGTATCATAAGAATGATGACTTCAAGTACAACATGCGGAATGTCATCACACGGATGCTTGGCAATGCCGACTATCTTTTCTCCTACCAAAGATAAAGAAAGAATGAGACTACGAATATTCATCATATTGACATTGACATTGTTCTGTCTGCAATCTGTATTTGCAGGCAGCAAGCGGGCTTTGCTTATTGGACTGTCAGACTATCCCAAATACAAGCAGACTCAGTTGGACTGGCACAACATCCACGGTGCAAACGATGTGGCATTGATTGGCGGAACGCTGAAAAAGCAAGGCTTTACTGTTACCACATTAACGAACAAACAGGCAACGGCGCAAGCAGTGAGAAAGGCGTTCGCAAGGTTGGCAAAGCAGACTAAGGCTGGTGACTTGATATATGTTCACTTCTCCGGACACGGGCAGCCTTTTGAGGACAGGAATGGCGACGAGGCTGACGGATGGGATGAGTCCTTAGTCCCTTACAACGCCGGGCAACGGTATGTCGCCAATGTCTATGATGGCCGCAACCATATCATTGATGACGAGTTGAATGTCTATATCACCAATATACGGAAGAAGGCAGGTGTAAGAGGCTTTGTCTATGTTGTGCTTGATGCTTGCCACATGGGTGGAGCATCTCGGGGAGACGAAGATGACGAGGACAGCGTATATGTAAGAGGCTCCAATGTCGGTTTCTCCAGAAGCGGCAAGGCATTTATGCCTCGGATAGATACTCGTCCTGTAATAAAAGTGCCAGTCGGCAAAAATATGGCACCGACATGCTATCTTGAAGCCTGCCGTTCTTACCAAACCAACACAGAAATCAAGGAAGGAAAACAATATTATGGTTCATTATCCTATTATATTAATAAGGCGTTGAGCCATAACAAACTTAATACGAATACTGCTTGGATAGACAATGTGCGCAAGCTGATGAATGCTGACAGGCGGCTTGTCAAGCAGAACATGGTTGTAGAAAGGAGCAAGTGATGACAATACAAATGCCTACCTACAGCGAAAAGGTATTGAACCAATTCGCGCAAAAAGAATGGGGAAAGGTGCAAGCCTTCCTTAAAAAACAATACTCTCTGCCGGACGATGACTGCAACGACATCTTCCAAGAATCCTTTATCATTCTTTTGAAGAATGCCAAAGATGGGAAGTTGAAGGATATGACATCTTCCCTCTCGACTTACTTCCTAGGCATTTGCCGAAATAAAGCACGCGAATTGCTCAGAAGCAAGAAGCATAGTGTGAACATTGATGATGACTACACATTCGATGCTATGAGCGATGTCAAAGATGAAAAGATCAACAACCTGTTAACATTAGACTCCGCCAAGTCATTAATAGAGCAGAAGGAGGCACTTGCCAGACAGATTGTGCATGACCTGCCAAAGCCCTGCAACGAGTTGCTTTGGGGTTTCTTCCGTGACAACTATTCATTGCAGACACTTGCCATCATGCTGAGCAAGACGGTAGGCTATGTCAAGGTGACTAAACACCGTTGCCAGGAGAAGTTCCGTAAACGCTACGGCGATTTGGTTAAGGCACTGTTATAAATAAACATCAAAACAATTGTGAAGAAATGAGTGACAACAATATGGTTACAGATAAAGAACTCCAGAACGATGAGCGTATATCCGCTTATCTGCGTGGGGAAATGACTGCCGACGAGGAAGCGGCATTCAAGAAAGAACTAGAGACAGATGAAGAGTTGCGTTCTCAGGCTAATGCCGTAGCGCATCTTGCTAAAGCTATGAGGCAAGTCGGTGAGAAGCAGGACGAGGACATTAAGGAGGCATTGCTATCTTCTGACGAGGAAAACGTTAGGAAGATTGCAGCCGAAGTAACACATAAGGCAAAGGTGATACCTCTGCGCCGCCGGTTAGTTAAGGTGGTTTCTTTAGCTGCATGCGTACTCTTGTTAGTCGGTGTCGGCTTCCAATACTACAACTTCCGTACTGTCACTGGCTTGGGTGACGAATATGGCTCAGCCTTTATAAGCGAGCAGTCTCTTTCCCGTGGGCCAGAGAATGAATCTGTAGCAAAGGAACTCACGGCACTTTATTCCAATGTTCAGAACGGGAAAGACCTGGATACAACCATTAAACGTCTGTCAGTCCTTTGGGAGTTGTCCACAATGGACACGTTTAATGACTATACAAACGATGCACCATATATCGGCTGGAACCTCGCCGTTGCCAACTTGAAGAACAATGACAAAGCCGCTGCTAAAGAAGTTCTGACGAAGCTGATGAACAAGACCGAGGACGGATCTGCCGTTAATGTCAAAGCAAGGGAGCTGTTGGAGAAAGTAAAATAGAAACATTATGGAACCTGACATATTATACCACTATACTTCTTTGGATGCCTTGTATGCTATCATTAGTAATATAAAGTCAGTATCTAACGAGGAGGCTTATTTCACTTTAAGAGCAACTCCTGCTTCTTTTCTCAATGACTTGAATGAAGGTCGTTTGCTTCTAGAGGCTCTAAAAGAGATAGGGATAAATGAAAACAAGCTATGGTTTTCTCTTGATAGAACTGGCTATCCTTTTGTTCTGTCATTGTCAGAGCTATGCGATGACCTTAATATGTGGCGTTGCTATGCAGACCAAGGAAGAGGTGTCGCTATTGGACTTGACAAGCCGATACTTGATGAAGAATATCAAACATATAGCAAAGGGAAATTGGATATTTGTAAATATGTTAGCAAAGACGAGCTTGTCGACATATTAAAAAAGGAGGGAGCTGAAAAGATTATAACTGACGGCAACGTATTATCATTAGATAGATTCATTGTTGACAAACTTCTGGTTTATAAAGATAAAACCTTCACTGCAGAACGAGAATGGAGAATCCATGTGATGGATACCGAGGATAAATTTCGAGTTAGCCTAAATTCTGATTTGATAATACCATTTAAAGAGCTTAAGATACCGATCGTCGCATTAAAAAGTATCACACTTGGAGCAAAATGTGAATATGAAAGAAATCATTTCTCCCTTTCAAGAATATTGTCAAAATATTCTCAAAGGATCAAGATACAAAAATCACATGTCCCTCTAACCTAACTTAAATGTGTAAGAGTTTTAAGAAATAGCAATAGCACATAAAGTAATGGTGGGGAACATATTAAAGATTGAATGTGTAAGATTACATCAACAAATATGATATGAAAAAAGGTAATCAGAAGATTATTAAAGGTATGATGATTTCTGCGATGGTTTCATTACTTCATTCGCCGAAAGCACGTGCTCTTTCTGACCATTCTTCTGATAGGGATACTGATAATGATTCTCTTAAAAAAGTAAATAGAAAAGTTTTAAAGAATGTTCTTAAAATAAACAGAGATGGGCAAACCTCCTTAATTGCACAGCATAGTTCCCATGCATCTCATTCCTCCCATGCATCTCATTATTCATCATCCGGCAATGTGTCTTCCACATCTCAAAATTACAGTGCACAATCTGTCTATTCAGCAGGTGGAACAGTAAGGGGTGACAAAAACAAACAAAGTTTTGCGCCTGTATCTTCGAGAAGAGATGCATCACTGTATAAATTGGGAGACAGGAGTCTTTCTTTAAATATGTATGGAAAAGATGTAGATGAACTGGCTGCTATCCTTGTTGATAATAAAATGCTCAATAGGGATCAACTGACTAAGAAATACGGATTTACAGTCTATGATAAAAAGATAGTAACAGTAATCAAGCGATTACAAATTAAAAACAAATTAAGGAGCACTGGTATAGTAGATGGCAATATACTATCTATTCTAAGAAAGGAGATCAATGGAAAAAAATAAAATTATAATCCTTATTATTTTTCTTTTGACTAGTTTATCGTCTAAAGGAAGTTTTAATTCTATTGATTCTTTATATGCATCAGGCTTAAAGATGATAGGATTAGAGAACGTATGTGCTGCTAAATCATATTTCTTGTCATTTTACAATAAGCAAAAAGACCAACTGAGTAGCCACGAACAGTATTATGTCACAGAGGCAATAGCTTATTGCTATTACCGCCTTTCTGACTTAGATTCAGCCTTGATTTATAATGAGGATTATAGATTTAAGCCTATAGATTATCACTCTGTAAGCCGTGCAGATTCTTTATACGACTCTGGTTTTCAACACATTCATTCAGAAGAATATGACAGTGCATTATCAAATTTCGATAATTGCCTATCATTGCAAACTTCTTTTTGGGGGAGTAATCATTTATTAGTTGGGAGAACCTTTGATCAGATTTCTTATGTTTACACGTTGCAAGACAATTATACCTCGGCAATTAGATGCAAACAAATAGCATTAGCTATCTATATGTTGTATTACCCTGCAGATGACGATTTTATTATCGGAACAAGACAAGGTCTTATTAATCTTTATGACTATACTGGGGATTTCAAAGATGCTTTGCGTTTGGCTAAAGAAAATCTGTCTTATATGAATTCCTCAGATAAGATGTTTACTAATACACGTTGGAAGATAAGTAGGTATCTTTCTTATTTAGGGAAATACGAAGAGGCTCTTGATTTTGAAAAAGAAAGTAATAGATTGTGCAAAGATACAATAAATGTCTTGGAAAGTGATTATAACCTATGCGAATATTATTCAGCACTGGGTCAGATAGATGAAGCTTTCAACATAATGGAGAAGGCCATAAAACTGTGCCAAAATATTAATGTCTCATTTGAAGAACGTGCTGTCTGTGAAAACCTAATGGCCAATTTATATGCAACTGCCGGAGATTTTAATAAGGCATTAGAATATGGTCTTCATGCATTGTCTTTGCGTGAAAAGCTATACACGACACATAGGGATTTAGCACTTTCCTATAATAATGTAGCCAGATATTATTCTTCTTTAGGCTTGTTAGACGAAGCCTTATATTATCAAGACAAAACGATGTCCCAGTACATTGCTTTAGGAGAATCCATTAGCCCAGAAATGGCTGCTTGTCTTAACAACTATTCCGAATACTACGAGCAATTAGGAGATTACCATAAAGCTATTGAACTACAAGAAAGATCTTTGTCAATTCTTAATACATTATTTGGTACAAGCCATCCCGATTATGCAATATCACTCAATAATCTTGCAAAACTGTATGCAGATTTAAAAAATTATCCTAAGGCCATTAGCTTAAATGAGGATGTCTTGGCGATAAGAAAAAGATTATTTGGTAGCCTGCATCCCGACGTTGCTACAACATACAGTAATTTATCATCTTGTTATCTACTATCTAAAGATTACAAACATGCTATTGAATACGAAGTCGCGGCTTTAAACATATACAGAGATTTACTCGGAACATCTAATGCAGACTATGCTGTGTCATTGAGCCAATTGGGGAATATATATAAGGATGAGAACGAATTGGATTCTGCAATAATATCCTTTAAGAACGCTCAGAATATATTTTATCAATTATTTGGTAAAAGAAGCAACCAATATATCGACTGCTCGAAAGAATTAGCAGATCTTTATGTAAAATCTTCAGAATTCGACAAGGCGCAGATTTCTCTTGACGAAGTGTATAGCTTATTGCAAGAACAAGTCCTGACAACTTTTTACGGTATGTCTTCTTATGAGCGTACACAATTTTGGAATAAAAACAAAAAGTGGTTCTATATCACTCTTCCAACGCTTTGCCTTAAGTTAAATAACTCATATGCATATTGTTTGCTATACAATTCAACCTTGATGACAAAGAGTATTCTTTTAGCGGCAGATGTTGAAATAGATAAAATAGTGGAGTCCTCTAATGAAGAATATTTAATCAATGTTTGGGCCGAACTAAAAAAACTTAAGGCACAGGTTTCTTACCTGTTTACTAAAAATAATAGCAATTCAAAATCAGAAATAGATAGTCTTTATTTCATGATCAGTACAAAAGAACATGAAATTCTAAAGCACATTGACAAATTATCTGATTTCTCACGGAATTTCAAGGTTTCCTGGAAAGATATAGAGGAACGTTTAAGTCCAAACAGCATAGCAATTGAGTTTGTTTTGATTCCATCGGATAATGGAGACGAGAATTACTATGCGCTTACTGTACATAAAGACGTAAAAGAACCTCATTTGGTTAAGCTGTGTCCTTCCTCCACGCTGAAGTCTCTAAACTATAATGCGATTTTGTCTACAGATAGTCTGGCAAAACTTATATGGGGAAAAATAAAACAAGATTTGAAAGATATCGATACTGTCTACTTTGCCCCAACAGGCATGCTATATAATATCCCTATAGAATATCTTGCTTATGATTCAACCCGATTGATGTCTGATGCCTTTTATATGCGTAGGCTATCCTCAACAAGAGAAATATTAATGTCTAAGGCTTTGCCTGACTATCGAACAGTTGCTTTATACGGTGGACTTTTTTATGACTCATCAGAAGATTTGTTAATGGAACAAAACAAGTCAGATGGAGTGGCTTTCTCTCAAAATTATCAGGCAACTCGTTCCTATAATATTCAACAGCGGAGTGGTGTCGATTTCCTTTATGGCTCGCTTGAAGAAATAGATACAATTTCTAATAACATACCCCAAAATATTAAGCAATTAATTTACACAAAGGATAGAGGTACTGAAGAATCTTTTAAACACCTCCCACTCAAAAATACAAACTTAATTCATTTGGATACACATGGATTTTATTGGCGAAATTCCATTTCAAGCAATGGCGGAGTCGTTCCTCAAACTCCAAATATGACTTCAATAGGGATGGGCGAAGACCGTATATTATCAAGGACGGGGCTATTAATGTCTGGTGCCAATATCGTTTTAAAAGGCGGCTCTTTGCCTAATAATATGGATGATGGCATATTAACTTCAAGAGAAATATCCAAATTAGATTTTCATAGTGTGGATCTTGTCGTTTTAGCAGCTTGCGAAACAGGATTGGGAGATTTGGAAAGTGATGGAGTTATTGGCTTGCAACGTGCTTTTAAGAAAGCAGGTGTGAAATCGCTGTTAGTTTCATTATGGAAGGTTGATAATAATGCAACAATTTTGATGATGTCGCAATTTTACAAGAATCTTTTTAATGGTGAAACAAAATCAAATTCTCTTAAAGAAGCAATCAAATATGTAAGGAATTACAAAGATGGTGAAGGGAACTTTTTATTTGACACTCCCTATTATTGGGCTGGCTTTGTTCTAGTAGACTGAAAGAATATGAATTTAGAAGTAAATCGTGATATATACTCTGACAGCGTAATATCCAAAGTGGTGTATTGGCTTTCGGGGAACTATGCCGTTGAGCGAAAACTTAATGGTAATACCGAGATTATGAACATTACCAGTATTAAAGATGAGCCGATTGATGAGAAGACATTGCACCACAAGGTCTTTCAGATGCTCAATGACCAAAAGCTGCGGAACATCATTGAGGACGAGACTAATGACATACGAACCATCCTTTTTGCAAAGGCTTTTGCTGACTTCGATGATTTAACAGAGGAGGACTTGACCGAATGAGAAAATATACGTTGCTACCATTCAATTTCACACGGATTTCTGGCAAGGAGGTTCTTGTGAATGAACTCGGCGATATGATTATCGCCGATAATGGTACTGTGCGTAAAATCATCGACCACACTTTGGATGACAAGGAGTTGTATAAGTCCTTGGTTGCCAATTTCTTCATTTCTGAAGAGACAATTCCGACTCTGCTTGATATATATGCTTCACGTTTGAGGGCAAAGAAGGACTTTCTCGACCAGCGGACAGCGTTACATATTTTCGTCCTAACTCTGCGTTGTAACCAAAATTGTACTTATTGCCAAGCATCGAGCCAAGAAGAGTTCAGTAGTCATTGCTCAATGACATTTGACACTATGGAAGCATCGGTAAGGCTGATGTTCAAGTCGCCTTCGCATTACCTAACCATGGAATTCCAAGGTGGAGAGCCAAGTCTTATGCCGGATTTGATGAAGTTCGGGATTGAGAGGGCTGAGGAAATCAACAAGACAGAGAAGCGTAATCTCACATATGTCCTATGTACCAACTGCCGCAGATTGACAGCCGAGTTACTTGCCATCTGCAAGCAGTACCATGTACTTATCTCAACATCCTTGGACGGTCCTGCTTTCATACACAACAAAGACCGTGGCCGTGATGACAGTTATGAAAAGACAATAGCAGGTATAACTAAAGCAAGAGAAGTTCTTGGGCAGGATGCAGTGTCGGCATTGATGACGACATCTGAGCTTTCTCTTGACTATCCCAATGAGATAGTTGATGAATACGTCAATGATGGTTTCCATGACATTTTTCTTCGTGCCTTAAACCCATACGGTTTAGCTGCTCAGAATAACGACTGGAACAAATACAACGATAGGTTTATAGAGTTTTACAAAAAGGCTCTTGAGCATATACTGTCAATTAACAAGCAGGGAACCTTCTTCCGTGAAAACTATGCTTCTATCATTCTACGCAAGATGCTAACTCCTTTCACTACTGGCTTTGTGGACTTACAATCTCCAGCCGGTACTGTCAACTCTGTCCTGGTCTACAACTATGACGGGTATGTCTATGCCTCTGATGAGTCACGCATGCTTGCAGAAATATACGACTATACATTCCGTCTTGGCAATGTCCATGATAAATATGAGAACATTGTTTATGGCAAGAAAGTTCGTAAGATGGCAAAGGTATGGGCCAACGAGGCATTGGCAGGCTGTGCTGACTGTGCGTTGAAGCAATTCTGTGGTGCCGACCATGTACGTCATCACTCCACTCAAGGAGATATGTACGGATTTCGGCCTACATCATTAGTGTGCAAGAAAAACAAGGCTATCATTGAATACTTGATAAGCTTGATAATAACACGTGGGAAAGAAGTTCTCCCCATATTTAGGAGTTGGTTGAGATGAAGAATAAGTTTGAAGCAAATTCCAATAGCAACGTGCTCTTCGTTACCAATCAGTGTAACAACAGATGCATCATGTGTTGTCAGCCGCCTCACAATGGCGATGACATAAATGCTTTCTATGCCCATAACGAAAGACTTATCAAGACTGCTCCGAAAGATACCAAAGAAGTTTGCATTACAGGAGGTGAACCGACGCTCGCAGGTGACAAACTGATATCGTTGGTTGAGCTTATAAGGCAGGAGTTGCCAAACACAAGCATCCACATCCTCAGTAATGGGCGCAACTTCCAACTCAATGACTATACCCACCGCCTTGCTGTAGCAGGAGGTGACAAATTGATATTTGGTATACCATTCCATTCTGACTATTGTGGAGACCATGACCTAATTGCTGGTGCTAAAGGCGCTTTTAACGAAACAATGCATGGCCTATATAATCTTTCTGAAGAAGGATGCTGCATTGAACTCCGTATCGTCATCAACAAGCTCAACTATCAGCGACTGCCTCAGATAGCAGAGTACATCTTCAAGAATCTTACATTTGTCTCCTGGGTAGCATTGATGGCAATGGAAGACACTGGATATGCCATTAAGAATGACAAAACTATATGGATAGAGCCGGTAGAGTACATCCATCAACTTTGTAAGGCTGTTGACATACTCGACCAATGGCGAATACCTGTCTCTATATACAATCTTCCTTTGTGCTTGTTGCCACCAACTCACCGTAAATTTGCAAAGCAGAGTATATCGGATTGGAAAACAAATTACTTAGATATATGTAAAATTTGTAAGCTAAAGATTGAATGTTGTGGCTTATTCTCTACCTCAAAAAGAAAATTCAAAGGATTAATGCCAGAAAAATGAAATACGTTGTTAACCTTTTACTTCTTTTCGCATAAAGAGTAAATAGGCAAAACAAAAAAATGAAAAAGAGCATTTACTTCTTAGCAGTCTTACTCGCATCCGTGATGATGAGTTGTGGTAATAAACAGTCAAGGCCAGTGAGCACGTCTGTTCAAAGTCAAGACACATTTGGCGCTTACGACGAGATGTACAAGGATTCTTTCGACATCCTTATACATTCGCGGATTAAGTCACCTTTGACGAAGGTGGATACGATGTACACAGAGATGTATATCGCATTGAAGACAATGGCAAAAGACAAGCGATCTGCGCCAATGGTAATTCGTAAAGTAGATTCACTGGTGGTTATGGACACGGTAAAAGCCAATCAAGTTGAGTACCTCGAATGTAAGCAGATGGCTCTTGCCTCGCTTGGCAGGAAGAAAGAAGCGTATAAACTGGGGTACAGAATATTCAATCTATACCCAGAAAACAGCTATGAGAGGCTGGTAAGTCTTGGCGGCTATTACATCACAATGAATCAAATGGACTCAGCAAATTATTATTTGGAAAGGAGTCTTACGGTTGCACGTTCGTTCCTAAAATCAAGTAGTGAAAAAGTGCAAACAGATGGTACGGTATGTACACTAACTTCACTAATCATGCTTGGACGTGAAAAAGAGGCCCAAGGGGGATTGTCCGTGGCGGGCAGATGCCGCTGCCTAACCAAAGACAGTAACACATCTATAGAAAAAGAAGGGTATATCCCTTATTCCCTTCAGGCATGACCTGAAGGCTTTCATCT
>Ga0256404_1012482_pt1 | contig 11042 bp, 7 predicted proteins | sample RumenRJG_01DNA_FD_185990 | JGI IMG/M metagenome (GOLD analysis project Ga0256404, IMG submission 185990) | Bovine rumen microbial communities from Lethbridge, Alberta, Canada - RJG_01 | ecosystem: Host-associated > Mammals > Digestive system > Stomach > Rumen | place: Canada: Alberta | collected...
TTATTGCCCTACCACGCATTTGGTTGGAGAGCATAAAGCTACCCACAAAACTAGCAAGAATAAGCGTATTGATACATGGGGAATCCCAGCCTTCGCCTAATAATGATTTAGTGCCGATAATGATGTTAATAACACCTTTTTCAAAGAGTTTAGCCACTAAATCGACCTTATCTTTATTGTGTAAAGAAGCCGCGAAAGTAAATTCTCCATAATTAGTGTCACCAATTTGATTACATTTTACTCTACGACCAGGGAATTGATCTTTACAGTCAAGAGGTAACACAATCAAGTTACCAGAAAGGATACCCATTCGATAATTAGGATTAGATTTTACTAAAACTTCAAATATTGAGACAACACTGATTTGCAAAGAGATGTTATCGTTAAATAAATCTTTGATTGATTCTTTTTTGATATAGTCAGTTAAGATTAATAATCTTAAATTCTCACCCATATTATTAGTTTCCGCTTCGGTGATTTTAGCAATGCTATCTAATTTACCAATGGAACTAATGAGTTTATGTTTCATTGATTCTTTTAAGGTGAAGTTCACTTTGTTTCTTTCAAAAACAGAGTTAGTTTTTAATACTTTAGTAATGCGTTCTTTTTCTTTTTCAGTCGTGATCTTTTCATCTTCTAAGCAGAAAGAAATCGCTCTTTCATAAGAGAGCAATGATAAAGAAGGTAAGCCTTTCTTACCGGTTAAACTTTTAATGATTTTAGGTTCAACAGTGATACCAATGGATTCAATAATTGCTAGAAGCAATATGAAAGGTTCAGCGTTATCGTAGAAATAATCTTTATCATTATGATAAGCATCCACGATTGTGGCGTGAATGTTTTCTAAAACATCGAGTTTTTTAAACTCTTTAATCGCATTTAATACTTTATTCTTATAAGTCGTAAAGACTTCAGTTTCTTCTTTAGTGGGATAGTTAAAATATACATAGTCTTGATGTGGACAAAGTGTTCCTTCTTTTACTAGTTCAGGAACGAATATTTCTTCATCAATTGGGCCACACACCTTTTCATAACGTTCCCATTCCGCTTTATTTGCGTCATATGGAGGCGTTGCAGTTAGGGCCACTACTTTGACATCTTCACCGAGTTGTTCGATAAATCTCTCTAATGATTTTTGCCATTCGTTTTGTAAGTGATGGGCTTCATCTAGACAGATTGTTTTAACGTTATATTTTCTCACTAATTCAAAGATGTCTAAGTCACTATAGTCAGTCACTTCACCATCTTCTTCAAAAGGAAGTTTGTTCATGACGGAATGAAGAGCTTGATAAGTAATGGAATTAATTAAAGTGATTTCATGAAGGTCATAGGAAAAATATTTATCAACTTTTTCACCTTCATCTAAGAATCCATCTTTAAATCTATCGCCCCACTGATACTTAATCGTGGTTGTTGGTGAGAGAATAATGGTTGGAGCATTTAATCTTTTAATTAATTCTAAACCTAGAATGGTTTTACCACTCCCTGGAGCGGCAACAATATTAATCTTGCCATTTAAAAGATACTTATCCGCATTATTTAGAATTCTCTGTTGATATTTTCTAAATATGCCTTTGAAATGCACTTTATCAAATGTCTTCATATCTAAAATAAAATTATATCACTAGATTATTTTTTTATAAAATAAAAAGAACTGATAACTAGTACCAATTCATTCTTTCTTAAGTGAAAAAAATTTGATTATTATACAACATAATTAGTTTGTGTTTATTGTTTTAATAAATCGTTATTTAGTGAGCACGTTAACATGTAAGCGTAATTATCATCTTCAAAGAAACCATAGACTCTATCTTCAAATGGTTTAATGAGTTTGACGTTAATAAGTTCATCACTATATTCATTATAAGAATCAGGATAGATATTTGATAATAAGCGATATTTGTTATGAAGTAATTGCCAAATACTGCTGTTCGCACTTGGAAGGTTCAAAGCGATAGTCTTTTTATTAATTCCATAGAAGCATATACTCCTAACGATGTTTTTAGGATTAGTGCAATCTGGATCAATAACAGAATAGCCAATAGTAAATAATGGAATATCCATTTTCTCGTCTTTTAATTCAGATATTAACTTATTAGAGTAAGGTATTTCTAAAGACTTGTCACCGATGTCTTCGAATGGAAAATCCATCTTCGATGGATAATAAACAGAATCCGGTAAGTATTGCACATAATCAGTGTCATATTGCTCTCTAAAATAATGAGTGTAATTATAACTATTCCAATATGATGAGTGACCGTAACTGCCATTAGGATCTCTACCAGGATAAGGGGCAACAAAATCATGATGCTTAATGTTAGTTAGCATCGTATTGAAAGCTTTAAAATTACCATTTAAATCACTTTCAGTTACTTTGCTATATCTAGACATATCATGATCTTTTGATTTGATATTTAATGTATAAGTTTTCTTCTCATACTGGATATAAACTGGTTTTGTTTCAAATTTTGAGCACGCAATAAGATTATAGTTAATGGAATTATTATAGGTATTTTTATATAAGGAATAAGTTTCTATTCCTTCATTACCCGTGAGTTTAAAAACACTCTCGCTGATGTTATCAACTTTATGAGAAATTGGAAAATAAATGTCTAATGATAACGAATCACATACTTCGACTTCCACATTGTAAGTGGTAGATTGTTCCACTATCCATTTATCACTGATACCACGACCGCTTAATTCAATATGGAACTTTTGATCGCTTAAATCATAAGTTATAGTATGGCTACTAGAGTTAATCGTTGATGATTGTTCATGATTACTTACCACATCATCGTTTCCGTTGCTCCTATGGCTACTATAAAAGTCATGACGGCTACAGCCAGTCATTAAAACTGGCAACATAATTAACGATAGCGTTAAAGCTTTTTTAGTTCTCATTTTTGCTTCCTCATCAATAAAGACGAATTAAACAAAGAAAACTGCTAAAATCTTTCTTTTTTGTTCCGTATTATTCATACAACTATTATCTTATAAATTTTTATAAAAAGATATGACAAAAAGAAGCAAAAGCTTTGCTTTTTTAAAGACTAGAGATTTTAGCTTCAATTAATCTCTTTTGATGTTATTGAAAACTTGATTGGTGGTCATCATCTTCCAAATGACTCGAATCAGCTTTCTTGTTGTGGCAATTATCGCGACGTTCGTTGCTTTACCTTGCTTGAGTTTTGAATAATAATATTCTGAAAAAACAGGTGAATGAATTCTTAATTTTTGAACGCTTAATGCAAGAGCGTACCTCAATATAGGCGATCCTCTTTTTCTAATATGACCCTTATGATTAATAGTGCCTGATTGATATACCTTAACGTCTAGACCAGCAAACTTTATTAGTTTTTCTGGATTTTCAAAACGAGATATATCACCTATTTCACCTATAATCATCGCGGCGAGATTAATACCTATTCCAGGAATTGTTAGCAACGGGGAATTTATTTCTTCCATGAGTGGTTCTAGTAATTCATTAAGCATCTCTATTTCTTCGTCAATGATTCTGACTTGAGTAACAAGATTTCTAATAATTTGTTCATCAACCTCTGTAGAATATCCAATTGAATTTTTAGCGAGTTCTCTAAGCTTATTAAATCTATTAAAACTAATCGAACCTTTTGACATTCTTCTTAATGTTTCGCCTGTTTCAATTCTCATCCTTGCCATCTTTTGTGGGGATGAATATTCACTTAATAGCCATCTAATTGTGGGTGATTCGAATAGATTTCTACCCATGTTTTTTCTCGTTCCATCTTCGTTTTTCTTAAAGAAAGAGACAAATTCTGGAAACACTTCATCTAAATATCTTAATAAATGGTTATAGCAAGCTGTCTTATCTCCAAAAAGAAAATATTTTGCTCTTGAGATTTTACGAATCTCTCCGATAAGGTAAGATAATTGTGGGGATGAAGTAAATGGATGAGTTGCTACATATTTAGCAATTAACATCGCATCTAGATTATCCGTTTTGGCCAAGTTAACTGATTCAGAGTCGCGAAACATAGAAATCAGGCTTGGATTATAAATCTGGATTTGATATCCATTAGAGATTAAGCACCTCACTAGACAATTCATATAATGTCCAGTTGCTTCCATCCCTATTTTTATTTGCTCTTTTTCTCCGAGCAAACCTAATTCATTTAAGAGTGAATCAAACCCTTCTCGAGAATTAGAAATATCGAAGCTTTTCTTTCTAATTTCTCCATCTTGATCAATGATAGCGACAGTATGTTTAAACTTACTAACATCGATTCCAACATAAAAGTCCATAAGACCTTCCTTTCTAGCCGTCTTAACCATATCAGCTTATCTTTTCGAATTATCTGTTAATGGAACGTCAAGGCGTTAATCAACCTATTAGCGATTAAAAGAAAAGCCGTATGCCTGAGTATGAAGTCTGACAGTCATAGCTGTACTTTAATTAAGCAGGATAACGGCATATATTGATTATACTAGTTAGATATAAAAGAAAACCTAACCAAGTACATGGCTAGATTACATTATTTGTTAAACAGATCACTTTTAATTATATTTATTTCAAAGTGCATTTGCACTTAGAAAAAAACAGGACCGATTGTATTAAGTCCTGTTATCATCTAGATGTTTCAGTTTTTTATGCCTTTAATACAAAAGATGATATTCATTCCTTGGTACTAAATGTTGAAAAAAAGTATCGATACAACAAAATAAAAAGAACTGATACTATTGTATCAATTCGTTTCTACCAAGATGGTGCCCCCTGGCGGAATCGGACCACCGATTCATCCTTACCATGGATGCGTAATACCATTTTACTAAGGGGGCAGCATTAATAATTATACATAAATACTTTCTTATATCAATAAAAAATATTTACGCTTTTTTAGGGGTGAATATTAATATTCTTCTTGTTCTTTGAGTGCTTCTTTTTTGCGCATTCTATAGGTAATGGAACGAGCGATAAACCACGCTCCAAAGGCTAATTGCATAAAGAAGAAAGTTGAATAGAATAATTGGAGTCTCAAATCAACTTCAAGATCGACAACAAAACCGTTTTCGTCATAGACAAAAGTGGCAGTGCTCACCATTGCCACATAAAAGACAATCATTAAGAAAAGTGATACACCAGCGCCTATAACGATGAACTTTTGCCATTTATCAAAGTATTTCATTTAACGATTTCTCCATATAAATCATAAACATAACTTTCTTTGATTTTAACATTAACTATATCGCCTTCGTTTAACTCTTCTTCAGAAGAGAAAAGAATTTTACCATCGACATCATCAGGAGCGTTCCAATAGCTTCTTAATAAATAGTAGCCATTCTCTTTACCCACCACTAAGCCGTTCATAATTTCACCAATATGTCTTTTATTTAAGTCATAGGAAATCTTTTGTTGTAAAGCCATTAATTCGTCTAAACGTTTCTGTTTAGTGGCTTGTCTCACTTGATGTGTGAAATCATAAGATTTAGTGCCTTCTTCTTTAGAATAAGTAAAGCCACCTAAATGATCAAATTTCACTTCTTCGATAAACTTTAATAAATTCTCAAAGTCTTGTTTAGTTTCACCAGGGAAACCCACCATCACGGTCGTTCTTAAAACTGCATTAGGAATCTTAGTTTTAATTTTCTTAAATAAGTTAGTGAGATAAGCCTTATTACCGCGTCTATTCATCGCTTTAAGAATCTTATCTTCACTGTGTTGAATTGGAATATCAAAGTATGGTGTTAATCTCTTTTCTTGAGCGATTAAATCAATTAATTCATCAGTGATTTCATCTGGATATAAATAAAGTAAACGGATGAAGGAAAGTTCTTTAATTTCTAATAAGCCTTTAAGTAAATCCACAATAGTTTTCTTTTCTTTTAAATCTAGGCCATATCTTGTGGTGTCTTGTTCCAAGACAATTAGCTCTTTATAGCCTTCACTCGCGAGCTTTTTGGCTTCTTTTATGATGTCCTCATATGGACGAGAAACATATGGTCCACGAATTAAAGGAATGGCGCAATATGTGCAGCAATTAGAGCAACCTTCACCAATCTTAAGATACGCACTATAGGTGCCTGTAGAAACTAAACGATAATCATCATTAAGACCTTCATAGTTAGTGATATCTTTATCAAGAGTGGCTAATAATTGTGTGAATCTTGGATAGTCTCTAATTGGAATCCATAAGTCCACTTCTGGAATAGATTTCTTTAAGTCATCAACATAACGATTGACTAAACAACCAGTAACGACAACTTTTTGCTTTTTATTAATGTTATCTAAAATGACATCAATACTTTCTTTCTTACTAGCTTCGATAAAGCCACATGTATTGATGATGAGAATATCCGCTTCTTCTTTGTTGTTCACTATTTCATAGTGATTCTTGAGTAAAAGACCAAGGATATTTTCGCTATCGACAAGGTTTTTCGCGCAACCTAATGAGATTAATGCAATCTTCTTCATTATTCACTCCTTAAAGCGGTGACTGGATCTTGTCTAGAAGCATGCATACTTGGAATTAAACCAGCGACCACGCTTAAGATAACGGATAAGGCGAGCATAATGCCCATGATTGGTAATGTTAATACCGCGATAGCCGGTACACCAAAGTTACCGATAATAAGATTAATAATGATACACACTACTTCAGTGATGACTAAACCGATAATACCAGACATCACACCTGTCACGAGGTTTTCGGCAATAAACAAACGAGAAACGTCTTTCTTTCTGCCACCAAGAGAACGGATGACACCGATTTCTTTGACTCTTTCCATAACGGAGATATAAGTAATAACCGCGATCATGAAGGAAGAGACCACTAAGGAAAGTGAGGTGAAAATAACTAACGCTGTAGTAATAATTGTAATCATTGTGTCGATGACATTAATGATGATAGAAATTGTATCAGTATAGGTTAATTCATCTCTATCACTAGCTTTGAGTGTTGTGCCAGTAGATAAGGTAATAGTTTCATCACTATTCCATTTATCGAGATATTTATTAACTTGGCTCTTTGTTTCAAAGTTCACTGGATAGATAGACATCTTGTCTGGAAGTTTCTTATAGTCTCTAGCGATGATGACATTGTTTTCATCTGCAGTTTCCACAATCTTAAGACCACATAACGAACGGAAGTGAGTAGCATTTTCACTAGCGTAATTAGTGCCGGTAATATTGGACAATAATGAACCAAATGATGAATTTAAGTCACCATTTAAGCAAGATGCATAGCCAAAGGTATCATAGACTGGATTATCTGGATCAGTCCAATCGGTGTATTTAAATGTCACATAAGCATTATATAAACCAGCGTTGTGTCTACCTTGGTCGATGAAACTAGCAAAGCCACGCGCTTCATCGCGAATAATCTTACTATTGAAGGCATCATTCATATATTTTGCTTGGAAGGCATCAGTGTAATAAACACCACGGCTAAGGCAACCAAATGAAACGCCTTTCTTTGGTCTTAAAATGCCAGCGATTTTAAGCTCAGTACCACCAGTCCAAGAATCTTCAACAGTCGCACTATATTGGTAACCGGTAACGGTTTCCATTTCATCTTTAATCTCTTTAGCGCTGATGAATTGTTTGGCAGGTAAGCCCATGATTTCACCCACTAAAGAGTTAACGGTAGCGCCAGTGCTATCGCCACCTTCAATTTGAATATAGCTAATCTTTGTATAAATGTCAGGAGAAGCATTACCAGTCATTAAGCCTCTTGCTACTTCAGCATCAAATGTTAAGAATTTGCCACTGGCAGGATCTCTTTCTAATGGGTCTTCTGATTCAGGGTCTGCAAGTAAATCTTCAAAAGTCACATTTTCTTGGCTATTAATCAAAGCGGATGGATCAAAACTTGGTTTCATCTTCACCGCATAAAGAGTTTCAGAATTGAACGGACTTAAGTTGATGTGTGAACCAGTGTAAAGAATACCTTTAACCAAAGTGGAAGAAGTATTGCTACTATATTGGAATGAATAGAATTCATCGTTCGTGGAATTTCTTAAAACGATGTTGTAATTCTTATATGGTCTAACTGGAATATCATCATAATGATAAATAATATCATGTGGATAATATGTGAATTTTTGGCCTAATAATGTCTCATATGAGAATGATGTTTTGTATGGATATTTAGCGTCTAATTCCGCATCAGTTTCTGTATTGTTTTCATCATATTTTTTAATCGCTTTTTTAGCGATGTTCATGACTTCTTCTTCTTGATAGTAACCAAGTTGAGCGAAAACTAAGTCAGTTAAGGTAGTATCACCTTCCACCACTAACATGATTTCATTTTCATTTTGTGGGAAGTGGGAATCACCTAACAAATCATATTGACTTAAGATATAATCTTGATCTCCTGGCATTAATTTCATAAAGTCAGTGAATAAGTCAACATAACTAGCGTAGGCTGAGAAGCCTTCAACAGTTTTAAGCTCAGCGATATAACGTTGAGTTAAACCGTTCAATGAAATCTTCATTGTTTCAGCGTTATCGTTTGGTTTCCATTCACAGAAGATATTATTCGTTGGGTCAATACCATAGCTAAATGATGTCGCACTGACATAGTTAGATGGGATATCTTTAACGAATTGGACTAGATTTTCATCAATAGTATTTGTCTTAACAGATGTGAAATCACTATATCTATCCATTAAGTAGTCAATCATAGAGTTAAGACCAACTTCAGTAGTTGGGTCGAAAGTCGCAATCTTGCTACCTGGATCTTGATATAAGCCAGTCATTAATGATGACATATCCACGGATTCTTCAGCGATGGATAATGGATAAGAAGATAACATATCATCTTGCATGTTATCAATATAACGACGGACACCAGTAGAGGCCGCTAAAACGGTAGAGACACCGAAGATACCAATACTACCCGCTATAGCGACAAGTATTGTTCTTTTTGATTTACTAAATAAGTTAGCGACACTTAAAGCGGTCGCGGTAAAGAAGGACATCGAACTATTCTTCTTTTTACCTTTATTAATATCGCCATCTGGGTAAGAAGCAAGGACACCACATTTTGGACACCTTGCAACTTTTTCATTGATGACTTCACCACATTTTGGACAGCGATATGAAACTTCAGGAAGTTCGTTACCATCAAATGGGTTGCTATCACCAGTAATCACACCATCAAACATATTAACGATACGGGTGGCGTATTTGACCGCTAAGTCTGGGTTATGAGTAACCATGACAACTAAACGGTCTTGGGCTACTTCTTTAAGTAAGTCCATGATTTGGACACTAGTTTCACTATCAAGAGCGCCGGTTGGTTCATCGGCTAATAAGATTTCAGGATTATTAACTAACGCTCTAGCGATAGCCACTCTTTGCATTTGGCCACCAGAGAGTTGGTTTGGTTTCTTCTTTTCCATACCCTTTAAGCCAACTTTGGCTAAAGCTTGGTATGCTCTTTCTTTTCTTTCTTTTTTATCAACACCAGCGATAGTTAAAGCAAGTTCGACGTTTTTAGAAATGCTTTGGTGACCGATTAAGTTATACGCTTGGAAGACAAAACCAATGGAATGGTTACGATATGTATCCCAATCATAATCAGAATAGTTTTTAGTGGACTTACCTTTAATGATTAAGTCACCTTCACTATAACGATCAAGACCACCGATAATATTTAAAAAGGTTGTTTTACCACATCCAGAAGGGCCAAGAACTGCCACAAACTCATTACGTCGGAAATTAACTGAAACTCCTCGTAGGGCCTTAACTGGCTCCTGGTTTTTCATTTCATAATTCTTCTTGATGTTAACGAGTTTAAGCATGGTGATTCTCCTAATATGTTTGTATAATAATACAAAGTAAAAGTGCATGTCAACAAACAAGCACTTTATATTTTAAATATTTTTTGTCAATGTTTAATCTTTAAATTAAAGATTGTTCGCAATGAGCCAGGTTTTATCTGTTTCTTTTTTGATGTTGTTTTGTAATGGGTATTCTTTATTAGTGCCAGCTTCAATGGCGACATTCTTCACCACTCTTTTTAAAAGAGAACGTCTCTTAATGAAGATCACTAAGAAGATAATTAATAACTGAATAGAAACGCCATAGCAGGTTAAACTAGCAAAGAGGAAAACAATATAAAATGGGAAGGTTTTTTGCAAGACGAAGAAGAGAGCCAAACAGACACTTGCGACCGCAAACATAATGATACCCGCAAGTGGGAATGGGCGAGATATGCGAGCGTAAAGACCTTCAGTGCTTCTAATCGTGCGATAGGAATTACCTTCGAATCTTTCTTTATCTCTTTCAAAAGTAAGAAGGACTTTATTGCCTTCCTCTTCTTGACCAACTAGTTCATAGCCAAAAGCATTATGAAAAGCGATTGTTTCTTCAACTTTCTTAGCTTTGACTTTGACGGTTTTACTTTCCATATTTTTCTCTTAATGCTTTGATTTTTTCTTCAGCTTCTTTTACTATTTTATCTTCATTTTGAAGATATTTCATTAATTGTTTGCTACGGAAGTAAAAAAGCAATGTATCCACTAGTAATAACACCATTGCAGGAATTAAAAAGAAGAAGAGATTTCCTTTGGCGTTGAAGTTATCTTTTAATGCGAGTGTAAGGATGAGATAGACTGTCATCACGATAAAGGCGATAGAAACAGGTATCACTAAAACATAGAAAGGAATGAGTTTTGGGGAAGTCTCTTTTTCGATCTCCACCATTTCTTTATAGTAAGGAGTATTTTCATCACGCTCAAAAGTCAAAATGCTTGGTGCGTTCTCATGTTTTTCTTCACTCACTAATTTCCAATCAAATAAACCCATTAAATATACTGAACGGGTAACAGAATACGAATTAACTTTTCTTTGACATTTTTCCATAGTTTAATTGTATAGATTTTGCCATATTATCGCAACTTTATAAGATAAAAACTCTAAAATATTACAAAAGCTTAAATAAAATAGTCATCTCCAAAAATCTAGGAAATTAAAATTTTAGGATAGTTTCTATAGAAATATTTGGACATGACCTTTTTATTAGACTTTTTAATCATCAATTTATACAATAAATGTGCTT
>Ga0256404_1012483_pt1 | contig 11042 bp, 6 predicted proteins | sample RumenRJG_01DNA_FD_185990 | JGI IMG/M metagenome (GOLD analysis project Ga0256404, IMG submission 185990) | Bovine rumen microbial communities from Lethbridge, Alberta, Canada - RJG_01 | ecosystem: Host-associated > Mammals > Digestive system > Stomach > Rumen | place: Canada: Alberta | collected...
AAGGAATGCGTCAGCTGAGTGCATGACGTATCAGATAAAGAACTGCGGGGCCCGCGGGGTTAGCTCGCGAGATCTGGCAGGGGTACCTGCCTTGAACGAGAAGCCCCCACCTCAACTACAAAGTAGTAGGTGGCGGGTAGGTCACCACAGAGCTGAAATCAGTTGGGAGTAAAATGAATGAATCTTCTTAATAAAACAGCGGCACTTTGCCTGAATTGGAAAGTGCCGCTGGTAATCGATGCATCTGTTATTTTGTCAGGCGCGAGAGTGCCTCGTACAGTTTGTCCGGATCGATCGGTTTCGACAGATGCTCGTTCATGCCGGCGGCGAGTGAAGTTTCTACGTCTTCATCGAAAGCGTTCGCAGTCATCGCGATGATCGGGATAGTGCCGGCATCGGGGCGATCGAGCCCTCGGATAATTTCAGTAGCTGTGAGACCATCCATGACCGGCATGCGGATATCCATAAGGATCGCATCGAAGTGTCCCGGCTCGCTGGCGGTAAACATGTCGACTGCGAGCTGTCCGTTCTCAGCATGCTCGGCTGTGACGTCCTCCATGTCGAGGAGGTCTTCGAGTATTTCAGCATTCATTTCTATATCTTCAGCCATCAGCACGTGGAGTCCCGAAAGATCAAATTCGTCGTCATCGTTACCGGAATCAGGTCCGACGCCAACAGAAACTACGCTGCCCGCATCGGAATCTTTGACGAATCCCGAACCATCGCTGAGCTCGCGCAAAACGGTCTGGATCTCTCTCGCGAGACTGTCCGCGAACAGAGGCTTTGAGACCATGCCGTTGACGCCTTCCCGGCGTGCGGAATCCTCCATTTCATCAAAATCATATCCTGTCATGATGATGATCGCAACCTTCGTGTCGAACCTGCGTATTTCCTCCGCAAGAGTGATGCCGTCCATATCCGGCATACGGTAGTCTGTGAGTATGAGGTTGTACGGTTCGCCTTCGTCCCATTTCTGACGTATTCTATCATAAGCCTCTGTGCTGCTCTGGCAGATATCAGACTTGATCCCAACGTTCTCAAGAACCAGGCGAGCATGCTCACAAGCAACCACATCATCGTCGACTACTATTACATTCAGCTCTTCTGACAGATCGTGAAGACCTTCCTGCTGCAGGCTGCGGCCTGACACTCCGAGTGCTACAGTTACGGTGAATGTACTGCCGACGCCCTTTTCACTTTCGACGACCACATTTCCGTCCATCATGTCTATGAAGCTCTTTGTGATCGCCATGCCCAGTCCGCTGCCGCCGTAGCGGTTCGTCGTCGTTGCGTCTTCCTGGCTGAAGGCTTCGAACAATTGCGGGATAAACTCTTTGTCCATGCCGATACCGGTATCTTTCATCACAAAGCGCATCGCGCATCTGCCGGCGCCCTGTCCATCTGCGCCGGGGATAGCTTCCGGTCCCAGCTGCTCGACCTGCAGAGTGACCATTCCCGGAGCATTCGTGAATTTTACAGAGTTGCCGAGGATATTTATCAGTATCTGTTTCAGTTTCATGTCATCACCGACATAGTAATCGCTTACATGCCCGATGATGTCGCAGTTGTACTCCAATCCCTTATCCTGACATTGACCGTTGATGATGACATTGACCTGATTCAGGAAATCCTTGAACAGGAATTCTTCGTCTTTGAGCACCATGCGGCCCGACTCGATGCGGCTCATGTCCAGGATGTCGTTGATCAGCCCCAGCAGATGATTCGCGCTGGCGCCGATCTTCTCGAGCTGATCCCTCGTCTTCGGGGGCAGATCCGGCTCTTTGAGCGCGATATTGTCAAGACCGATGATCGCGTTCATCGGCGTCCTGATCTCATGGCTCATGTTAGAGAGAAAGCTGGTCTTCGCGCGGCTTGATTCTTCCGCAAGGGTTTTTTCGGCAACAGCCTGCCGCTCTCTTTTCATCAGCATCTTATAAATATTGAACAGTATCAGCAGCGCCAGAGCGATAAAGAGCGTCTGGATGACCAGTGTCAGCGTGATGTTGTAGCTGAGTTTTTCAAAGATCACATCCATAGCGCTGACCGCGTTCTGGCTATCGTCAGGCGTCATAGTGACACCCTTCTCTGACATCAGACCTGAATAAAACTTACCTATTGGTTCGATCGTATTCGATGTCGCGTTTCTGGCCGCCTGGCGTACCCAGACAGTCGATGTGAAATAAATCATGCCGAGCAGAACTATCCATGAGATAGTCGACTGACCGAAACGTCTCTGCTTGTCATGCTTGAAAGCGATACGGAACTGCACGAATCCCAGCACGCACCATACCGCAAGGATCAGATACGATTCAGTGGCAAGAGTGCTGAACGACATGATGTTCGGGATCAGGAAGTATAAAATGAATCCGATCGCAATCACCAGCCCTGCGATCCCCGTGATCATAAAGAGCCTGGATCCGTTTTCCTTTGCCGATCTATAAGCCGCCGCCCAAAGCAGTGACTCCCAGCAGCACCGCCCCGGCGCTTCCAAGAGCCGATTCGGTCGCGAAGAATGTCGGCAGACCCTTGAGACCCTCAAGATCGCCAAGATTCTTTATGTAGTCGGTCCAGCTGTCAAATTCGCCGGGTATGTGGCTTACCGCACAGATCGCGAGCATGGCATAAGCCGCAGCGGCAGTCAAAAGAGCCGCGAGCATTATCTTCCCTGACCTTTTCGCTTCGAACCTGAATTCGCCGGCCGAGTGTGAGATCGACTCAAATCCTATATAAGCCCATGGTGCGAGGAAAACTATCGAGATCACTCCGACCGCAGGTGTATCATCCTCAGAAAAAGCCGGTTCAAAAGTCGCCGTTCCGCCCTCATGCTGAGTCAGGCAGGCGATAAAGCAAGCTATCACTCCGAGTATCAGGACAAAGGCCATTATGATCTGTACGCTTTTTGCGGCTTTGTTCCATACGCAGATCATTCCGCACAGCAAAAGAGCGATGCAGGACAGCATCACTTCTCCCATATATACCGAGAATCCGGCGATCTCATAATGGAAACCGAACTGGAACATATCTCCGAGAATGTTCCTTGCAATGAGAGGCAGCGCGGTCGCGTTCGCCCAGATTATCGCTACATATGTAAGCACAAGGAACCAGCCGCAGAGGAACCCGTGGTCATATCCGAATATCTTTTTCGTGTATGAAAATGCTCCGCCGGCATCGGGATACTGACCTATCAGATAGTGATAGTTCGCCCCGATCACCACCAGCAGCAGCGCTCCTATGAAAATCCCCAGCACCGTTCCCAGCGGCCCTGCTATGGGCAGGAACGTCGTGCCCGGCATTACGAATGAACCCCATCCTACTGCACATCCAAACGCCAGCGCCCATGCGCCAAGAGGCGAAAGGTACTTTTGCAGAGTGCCTTTCCCTTCATTTGCTATGCTATTATCCATGTTGCTTTTACCTCAATGATCAAAGATCGTTCAAAACATCTTTGCCTTATTACTGTTCTGCTTCGTACCTTTTGATTCCTTCAATAGTCTTTGAATACAGCTCATCGACCTCGGCGATGAATCCCTTCACCTCATCATCCGAATATTTGCGCTCACCGCCCGGACGGAATTCTTCCGTTATCTTTTCCGCAGCGTCAGCAAGGCTGTCCAGTCCCAGGTTGCCGCAGACGCCTTTCATGGCGTGAGCACTCTCAAACAGCCCTTCAGGGTCCAGCGTCTCACCGGCCTGCATCAGCTGTTCGTACACACCGCTCTTTTCCAGCTTGAGTATGTATTTGCTGATCATCTTGTCCTTTCTCATGATCTGAACAGCGTGGTCATAATTCCCGCCAATCATTTCATATAATTCTGCTATCGTCATTTCATCTGCCTCCCTTATCTGTTCATTTCGATCTCTTTGAGTATCAGCTTTTCAAACTCTTCCGCGGGCGCAGGAGTAAAATCCCTGCACCAGCTCGCAGCCAGCTTGTTTCAACATTCCTATCTGTTCCTCTGTTTCGACACCTTCGGCTATAACAGGCACTTTCAGGAACGCCGCTATATCTAAGATCAGCTCTACCATTCTGAATTCCTTGCTGTCCCTTCTGTCGTCTCTATATCCGTCATCAGGCTGTCTGTTGCTGTTTTGCCTGCCTTCCGGCGAGCTGCCTTCGCAGCTCATCATACAGCATATCGCAGTCTATCGGTTTTGAAAGATGCGCGTTCATTCCCGCTTCGATGCTCTGCTGCATATCCTCTTCAAAAGCATTCGCAGTAAGAGCTATGATCGGTATCGTTCCCGCATCTTCTCTGTCAAGTTTTCGTATTTCTCTGGTCGCTGTAAGACCATCCATCTCGGGCATGCGCAAATTCATAAGTATCGCGTCATACGAGCCGGGCTCGCTTGCCGCGAACATTTCGACCGCGGCTCTTCCGTTTGACGCCCAGTCGGAAAAAATGTCCTCCATCTCAAGAAAATCAGCAAGTATTTCCGCATTGAGTTCGACATCCTCGGCAAACAGTACACGTCTTCCCTCGAGAGATATCCCGCCGTCTTCGGCTGTATCTGATGTGCCGGATGAAGCTGCCTTCTGGCCTGCTGCCTGCTGCTCGTTTGTCCCTTCTGCGAGTCCGGGCAGCACTTCGAGATCGATGTCGACTCTGAATGTCGTGCCTACGCCTTTCTCGCTCTCGACCGAGATCTGTCCGTCCATAAGGTCGACGAGGCTCTTTGTGATCGCCATGCCCAGGCCGGTTCCGCCATACTTGTTCGTTGCGGAGCTGTTCTCCTGACTGAACGCATCAAAAAGCTTCGGCAGATATTCTTCGTCTATCCCCTCTCCCGTATCCTTTATGAAAAAGCTGACTGGACAGCGGCTATCCTCTATGGCATCTGCCTGCACAGTCAGAATGACACTGCCTCCTGCCGGTGTGAACTTTACTGAGTTTCCAAGAATGTTGATCAGGATCTGCTTGAGCTTCATCGGGTCTCCTATGCATCGCTCTTCTGTCAGACACTGCATCAGGCATTCATATTCCAGCCCTTTTTCCGTACACTGCCCGCGTATTATCTCGCTGACCTCATCGATCAGATCTTTGAAACTGAATTCTTCATTTTTCAGTTCCACAGTGCCTGATTCTATCCGGCTGATATCGAGGATATCATTGATCAATGACAGCATGTGCTGGGCGCTCACATCTATCTTCTCGAGCTGCTCCCTCGTTTCGGGCGGCAGATCGGGATTCTTCAGAGCGATCATATTCATGCCGATGATCGCGTTCATCGGCGTTCTGATCTCGTGGCTCATATGTGAAAGGAATTTTGTCTTCGCGCGGTTGCTCTCTTCGGCTGCTCTCAGCTCAGATTCAAGTTGCTCGTTTTCTCTGATATGACGCGTGATGCTCTTCAGCGCACTGATCATTATCGTGACGTAGACGCTTCCAAAGAACAGGATCGCCGACATAACGATGTCAGGTTTGCCGAACACCCCAACCACTATATATCCCATAAGGAATGCTATCAACAGGATCAGAGGAAAATAGAGCCGCATCCTGCCGCCCTTCCATTGATTCTGTTTTAGTATCTGGCGCAGGTAGCTAACATAACTGTTTATGTTATACACCATGAGGGCACTGCCCAAAAACACCATTCCATATATGAGAACGCTCATATTCAAAATACTCCTGCTGTAAAGTAATTTTACCTATTTTTGATTTTATCACCTCAGGAGTAAAGTGTCTATATTGCTCATCAATCTTATTCCCCGGCAAAGGCATGAAGCTTACAGATCAGCAAGCATTATATGCGCTCCAGTTTCGCCCTGAAAGTGATCTCCCTCTCAGTCCCCAGATCGTCGAACCTGATCACATACTTTTTCTTCGCGACATCGACGTCTATGATCGTTCCCGCGCCAAACACAGCGCCGCGGACGCGGTCCCCCGGAGCGAACAGATCCGTTTTCGCCTCTGCGGCAAGGATGCTCTCTTTCATGGCGATGTTGCTGCGGGCCGCCTTTTCAGTGAACTCAGGCAACGGGCTCGTGTATTCGAGCAGGTCCTGATCGACATCCAGAACGAACCTTGACGGATACATCGGCGATCCATCCAGGCCCATACCTTCCGCCATAACGATATGCAGTTCCTTCTCCGCTCTTGTCACAGCAACAAAGGCCAGTCTCCTCTCCTCTTCCATCTCCTCGAGGGTCTGGATCTTTTTCGAGGGGAAGATGCCCTCGTTCATTCCGCAGAGGATCACATACGGAAATTCCAGCCCCTTTGCCGCGTGGACCGTCATCAGCCTGACCTTGTCTGCGTGATCTTCCGCGTCCGAATTCGAGAACATCGCCACATGCGAGAGGTAATGCGTTATCTCGGCTTCTTCTCCGCAAGTCGCCTCGTAATCATAGACCGATTGTTTGAGCTCGGCCAGATTGTCCAGCCTGTCCTGAGCGCCCTCCTTGCGAAGCATCGCTTCATATCCGCTGTCATTCAGGATCGCCGCCAGCACATCAGAGATCTGTCTGCCCTCAGTCTTTTCGGAATACTCCTCGATCAGGCTTACAAAAGCAGCCGCCTGCGTTCCTTTCATCTCGGGCGCTTCCAGATTCTCTTTGAGGACCTCATATAAAGACAGCCCCGTCTGCTCAGCCTGTGCCTTCAGGAATTCCATCCTGCGTCTGCCGATATTGCGCCGCGGCGTGTTACATATCCTGACGAACGACAAGTCATCCTTGTAGACGATCATCCTCAGATAGGCGATCGCGTCCCGGACTTCCTTGCGCGCGAAAAATTCCGCGCCGCTGTATATCCTGTAAGGGATCTTTTGCTTTATCAGCTCTTCTTCCACTGTCCTTGTAAGATAGTGCGCTCTGTACATTACCGTGATGTCCCTCAGCGCTCCGCCCTCCTGCGTGATCTGCCTGATTTTTTCGGCGATGTATTTTGCCTCTTCCTTACGGCTGCCCGCGTAATGGCAGCTTACTTTCTTCCCGGGCCCGAGCGTGGGGATTATGTCTTTCTTGATCCTTGATTTGTTCTTTGATATAAGCGAATTCGCCACAGCCAGCACCTGCGGCGTCGAGCGGTAATTCTTCATCATCATTATCGTTTTCGAGCCTTCGTGCGACTGGTCAAAATCCATAAGGTATTTCCCGTCAGCTCCGCGCCACGAGTAGATCGTCTGATCCGGATCGCCCACCACGAACAGGTTGTTGTGGTAGCCTCTCAGGACCTCCATCAGTTCATACTGTATCTTATCGATATCCTGGAATTCATCGATCATTATGTACTCAAGCCTCTTCTGCCATTTGAGTCTGACCTCTTCATCTATATTGAAAATGTGCAGCGCGAACTTCAGCAGGTCGTTGTAATCCAGCCCAAAGCATTTTTTCTCCTGATACAGATATCCATAAAAGATGATGTCTTTCGGCTTTTGCGCCGCCATGTATTTTGCGTACAGAACATCGAGTATCGCACCATCTCCCCGGTTTTCGCCGTCGCTCTTTCCGCCGTCGCTCTTTTCGCTGCCGCTCTTTTCTCCGCCACTGCCGGTCTGGTCTCCTTGCTTTTCAAGATCGTTGCCGCCGGGCACGGAGCTTATCATATCCAGATAATAGTCCGGACGTTCTTTTAGCTTGATCATCTCGATCATATCCCGGGCATGCGAAAAAGTCATGTCCCGCATGGACAGTCCGCGCTCGTCATATATCGTCTGCAGCATCACATCTATATCCGAGTTGTCCAGCACAAGAAAGTTTTTCGGGTAGCTTACGACATGCCCATCCTCCTGCAGCACCGAAACACAGAATCCATGAAAAGTATTTATGAATCCGGTGTCATTGTCGCCCGTAAGCTGGTGTATACGCTGCCGCATCTCATTCGCGGCTTTGTTGGTGAATGTCACGCAAAGTATATTGCCCGGCAGGACTCCCGCTTCATTGACAAGATAAGCAAACCGCTCTGTCAGCGCCCTTGTCTTTCCGGAACCTGCCCCGGCGATCACGCGGATCAGACCCTCTGTCGAAACGACAGCTTCCGTCTGCTCTTCGTTCAGATGACATTCCATTTGCTCTTCTGTTTTATTTTCAGCCTCGGCCCGGATCTCCTGCCCGTCAGCCAAAGACTGCCCTTTGTTTTCTTTGATCATAACTTGTTCCTTATTTCCTCTTCTGTATCATTGAGGATACTCGTAAATTCACGCGAAGAGATCCTCATCGCGCCTTTTGTCCAAACGTCCTGCTGGACGAGCCGGTCAGAAGATACGACATAAACTTTTCTGTTTCCGGCTTCACGTGCCATACGTCCGATCCTGACATCCGCCAGCTCGTTCGCTGCCGTGTAGACAACTTCGACACCGCTGTGGGCTTCGATGCTTCCATCACCCGGAACTACTTTATAAGCATCAAAGACTATTTTCACATCAATGCCTGTGTACCCGGCATAGTTGACCAGCCTCTCTATCAAGCTGTCTCTTGCCGAGCCGATATCGCGCTTTGCCAGCTCTTTCATTTCTTCGTCAGCGAATATCAGATTGTATCCGTCGACCAGCAACAGAGATCTTTCAGGTTCGCTGCTGTTCTCGCCGCCACCCGCTCCGCCGGTCCCGCCGGCTTTCTTGTCGTTTTTCGCAAGATGTCTTGCCTTGATCTCTTCATTCCTGGCCGCATTCTCTTCTGAGATCTCCTCATCATCCGCTGAGATCATTTTGCTCTCTATATATCTTTTCGGTTTTGTCTTGCCGTAAGTCATCTCAAAAATTCTCTTAAGATCGTTTTCGGCTGCCATCCTGCGGCGTGCCTCTTCACGGGGATCGACACCGGATCCGGATCTTTCTCCCGGTGCTCCGGCATACTTAGCATTTCCCGCGCCCGAGCCATTTGCCGCAGCGCCGGCATACGTAGCATTTCCCGCGCCCGAGCCATTCCTCGCGGCACCGGCTCTGAGCACGCTCGGGATATGCATATATTCAGGAACTTCGTCCCACTTTACGATATCGCTACCCGAGTGGTTCACGAACACCGAGTCGGCCGGATTTGCCGTATCGCGTTCGGCGTCGTAGCCCGCTTCTTCAATGATCTTGTCCGCGTCCGCGGCAGCATCGTATCCGCACTGCGTAAGCATCATCTTGCCTTCGCCGGATGTGTACCCGGCAAGTATCTGGCGGTAAGGCTCGATCTTGACCGAAGGCACTCTGCCCTTTATCACCGCCGTGTTTTCCCTTGCGGTGCCGGTCGCAGCGCCTGTTCCGGCGACTGTCCTCTGCTCGAGGCTTTCCTGGGTCCCGCCCATCTGCTTTATATCTGTCGCGGCACGGCCGATATCCTTTGCCGGCAGCTCTATCTCATATTCACACCACGGCTCGAGCAGCAGAACATTTCCGTCTCGTTTTGCCTGCATCATCGCGCTTCGCACCGCTCTGTAAGTCGCTTCTCTGAAATCTCCGCCTATGGTGTGTTTGAGATGCGCTCTTCCCGCGGCGATGCTTATCTTAAGATCTGTAAGCGGAGCGCCTGTCAGAACGCCCGTATGCTTTTTCTCTTCAAGGTGCGTCCATATAAGCCTCTGCCAGTTCAGCGCCAGCTCGTCCTCCGGCACATCGCTCGTGATCACTATGCCGCTGCCGCGCTCTGCGGGGCTTATGACGAGATGGACTTCGGCGTAATGGCGCAGCGGCTCGAAGTGGCCGACGCCCTCGTATGTATCCGTGATCGTTTCAAGATAGAGCACATGACCCTGCCCGAAACTAACTTCGTATCCGAATCTTTCTTTGATTATCTGCTGCAGGACCTCGAGCTGCACCTCGCCCATTATCCGGATCTGTATCTCGCTGCCGTCCTCGCTCCATGAAGCCGCCAGCGCAGGATCTTCCGCAGTAAGCGTTTGCATATCAGCCATCACTTCATGCGGATTCTTCCCGTCCGGCACGCAGACCGTGTAAGCCATGAAGGGCTCTGAAGCATAAGCCGGTGCTGCTGCTTCTTCACCGAGCGCCGTCCCCGGAGGCAGATTACCAAGACCTGTCACAGCGCAGACTGTGCCCGCGCCGACTTCATCTGCCGTCTGAAAACGGCTGCCGGAGTATAGCCTGATCTGATTGATCTTCAGATTGTTTTTCTGACTGTTTTTCTGACTGTTTTTTTGATCGTTCTTCTGATCATGATCCGGACCGGCGCTATTAGCGACCATGCTTTCGTTCGCATTGCCTGCTGCGCTGCCATTTGCACCGCTTTTTTTGTTGCCGTTTGCGCTGCCTGCTGCTCCGCCATTTGCGCTGCTATTTGCGCTACCTACTGCGCTGCCATTTACACTGCCTGTTGCGCTGCTGTTTGCGCTGCCAGCCTGACCGCCTTGCGTTCCGCCGACAGTCACGCTGTCTTTTACTGTCACACTGTCTTTTACTCTGAGACTGCCGCCTGTTATCTTTATGAAGCTGAGCCGTTCGCCGTCTTTATCGGTCATCGTTTTATATACTTTTGCTCCGAATCCTTCTTTATATGAAGGCGCCTTTGTGTATGTCCCAATGGTCTCGAGCAATTCGCTTACACCATCGATTTTCAGCGCTGACCCAAACATAACAGGAACTATCTCACACGACGCGACCGCTGATGCTATCTGCTCGTCACTGAGCACCTGCCCTTCACCAGGCTCCTGGCTGCTGTCCGGACCGTTCCCGCCACTGCTGCCTTCTCCGGATTCCGACATATTTTCAAGAACTGCTTCGGCGAGCTGCGCGGATCTCAGCGTCACATCATCGATAAACCTTTCTGTCCTCTGCGCTGCGCCGCTGAAATCAACCGCCGGCAGATCAAGTTCCTCCTCAAGAGAACTGATCAGTTCATCTTTGCTCTTTATCGCGATATCCATTTTATTTACGAACACGAAAACAGGGATGCCTCTTTCCTTGAGCATCCTCGCAAGAGTCCTCGTATGGGCCTGCACGCCTTCGGATCCGCTTATGACAAGAAGGGCATAGTCGAGCACCCACAAAGAGCGCTCCGTCTCTGCCGAAAAGTCCACATGGCCCGGAGTATCAATCAGCGTCACCTCCGCAAGGGGCTCCTGCCCTTTCACTTTACCGCCATTTGAATCGGGTGACTTCCC
>Ga0256404_1012488_pt1 | contig 11039 bp, 10 predicted proteins | sample RumenRJG_01DNA_FD_185990 | JGI IMG/M metagenome (GOLD analysis project Ga0256404, IMG submission 185990) | Bovine rumen microbial communities from Lethbridge, Alberta, Canada - RJG_01 | ecosystem: Host-associated > Mammals > Digestive system > Stomach > Rumen | place: Canada: Alberta | collected...
GGGGATGCGATCTGGTCAGGAAGGATCCCCGGGGCCTCTTTCTTTATAATGATGATTGTCATTATAAAGAGCAGTCCGGAGACAATCAAGCAGATCTGTTTTCTGCTAAACTATGAGGTCAACAACACTATGGTGCATAACAAGTATGTTAAAATCACAATCAGTCAAGCTTTCTATTTGTTGAAGATCGTCATCAGAAAGAAAGTGATAGCCCATATCATCAGCATTTCCTCCCAGTAATGAGAGTGGTGCAGAATTAACAAGTACTATCCCAATAGATAATTCATCATACTTAACACATTTTTTTGAAACAATACTTTTCTCTTTATCAAAGCATTTATAACTCAATGCAAAATTATAAAAGCTATTCATATGCGAAATATAGTCCAAGACATGATCTTGTATTCGATTACTGTTATACCCATCTTTGACTTTATCGAGATCAATAGAAAACCCGTCAAAATTGATGTCATGATTTCCTGGCACAATAACAAGTGAAGCAGTCTTACCAGTCTTCTCAACAAGTTGACTCAAAAACTTGTCTATCCATTTTTGGGCCACCAGATAATGATTTTTGTATCCTCTATTGGCAACGTCACCAGAAATCACGATTATATATTCATCTGCCGCATTTTCCATAGAATTCAAAGTCTGTATAATCTTATCCGAATGCAATAATTCTATCTGCCGTTCTTCTGACAGATGGATATCACTTAAATGAAATATCAATATCTTCATTTGAATTCCTTTCAATATGCACACAAGCTCATACATTTGCTACTATACAAATGTTCCTATCCAGAAAGCTAACAGGAAGTCTTCCCTTGTTGTCTCTTTTGGAATTTTGATACTACCAACATCAAGAAGTTAAAGCCTCTTGTCAATATACCGTTGTGATCTTTATTAAAAATGAATGATCTAAAACGAGTATAATGTATACTGCTCAAACATCTCAACAATGATTGATCTATGTAAACCATTAACCAACGCGTCCAACGTTTTCAACACGTTGAATGCGTTGGTTAATAGTGATATCACTTCCCAATATAGCGATACTTAGCGTAATGACCTTTGTTAATCGGTTCTAGAAGTTTCTGTTCCACCAATTTTTTCAATAGATTGTATGCCTTAGACGGACTAACATGCAATAACTGTACAATATCTGCTCTGGATAGATAGTCTGTGTTTTTAGCTAGGTTAATAATGAGTTCCGGATATCTTGTTTCATCGATATCTACCTGTCTTACATAACCTATTTTTGCTCTCTGCGTTTTGTATACCTTTGGAGACAAAATATATGTTCTATTTTTACCATTACCAAAACCTTCAACTAATCCAGTTTCTATCGAAGTGTCCAAAATTCCTTTAACTACTATTTCAGAAATATTTGTCGCTTCTGAGATTTGACCGACTGTTGATTTAGGAAGATCTTTTAATGTATTTAAAACTAACAATGTATTTAGAGAAAGTGGCCGTCCAATACGGTTTTGCTCATTGGATACTAATTGAGCAATCTGTCTGTCAGGCTTGCTCCGTTGTATGAATAATGAAACTGTAACGGTAGTACTCGCAGAATAATCAGGAAGTGGCCTTCCGAAAATCAATGAGCCCTCAAAAATTCTATCTATACCTCTTCCTGTTCTTTCAGCCAGTCCAATACGTTTTAATGCATCTGCAAGCATTGGATTCCTTCCATGCGGTTCTGCTGTAAGAAGATTGTTTATTGAAACACCTTCAATGAAGCCTCCGGGATTTGAAATCGTTAAGCCATCATCGCTTATGGTCACTCTAACTCTTCCCATCTTCGAATAATCTCGGTGGCTAAATGCATTTACGAGCGCTTCTCTAATAGCCCTTTTATCAAATTCAGGGGCGGGTACTCTAAAGATACCCATCTCAATTTCCTGCTCAGGATTTCTGGCTTCAATACCATTATTCAAGCGCTCTATCGTCTGGAGTAAAGGCAAAACAAAATCATCATTATTTCTAACCTCTGTCCCTTCTAAAACCTGGAAAACAGCAGCATGCGTTGGAATGTGCTGCCTTATAGCATCTGTTTTTCCAATCAAAAGAATGCCTGTTACTGTCGGAAATAATGTATTGTTCTGTTCACGAACCAACCCCAATGCTTTATATAAATCTTCATCTGTGAGATCCAACAGATTTTTCTCCCCATTGTAGGAAGCAATTACCTGTCTTAAACGTTCTACTTCTATAGGATCAAAGTCTTCCAAGGAACTTTGGAGCAAAGGCATCGACGAGTAATCCATCAGCCTAAGATCTGACAACCTTGTTGCAAACATAGCCGGATACATGGGAACATTCTCAGGCTCTCCATTGGCTTTTAATTGTCTTCGTAAAATCTTTCCTGAGATTGTTGCTGTTATTCCGCTATATGTTTTAGGTACTGAGATTCTTAAAACTGGTAATATGTCATCTATTATTTCACTTCTTACTGATATAGGAGGTACCGTATTGTTCGCAATAAAAGCATTAACGGTCAGAATATTCTCATGGTCCTTATGAACACCTGTGACCTTCCCGTTATCTTCTATGCCAAGATATAAATCTCCCCCCTCAGTATTTGCAAATGCAACGACAGCTTCAAAAATATCCGAATTTGGAAGCTTCTTAAGATCACTTTTAAACTCGATAGTCAATGATTCTTTCTTTGGCAGCATTTTGTCACCTCCAATTATATTTTAACGCATTTGTGTGTTGTGGTCAACCAATTCATTGATTTCAACGCGTTGAAATCAATGTTTTATGTGTTGCACACTATTAATCCATCCTATCTAAGAAATCCCCAAACCACCTTTCTTTCCACGACAAAAGCGAATTCCCTATTTATTGTAGAAAGAAACTTGCCTTTATTAATTGGGAGCCCATTTTCTTGATCCATTACTATACCTTCATCCATAAATAATGTGCGAAAGGTATTGGTTTTGAACACTTTTAGCAGATTTTATTTACCCAAAATCATTGGAGTTCGCCGTATCCGGCTCCGACAGCAACGACAGATACCAGTTCGCATAAATGGTCTCTCTCTCATATATTCTTGATTGAGTCGCTTTCGATGGTGCGCCTGATAACATGCAAATAATAAAAGATCATGAGAGACTCTTGGTTGAATTCTTGATTGAGCTCTTAATTAAATAATAATTTTTCATTCTCCAACAAGGATCCATTAAGATATCTGGTGATTATTTCTATAACCCCCTCAATATCTTCAAATCCCTCTTCTTCAGCGCCGCCTTCAGCTTTTCATTTTCCGCTTTCAATGTCTTGTTTTCTTCCCGGACTTTCGCCAGTTCTTTTTGAAGCTCCTTCAGATGCATTTCCATAGCTTTATCTATCGCAGCCATCTGCGGCCGCTGAAATACGATATGATCCTGCTGCTTTCGTGCCTGTGTCAGCACTTTCCTCAGTTCTTCGTTTTTATAAAAGAATTCCCTGGAAAGCCCTGTTTTTCTTGCCAATGCTGCTACTGTCACGGGTTCCTGCTTATCAAGCATGTCCTGGATAGCCCGTTTCGCTCTTCTTGCCTTCTCTGCATTGACTTCCCGATTTCTCTTTACCATATTATCGTACTTCATATGCCCTCCCCAGCTTCAGCTTCGTCTTACTTCACAGGACATCAGGCACACCGATGAGGCCTTTTACATTATTGAAATATTCTTTCGCAGACTTTTCCAACTCCTCACCGGCAATATCCAGATAATGCTCCGTAGTAGAGATCCGCCGATGCCCCAGGGCTCTCGATATCAAAACAATGTCCCACCCGCTTCTATAGCGTTCATATGCAAAATAATGACGGAACAGGTGCGGAGCCGCTTTTATCCCGGTTTTTCTCTCCAGTCGCTTAAACATAGCATGTACCGCCGCAATCGTAAGTGGCTTCCCCGCGGTCTCGCCGGAAATTCCTACAAACAGATAACCTGAATGCATCATAAGAAGATGGTATTCCGATATATAGCACATCATAATCCGGTAAGTTTCATCGCTGATCAGCATGCTCCGTTCTTCCTCATTTTTTGCTCTTGCGTCATTGTCATTATCACTTCTGAACTTAACCCTGATCCGTTGCTTTTCATGATCAATATCCTCCGAAAAACGTACTCCTAACAGTTCTCCAATTCGGAGTCCGGTTTCCGCCAGAAGTAATAAAAGGACTTTATCGCGGAGATTTGCACATGCTCCAAGCAACGTCCTGATATCTTCCTTCTCTATCCTTTGTCCGACACTTTCCTGCTCTCGAAGGAACCCTTTAAAACTTCTTGTGGTTTTCTGATATATATGTTTTTCTGTATCAAAATGCCTTCTGACTTCACTGCGTACTTTCAATACCCCTGGTACATCACCCAGCCGTTCAAGGAAATCAAACCATCGAAAGACCTCACGTAAATAACCATTACATGTCCTGTTATTAGGCTTCATTTTACGGCTTTCCCCCTTATGATATGCATTTTGCAGCCATTGCAGAAAGCCTGTAAAATGCAGATATTGCCTGTCGAAGGGCAAAGAATATACATCGTCAACCGATAAATGCTGTTCCTGTAGATAGTGAAGATAATGGACCAACGCATGCGCAGCGTGCCTGATTGTGTTGGGCGACATATGCGCCTTTGCTTTGAACTTCAGATATTTTGTCGGAGACAAAAGAATGGACAGATCTTCCATATCACGAATCACGTAATAGAGATCTGTCCCGTCCTTAATAGTATCTACTTGATACATTACCGGTTTTCCTCCCGGATCATCTTCGCATCCCGAGTTGGCATCTCAAGATCCCAGCTGTTGTCCGCAAAATATTTCCTGTTTTCTTTATCAATATGCTCCTGAGCGATGTCAATATAATTGCCAGTGATGTCCCTCTTCCTGTGACCCATATAGTCTGCAATCTGATCCAGCGGAACGCCTTCCGTATAAAGATCCGTTGCAACTACATGTCTGTAATCATGCGGTCTGAAAATATAATCCATTCCGTTTTCCCGGCATAACCGCTGAACCTGTATGCGAAATGTTGATGCATCGTATGCCCGGCCTTTCCTACTTTTGAAAACATATTCTTCTGGTCCTATTGCATTCCGACTGATATATTCTTTCATCAGTTTGTATAGGTTATAGGGAATAGGAATTGTTTTTACAGAGCCAGTCTTGAACTGTTTTACTGTCATCCATGCATCCTCGCCATCATATTCATAAGCCCCTCCCTTAATAGTGCACACTTCATTACAGCGGATCCCTGTCGCCCATACATGAATACACATCAGTCGTAAATCCTCAGGAAACTTTCCAAGCTTCCGGAGAAACTTATTCTGTGTAGTCTCATCTACATAGCCAAAATGATGTTTGTGTATCGTCCTCATTTCAAAGAATTCCCTTCTGAACGGAACCACCTGAAGTTTTCCTTTTATCACCAGGTACTCAAAAAAGGCGTAAAGTATTTTCACTGCCTGATTAAATGTTCCCTGATTATTTTCACGGTCATACAGCATCTTCAGATACTGTTCGATATGGACGGAACCAATCTTGTCTGCACTGACTCCTTTTTCCTCACAGTAAAGCAGAAACTGCAGAATACAGTAATATCTCGCTTGAACACTTGTCATGCCGATTTTACGTACCCCTATCAAATATTTCATGTAGTTCTTGAAATCTGCAAGATTGTCCTCATCATAGATTTTCAGAAATCGCAAACACTCCACATGATTGGCGGGATTCATCTGGTTTTCTTTTAAGCGAAAGCGGTCCATGTACCAGACATGCGCGTCCCAGTGGATATCTTCTGCCGTCATAAAAAGATGTTTTCTGGTTGTATTTACAATTTGCATGTATATATCCGTTTTCGTTCCAACTTTCCCATCCATGCTGCGGCGAAATCCTGCGATTTCCCGTTCCTGCATCTGCTCAATATCTTCGATGTCACACTCCGCGCAGTACAGATATAACTTTTTCAGGGGAACAAGATATAACTCTCTGCGGTTTTTCCGATTAATCGGCCGTTCAAGGCTGTAAACCAACATGGAAAAAATCTGTCGTTTCAATTTTTCTGGCGCTTCAATAGAAAAATCAAAAACCAGCTCGAATTTATCCCGTACATAATAAAAGTCCATCGCAGTCTGGTAATCCGGATGATACCCCAGATATATCACCTGCGGCTCATATGAGATTTGAAATACTCTGCCCGGATTGCTCTCATTATTCTTTTGAATTGCATGAAGTTTTAATTGATCCAGTGTCTTTACATACTCCTGCACTTTGCAGCAATCCGTTGCCCTTAGATATGCCTCATACTTTTGACGTGAGTCGTATGTAATCTCATTAAGAGAGGAAATGCCCTGAAGCATCAGAAACGTTTTTACCTTGTTTCCTTTCTCTCGCGTAACCTTCCCGCAAAAGTCAATCTCTATAATAAGTTCGTCAAATAAAGTTCTCAAATATTCGCGTACTGCTATTTCCAGGAGAGCCCCATAATGGTTTTGCTTTGCTTTTTGAAAAAAAGCTTTCACGACATAGCTGTAATAATCTGTCAAAGTCTTCAGGTCAACGTGTCCAAGTGTTGAAAGCTCCCTTTCTACCAGAAAAGCTGTCACGGCTTGAATATCCTTCTTTTGCAGTCCTTTAATGCTGCTAAGCTCTCGTTCCAGATTATTCAATGTTTCTACCTACTTCTATCTCTCTATTCTTCTCCTTTGAAAACCCAATCCCGTGTTTCAATCACCAGGAACTCCTGTGTCCCGATCGGCTTTCGATCCCGATCTGTCGAGAACACATCGCAGGAAATAAGATTGCCTTTTCTTGTTATAGCTTCCACTGGTGTATGTCCCACAACCTGTAGGAGTTTTCGGGGTTTATATAACCTGCCCTCATAATATTGCGGCCGGTACCAGATGGGAGATGCATCCTGCCACATCTCCCCGCAGCCAAAGCTGTTAATTGTCTGCAGGACTGTATCGACATCATTGTAAGATCTGGCCGGAATATATCGTCGTACAAATGCATCTGCCAGGCCGCCATGACTGAAAACGACATTGTCGACCCGATGGAGATAGGCCAGCTGCCGTTCATCCGGCAGTGCTTCCCTGAGAACCCTAAGCTTCTCGCAGACCATTCGCGGCGCGATCTTTGAATATCCAGTCTCTCTTTGGTTCCACAGATAACACAGATCGTGATTTCCATAGCACCAGAGTGTATCTGGATGATCACCGGCAAATGCAATCGCCGCGTCATACGTCTGTTCATAGAGATCCAGATTGAACTGCTGCCGCCAGTCATCCGCGATATCCATCAGGCAGACTGCTCGGTCCGCTTTTATTTCCTTCATCAATTCTGATGCTCTCCGAAACATCCATGGTTTCAGATGGACATCCGGAATTACAATTATCTTCATCGTTCCTCAGTTTCCTCACTTTACCGTCTTCGCCAGCGACATCAGCAACGCCTTCATCTCCGGATTAGCCAGCACTTTGGCGATCAGCTCAGCATCCACGTCGTCCGGCAATTTCTCCGCTTCACTTTTATCCGCCGGCCGCATCTGCGGATCCAGGTTTTTCTTCCCGTAAAAGGCCTCCTCAAAGAGAGCTGCATTACGCCGCCGGTCCTCATCAATGATGTGACTGTAAACATCAGTGACCATGTTCACCTGTGCGTGTCCCGAATCACCCTGTACGGCCTTGATGTCCCCGCCGTTCAGCTTCAGCTTATAAGTCACGCTGGTATGACGCATACTATGGAAAACCACATCGGGAAGGTCATTCTCCTTGATCAGCTTTTTCAGTTTCTTCCGGATAGAGCTGCCCTCCTCCGGCATTCCAAACGCAGTCGCCATAACAAGATTGTAGTCTTTATACTCATCTCCGATCATGGCCTTGATCTCATCCTGGGATGCCTTCTGCTCTCTCAGCATTAAGGCTACACTCTTTGGAAGGAAAACTTTTCGAATACTGCTCTCTGTCTTGGGCGTTTTCAGGACGCGAACCGTCGTACAGCGTACGCTCTCCTGCGGAAAAACCAGCAGGATATCCTTCTGATCCAATTCTTTCATGGCCGTCTTAGAAACGCGCTGAAGTTCCTTATTAATCTGGATATATGCCCTGTTTTCGTCAACAGCTTCCTTCGAAATATCAACACAGTCCCATGTGAGGCCCAGAAGCTCTCCGATCCTTAATGAAGCTGCAAAAGCAAGGTTCAGTGCCAGCTTCAGCTGCGGATCATCACAGACATTCAGCGCCTGCATCACGGTATCCGCAGTCCAGATCTGCCTGGGCGTTACCTTATGTTTTGGCACTGTGGCATATTCGGCCGGATTCTTTTCCATAAGCTCCCATTTGACTGCCTGCTTGAAACAACTCCGCAGGAGTTTATGAATGTCTCTGATTGTGCTGGTTCCGACACAGGTGTCTTTTTTAACCTGTCCGTCTTTCTGGGTGATCACTGCAGGCGTCGTCTGGAGTTTCTGATAATACTCTTCAAGGAACCTCGTGTTGATGTCCGCAAGTTTTTCCTCTCCGATCAACGGCAGAATGTAATTCCGGATCAGCGCATTGCTGCGGGCATAAGTGGAAAGTGCCCACTTATCTTTCCCGTACAATTCTACATACTCACCCAGAAGATCCTTGAGACGCGTACATTGCGACACGACGAAGGCCCCCTGGTTCTCTTTGAACTCGACCGCCTTTTTCCGCCTGTTCGCCTCTCCACGGGTTTTATATGTCTCCCATTTCTGTCTGCGTTTTCCATCTGCATCCATGTAATGGTAAATGACGCAGAATTTTCCGTTCCTCTCCCTGATCGACGCCATGCTTCTCCCCTACTTTCGTTTCTTTTCCGCCAGCCAGTCCTCAAACTCCTGACGCCGGATTCTTACAGATCCTCCTGCCTTTGATGAAGGAAAATACCCGTTCCTGATCCATTTTGCTACTGTAGGTCTGGTAACATCAGCCAGGATACCTGCCTCCTCAATGGTCAGATAATCACGGTTTCCTATGTTTCTGAACGCCTTATCCCCATCGGCTGTCATTTTTCGCTTCCGATAATTTGCCAGCTTTCCTTTCTCTGAGCCCATCTGCAGATAATACTTTTCCTGGCCGTCCAGGAATGCATCAAAACTCTTCCGAAGGATTCGTTTCCGACCCGCTATCTCAGTGAATTCAAAAAAATGACTGTACTTGTCATTCTTTAAAATGGCATATACCCTGGCCCTTGTTATTCCAAGAAGCCTTGCCATTTCAGGCATTGTAATGCTCTCTTCCTCAGCTGCCGCGTCCCGCTCCCGGTCCTCTGTGTTCCGGTACTTATGCTGTGACAGGTACCACTGGTCGAAAGCTTCTTTGGGTACTCTGCGCCAGTAATCCACCTCTATTGTTTCCAGATGCTCCCGTTTGATGATCTCATAGGCGGTTGCTTCATTAACCGCCAGCATCCCGGCAATGTCCCGGGCGGAATACGAACTCTTTTTCAAATCTGCACCAGGTTCTTCGCCGTTCACCTTATGATATTTCACCTGGCCGGCATACCACTTTTCGAAGCTTTCACGAACCACCCACATCTTCCCAAGATACATCCTGGTTTCAAAAAACTCCTTGTGGATCAGCCAGTAGCGGTCAGTCTTCTTCAGCCCCAGGATACTGCCCATCTCAGATACGGACATCAGCTCCGATGAAGACGTCTCTGTCTTATTTGCAAACTGTTTTTCTTTTATCGTTTTTTTCTTCATCGAAGCCGTGTCCATCATCAATCCTCTTGTTTTTGCCTGCTTAAATTATAACCTGTCCCATGAAAAACCGTTAGCATGTCAAACCGGGGCCGGAAGCCGTCCGCCATAAAATGCCTGCCTCCGAAAAACCCCGATTTTATCAGTGATTCCCGCGTCTTTCCTCCCTGCGTTCGAATTTCTATTCTGGTCAAAAGAAGTCGTTTTGGCCACCGGCCCCTGTCTGGATAGATTTTTTATGTCGTCGCCAAAGTCAAATCTGCATCTTCGGATGAAGCATCCAACCATTGATCAAAGCTTTTCTTTGAAACCAAGTACTTACCGCCGACGATCACGTAGCGAAGATCGCCCTGTTTCAAAAGTTCGTACACTGTCACTCTGCCGACCCCCAGCATCTCCTGGATCTCTTTTACCGTATAACATCTCTTTTCTGCCATTTCATGTTCTCCTCTCTATGAGTGTGTATGTTTTTGTATGTGGCTTAATTGTAGCAGGCGTTTTAATCCGCAGCGTCTCAATCGTGTCTCAGGTTAATCTCATGTGGGTATCATGGGAGTCTCATGATACAAGTCTGTTCTGTGTAGGGGCTCCAACTCAAATATAGTAGGTGCTCCAACAAATGTCAACAAATCATTACTGATAAATCGAGTCAAAAGCACTTAACATAGAACAAAAACTCCTTTATAATAGCTGTATTATCAGATGGAGGTGATGAAGTGCCAACCTCAAAAGAACGAATAGATTATATAAACAACTGGAAAAAGGAAAACACCGATCTAATTCGTATAAGAGTCCCAAAAGGAAGAAAAGAAGCCTATCAGGAACTTGCCGCAAAATCCGGTGCAAAAAGCCTGACCGCCTATATCACCGGCCTGCTGGAGGATAAATTAAAAGAGAGCGAGAGTGGTTCATGATGACCACACCCTCGCTCTCTTTTTTAACTCTATGTCTATATGGGAGACTTTCAATATGGTGTGAAATAATCCAGACGACTGTTATGAAGTGACCTTTGTCAAGACGTAAATTTTGTGCTCAACAAACTTTTTTCAAGACCGTCACATTTGTTTGTTATGTCAGCATTTGAAAGGTGCTCTGATTTAACAGTTCCCGGCATGTGGCCACTCTGTTATTCGTGGATTGGTTACCGACAGGCTAATGGTTTCGCCGTGAACTCTGCTATCTAAAGTCGTGGATCATCAAAGTGCCAACATAGTCGTGCCGCAGATAGTTCAAACCTTACAGTGATCACAGCACCTTGCAGATACTGACAGATATTCAATTGTTATTTTGGGTAGCAAGCTGCAGTTTACTGCTGATTGCTGCT
>Ga0256404_1012489_pt1 | contig 11039 bp, 7 predicted proteins | sample RumenRJG_01DNA_FD_185990 | JGI IMG/M metagenome (GOLD analysis project Ga0256404, IMG submission 185990) | Bovine rumen microbial communities from Lethbridge, Alberta, Canada - RJG_01 | ecosystem: Host-associated > Mammals > Digestive system > Stomach > Rumen | place: Canada: Alberta | collected...
CCTAGTATAATAATGTTAAGTCAAAAATGGCTTGACATTATTTTATTTTTTTCTATGAGTTTTTCAAGAACTCATAACATAATATTAGACCAATTTATGGTATAATTATTGTAATTATTAGAGTGGTTTTAGCTACCTCCCTGAGCGTTAGGCTCTTTTTGAAGACTAAAGCCTCTACTTTACATTCGGATATTAATAAGTTGGATAAGTATTATTTTTATAATAATGACTTTTATTTGTTGCTAGGTTATATTCTTGTAAAGACATTGAGGGTTGCCTCTAGCATAAATTAGAAAGGGTGTTTATATTATGTTTTATTTAGGTATTGATATTGCAAAAGTTAATCATGTAGCTTCTTTAATTGCTAAGGATGGCTCTATTCTAGTTAAGGCTATCAAATTTACTAATTCTAATGAAGGTCTACAAAAATTAATTGATTCTATTAGTGATTATGATCAATCTCAAATTTACTGTGCTATGGAGGCTACCGGCACTTATTGGCTTTCTTTATTTTCTGCACTAACTGATAAAGGTTTTAACGTTTCCGTTTTTAATCCTTATCAAATAAAATCTTTCAGAGGAGCTTATACTAATCGTAAGCAGAAAAATGATGTTATTGATTCTATTTTAATCGCCAACTTCTTAAGTTTTAACGGCATTGAGCATGCTTCTTTACCTAATGATGATTTACTTGCTTTGAAAAATTTAACTAGATATAGGAGAAATCTTGTTGATAATATTTCTAAAGCAAAAATTCAAGTTACGGGTATTTTAGATAAGGTTTTCCCAGAATATTCGGATTTGTTCTCTGACATTTTTGGCGAAGCCTCTAAACAAATTTTACTTAACTGTCCAACTCCTAATGAGGTTATTAATTTTAATACTAGAAAATTAGCTAACTTGTTGAAAAAGGCTTCTCGTGGTTATCATTCTACCAATAAAGTTCGTGAAGTCAAAAATTTAGCTAAAAATTCTTTTGGTATAAAATTTACTGGTGATGCTTGTTCTTTTGAAATCAAACAACTTGTTAATCAAATTATCTTTCTCGAAAATCAAGTTAACGAATTGGAAGTTAAAATTAAAGATATTTATTCTAAACTTGATAACCATTTACAAAGCATTCCTGGAATTGGTGAAGTAACTGCACCAATTATTTTAGCTGAAATTGGTGACATTAATAATTTTAGTTCACCAAGTAAATTAACAGCTTTTGCTGGTATTGACCCTTCTGAAAATCAATCTGGCAATAAAAAATCTTCTAATGAGAAAACTTCCAAAAGAGGTTCTCCATATTTAAGACATGCTCTTTTTACAGCTGCTATGGTTGCTTCTAATAATGACCCTGTTATGCACGATTATTATATAAAAAAGCGTGCAGAAGGAAAACATCATTATGTTGCTTTAACTGGTATTGAGCGAAAACTACTTGGAATAATATTCCATGTTTTAAAAGAAAATAGAGATTATAGACCACCTAAATCTTCATAATATATATAATTTCTAATTTTCAATGTACTACCATAACTTTACATAACTTTAATGTTTTCATTAAAGTCTTTTTATCTTGTCTAAAATATTATTTTTTAATTTTTAAAACTTTTTTTAAGAAAGACTTGACTTTTTATAGTTGGTCTACATTTAAAACTAAAATCATTATAACATATTAGAATAAAATAATGAATAGAAATTTAATGATAATAGTGTAAAGTTAGTGTTAGTAAGTGTAAAAAATTTGGATAGTGTAAAATTTGCTTTTCTATAATATAAATGCTATAATATGAACAACTACATATTTGTAGTTAGATTAGCAATAATCTAGCACCAGCATTTGCTTGGTATTTCATTTTTGAAGTTCTAGGCAATGCAGAGCCTAGATTAAGAATTTTCACTACGTCATTGTATGGAAACTCTAATTCAAAAATGAATTTACAATTTGTAAGTTTTTTTAGAAAAGGAGGAACACATACAATGAATGGTAGATTTGATAATTCATGCTATGATGGTGGACGGAAGTCCTGCTATGTAGCAATTGCTAGGAGAGGGAATAGGAATTATTCCCTCATCTAATTTATTTAATTTTGGTATTAATAAGACTACTGCATTAGTCTATTAATATAAATGTAAGATACGAGGTTTTTGTATGTGTACTCCAATATCTTGCAAAAAGGGTTAGTATATAACTTTTTAGTTATAATACTAGCTCTTTTTTACTTTATTATTAATAAAACTTTTAATAATTCAAACTGCTTATATAGTATTTTTTTCTTGACTTTTTATTGATTTTTTATTTATTTATCAATAATTTTATAGTTTGTTTCTTCATACGCAACATTTTGTAGATTTTGTCAAAAAAGTCCATTTTTCGACAAATTTAGCCATAATTTTACTTTGTTTTATCCACTTTTTGTCTAAAAGTTTCGTAAAACGTAATTTTCGTTGCGTATGACGTAACTTTTGTATTTTTGCTTAATTATGTAAATCATGCTATATTATTTATAACAAGGAGGTGAGATAATTGAGTAATAATAAACAGTACTACCAAATATACAGAATTTTAAAACAATTGGGCTTTAAATCAAGTTTATATGGAACAAAACTTTTAATTAAAGTTATTTTAAAAGCTTCTGCTCTTGATGACTATTATACCTTAAATGATATTTACTCAGTTATCTCTCAAGAAACAGATTTGTCAGTAAATGATATTTCAGTTTTAGTTTTTAATTCTCTTAATAGTAGAAAAAAAGATATTTCCAAAAAGAATTTTGAAAATATCTTTGGTTATGAATATAATGAAAATGATTTTAAATGCAAGGAATTTATTGAAAATTTAGTTAATCTTCTTTAAAAATTTATATTTAAGTTTTTCCATTGTCATCATTGATTAGTTCTAGTAAATAATTGGTTATTATAATTGAAGAATTAGCAAGTAATCTAATATGTCTTTCTTCAAGTATAAATCTCTTGTCATCTCCAACCCCATGAGAATCACTGTTATCATTTCTTAAATTTGCTATTGATTCAATTATTTTCCATAAACTTGAATTAATTGTATTAACTCTTTTGTCTAATTCTTTTCCTGTCTTAATATCATATACCTCTTTAAATTGATTAAATAATTTATTAATATTTCCGTTCGCTTCAATTTGTATATTTCTTTTCCTTAAACCGTAAATTAAGGTTTCTTCAATTATAGTTCTTGATTTTGTTGTTGCACTATTATAATCATGAATTCTTATAGTATTTTCAATTTCTTTTACTATTCTATTAATATAAGATTTATTGATATCTTTAATTGCTTCTGTCATTACTTCTACTTGTTCAGCATCTTTACTAATATTATAAATATTGGTATCTAAATTATATTCTATATGACAATCACAAAAGGATAAAATACTATTAATTTTTTCGAATAATCCGTTTATGATTTCAAAATAAATTAATAGAGGAGAATTACATGTTTCTATATGGTCTTGCTTTGCTAAATATTGAAATCTTTTTTTATTTATTAAATTTTTAAAAAAATCATTCATAATATTATTTTTTATTGAATATTTCGTTACGTCATTCATCATTTGCCATCTAGATTGTCCAATCTCTTTTTCAGCAAATTCTTCATTTGATATTCCTAGTTGCTCAGCAAAATCTTCTATATCCGTTCCTTCCATATAAGGCATTTTATATAAGTTTGTATAAAGTCCATCTTTAATTGGTAAATCTCCTATTAATAATTCCATTACTTCTTTATCAACCAAATTATTCCATAATGAATTTTCCAAATTGCTTACCTCTGTTAATTAAATTTTTATTAATATATAATAATTTCAATGTTAATATTTTTTGTTAAAAAACTTTTATTAAATAATTTGAATACAACCATTTCATTGATATTAAAATATTAAATAATACTTTAATAATTTTTTACTTTAATAAAATCATCAAACATATCATTTTTCTAACTATTTTATTTGTTAATATATTTTTTAAAAATATCCCTCATTTTAACAGCAACATCAATAGTGTCATTCATTAATTTTTCATAATTACTATGGTCGTCAAAATTTAATCCTCTAATAAAATAGATTATTCTTGAAGCTTTGCTTGTATCTAATCTCCTCCAATTAAGTTTGAATCCTAATTCATTTTCAATCTCTTCTTTATGTTGTAATAATTTGTCAAATAATTCTTTATTATCTGATATATATAATTCGACTCCAATAACTGAATCTTTATTAACTAATGTAATATCAACATGTGCTTCACTTGTTCCAATTGCAACACTATACCAATGATCTGTCGTAGCTTTTCTAACACTAAAAGGTTTTCCTTTTTTTATTATTATATCATTAAATTGGTTCCAGAATTCTAATCTTTGTGATTGAGCCTTATTTAAATTTCCATCTTTATTCGTAGTTTTATTGTTTTTTATAAAATCATTAGGTGCTTCAATAACTTGAAACATTGGAGCAGGATTTGAATCTTCAATTTTATATGCGTGTATTTCAATTAAAAAGAAATTAATGTTGCTATTTGTATTGTTGTTTAGCCATTCAATTGCACTCTTATGTTCTTCTCTTGCTTCTTTAACAATCCATACAATATATTGGGCATCTAAGCCCGATGCATAAGTTATTATTTTTCCGAGATGATCATGATCTGAAGATTCTAACTGATTTTCAATAATTACTTTATTTCCTGTCATTTCATCTTTTGCAAATAAATCACATCTGTAGCTTCCAACATATGCTTCTTTGCTAATATCAACTAATGTTAGTCCAAGAATATCTTCAAGTTCTGCTATGTTTTCCTTTTTTGAAAGCCATTCTGAAAAATCATATTGTTCATGTTTCCATAGTTCTCTAATATCAACTTCTTTCAATTTACTTATCTTATTCATTTTTTTGCTCCTTTTTTTATAATCTATTTATGGCTTTAAACAATTTTTCTAATCTATCTAATGTCTCTTTTTTAAAATTATTTTATCAACACCTAATGAAGTTAAATATTTTACCGACCTATAATTTTAATTTAATCATATTTTACTACTTTAATAATTCGCTAAAGTTCTTCCATTTTGAAGGTTCTTCTTCGTAAGTTTTATATACGCCTCTATCATAATAATAAAAATTACCATTATTTTTTATTACTAGACCACCAACTAAGTTTTTTCCTTTGCTATTTTCATCAACTATATATTGTTGTAGTGCATTTGATTTCTCTTCATTATCATTCTCATTATAACCTTTACCTGCTTTTGTATCAAAAATACCAACTTTTCCATTTTTAAATAATATTAGAAAATCAGGTTGAAATGCTGTTCCATCTTCTTTTTCAATACCAAAATTTGAGTTCATATGTTCAGAACCATTTTTCCAAAAATATTCTATTTTATCCTCGAAATTATCTAAATATTTTATAAAATCTAATTCTAATTGGTCTGCTTTCCCATTTTTTAATTCAACATATAATGGTTGATAAATAGATAATTTTGAATCTACCTTTAAACTTGTATTAGGATTATAGTTTTTCTTTTCAGGGATATGCCAATCTTCTATTATTTCATATCCTTCTTTTTGATCAACCTCATATTTATGTATTGGCTTATAATTCTCTGTTGCTTTTGTTATTATTTCCGAAAATATAGTTGCATTATTTACAACAATATTTTGCATATAAATAATTCCATTATGTTTTGCTGTATAATTTAGATATTTAATAAAAGTATTTATAATTGCAGTTTTTATAGTTGGTATCGATCTTACTGGTGCAAATCCATTCAAATTATTTCTTATAACTGCTTCAAAATCATTTTGCAAATCCGCATCGCTAATAACTATATCTACTAATGCACTTTTATCATCAATGTCAATTCCATTATCAACTTTTTCTGATTCAACATGAACATCAGACATTATTTCATCTTTTTTTCTTAAATCAAAGTTTATTCCTTTTTCTTCCATTAAATCATGATTTAGGGTAATATCAGGAATATCATTTTCTTTAACTAATTCTCTTATTCCGAAGTAGTTACAAAATTCTCTTTCATAAACTTTATAAAAGGAACTTGTTATATCTCCATAATCGGTACGCTTTTTATAGTAAGATTTTAATGTAATAATCGTTTTAGGCTTTTCTTCTATTGGTGCTCTTTCAATATTTAAAGTTTTATCAGCTTTTTCTTCGAATTCTTTAATTACATTATACTTTTCTTCTCTTTCAGCAAAATAATTATTATTTTCTTCTTTATTATCATCAGAATTATATATAGTGTTGTTTTCTAAATCTTTTTTTACATTTTCAACTATATTTTGAGTAAAATCAATTGTATCAAACGATATTTGATTATCATTATCTGTTTTTTCTTCTTTTATAACTTCTTTTTTTAATGCGGGTTTATATTCAGGCTTTATTTCAGCAGTATATGACTTTATTATATTAGGATTATATATTTCTTTTTTTATTGCAATTGATTGAATATTTGAATACACAAATGCCTTATTTAACTCTTCATCTTTGTAATGTTTTGCTTCAGGCATTCTAAGTATTCTTCCGACTGTTTGTATTTCAAACGTAATACTACTTACTTCTCTAAATTTTAATAACACTTGAGCTCTAGGGCAATCCCAACCTGTATCAATAGCCATTTTAAATATCAAATATTCAACATTGCTATCAAGTGGATTTAGTTCTTCATAACTTTTATTTATTTTTTCATCACTTAACCATACAGCCAGTTTTCCATTTTCAGTTGTAACACCTTTACTTCTAAGAAATTTCTCAACTTCAATTCTTTTTGATTCTCCAAAAGCAGAATTTGGTATTTGTATTATTGTAAGTGGTTTGATTTTAAATGTAGTCTCTTCATTTTTATAAGCATTTTCGTATCTCTTTTTTAATTCTTCTTCTTTTGCATAGGCAGATTCTAAGATTAATAACTCAGATGTTGTTTCACTATCTTCTTGCTTGATTAATTCTTCTATTTTGTCATTTATAATTATTTCTTTTTTTATCATACCTTCATTTATAACATCAGTTGGTTCTACTACAACACGTGCATTTAGATTGTCAGCAGTAAACACAGGAGTAGCACTCATTTCAATAGTTAATTCAGGGTTAATTATTTGGTCTCTTATTTCCATTGCTCTTTCAGTTGTTGAACTATAATGACTTTCATCAATAATTAAAATGATTTTTCTTCCATTTTCCTTTGTATTTTTTAAAACCTCAGGAAAATTATTTTGTTCACTATCTTTCATAACAACATTTTTAAATTCATTTGTTTTTTTATCTTTACTTCTGATTTTTTCCCAGTTTACAAAAACAATTTCATTTTGATTAATAATATCACGAGAGCCAAAAAACTCACTTTCTAGTAAACTACATTCTATTCCATCGCCAATTTCTTTTTTTACACTTTTATAACTTTGTACTTGTAAATTTCCTTTACCAATACTTATCCATACAAAACAAAGATCATCTGTTACTTCCTCAGTAAGATTTAAAATATATCTTGCCATCATTAATGTTTTTCCACTTCCTGTTGGAGATTGAAATACTATTGTTTCAGATTGTGGTGTATCTAAATAAATATTTGTATACTGCATTAATTGATGTATTGCATTTTGTTGATATTTTTTTAATTCTTTCATAGATCCTAAGCCTCCTTACTTAGTTTAACTATTTTTTTATATAAATTATATATCCTTTGTGGTATTGCTTCAATTTTATAATTTTGCAATTTTTCTAGTCTTGGCTCTTCAATTTTGTTTCCCAGTGAAAATATGTATAAAACTTTTTCATTTTTCAACCCTTCAACTTTATCTAAAAACTCATCATACTTATTTCCAAAAGTATCAAAATAAACACAAGTATATTTCCCCTTATCTTTATTTGTATATATTGCATATTGTTCATTTTTAATAATAACATCAAATGTGCCTTCTTTTACACATAGCATTGGCACACATTTTTCTGTTAAATCATAGTATAATTGATCTCTTGTTCCTTCATTTTTTACAAAATCTGTTTTAAAATATCTTAATGTCCCATCTAGTGGCTCATGATTTCCATAACCTTTAAGAACATTTTTTATCCTTTTATAGGTTATCTCTTCACAAATATTATTTTCATTGTCAGTACATAATATAAATTTTCTATTTCCGTTATCATCTTTATTTAGGTCTAAAACTGCATGTCCCGTGCTTCCTGATCCAGCAAAAAAATCTAGAACAATTACATTTTTGTTTGGATGCAAAAGTATTAAATTTTTTATTAATTTAATTGGCTTTTTCCCATTTTCAAATTTAACATTCCCTTCCTTTGTTAAATTCTTTGTTTCACCAACCAAATCCCATAAAGTGCCTATTTTTTCTTTTTTGTATACTATTCCATCTTTTTCTACTACAACATCAGAGAGCCACGCAAATAAGTTAAATTTATCACCACTATAAAATTGCTCATATATTTTGCCTTTATTCTTTCCAGAAACTGGGGTGTATTCAATTGAAATTAAGTCATTTTTGTAACCAAGTTCATTTAGTTTTTTCATTACTCTTGGTCTTATTGAGCTTTGCGGCATTGTTCCTCTAAATATCTTATTATAATATTTATTGTAAACTTCTTCTTCACTAATATTATTTTTTTTTGCAAAATTTTTTATTGAAGAAATCTTATAGTTATTCCTTTTAAATATCTTTATCTCTTGTCCTTTACCATCTTTAGTTGATGCCAAATATTCTTTATTCCCTGGGTCTAATAATATTGAATTATATTTCCAGCTTATTTCATTTTCTTTGTATTCCTGTAACATTTCATATAAATTCTTATAATCATAAACAACATTCAAACTAATGTTGGAATAATTCTTGGAGTAAATTAAAATATATTCTATATTTTTTTTAAGCTTGGTATCTTCGCCTCCTCCAGATGCACCAGCATTATTTTTTGTATTTACTGAAATTGTATTTATATAATTCATTTCTCCAAAAATCTTATCACATAACAATTTTAACTGATACAATTCATTATCATCTATTGAAATCGCAATAAATCCATCATCTTTTAGTAGATTTCTAGCTAATTTTAATCTTTTACTCATAAAATTAAGCCATTTACTATGTCTATAGCCATCTTCTATATCAACATATTTATCATTATAAATAAAGTCCTTATTTCCAGTATTATAAGGTGGATCTATGTAAATAATATCAATAGATTCACTATGAGTATAATTTAAAACTGATAAGGCATGAAAGTTGTCTCCTTCAATTAAAATATTGTCTTCTCCACCATTATCTATTTCTTTTTCTTTAACTTCTTCTAAAACAGGTATGTTTTTATCACAATCAACAACTACTTGTTCAGGTTCTTTTTCTTTATCCCAGATTAATCCATATTTACCATTGTTTGACTCATTTAAATTTTTTATATACTCTATTAAATCTTCTTTAGACATTTCTTCAAAATTCATAATTCTATCTTCCTTTTTTATTTATTCTAAAATTTATTTTATATTTTCTCATTTTGTATTATATCAAATATTTCGTCATTTTTCCATAAAATATACCAAAATATGATTTTTTTCATAATATTGTGTTTTATTTCTACTTCGATTTTAATTTTTGAGCTGTATCTTATTGTGTATCAAGGCTTTACAGCTTTTTGCTTTTAAAAAATCTTAATAAGATTTAATATTTCTTAATTTTTATTAATTTGTCTTAATATTTCAGTTATAGAACTATCTTTCGTGCTATCTTATATTTAGCCAAGGCAAATTAATGATTTCCGGAAATCAAAATTATTTGGAGGAATGCAAAATGAAAAATAATTTTGATTACAAAATCGCACATTTAGAAGAAATTTTAACAAATGATAAGTACAAGCAAGCACTTAAAAATCTCAAATATGAAGAGAAACAAATTTTATATTATTTAGCAGTTGAGGAATATTCAGTTAAAGAGTTGTCTAAAAAATTAAATCTATCTAAAAGAAAAATTAGAAAGATTAAAAAAAATGCTATTGAACATTTTAAGACAAATCTCGACAAAATTCGCAAAAGATCTAAATCTAAAAATGTTAAATCTATTTCAACAAATAATTGCTTCAAGAAATCTCATAGCAAAAAACAAATCTCAAATAAATCACATAGTAAAAAGCAAGTTGGTTCTAAAAAAGGTGGTGGTAAAAATGAATAATACACCACAAATATTTTATAAAAAATTAGAACAAAATTTTGAAAAGAGAGGATACATTAATTTAGAGCAAAAAGAAGTAAATTCAAAACAAGATTTAGTTGAGATTTCTAACATATTCAATAGCAAAAGATATGAGCTTTTTAGAATAGTTTATTTAAAAGATAACAAAATTAAAAGTTATGAAACAATTACATCTCACCTTCCAAATGCTGTTATGGTAATAAAAAATACTAATAAAGAAGGCAAGAGATTTTTTTACAAAGTGCAAAGCAGAATGCAAAGATTAAATGCTAATAGCTATTATTTAATTCATAACCACCCTTCAGGAGTAAGTTATGCTTCGAATGATGATATGAGATTAACACAAGATTTTATGAAAAACGTAAAAGGTTTTAAAGGACATTTAATTTTAGGAGACAATAATTATTCTTTCATTGAAGAGAATAAAAAACGCCAATTAATAAGAACTGAACAGATACCATACAACCTTAAAGAGATACAAAATATTAGTGAAAAAATTGATAATTTTTATAATTCTAAAACTTTAAACCCTAACTTGACAGAAGAACAAATTAGCTTTTTTGAAAATTACAAAGTAAATAGCAGAATAGCATTGGTAAATTTAATGAAAGCTATTGATATGAAAAAAGATTTTACCCCTGTAATATTTACTAACACAAAATTAAAAATAATGATGATATTAGATATTCCAAACAAAATGCTCAATATGAGCCAACAACAACTAATGGGGTATTTTAGAAACTTAGCAGTATTAAATGGTTCTACAAATGTATTTTTAGCAACACAAGATAAAGATGTTTTTAGAAATTGTGTAAAGCATTTCAAATA
>Ga0256404_1012490_pt1 | contig 11039 bp, 3 predicted proteins | sample RumenRJG_01DNA_FD_185990 | JGI IMG/M metagenome (GOLD analysis project Ga0256404, IMG submission 185990) | Bovine rumen microbial communities from Lethbridge, Alberta, Canada - RJG_01 | ecosystem: Host-associated > Mammals > Digestive system > Stomach > Rumen | place: Canada: Alberta | collected...
CGTTTTCGGTTGTAACGCTTATACTGCCGCTTCCGCTGATGGAAACCACGGCAAGACGCATCCAATCTCCATCCGCGGTCATGCCCCAAAGTTCTTCATCCGGGCGGTTGACACTGCCGAAGTCCGCTGCTGTCAGAGTGCGGAACTGCCATGCACTGTACTTATCGGGCTGATAGTACTGCAGATAGGATGGTGTATAGAGCGAGACATAAGCGATCTCCGCATCGTCCGGTGTAAGCTTGATCCCGTCAAACTGCAGCACATTATCGACTGACTTCAACGTGTCAGTCCCGTAGTTATCCTCCAGTTCCAGCGTCACATCACGGAAGCCAAAACTTGTGATGTCCACATCGACATCCGAATTCTTGGTAAGCTCCATGATGTAGCCGTAGCCGTAGACATCGTAGCTGACAACGACATCGTCACCGCGCCTTAAGACATTCAGCGCGCGGTCAGATGTAGACATAAGATTGTTGTTACTATAATTGATCCGGTTCTTCCGGATGCCCACCTCGAGCTTCTGCTCCCTGAACGGAACCAAAGTGCGTACGACATGCTCTTCGTTATATTTGTTATACTTGGTCCAGGTGTGGGTGTCGGAGTTGTACTCTTCTTTTTCCAGCGAATACCACCAGCGGTCATACTCTCTCAGATCACCGTCCGCATCATAGACCGGTCTGATGATATGTGAAAATTCCTCATCCGGGATGTTCATGAAATGAGGATAGTTATAGCTCCAGCTGTAATCACTGCCCCGCTTTACAAGGTACTCGTCCGCCCACGGATCCTCCGCTCCCTCAGGAGCATTATAGCCGTTTCCGGACATGCCAAGCTCGCGCACCTTGTACTGCCATCCCTGGCCCTCATCGTCCCAGGTATAGGTCCAGTCGCCGCTTTCATTGACAGAAACCTTTTCCAGAGTTTTCAGGTCTTCATTGTAATAGACAAGGAAGCTCTGGTGATCCGGTCTGCGGGCTTCGTGTCCCTCGTCGTTCCAGACTTTTGTTACATGATAAGTTACCGGAATGCGGAATGGCGCCAGGGCCTCCGCTTCCTTGGTTGTTGTGATCTGGTCATCCCAACCGGTCACTTCCGTGACCTGCTTGTTGGAGATCCTGTATTCGTCTCCCTCTACCGGGAAGTCGCTCTTCTTATATGCTGTCCACACATAAGCAGACTTCGGGAGTGTATTATATCCGTCATAGATCGTGGCCTGGACAGTCTCACCGTTATCAGAAAGGACGTTTCCTGCCACATATTTTCCGGAGGCCTCATCCCATACCAGTGCGCCCTGCACACCGATGATCCTTCCTTCTACCTCGATCTCCTCGGATTCCTGATGCATTGCATCCAGGTAGTGGACAATGGTACCGTTATAACTGTCATTTACCGTCATATGGAAAGGCTGGCTGCCGGTTCCGGAGCCGGAAACATACCAGCGGGCATAGCTGTAATCATCCGGATCAAGGCCGGCGTCACGCATCGACTGGATGAATTCCGCAGGCATATTGCCCTTATCCAGTGCAGTCGCATTGTCTACGGTATGATAAACGTAATAGCTTCTCTTACTGGTGTTATAAGCGCTCTTTGTCGCGGACGCGGCAACCGCATGGGTATTGATCGTAGCGTCGATCGTATTGCTCTTTAAAGCGATGTATTCATCGTTCGGAGTGGTGATCCCGATAATGGCATTGAACGGATTTGAGCGGCCGAGATTGGACGTTTCTTCACGGTGCTCTTTGCTGCCATCGTTGCCTGCCTCATCAATATCCACCATGTCATAGGGCTTCACATTTCGGAAGGTGCCCTGGATCATGACCTTGGACGCCGAGGACAGCCGCCGTAAGTTGGTAATGATGATACTGTCACCGACACGGCGCCATGCAAAGTCTGCTCCCTCGCCCGGTTCCTCCGGTACGGAAAGTGTCAGATTTCCCGGTTCGTTCCCGTAGCGATCCAGCCACAGGTAGGCCGGGATAATGATCTCTACCGAGCCCGGTTCATGATCATCGGTTCCGGACAGGGCAAAGTTGATCTGAAACTGCTGATTGCCGACCGTAGCAGAATCGGTGCTGAGCTCCAGCGTTCCCTCTCCTGCCGGTTCTTCCGAGTCGGTACTCTTCGAAAGCCATTCCACCGTGACCCATTCGATGATCTTTCCGTCCCCGCTGACCGGTCCCTCAGTCGGGATACCGTCATTAGCTGCGGGCGCTTCCGCCGCAAGAAGCATCCGAGAGGAAGACTTCATGAGCTTCTTCGTGCTGCTCTTTGCGGTATTTCTGGTACCGCCGGCAAGGCCGATCAGGCGGAGCGTTCCGGGAGACAGAGCGTCTTCCTGCAGCAGTTCCTCATCCGGGGATTCCTCCACCTCAACTAACGGGTGGTCTGAAACATCCACGCCGGGTTCGTCATATGCTTCATAGGTAAATGCATAGTAGGAAAAGCTGTCCACGGTAAAGCAGGCAGCTGCGTCACTGCTTTCCGTGACTGCAAAGTAGCTGTCGTCGGTGCTGTCAGTTACGACCGGGACCTCGAACCAGCCGTCATAGCTCTGATCCTCATCGGGGCTTTCGGACTCGGTCTTTGCTACGGTCTCTATTTCCAGAACTGAACCGAAGGCATCCGTGATCAGATGCTCGATACTGTAGGAAATGATCTCTTCCTCTTCCATCTCACCCGGAAGCTCACTGAAGTTAAGGGTCACATCCACGATCCGGCCCTTTCCCTTCGGCTCGTATTCTTCTTCGTCTCTTAAGAAGGAAATATCATAGAGTGTGAAGCCGTCAAAGGATACGCCGCTTTCTCTAAGCTGCGTGCCTGCTTCCGCATAGGCTGCCGCCTCATCGGATACGGCACCAACGGATAGCTCGACGTCCTCCGCGCTTACATCATTGTTTGCGAGGTTATGTTTCGGAAGGAAACGGGTTCCCGCGAGGCTTACGACCTCTGCATGGACGCCGTCCCCGTCTGCCTTGTGAAGGGTATAGAGGTTGCTGTAGGGCGTACGGTAGAGGATCGTGTCGCCTTCGATCCCGTCGATCTTTCCCTTCTTAATTACTTCGTTATCACCGATGGAGACATGGAAGGTAAGCTCTTCACCGGTCCTGGTCCCTGCCAGGATCCAGAAGGTCTCCTCGCCGGTCATTTCATAAGAGAGGATGCTCTTTACATCCTCGGCGTAATCCGCAGTATCCTGGAGAAGGATGCTGTCCTCATAGCTTGCAGCCGCTGGTGCCATCTCTTCCGCAAAGAAGAAGGGAACGGACTCGCGAAGCTTTTTCTTTGCGAGCTTCTGCTCCAGCTTTACTTCCTCGTCGATTCCGAGGTCTGCTGCGATCTCTGCATTGATATCTTTTCCGCCATGGGAGGCATAGCCGTCTTCCCGCTCCGCGTTGGAGCCGGTCGCAGCCTTGCTTCTTCCGGTAGATTCTTTGTCATCTTCCTCTTCAGCGGCCGGGGTGCTGCCGGCATCAGAAGTTCCCGGCGTATAGACCGCACCGCTGCTGTTTGCGACAGCATAGCCGCCGGTATGGCCACTGTCTGACTGACCGGAGGAGGATTCTGTATTGTCGTCTGCAGGATCCGGGATCCACTCTACGGATGGGTCTCCGGAGCCATCGTTATTTCCGTTCTCTCCATCGCCCGCGGATATCTCGGCAAGGATCTGATCGTTCTGTGTTTCTCCTCCGCCGGAGATCACAACGACCTCGACATCCGATTCGCCCGGCTCATTCTGGCTGCTGCCAAAGGTATTTCCGCCTTCATTACCGGTCTCGGTGCCGGAGGAAACGCCGGCAGGCTCCTGATCTGCAGGCTCATAAATCACTGAAGAGTTGTCGTTCCCTGCAGGAGTTTCTTTTGTGTCATCACCGGCATTCTGATTTCCTGCCGGTTCTTCTTTATCATGATTATCACTGTCTGATACGATTTCTTCTGTGTTGTTACCTCCGTCTCCTTCCGGGATCCACTCGACATCGGACTCTCCGGGTGCGGCAAATGCCTCCGCATTGAACATTTCGATCACGGTCCCAGTCGGAGTTTCCTCTGATGAACCAGTATTATCCTGGGACTCATCTAAAACTCCCGATGTACTGCTGTCCTCGGAGCCTTCAGAAACCGCCGGCTGCGGATCAGCCGCATCGGATGTGATCTTCATATCCTCTTCATATGCTGGCGTGGTCTCAGGGACGTCTGCTGTATTCTGATCGTCATCAGACTGCCCTGCACCGCTTTCAACGACACCTGTGCTCCCTTCTGCGGGGTCGGAACCATCGCCGCTTCCGGACACCACAACAACGCCTTCCGTCTCATCGGAAGGCCCGGTTTCCTCTCCGGAACCGATGTGCTCACCGCCGGCTTCCGTATCCGTCTTCCCGCCATCGGAAATGACGGTCTGGTCTGTACCGGTTCCCTCTTCTGTTCCTTCAGAAGCTGTGCCTTCGGAAATGATCACATCTCCCTGAGAGGCGTCATCGGTGTAATCATCTATTGCCTCATCAGAGCTTCCTTCTGTAAGCTCTTTCGGATCAGCCACTTCATCTCCCGAAACTTCAGAGACCTGTGTTTCCTGAAGCTGTTCCTCCGTCGGCTGAACCTCCTCGATGACTTCCTCGAGCTCCTCCTGCTTTACAGGAGCCGGATTTCCAGGACTGTATTCGATCGATGTCGGTGATACGAACACGCGAAGAAAGGCATCCTCTCCGAGTGCCCCGATGATATCCTCCGGCAGTGCCACCTCATAGAGCTCCATGTTGCCCATGAGGACATTTCCGTCCTTATCCTCAAGCTCCGAGAGCACGTCCTTAAGTCTCTCCTCCGCGGATGTCTGCTGTTGCAGCGCCTCCTTTGACGCAAGGAAGATCGTCCGGGGATCCAAGCTCACGCTCACCCGGCTCCTTCCCTGGCTCCAGCTGACATTGTCACTTCGTACCACAGCTCCGCTTCCTGAAAGCATGGGCGTAGCTGCAAGCGCGCTCATGGGTGTCCCGAGCACGCTTCCAAAGGCTAGCATGAATGACAAAAAACCGGACAGGAATCTCCGCCCCGTCTTCTGATAATTGTTTTTCCGTACTCTATTATGGTCCCTCATCGCTGTCCTCCCGTAAAAAGAATAGCTAAACTGAGTGGTTATATCCGTCCTGAAATGTATGTTATGATATTTTGTAAAACTGGGATGCTGGTTTCCGGTCGTAAAATAAAACTAAAGCTGCTGCCGGTAATGAAATGAGTAAAATGAAATGTAAAAATGCTGTTGCCTTAAGAAATATAGATAAGCTGTATTTCCGTTCTGAAAAGCCTTATAGGATTCGGCTTACCAAAGTGATCGTGATGATCACAGGTTTGTTAGAATAGCTGCTGATTATTGAAAATCAGTACACGAAGAAAATATTGTGAAACTTTCCTCAAATACATTGTATTGTAAATGATCCAATCAGGCAAGTTTATTCATTGTTTATCTGAAGCTTCCCTGAAATTTCCAATGCGGTCCGGCATCCGCAAAGTCTTCCTGTTTGGCTAAGTAATCAATACTTCCTGATCTTTGCATATATCATACAGTATGAAGAGATACAAAAGCGTTACAGTCTCGCCTGTTCTATCCTGTAACACGCTTTTATTTTTTACATTTTTTTTGTATTTTATTCTCTGAATATGTTTTTGCGGGCATAGTCCGGCAGTTTTCCACTGCCGTGCCTTTTTATCTCCTGTTTTCCACTGCCGTGCCTTATTATCTCCTGTTGTTCACCCTGTACGCATTCACCAAAAGAAACAGCACTCCGCTTTCACGGGGTGCTGATCAAGTGTGACTTTATGGATTCTCTCCGTCATTCGCCGTCAACGCTACTCCTGGTGAACCTCCAACACAAACTGTCAGCATTCTAGGTTTACATAAAAGGAGATCCCCATTAATGGGGATCTCCGCCTGCCTTTTCTTCCTCAGGAGAAAGCCTGCATAATGCTAATCTTCCTCCCGGATCAATTAAGGAAACATTGATTTAAGCGCTTCTTTAAATTTATTGCTTATTCCTGCTCTCCTTTTTGGAGAAGTCTTATTACTTGCTGTGCTCAAAGAGCCAGTCTCTCATATCCTGGTTTGCGTAAGCGGCAACCCAGCTGAAGTGCGGTCCGGGATAGAATACCTCGCCCTCTTCATAGATCTGGGTCACATACTCAACGCCTGCTTCCTCCATGGCGTCGATGCTGGTCTGTCCGAAATCCTCGAACAGTACCTGATCATCATTCTTTGCGTGTGTGTGCCATACCGCGATTTTGTTTTCAGCAAGGACCTCTGCCTTCTCTGGATCCAGGCCGCCGCAGACCGGCGCGATCGCAGCGAACTCCTCCGGATATGCCGCTGCCATCGCGTAGGAGCCAAAGCCGCCCATGGAAAGACCTGTTGCATAGATCCTGTCAGTATCTACGCTGTATTCTTTCTCGATCTCCTTTAAGAGGTTGTAGGCTGCGATGCTCCAGTCCTGGAGCTTATAGGGATCGGCCTCGGCTTTGATGTCCTCGCCTGTTCTTAATCCCTTATCATAGGGGATCAGGAAATCCGTCCAGCCGTTGCCGTCCGCCTTTGTTACCTGCGGGCTCACCACGATACACTGGTTATGTCCGGCTTCGGAGTCCACCGCCCAGCAAGTCGCTTCCTGGTAGCGTGCCAGAAGCATGTACAGAGGCTGCAGTCTCTGTCCTGCACCGTGGAGCACCAGCACCACCGGGTATTTCTTTGTTTCGTCATAATCTCCCGGGACGTACAGCTCATAGGGCAGCGTCAGGCCGGTTTCCTCATCATCATAGCTCTTTTCCTCAAAGAGATCGTAGACGTCGGTCGCCTTCTTTCTTACCACAGTTACGATGTAGGTGGCGGATTGCTTTCCTTCACTCACCTTGATGATCGCCGAGCGCTCCTGATCCTTAAAGTAATCATTGAGACCCTGCGGGAGCGTCAGAAGGTAGCTTCCTTCCCTGATCTTTTCACCGTTTACGGTGATCTTTGCGTATCTGGATGCCTCAGGAGTGATCTTTACGCCGTAGATATCGTCCTGGACGTTGACCGTGTAGGTATGGGTCGCCGGATCAAAATCGCTGAAGATCTCCTTCATCGAGATGTCCTCAACCTTAAGCCCGGAGAGAAGGTCTGCATTTTCCCTCTTGCTGTGCGCAAAGAGCCAATCCCTCATCTCCTGGTTTGCATATGCGGGTACCCAGCTGAAGTGCGGGCCGGGATAGAATACCTCGCCCTCCTCGAAGATCATGGTCCTGTACTCGACACCGGCTTCTTCCATCGCATCGATGCTGGTCTGTCCGAAGTCCTCGAACAGTACCTGGTCATCGTCCTTCGCGTGGGAATGCCATACCGCGATCTTATTTTCGGCAAGAACCGCCGCCTTCTCAGGATCCAGGCCGCCGCAGACCGGCGCGATCGCCGCGAACTCTTCCGGATATGCCGCTGCCATCGCATAGGTGCCAAAGCCGCCCATCGAGAGTCCCGTCGCATAGATCCGGTCGGTATCTACGCTGTACTCTCTTTCGATCTCCTTTAACAGGTTGTAGGCCGCGATGCTCCAGTTCTGGAGCTTATAGGGATCGGCCTCCGCTTTAATGTCCTCGCCTGTTCTTAAGCCCTTATCATAGGGGATCATGAAATCGGTCCAGCCTGCACCATCGGCCTCAGTTACCTGCGGGCTTACCACGATGCACTCGTTATGGCCAGCTTCGGAGTCCACTGCCCAGACGGTCGCCTCCTGGTAGCGCGCAAGCAGCATGTACTGGGGCTGCAGTCTCTGTCCGGCACCGTGAAGCACCAGCACCACCGGGTACTTCTTTGCTGCATCATAGTCGCCCGGGATATACAGGTCGTAGGGAAGCGTCAGGCCGGTCACCTTATCGATGTAGCTTTTTTCATCAAAGAGATCGTAGACGTCCGTAACATTTTTCCTTTCCACATTGACCGTGTAAGTATTGGTCTTTCCACCTTCCTCTACTTCGATCTCCGCAGTTACCGTCTGGTCCTCGAAATAATCTTCGAGGCCCTGCGGCAGCTCGAGAAGGTAGCTTCCGTCCGTGAGCTCTTCTCCGTTTACGGTGACGCTGGCTCCTTTTGGCGCCTCCGGAGTGATCTTTACGCCGTAGATATCGTCCTGGACATTGACGGTGTATTCGAAAGTGCCGGGATCAAAGCCGGTGAATATCTCCTTCATGGAAATATCACTGATCTTAAGTCCGGTAAGCAGGGCGTCTTTTTTAACCGCAGTTTCACCTTTCTTTACCGTTTCCGGCGTTTTCTCCTCTGTCTCTGCATGCTGAGCGGATGAAGCCTCCTGTGCCGCACTGCCCTCGTCCGCTGTTGCTTCTGTGTCCGCAAAAGCGGTCAGGCTCATGGAAAGAACCATTGCAGCAGCCAGAATGATGGCAAAAATCTTGCTGATCTTTTTCATAGCAAACCTCCGAAAAAGAATTATAACCACCTCTAACAATTAATTACTCTGCTGTGCTTACCAACTGAATATCGCTGTGTTTAGTATAACACATCATAACCAGTGAATGTATAAAAATAAGAACAGCCGGGCATATAAAAATCAAGCTTTTTTATGCCTATGGCTGTTCCCGGTGGAGTTTTGCATGCGACCCGCTAAAAGGGATTTATGCGCGTTTTCTTAATGCAGCAGCCCCCCGACGCTGAACCGCTGCTTGAATTCTGTATATAAACAGATAAGGGCTTTCTTCATTGAAGATATGTTTCAAGGTCGGTGCTTTCGCATATATTCGATCGTACGATGAAGGACATCCTTGATATTCATCGCCGAATGCACGCCATACTTTCTCGCCTCGTAGCTTGCGGTCGCGACAACACCCCTCTCATGCGGCAAAGCTCCTATGATCAGGGGCTTTCCGCGTAAAGAGGGGTCGTCCCGCATCTCTACGGAAGCGTAGAATGCGTCCATATCCACATGTATGATGATCCGGCTGATGATGTTGCTCTCCTTATCCCATTTCTACTGCAGTATTATATCAAATGCCCAAACAGAAAAACAGCACCCCATCGAAATGAAGTGCTGTCTGTATCATCAATATGATATTAGCGGATGTCCGTATCTAAAGCGGATTACTTACGGATACCCAGCTTCTTGATGAGCTCTCTGTAGCCCTCAAGATTCTTCTTCTGAAGGTACTGAAGCATGCCTCTGCGGCGGCCGACCATCATCAGAAGGCCTCTTCTGGAGTGATGATCCTTCGGATTCTGCTTCAGATGCTCGGTGAGCTCGTTGATACGTGCGGTAAGGATCGCGATCTGAACCTCCGGTGAACCGGTGTCACCTTCCTTACGTGCGTAGGTCTTAATGATGTCTGTCTTCTTGTCTTTTGCGATCATGTTACTTTCTCCTTTTCATTCTGTGCCGGAGCGTTTCTCCGGCTGATCATACCCGTCAATCTGAGTTTCCGTCAAGGAACACGTAAAACCAAGACTGCGGCATAGCTTCGTTATACTAACATAAACGCCCTGAAAATGCAAGCATAAGCTTTTGGAAAACGGGCATAAATAATCAATTATAATTTCTTTTTTCGGAACATCTGCCAAGGCAGCAGGAAGGGTGAAGATCACTCTCTGCCCTGTTCATCCAGCTTCTCAAAAAAGCTCTCGGCTGCAGGGATGTCCCGCTCCTTTAAACGGGCCTTCAGTGCCTCGAGGCTCTCAAAGCGCTCCTCCGGACGGATGTAAAAGCAGAGCTCGACCCTCGCGAGATGCCCGTAGCAGTCCCCTTCAAATCCAAAGAGATGCGTCTCGAGCATGATGGTCTCGTTACCCTCTTTGTCTACCGTTGGTCGGGTGCCGAGATTGGCGATTCCTTCAAGGACCTCCGATCTTTCAAACGAGCCCTTTTCATCCGCCAGCTTCGCACGGACCGCATAGACGCCCTTCGGGGGCAGGATCAGTTCCTTCGGAACCGGGATATTGATGGTCGGAATCTGCATCCGGTCGGTACCGAGATGCTTTCCGTGAACCACCTCTCCCGTGATCGCATAAGGACTTCCGAGAAGCCTCGTCACATGGATCATGTCTCCCTTTGAAAGCTCTGCGCGAAGCAACGTGGAGCTGATGTCCTGACTCTGTTCTGCAGCGTCCGCATCTTTTCTGCTGCCTGACTCCGGTTTATTGTTCCCCATGCTTTTCGTTGAAACTTCTGCAGCATTGGACAAAGTTCCATTCTGTTTTTGGTTTGATACAGGATTCTGTTTACCTGCGATCAGCGCGTCGACCGCGGAATCGCCGCGTGCATCTGCGGCAAAGTTGATCTTTATCTTTTCAATCAGGCGGACGCGATAGCCGAGTTCATCGGCATGCTCTCTTAAGAATGCGGCATCGCCGCGCTTTCCCTTTCCGAAGCTCACATCGTCTCCTGCCACGATCGCCTTCATGTGGTAGCGGCCGATCAGGATCTTCTCAAGGAAGTCCTCGGCGGACATATTTTTCATTTCCTCGGTAAAGGGAAGCTCGATGCAGTAATCGATCCCGAGATCATAGAGCTTCTGCTTTCGCTCCTCATCGGTCAGCACGCCTGTGCTTCCGAATTTGAGGATCAGAACACAGGTGCGCAAACGGTCCTCCTGCGCCACCTTCATAAGCTCCTTTAACAGCGCCTGGTGGCCGGTATGAGTCCCGTCGAACTTGCCGATGGATATGGCAGTCGGGGCTTTGATGAGGAGCTTCTGATCGATTGCGCCCTCTTCTTCGAGGGTTTCGATCTCTGCGATACGAAGTGCTGTATCAGCAGTGAAATCTCCCACTCTCGTACGGGTAAGGGATTCCATACAGGCGCCGCATCCTAAGCGCTCTCCGATGTCCCGGCAGAGCGTACGGATGTAGGTGCCCTTTGTACAGCTCACCCGGAAGCGGACATGGGGTGCATTGACCTTAAGGATCTCGATGTCGGAGATCTCCACCCGTCTCATCTTCCGCTCCACCTCGATCCCTGCACGGGCATACTGATAGAGCTTCTTTCCATTGACCTTGCGTGCTGAATACATGGGTGTAAGCT
>Ga0256404_1012491_pt1 | contig 11037 bp, 17 predicted proteins | sample RumenRJG_01DNA_FD_185990 | JGI IMG/M metagenome (GOLD analysis project Ga0256404, IMG submission 185990) | Bovine rumen microbial communities from Lethbridge, Alberta, Canada - RJG_01 | ecosystem: Host-associated > Mammals > Digestive system > Stomach > Rumen | place: Canada: Alberta | collected...
CCGAACGGGGATTCCCTTAATTGGTTGTTCCGGGTTATATCCGCAAGCAAAGGCGGGCGAATGGTACAAGAAAGCACCAGGAACCGCCACGAAAAAATAACCACCTATAAGAAGGGGGATTCCTTGCGCTTTGTAAGGGAAAACAAACAGACGGGAAGCACCTTCGTTGTGGAAATAGACCAGGCGGACAAGTACTTAAGCAAGACAAACAAGACCTTTACAAAAGTAATGATGTTTGCCCTTCAGAAAATGACCGCCCAAAACTTCCCGCTTGAAGTAGGCTTTTCCCTTCAAGAACTTGTAGACCTGGGAATGTATAGCAATACCAGCAATGCCGGGCGTGCGGTAAAGGAATTTTTCAAACAACAGAAGAAAACCACCTTAAGCGGTACCGTTAAAAGGGGAAAAAAGACCATACACGAAGAAGGCGGCATATTGTTCTATCATTACCGCCTGGAAAATGGCTTCGTTACCTTGTCGGTTAATGAAAACTTCAATATGGAATTTATAGCCCCTTACTTTACGGTATTCCCACGCTTCGCCTACGCATTGAGTAATAACGCCTTTACCCTGGTTCGTTATATATTCTTCATTGCCAGGCAAAACGCCCAGGCAATAAAGGATAAAGGCAAATTTACAATAAGCCTGGAAAACATAAGGGAAAACCTGGGCTTGCCTTCCCCGGAAGAAGTAAAGAACCGCCGTTATAGGCAATTAATAATTGATCCTATTGCAAACGCCATAGAAGAAATTGAAGACGCTTTACAAAACGTGCCGGAAGCAAAGGAATACGGATTCACAATTACGCCTTACGGAACGGACACAAGTAGTATTAACGAATGGTTAAAAGGCTACCTTGAAATAGGATTAAACGGGGACTTTGCGGAAACCTTTATAAGGCTTGCGACAAAGGCGGAAAAAGACCGCACGCAATGGGAAAGGGTAAAGCAAGCGGAACTTGCCAGGATCGCCGCCAGGGAAGAAGCAAAGGAAAACCGGGAATAAAAACCCCGTTTTTAAGAAAATCATTTTGGTGTGCAGTAGAACGGGCGCAAGGTATTGTAGTATCAAGCAAAAATTGAACTATATCTTGCGCCGGGTTCCCTGGTAGAAAATCATTTTGGTGTGCGGGAAAATCATTTTAGTGTGCAATTGAATCATTTTGGTGTGCAATTCATTCATTTTGGTGTGCAGACGGATAAAAACTAAAAGCCCTGGAAGCCTTGAAAATAAAGGCGTTAAGGGGCTTTGTTAAAAATCAGATTATGTGATAATAGATAATCAATTGATTATCAATTGATTATTAAGCACGCAAGCCCGCCCGCTTCACGGCGGCGGGCATTGCTATAATAGTACCGCCAGGAAGAAGGCTTCTTCTTATAGGCACAAAAACAACACCCTGGAAGGGGTGCTTGTTCAATGGCAAGGTTTGAATATACCTTTGCACAAGACAATGAAATAGGACGGCGCAACCACCACGAAGCACCGCCCAGGAACTTGAACACCACCAGCAAAGGGGCATTGAAGCCCTTTAATAGTACCACGAAAGGAAGGTTTATTAAAGACGATGAAAAGACAAGACGCAAGGAACGATATAAACAGAAGATCACTTACGGACTTTGTACCGCTGGAAGTAAGCCGCAAGGCGGGGCGCAATATGTATAAATGCCCGGTTTGCGGAAGCGGACAAGGAAAGAACGGAACGGGCGCACTTCATATATACCCGGATAGTAACCGTGTATTTTGCTATGCGGGCGGGTGCTTTTCTGAAAAGGGGCAAGACACTTTAGGCGCATTGCGGATTATATGGAAATGCGGGGAAACGGAAGCCCTGGAACGTGCGGGCTATAAGATCGACAAGGAAGAACCAGCGCACCAGGAACACAAGGAAAATACAAAACACCAGGAAGCCCCGGCGGATTACACTCTTTTTTATAGGAAATGGAACCAGGAATTAAGGGAATGCCCGGAAGCCCTGGAATACTTGCACGGGCGGGGAATAACGGACGATTCAATAGAACGGTTCAACCTGGGCTATTGTGCCGCCTGGAAGCATAGCACCAGCCCAAACAGTACACCAACAAGAAGAATTATTATTCCACGCACGGCGGGAAGTTATACCGCCCGCAACATAGACAAGCCCCGCAATGAATGGGAAGAAGCCCGCATAAAGCAAGTACAAGGGAAACAAGATTTGTTTAACCTTGAAGCCCTGGACGGGGCGGCAACGCCGATCGTATGCGAAGGCGAACTTGACGCAATAAGCCTTTACCAGGCGGGGGCGGGTGCCGTTGTGGCAATGGGAACCACAAGCAATAAACAAAAGATCATAGACGAAGCGAAGAAGCACCCGGAAGCCGTTTTTATACTTGCCCTTGATAATGACGGCGATCCCTGGGAAAAGAATAAGGGACGGGGCGCACAAGTAGACCTTGCGGAAAGAATGAAGGCGGAAGGGCTGGAAGTAATAAGCATTGACCCGGCGAAGATATACGGCGAAGCGAAGGACGGAAACGAAGCCTTCACAAAAGACCCGGAACGCCTGGGAAAAGTAATTGCTTACCTGGAAGATCAAGCCCAGGAAGTGAAAAACGCCAGGGACGAAGAACGGCAAGAAGAATTAAGGAAGCGCACGGGGGAAGGAATGCTTGATAACTTCCTTTTAGCGGTAACGGACACGGAAGCCCGCACCTTTGAGCCGATACCAACGGGAATAAAGAATATTGACCGGGCATTAGAAGGCGGATTCATAAGGGGAACACTTGTAACCCTGGGCGCACCGCCAGCAATGGGAAAAACCGCCCTTGCACAATGGATATTTGAGAACATAGCAAAGGGCGGGCAAGATGTTCTTTATATAAACCTGGAAATGAGCCGGGAACAATTACTTGCCCGTAGTATTTCCCGCCTTGCCTTCAAGTATTGGGAAAAGGACTTTTCCGCCCTGGACATCTTAAGGGGTTACGCCTGGACGGAAGAACAAAGAAAAATAATAACAAGTGCGGCGGAAGTATATAAACGGGACATTGCCCCGCACTTCATATATAACCCGGACGGCGTAAAAAATAACATAGATTCCATTTTAAAGGCTATGGAAGCCGAAACGGCACGCCTTAAAGCCCAGGGAAGACCCGCCCCGCTGTTTTGCATAGATTACCTTCAAATGGTAAACACCGGGGACGGGGACGAAGTGAAGGGCTTAAAAGAAATGATCTACGACCTTAAGGACTTCGCAAGAAGGGAAAGCACCGTTGTTATGGTAATAATTGCGAATAATAGGGCTTCCAACAAAAGCGGCACCGTTGATATGGAAAGCGGAAGGGACACAAGCGCAATTGAGTATTCCGGGGACATTATGTTAGGGCTTGCCTATACCGCAATAGAAGACAAGCGGACATATACTTACACCTACGAAGGCAAGAACGGCGAAACAAAGGAACGGAAGGCACCTTATGACCTGGACGCAATACGCCGATTAAAGAAGGAAGCCTACGAAGAAGGAAGGGAACTTCCCGCCGTATGCAATGAAATTTCCTTGAAGGTATTAAAAAGCCGATACACGGAAGCGGAACGCCGGGCAAACTTAATCTTTGACGGTAAGCATTCAACCTTCAAACAGATAGACGCAAGATATAAAGATGTACCCTGGACAACCTACCAGGGAAAAGAAACATTTGAAGATTAAAAGACACCAGGAACGGGCGGAACCTTAACGGGAACCGCCCTTTTCCGTGCCTATATTTTGATATACCCGCATAAGGCAAAATTTGCCCGTTTGCGGGCTTTTTCTTCTTTTAGGATATAGGACACCACCCAGGACAAGAAAACGCCATACAAGGAAAAATATAGCCTTAATTCTTCCCGGGATCGTACATAAAAGACGCTGGGGGACAAAGTGAATACGTTTTAGGGGTGCTTTGTGGGCGAAGTGAAGAAAAACGAAGAAAAAAGAAGACCAGGACGGGGGCGTAATTGTAACAAGGACACCAGGAACACCCGCCCGCCTGGGTGCCGTTTCAATGTTAAGGTTTGATAGTACCTATTCATTGAACATAAAAAACACCAAAAACACCACAAATATTGTTGACACTTGAAAAACGAACGAATTTTCACTATAATAATAACAAGAAACATAACAAACATATTTGACACCAAAACCACCACAAACACCAGGAAAGGAAGGTATGAAGCAAATGAAAGTTAACGGAATTGAAAAGGACTTTTTAACAACAGTAAGGGAAGCCCGCCCGGAAGATTGCAAGGCGATTATTGACACCTTATACGGAATGCCAGGGCAAGAAGAAGACGGGGAATATACGCCCCTGGGTTTACTTGTCGGCGGGATCATAAACGAACTTCTTGCAAATGGAATACTTAAATTTGAATACGGGGAAGAAGGGACTTACTAATGTATAAGGAATGTTATAAATTGCGGACGATTCGCAACCCGGAAGACCTGGGGAAACCAGGGAAACCGTATTGCGTAGCGCACTATATACCAGCGGACGGCGGCGGCTTCCTTATTTATGGCGGGGTTAAGTATTTCAATACCCTGGAAGAAGCGGAAGCCTTCTTAAACGCCCAGGAAGCCCGCTTAAGGGCGAAGGAAGGGGCGAAGGTATGAACACATTACAACGCCGTATAAAAGCCGTAGAAACGCAAATAAAGGCGAAGGGCGGGGACTTGATAACCGCCTATTACAAGGACGGCACCACAAGAAAGGTTTATCCGGGGGAAGCAATAGCATTGAGCCTTACGGAAGGGGAACTAATAGCACGGTTCGAAGAAGGGGAAAGCGGGGGAAATGCCGGGATCGTGGAAGGGCTTGTTAACGCCCTTCTTCTTCCAGGCAAAGGGGAAGCAAGAAAGGAAGGGACATAATGAAAACCGAGAAAACAAGAAACACCAAAAACACAATGAGCGAAGCCGCCAGGGAAGCCCGCAACGCCTATAAAAGAAAATGGGCGAAGGAAAACCCGGACAAAGTGAAAGCCGCAACCCGCCGTTATTGGGAAAAGAAAGCCCAGGAATTAACGGCAATGGCGGAAGGTTAAGCAATGGGAAAAAGACTACAAGACGAAGAAATAATTGCGGCACTCATAGCGGAAGGAACCATTAAAGGGGCGGCGGCTTCCCTTAAATGTACAACCCGCACACTATATGATCGTATGAAGAAGCCGGAATTTAAAACCTTATACACCCAGGCAAAAGGGGAAATATTGAAGGCGGCAACGGCGAAACTTCAAGGACAAGTAAGCGGGGCAATAGATACCCTTGTAGAAATACGGGACGATAAAGAAGCACCGAAACAAACAAGGGCAAATTGTGCCGTAAATATCCTTCAATATGCGGCACGTTTCACGGAAACAACAGACATAATAGAACGCCTGGAAGATGTAGAAAAAGACCTGGCGTTAAGCAAGAACCTTTAGGGAAGGGGGCAAGAAATGGCATACGCAACCATTAAGAACCGCTTGAAGAAAGCCCAGCAGAACGCACACGGCGGGGATTCCCTGGGTAGAATAGCGATCCTTTTAAACCGGGGCGCATATTATGACGAACTAACGGAAGAAGAACGGGAAGCCTACAAGGAATATAAAGAAAGCCTGGGCGGCGTTGCGGACGATGTAGCCGGGGCGGAACTTCAAATAATGTTTATGGAAAAGACAAAAGAAGAAGCCTACCACTTCCCGTTGACGAAGCGAAGAAAACCGCCTACGCCGCAAGAACACGCCCAGCGGGTGCGGGAAATAGAAGAAATAATGCAAGAATGTTCGGACGAATACAACGCCACGGAAGCACGGGCGGAACGTGAAGCGGAATACCAGGAATTGCAAAGAATAGGGGCGCAACGTGCGGCGGCATTCAGCCGGGGCGAACCTATGAGCAAGTACCCGTTACCCTGGGAAAAGAAGGGGGCGGACGAATGAAGGAAAGGGGGATTGTATAAACAATGAGTGAATGGTTGGTAGACGAAAACGGGCGGCGTTATCGAATGGTAGGCAAGGGGTGCAAAGAATACGAAATGGAATTTAGTTTCGTACACTCAAACAAAGAAGAAGAAAAGCGGCACCACCTGGAACTGGAAGCCCAGGAAGCAAAGCGGCACACGGGTAATGAATGCCCGTTAAAGGAAGGGCTAACAACTGAATGTTTGACGGATTGCGCCTTATACGGGAATACCGCTTGTGCCTTATCAATGGCGGAAGTGCCACCAAACAAGGACACCAGGGGCAAGGATTGCCCTATACACTACAAGCACAAATGTAATGAAAAATGCGCCCTTTATTCTAACGGGTGCGGGATCGTAAACATTATTAGGGGCTTACAAGAAGCCGGAAAGGATAAGTAACTATGAAAGATATGGTAAGAAATGTGTACTTTTCTTTAAAGGAAAGTACGGCGGGGATTCAAGAAAAAGTAGCAGAATATAACAAGTTAGCCGAAATGGAAAAAAGCGGCAAGTATAGCGGTCAGTATCTTAATAAATCCTTGCTTCCACAAATGAGAGAACTTAAAACCGCCATTGAAAGGGACAAGGAAGCCGCCCTTAATGCCGCAAATGCCCTTGTGGAAGACTACCAAAACAAGTTAAGGGATTTAGACAATTTGCACCCGGAAGACATCACGGAAGACGCAAAATTGTTTACCAGCGGGATTAAATTAAAGGCAAAGGACATTAACGCAATACTTGCCAGGAACCAGGGCAACGCCACAATGGAACAAATGGCGATCCGCTACGCCGAAGAAAACGGGGTAGACCTGGGAAGGAATGTTCACTATATAGGACATCAAGCGCAAATAAGGGAAGCGGGCGGCGTATCAAGTGCCGTTCATTATTACGGACGCTGGATTGATAAGCCGAACGCCGAAGTAATATTAAATAAGTTTTTCCAGGTATCGGAAGAATAGGCATACCGACACCAGGAATGAAGAAGCCGTAAAGCGGGGGTTAAAAGTGTTCCTTTCCACTTCCCGCAACCGGGACTTGCCATACCCCGGCGGCTTCTTTTTTTATGCCTTAATGTAAAGGTATCGGCAAACCTTAACAATGGAAAAAACAGCCCCGCAAGTTTTAACAAGCACTGCATTTTGGCACCTATTCCCCGCTTGCAACGTTTTAGCAAGCATTGGAATTGTAGCCACAATGCCGACCTTAAGGGGTACCCCTAACACCCCGTAAACTCTTAACATTTCTTATTTTTGAAGCACTACAAATGTCATTGACCTACACGGATAAAAACTATATAATGATAACAAGAACAAGAACACCACCACGAAGAAAGGAAGGTACGGTATGAATGAATTAACCACCACAAACAACGCCGTATTGTTAGCCCAGGGCTTTAATTCAAGCCGCTTTGAGCAAGCCTGGAAAGCCTGGATAAAAGACCGGGCGGACACTACCCAGGCGGGCTACAAAGTAACGGTAAAATGCTTCCTTGAATGGATAGCAAACAACGGCATTATTTCCCCTACAAGGGAAGATATTATTTCTTATAGGCAATGGCTATTATCACCGCACGAAAGCCGCAAGACGGGCGAAATAATAACCTTTAGCGGGGACACCGCCGCCCGTTACTTCCGGGGGTGCAAGATGTTCTTTGCCTTCCTGGAAGACCAAGGCTTATATAAGGACATAACAAAGAACGTGAGAAGCCCGCAAACCAGGATAAGGGAATTTAAGCGGGATTCCCTGGAAAGGGAAGATTGCTTGCGCTTATTGGATAGCATAGATCGAACAACGGAAGCGGGGAAAAGGGATTACGCCTTGATCCTGGCGTGTATAACTTGCGGCTTCCGTATTATCGAAATGCAAGGGGCGGATATAGGGGACATCGAAACCCACGCCGGGGAACATCGCATTTATATAAGGGGCAAGGGACATCTTGAAAAGGACGATTACAAGAAGATAGAAGCGGAATTATGGGAAGCCCTGGAAGATTACTTAACCGCCAGGGGAACCAGGGACAAGGAAGCCCCGTTATTTGCCGCCGTTGCTTCCAATGCGAAACCAGGCGGCGGAAGACTTACGGAACCCAGCATAAGCCGCATTATAAAGAACCGCTTGAAGGGTGCGGGCTATGATTCCCGGCGTATTGTGCCGCATTCATTAAGGCATACAAGCGTAACCCTTGACCGTAAAGCGGGGGCAAGCCTGGAAGAAGCAAGCAAACACGCAAGGCATTCTTCTATAACCATTACACAAAGATATGACCACGCATTAGAAAAAGCGGACGCAAAGGACGAACGCCGCATAATGGACTATCTTTTTAACGGCGATTCCCTGGACGATCCGCAAGACCAGGCGGCGGCACTTATGGCAAAGATACCAGCAAGCAAAAGGGCGAAGGCATTAGAACTTCTTGAAGCCCTGGCAATGTGAAAGGAAGGGACAATATGAACGAAAGTAAACACCCAGGCGGAAGACCCCGTAAGGAACTTTCCGGGCATATCACCCAGGAACCAGCAAACGGGGCTTATTACACCGTAGAAGAAGCGGCGGAATTGTTAGGCGTACACGTTAGGACGGTACAAGCACGCTTAAGGGACGGCACCTTAAACGGGAAGAAACTTTCCGGCACCTGGCGTATATATAAAGATTCATTGAAGGCATAAAGGGGGATCGCTATGAATATAAATATTTATCTGAATGCCGTTGAAGAAGATATGCTAATAGCACTTAACAAAGCGGACGGATTGAAACTGACAAACGAAGAATATGCACAAAGTCTTTTTTCTTCCGCTTTGTGGGTAGAACACCACCAATTGTATTTGAAGAACAAAGACAAAAGGGAAGAACGGTAAAAACGCTTCAATGCAAAAGTAGAAACAAACCTTAACATTGAAAAACCACCACGAAAGGAAGGCAAAATATGCTTATTAAAAGGAAATGCCCTATTTGCGGGGCGGTATATGAAGGCTACCCGGCAATAAGCCGTAAGGACAATAAAACGGAAATATGCCCGGATTGCGGCACCCTGGAAGCCCTGGACGCAATGGGCGCAACCCAGGAAACAAAAGACGAAGTATTAAAGGCGATTCAAGAAGCAAAAAAGGGGGCGGGGCTATGATTATAACCGTTGCTTGCCGCAAGGGCGGCACTTCGAAAACAAGCACTTGTGCGGCAATAGCCCAGGCAATGGACTACAAGGGGCGGAAAACCCTTCTTGTAGACCTGGACTTACAAGGAAGCGCAAGCCTTATTTACGGGGCGGACGAAGCCGGAACGGGCGGAAGTTATAGCCTTATTATGGGAACCGCAAAGGCGGAAGACTTGATAATAGAAACGCCCGCCGGAAGTATCATTCCCGCAAGCAAAGACCTTGAAGGGCTGGACGTTGAATTAAGCACGAAGCCAGGAAGGGACTTCCTTTTAAAGGCGGCACTTGAACCGATAAAAGATAAATATGATTGCATTCTGATCGACACCCCGCCAGGGTACGGAACCGCACTTGTGCAAGCCTTGACGGCGTGCGACCTGGTAATTATTCCTATTTTGTGCGACCCGCAAGCCTTACAAGGGCTTCACCAGGTAACGGGAACCATAGAAGATGTTAAGAAGTATTGCAACCCGGCTTTGAAGATCGCCGCCGTTGTTCTTACTCAATACCAGGCACGGGCAACCCTTACACGGCAATATGAAGCACTTATAAAGGAACAATGCCAGGATATGGGCTTATACCTGGCGGAAACACGCATAAGGCGGGGAATAGCCCTACAAGAAGCCCAGGCGTGCCGGGCGAACCTTTACGAATATAACAAGAAGTCAAACCCGGCGGCGGACTATATGGCATTATGCGAAGAAATAGGGCTATTGAAGAAGCCCGGAAAGGGAAAGCGGAAGAATGGATAGATTTTTCACCGTTTCAAAATGTGACCGTTGCGGCGGAAGCCTGGAAGGCGGGCGCATTCTATCAATGTTTAATACTGATGTTTTATGTATGAAGTGCAAGGACGAAGAACGCAAACGCCCGGACTATAAAGCCGCCCAGGAAGCGGACATAGCGGAAATAAAGAAGGGCAATTACAATTTTGAAGGAATAGGCTTACACCAGGAAAGGAAGGTAAAATAACAATGGCAAAGAAAAACACGGACTTCACGGCGGCGGATAAAACGAAGTATAGCCCTATTGGTGCGGCAAACACCGAAAACACCGAAAACACCACAACCACCACAAAAAGAGAATATCACCGCCTTGATCCACGCCAGGAAGCACCGAAGGAATACCGATTCACCGCAAGAATGCCGGGCGAATATGGACGCTTCCTTAATGAACTTGCATACCAGCGAAGAAGCACAATTACGGCGGAACTTCAAAGACTTGTTGCGGAAGAAATGGAAAGGCACCCGGAAATAATGGCTTCCCTGGACGAACTGAACGTATGAAAGGGGCTTATAAATGAACAAGATAACCAGCAAAGACATTGAAAAAATACGGGAATACCGGGACAAATTACACGCCCTGGACGAAGACAAGCCGAAAGACATACTTACCCCGGAAGAATGGGACGAAGCAATGCAAGCCATAGAAGCAACGGGGACGATCCCGGCGAAGTATCAAGGACGCATTGCGGAAAATGAATTTATTGTTTATGAAGACATTGTAGACGGGGAACACAAAACCTTCCCGGAAGGAATAAAGAAGATCGGCTATTACGATATAGCGGAAGAAGAATACAACAAACAATATAACCGCCTGGCGAAGGAATACCGGGATTCTATCTTAAAGGCAATTCAAACTTACTTCGATCATAGAAACGCAAGGAACAAGGACGGCGAAGAAGCAATTTCCGTTCATATTGCGGACATCATAGCGGAACTTCTTGAAGATCCAATTATAAAAAGGGAACTTGAAAAGGAAGCGGCGGCGGCGCATAAGAACGAACTTGCACCCCTTGGAAGTATACCGAACGGGGATTCCCTTAATTGGTTGTTCCGGGTTATATCCGCAAGCAAAGGCGGGCGAATGGTACAAGAAAGCACCAGGAACCGCCACGAAAAAATAACCACCTATAAGAAGGGGGATTCCTTGC
>Ga0256404_1012492_pt1 | contig 11036 bp, 7 predicted proteins | sample RumenRJG_01DNA_FD_185990 | JGI IMG/M metagenome (GOLD analysis project Ga0256404, IMG submission 185990) | Bovine rumen microbial communities from Lethbridge, Alberta, Canada - RJG_01 | ecosystem: Host-associated > Mammals > Digestive system > Stomach > Rumen | place: Canada: Alberta | collected...
ATATGATGTTAAATACTGATTATTCATCTATATGGGAAAACAATTTAACTACATTTGGAATTGAAGATGTTGATTTTAAAGCATTAAAAAGTTTTTATACAAGGGCTGTTAATTGTGGAAGATTGGAGCCACTTGAAACATATGACGAAAAAGAACTGTTAACTATGCTTGGATTAATGGTGGATGATAAACTAACTAATGCTGGATATTTCTTATTTTCTTCAAAGGAACCAACTGTTTTAAAAATGGCTGTTTATGCAACAGACCAAAGAATAAATTTTTTAGATATTAATAGGGTTCATGACAATATATTTAATTTGATTGATATCGCTACAGTTTATATAAATCAACATATGAACTGGAGAGTTGAATTTGATGATAAAAGTACATCAAGAATTGAAATACCAGAAGTACCAGTTGATGCTGTAAGAGAAATTGTTGTCAATGCATTTGCTCATGCTAATTATCGTTCAATTACAGAACACGAAATTGATATAACTCCAACAATGATTGATATTTATAATCCTGGTGAGTTTCCAATTAATTATAGACCAGAAGATTTTGCTGAACGTAGAATTCAATCAATGCCTAGAAACAGGAAAATATTAGATGTTTTATATCGCTCTAAGAATGTTGAAGTTCAAGGAAGCGGAATAAGAAAAGTATTAGAATTATGTGCTGCCAATAATGTTAAATACGAATACTATAACAATGAATTTGGCTTTAGATTTAGCTTTTATAGAAACAATGTCACTTTAAATGTCACTACGGATGTCACTTCAAATGTCACTATTGTATTAAACAATACTGATAAAGAAGTGTTAAGTTTATTGAAAGAAAATCCTGAGCAAACTAGAGAAGAAATTGCTTCTAAAATTGGTAAGACGGTTAGAACTGTTCAAAGATCACTAGACAAATTAAAAGAAGCTAAAAAGATAGTTAGAATCGGAAACAAAAATTATGGCTACTGGGAAGTATTATAATAAGGGGTGATTTTATGGTATATGAAAGTGTAATAGAAGAATCCATAATATCTTTACTTCAAAATAAAGGATATGAATTAATAGATGAAAATTATAATTGGATACTAAATAGAAATCTTGATGAATTCATCAACGAAGATTTACTAAAAGAATGCCTAATTAAAATTAATAAAATTAACAACGATAATGTAATTCAAGATGCAATTAATACAGTGAAAAGGCTAGAAAATCCATCGTTATTTGAAAGAAATTTTGCTTTTCATAAGATTTTAATTGATGGAATTACAATCGAATCTAAAGATTTTCAAGTAAATCCCCTTATTAGATTTATTGATTTTATTAATCCTGAAAATAATGCATTTCAAGTTTGCCATCAAGTTAAATTTAAAGAAGGCAGAAATATTAGAATACCAGATGTAATTGTTTATATTAATGGATTACCTTTAATCGTAATGGAATTAAAATCATTTGATGAAGATGCTACTAATGCAACACTAGAACATGCATACGCTCAACTTGGTTCAAATTCAGAACATGATGGATACAGATATGATATTCCTACTTTGTTTAACTATAATTCATTTTTAGTTATATCAGATGGCGTTTGTACTAAAGTTGGTACATTAACTTCTAAAATAAATAGATATAATGAATGGAAGAGTGTTGATGGCGAAAAAGGATATGATGATACTTGTGTAACTAAGTTAAATATTTTAATTGATGGTTTGTTTGATAAAAAACGTCTAATTGATGTTATTAAAAACAATATTTTCTTTATTATTGATAAAAATGAGAAACCAATTAAAATTATGGCACAATATCATCAATACTTTGGTGTTAATAAAGCTTTAGATTCTATTATTAAAACAGTAAAACCTAATGGGAACGGTAAAGCAGGTATTATATGGCATACACAAGGAAGTGGAAAATCATTTTCAATGGTAATGCTTGCCCATAGATTGCTAATTGAAAAAGGCCTTAATGTACCTACTATCGTATTATTAACTGATAGAATCGATTTAGATGATCAATTATATAAAACATTTTTTAGTGCTAAAAATTACCTAAAATGTGAACCTGTTATTGCAACATCAAGAGAAGATTTAGTTAAAAAATTATCTAATATTAAACAAGGTGGAATCATACTAACTACAGTTGGTAAATTTGATAAAGAAAACCTACCAAAGAACGAAAGAAACAATATTATTGTAATGACTGATGAAGCTCATAGAGGCCATTATGGTATTTATGAAACAGTCCATTATGAGAAAAATTCAGAAACTGACGAAATGGAAGCAGTATTTAAATATGGTGTTGAAAAATACATTAGAGATGCTTTGCCAAACGCTACATTCATCGGTTTTACTGGTACGCCTGTATCTACTAAAGATAAACAAACAACTGATATTTTTGGCGATATTATTGATGTTTATGATATGACTCAGTCAGTAATAGATGGATCAACAGTCAAATTATATTATGAATCAAGACTTGCAAAAGTATGGACAAATGATGAAATACTAAAACAAATTGATGAATATTATAATGACTTAGAAAATACTGAAAGAGCAGATAAGAATTCAATTGAACGTTCTAAAGCTGAAATGTCTAAGATTAAAGTCATTTTAGAAGATGACGATATGATTAAGTTATTTGCAACCGATATTTTAAAACATTATGAAGAAAGAAAAGGATTCTTAAATGGCAAAGCGATGATTGTTTGCCAAACAAGAGTAGCAGCAGCGAAACTTTATAAAGAAATAATAAAACAAAAACCTGAATATAAGGATATTACTATTTTGGTTGTTACTGAATCCAATAAGGACACAGAAGAACAAAGAAAATTATTTGGTAATAGCGACTTTAGAAAACAATTAGGTGATGAATTTAAGAAGGATACATCTAAATATAAAATTGCTATTGTTTGCGATATGTGGCTTACTGGATTTGATGTTCCTGATCTTGATGTAATGTATTTTATTAAGCGATTAAAATCATATAACCTAATGCAAGCGATAGCTCGTGTAAATCGAGTTTATCCTGGTAAATTCTATGGTTTAATTGTTGATTATATTGGATTAAATAAAGCCCTAGATTCAGCATTAACTGAATATACAGATAGAGATAGAAAAACTAATGTTCAAGATATCAAAAAAGAGATTTATAACATTTTAAAAGAGAAACTAAGTGTTCTAAATGAATGGTTTTATAAAATTGGAAAAGCTAAATTCTATAGCAAGGATGCTTTGACTAGATTCACTGCAATACAAGAAGGTGCACAATTTATCTTATCCGATAAAAAGAAGAGAGAAGAACCGTTTATTAATGATTTATCTCTTGCAATAAAACAAGCGTTTGTTGTTTGTGGAGGTATTGTAACTCCTGATGAAAAAGATGATGTAATGTATTATTTAGCTATTAGAAGCTATATTTTAAAGCTTCGTACTAAACCAGGAGTTGTATCTACTAAAGAAATGAATGAATACGTTTCTAACTTGCTTGCTGATGCAATTAAAGGTGACGAAGTTAAAGTATTAACCACCGATAAAGATTCTTCAATTAATGTAATTGATTTATTATCTAAAGAAAAAATAGAGGAATTAAGAAAGAAAAATCCTCCTCATGTTTTTGTTGAAATAGTTAAAAAGTTACTTGAAAGAGCTATTGCTGAATCAAGAAAGAACAATTATTTCAAGTCACAAGAGTATTCTAAACGTTTAAGAAAGATTCTTGAAAAATATAATGATAGAGATGCTAATTTTGCCCCAGAAGCAACTATTATTGATTTGGTTGGATTTGCAAGTGAAATGGTAGCTGATGAAAAAGAAGCAAATAAATTAGGTATCTTTGGTAGAGAAAGAGCATTTTATGATGCGTTAGTCAGAGATAAATCTGCTCATGAGTTATTAAGTGATGAAACTTTAAAACTTATTGCTAGAGAATTAAAAGAAGTTGTAGAAGAATATGCATCAACTGATTGGTCTAATAAAGAAGCAACAAGAGCAAAAATGCGTATTAAAATTAAAGAATGTTTGAAGAAATACAATTATCCACCTGAATATACTAAATCAGCTGTAGATGATGTTATTAAACAAGCAGAATATATAATGAGTGAGGATTAAGCATGAGTTTTAGTGCAAGCCAGAAGAATATTAATGAGGTATTATCAAGAAACACAATTTATATAATACCAAAGAATCAAAGAAAATATGTGCGGGGAGAAACTGAGTGGAATGAATTATTTGAAGACTTATTTCTTATAGATCAGTCGCAAAATTATAATCATTTCTTGGGTTCTATTGTGCTAGCAAAAGAAAAACTTAGTAATCAGTATTCTATAATTGATGGTCAGCAAAGGTTTACAACAATTAGTATTCTAATTTTATCTATTATTAATCAACTTTATAAGATCTCTGAAGAAAAAGTTGCAAATAGTTATAAGAATACATTTTTAAAATGTAACAATGATGGTGATGAATGTTATAAGATAGAAAGAAAAGACGGATCTTTTTATTTGATAAATCTTATCGAAGATTTAAATGGATATAAAAATAATGAAGAAGTGAAAAAGTTTTATGAAGATATCTATGGAAAAAATGATAAATACAACGAAAAATTACTAGATTGTTTTTTATGGTTTAATAATAAAGTTGAATCAATAATTGATAGTAAAGAAAAAAAGAAAGAGTTTATTGTATCCTTGAAGGATAAACTCATTAATAGTGAAATTATAGAAATAATTGTTGAAAAAGATGTTGATGGTTACAGGGTTTTTGAAACTTTAAATGCTAGAGGAATCCCTCTTGAACAACATGAGTTGATAAAGAATTATTTGTATAGTTACTTAAGAAAAAAAGCTCAAGCACAAAAATTAGATAATTTGTGGGCAAAGATTATTAACAACGTTACATTTAATGATACTGATTATTTTTCTGCTTTTATTAGTCATTATTGTACTCACATATATGGTAAAACAAAGAAAAATGATGAATTTAAAACGATACGCGCAAATACATTAAAATCAAAAGCCGAGGAATTACTAATATCCTTAAATAAGAATTCGTTATATTATTCTTTTATATTAGAACCATCAAAGTTAAAAGGTACTGAGTTTTATGATGAGAAAATAGTATTGTCGCTAAAATATTTTAAAGATTTGAATATAAGACAGGTTAGACCGCTATTGCTATCATTATTTGAAAAGTATGATGAAAAAATAATTGATATGGATGAATTTCAAGAATGTGTAGAATTAGTAGAAATATTTTATTTCTTGTATTCAACAGTTCTAAAGAATACAACTAATATAATTGATAATACAATTATAGATTTATCTAAAAGTATTCATGCTTCTAGGGAAACAAAATATAGAGAATTAATTAAAAACAAATTAAAAAAGTTTATTTCTGAGAAAAACAAGATAAAAGAGAATTTTAAATATCTTGGTTTTTCAAATAAAAATAAAAAATTTAAAAATTCGTCAAATAAGAGAACAGTTAATTACATATTTACTAAGTTTGAACATTATTACGATGAAAACAATGAAATGGAGCCAAAAATAACTTCAATTGAACATATTATGGGAGATAGCGAAGACAATGATAGAGCATGCTACATCGGCAACTTATTGCCATTATCTTCTAGGTTGAATAATAAAATATTATCAAAACCATACAAGGATAAGATTCAATATTATAAAAAATCCAAACTACTTTCTGTTATTGAGTTTTTAAAACTAAATGAAACTAAAGAAGATTGGTTAGAAAATGATATTGAAGTACGAGGTATGAAATTGGCAGAAATAGCATTTAGTAAGATATGGATTTTTGATTAATTTTTTTAAGGAAAAAAATTAAATAAGTGAAATTAAGTATTAATCTAATAATTTTTTTATATTAATTAACGTATATTATTAAACCAAGACCAAAAATACTCAGAGGAGAGCCTAATGAAAAAGTACTTGTTTGAAGAAAAAAATCTAATGGAAGAATGGGTTTTCGAAAAAAATGATGAACTTGGCTTAGACCCCCAAAAGATAACTATTGGTTCAGAGAAAAAAGCATACTGGAAATGCAAAATATGTAATACCATATATTTTTCATCTATTGGTCACCGAGCTCGTGGCAAAGGATGCCCTGTGTGTGGTTATTTGAAAAGAAGTAAGAACAGGATAAAAACTTTAGTTCAGAAAAATGGCTCTTTTGCTCAAAAACATCCCGAACTTTTAATTGAATGGGATACTAGAAATGAAATTATCCCAGAAGAAATAACTGAAAGATCAAATAAAATAGTTGGTTGGGTTTGCAAAAATTGTGGATTCGCATGGAAAACAAGTCCAAATGAAAGGGTTAGAGGAAGGGGTTGTCCAAAGTGCTCCTATCAAAAAATTGGTGTTAATGAAAAAAAGACAAAATTAGCAAAATCTGGCTCATTAAAGATAATAAACCCGTTACTTGCAGAAGAATGGGACATTTCTAATGATTATTTAAGTAGTCAGATATCTCCTAAATCACATTATAACGCTTTATGGGTGTGTCATTCTTGCGGAAATAAGTGGAGAGCGCCTGTTTATGCAAGACAAATAGGATCTGGATGCCCCAAATGTAGCGATGTCAAGAAATATTCTATTCCTGAAAAGCTTATTTCGTACTTTTTAAATAATCACTTTGAATTAATTGAAAACTATAAACCTGAATTTTTATATCCTAAAGAAGTGGATATTTTTATTCCTGCATTAAATCTAGCAATTGAATATGACGGGGAAAGGTTCCATAAAGATGTATCAAAAGACAAACATAAAAATGATATTTTATTTCAGAATGGAATAACTTTAATTAGAATTAGAGAACCAAAATGTCCGGTTTTTAATTATGGAATTACTTTTGTTTTAAAGAAGGAAAGGGACTATTATTCAATGCTTCAATTTATTTATGATTATTTAAATTTGGGAAAAGCATTAAATAAGCAAATGATCGATGAAGCATTAATACATGTTTCTTCAGAAATGTTAAAGAGAAAAAAAGATAATTCTATTGCAAATAAATATCCTAGTTTGCTAAGTGAATGGGATTATGAAAAAAATGGAGATTTATTACCAGAATATGTTCAGTGTGGATCTAATTTAGTTGTGAATTGGATATGCCCTAAAAATCATAAATATAAGATGATGGTTTCAAAAAGAACTTTAGGTGGGCGTGGTTGTATGTATTGTAATGGTGGAATTAAAAAGCCAATTGCTATGGTTGATATAGAAGGCAATATCTTAGAAAAATATGATTCGATCGCTGATGCGGCTAGAAAGTCAAATTATACCGAACATGTGATAAGTAATAGATTGAAAAGTGAAAAAGTTGTTGATAGTATTCGATTTATATATTTAAGTAAAGAATAAGATAAGTGATAGAAAGTATGAAATAGATTATATTAGAATTAAAAATAGATGGAGGTCATGAAATGGATACAATAGTTCTAAAAACAAAAAATGTTTCTGAAATAAATGGAAATTTTTGTATTCTTACTTATCAAAGAGGATATAGATGGGGGGAAAGAAGCTACAGTGCGTAAGCGTAAAATAATCCGCCAATTTCTTTTACTCAATAAATCCTATTTTGCACACGCGTGATACTTGAAAAACAAGAAAATCTACATTCTTAATTTTATCAACAATTTGTTTTATAATGATTATGTAGAATTCTTTTGTAGTTTATAAGTCTAACGTGGTGGCTAGCTTATAAACTACAAAAGAATCTAGCCACCACTATGAATAAACATAAAAGAATTTTTCATAATTTTTTTACTAACGATGCAGAAAGAGAGTCTGATCCTCTTAAGAATTTAATTTCTTCTACTGCCGAAGAACGGTATGATCAGAAGCATTTTAATATAGGATTAAAAGAACCTTCTTTCATAAATAAATTACAACCTACATGTTGTCCATATTGTACTTCTGCGAAATTTGTTAAAAATGGTAAACGAAAAGATCAAATACAAACTTATATTTGCAAGAGTTGTGGCAAGAGATTTAATTTGTTTACCGGAACAATATTTGATTCTCATAAAATCCCAATAACAGAATGGATTGAATTTCTTCTTAAATTATTCTCCTTTGGTTCTGTCACTTATACAGCGATAGGTAATCAAAATGCGGAAACTACAGGCTTTTATTGGTTTGAAAAAGTTTTTATAGTACTAAAAAATTGTCAAAAAGATGTACGTTTAAGTGGCAAAATTTATTACGATGAAACATTTACGAATGTAAATTTTCAAGATAGAAAATATAAAAACAATAAAAAATTAAGAGGAATATCTAGAAATAAAATAGCAATAGGTGTTGCAGTTGATAAACATAACCTACTTATTATAGATGAGAAGGTATCAAAGCCTTCTAATTTAAGTACTAGAAGAGTTCTAGTTGATAAAATAGAACCAGGATCAACGCTTATCCACGATGAAGAAAAGAATCACGAATATATCGTAAAAAAGCTAAACTTAAAAAGCATTGTTTACAACTCGAAAAGTATAAAAAATTGTCCAAATGAAGAAAATCTTTTGAACAAAGTTAATCGTATCCACGGCTTTATTAAATCATTTTTTGAGCGACATTTAGGATTTGATCGATTTTATTTGCAAGATCGGTTAAACCTAATTTGGTTTATATTATCGGAGCCTTTTGATTTTGATGAAAAGATTTTAAAATTCTTTAAAATGGCAATATCTACCAAAAAAATATTGAGATATAGGGATTATTACAAAAAATAGTCGAATATATCTTATCTACCATCACGCGTGTGCAAAATAGGATTTTTTACTCAAAAAATAATATTAATTTTTGCTATAGGAGGTCAGCTCTATGAAAGCAAAAAGCAAATGTGAGACATATTATCGTTCATTCTTATTAAGCGGATTAAGCATAAGCAAATATTGCAAAAAAAATAATTTAAATAAACATGATTTTTATAATCGGAAATATATTAATTCAGATTTAGTCAAACAAATTGCAAACGAAGTTTCCAATAACCTTGAAAATGAATCTAATTCCGAAATTAGTAGTCTTGTACACTATGTTCCAAAAGAATAAAAGAAAGACATAATATCTTTAGAAATTGATGGAATAAAATTTGGATTTGAAGAATTATTCGATTTCATCGAAAAATTAAAAGAAACAGTTACGCCAAAAAGCCTATTAGGGAAAGCTTGCGCTTATGGCTTAAAACATAAAGGAGGATATTTCAATGTATTTAAAGATGGTTGCTTAGAAATCGATAACAATGCGTCAGAAATAAAGGTAAAAGATTTTGTTATCGGCAGGAAGAATTGGCTATTCTCTAATATCGAGGATGGGGCAAAAATAACTTGTCAACTTTATTCATTTTTAAGAACAGCTATCGATAATAATTTAAATCCAGTAAGTTATTTGAACTACTTAATTGATACTTTAGGAAATGATCAAAGCATTAAAGATTTGACAGACTTTATGCCTTGGTCAAATAAAATGCAATCAATGTTTAAATTTTAGCGTTTAAAATTAGGAAAATCCTAAAAGTCACTATTTTTACACTTACGCGGTTGTTGTTACTTTTACGTTAAAATAAAATACATTTGGAGATGATTTTATGGCAGAAATTATAAGTGTTAATAATATTTTGGGAATGAATTTAACTATTCCTAATTTTCAAAGACCATATAAGTGGCAAAATAAAAATGTGATTGACTTGCTGGAAGATATAAATGTAGCCATTCAGGAATCAAAAAAATATGATAATTTTAAATATAGAATTGGTACGATTATTCTATATAAAAATGATAAAGAAAAATATGATATTGTTGATGGGCAACAAAGATTATTAACATTATCCATAATTAAATATTATTTAGATAAAAAATTTTACTGTTCATTACTAGATAATGACTGGAATAATACAGTATCTCAGTCAAATATAAAGAAGAATTTTGATTGTATAAAGAATTGGTTTGCCTTAAAGAATGATGACACAAAAATAGAGTTTAAAGCAGCTTTTAATGATATTTTGGAAGTGGTTGTAATCATAGTAAATAAATTAACTAGCGCTTTTCAATTATTTGATTCTCAAAATACTAGAGGTAAAGCTTTAGATCCTCACGATTTGTTAAAAGCATATCACTTGAGAGAAATGAAAAATGATCCATATGAAATGTTTCATGCTGTAAGAAAGTGGGAAGCCTTTGAACCAGGAGAAATTAGTAATTTATTTGATGTTTATTTGTTTCCAATATTAAATTGGTCAAGACGTGAGAAGACAGAAAAGTTTTCAACAAAACATATAGATTATTATAAAGGTATTTCTGATAAATCTAATTATACATATGCTAAAAGAGCAAGAAAGGCAAATCCATATTTTCAAATAACAGAACCATTTACATCGGGTAATGATTTCTTTGAAATGGTAGCTCACTATTTAACTTTATTGCAAGATATTGAAAAAGAAATAGAAACTAATTTTAAAGAGATAAATGAGATAATTAAAAGTGATAAGAGCGTCGGATTTAATTACGCTGTAGATTTGTTTAAATGCGCTTTATTGTGTTATTACGATAAATTCCATAACTTTGATGAACAAGCAGTTAAAAAACTCTTTATTTGGGCATTTATGCTAAGAATTGATATGAAAAATTTAGGGTTTGATAGTGTTAATAAATATGCATCCGGAGATTTTAATTTTGATAAATATACTAATCATATTCCAATGTTTTCATTAATATCAAATGCTAGGTTCCATACAGACATTTCTAATTTATTAATAACAGTAAAAAGAGATAATGATGCTGCATTTGATAAGAAGTGGAATTCATTATATATAGAGTTAAAACGAATAAACGGAATGGAGGAATAACATGGACAGTTATATCGAAGAATTAAAATTATATTCAAAAACTAATTCGGTTTTTAACGATAAAGACAAATACGTTGTCCCTCTATATCAAAGAGCTTATGCGTGGAAAGAAAAAGAAATAGAACAACTAATTGATGATATTAATGATTTTACTGATGATAATTATTATTTAGGCTCTTTAATT
>Ga0256404_1012495_pt1 | contig 11035 bp, 7 predicted proteins | sample RumenRJG_01DNA_FD_185990 | JGI IMG/M metagenome (GOLD analysis project Ga0256404, IMG submission 185990) | Bovine rumen microbial communities from Lethbridge, Alberta, Canada - RJG_01 | ecosystem: Host-associated > Mammals > Digestive system > Stomach > Rumen | place: Canada: Alberta | collected...
CAATCTTCCAAGAAAGATTTTAGGATATAAAACTCCAGCTCAACTGTTCGAAGAAGAACTGGATTTAATATATAGAAAAACAGCATAGCAAAAAGAATTAGTTCAATTTGCAATTGCAATTTTGGATTCGCATAACATCGAAATCACAATGCCGTTCATTGTCATCTTTACTCTTATATAATCTGTAGATATGAAAATCATTAAAAAGAATCTGATTGATAAAATCTATCTGGCGGTATTGAAAAACTATCCGAACATCAAAAATCTCAATAAATATGAAATTCAGGTAATTGTGGATTTATTCCTGAAAACTTTAGTTGATGAATTAGTTAACGGTAATTCAATTGAATTGCGTGGTTTTGGTATATTTGAACGTTCTGTACAGAAAGCACGAATGAATGCAATTGATCCGCGAACAAGATATTACGTAGATAGTTATGACTATTATAAGGTTTCTTTCAAGCAGGGAAAAAAACTAAAAAAAACGATGCGAGATATTCCGTTAGAACAATAATCTTCGTTAAAAATGTATGAGTGCCAAATGGCACGTTACAAAAAGGGAAGATTGGATAACATTTTTTTCCGGATAATGGCGGCGCAAGATAAAGAAAGATTTACATTTAAGACTAAGTTCAGCATGAGGCTATCCATATGTGTAAACTTAAAAACCTAATGTATACATTCGATTTTTTGTCTGCGAAATGGAGTGCCAAATGGCACGTTACGTGATGCAACATAATTATAAAGTGAGATCTGGTCCTTTTTTTAAATTCCTGGTAAGCTGCAAGTATGAGTGCCTCAAATCAGCTTATCACCAATGAATTAAATAAAAACTTTCTTTCCACTTTAAAAGAAAACCTTTCTACATGTACAGAATTCAAAATTTGTGTTTCTTTTGTTCGAATAAGTGGTGTTCAGCTACTTATGGATTTGCTTCAGGAATTAAATGCAAAAGGCGTAAATGGACAAATCCTGGCTTCAACCTACATGAATGTTACCCAGCCTCATGCTCTGGAAATGCTGAATTCTTTTGATAATATCGAGCTTAAAATTTTTACTTCAACTCATGACCAGGGCTTTCATGCAAAGGGATATCTTTTTCTGAATCCAGATAATAACAATAAAGAAAAATGGACCATAATTATTGGATCTTCAAATATTTCCGGAGCTGCTTTCAAGAAAAATGTAGAGTGGAATGTTATCAACAATGAAGAGCTATTGGAGAACCATGAACCAGGTGCTTTTGCAAAATCAGTTCTGGAAGAGTTTAATGAACTTTGGGAAAGTCCATATTCAAAAGATTTTTCTGATGAATTTTTAATTCAATATCGTGATTACTTATCAAAAATAAAAAAGATTCAAAAAGAAAACAAAGATATATTCAATTTTGAAGAAAAGGTCATAAAACCTAATGAGATGCAAAGTGAAGCAATTGCGAAACTGAACACTCTTCGAAAAATGAAACAGAATAAAGCTTTGGCTATTGCTGCAACAGGAACGGGAAAAACTTATATGTCAGTTTTTGATGCAATGCAAGTGAATCCAAAAAAAGCTTTGTTTGTAGTACATCGTGGAGATATTCTTGTAAAAGCTCAAGAGTCTTTTGATAATGTTTTAGGAAAAACAATTCCAGATTATTCATCCGAGATTTACAAAGGATCAAAGCATAACAAAGATTGCAAATACTTATTTGTAACAGAAGATACTCTTGCACTTCATCTAGAAGATTTTGCACCAAACGAATTCGAATACATTATTATTGATGAAGCACATCATGCAGCTGATAATTCGTACTCAAAGATTCTGAATTATTTTAAACCACAATTCTTGCTCGGTCTTACTGCAACTCCAGAACGTACTGATGGAAAAGACATATTCAGTATTTTTGACTTTAATCGTGCGGTAAATATCAGACTAAGAGATTCTCTTGAAAAAAATCTTGTTTGTCCTTTCCATTATTTTGGAATAAAAGATGTAGAAGGAATCGATTACGAGAAGCTCACTTATAAACCAGAAGATGGTGAAGAATATCTCAATGAAGTTGCAAAAATGCTTATGAAAAGCAAACGTGCAGATTACATTTTTGAGAAGATAAACTTTTATGGTCATGACGGTGATAAGACAAAATGCCTTGGATTTTGTGCTACTGTAGATCATGCAAAATTCATGGCAGAAGAGTTTAATAAGAAACTAGGTGATGGTGTTGCTATTGCTCTTTCTGGAGAGAACTCTGTTCCTGAACGTCAGAAATATCTTCAGCAGTTGGAAGATGATGACACAAAACTTCAGTATATTTTCTCACGAGATATTTTTAATGAAGGAATCGACGTACAGGATGTGAATCTTGTTCTTATGCTGCGACCAACACAATCTTCTATTGTCTTTACTCAGCAGCTTGGTCGAGGTCTTCGAAAAATCAAAGGAAAGGAATTCCTAACCGTTTTAGATTTTATTGGTAATTATCAAAAATCCTTCCTTATGACCAGTGTTTTCTCAAAAGAACCAAATCCAGATAAGAAAACTCGTTTACGTGAAGTTGCAACAGATTTTGTTGATATACCTGGGGATACGTTTATTCATTTTGATAAGATTGTTAAAGAGCAGATTCTAAATCAGATTGATAAAGAAAAATTTATGTCTGATACTAATCAGAAAAAAGCATATTTTGTTTTCAGAAAAGATAATGGAAACAGAATGCCTTATTTGACAGATTATATTAAACATGGTTCTGACTTGGATCCTTGTGTATTTAGCAAAATAAAAAAAGGAAATCTACTTTATCATTCATATTTTGAATTTGTGGCAAGTTCAGAGAATGAGATTAATTCATCAGAATCAGTAATTTTAAATCAATTATCACAGAATAATATATTTACAACTTTTATTCGTTTCATTGATTCATTACTTCCTGCAAAGAGAATAGAAGAGTGGTGTGTAATAAATCAACTTATCTCTAATTCAGACTTTTCCGCTTCAATAAATGATATAAAAGTCAGCATGCAAAAATATGTTGATTATTATAATGAAGCAAGTCTTAATAATGCTTGTTCATTCTTAGCAGGAAAGTTCTTTGATTCTACAGAAACAAAAACTTATAAAGATGTAATTATGAGTTTTGATGGAAAGACAGTCACTCTTAATCAGAATGTAAAAGAGCTTTTCTCTTCTTCAAATAAGGAAGAGATTTCAAAATGGATTAATGATTATATTGAATATGCTCTTCTAAGATATGATGAAGAATTCGGTAGAAATGATTATGGATTCCCATTCCTAAAACCATATGCAAAATATTCAATGCGAAATATTGCTCCTCTTTGTAATTATGAAAGAATACATAGTTCATTTAGAGGTTCTGGTTTGCTAACAAGTGCAAAACCACAGTATTTTATTTTTGTAGATTTGTATAAAGCAGATGATATTCGAGAAGAGATTAATTATCATGATAAGTTTATTTCTTCAAATGTATTCCAATGGCAGTCTCCAAATAATATGACTCAAGACAGTGATAGAGGAAAAGATGTTATCAATAATACAGATCGTCATACTCATTTGCATTTATTTGTGAGAAAGTTTAAGGAAGTAGAATCAATTCCACAGGAATTCATATATTTAGGTGAAGTTTCTACAATGCTAGATACTGCAAAGGGTGAATGCCCTGTAACCATGAACTTTGCGATTCCAGAATTACCAGCAGATTTATATAATGACTTTATAACCGATGTAGATAAAACAAAAATAGAGGAAAAAGAATGAAACAAGTAACAGTAAGCGGAGCAATCATTCTTCGCACAAATCCAGAAACAAACAAGAAAGAAATATTTGCAACTCAGCGTGGTTACGGCGACTATAAAGATGGTTGGGAAATTCCAGGCGGAAAACTCGAACCAGGTGAAACTCCGGAGCAATGTATTGAACGAGAGATTCGCGAAGAACTTGCTACAGAAGTAAAAGCTGAAAGAATTCTTGGGGTAGTTGATTATGATTATCCAAACTTCCACCTGACTATGTATTGTATTTTGTGCTCAATCGTATTAGGCGATTTGAAACTTCTTGAACATGAAGCCGCAAAATGGGTTACAAAGGAGACTTTACGTTCTGTTGATTGGCTTCCTGCAGATCAGTTGATTTTGGACACAATAGAAGAAATATTATAATAATCTTGTCTTATGTTATATTGTTTAATAAAGAAAAAAATCTCAGGGATTCCAAATTTAATTACACTCCATTTATTTCATCCGTAGAGACAGATATAGTTGTTTTGATAAATAAGGCTTTGGCAAGAAATGCGGACAGGTCTTATACATAGTAATGTGATTTTTTAAAGGCAATTTTTCATAATGTTTTTGAGCTATGACAGTATTATTGTAATTTTACAGAAATCTACTGGAATCAGGTGTTGAAATATCATCTAAAGCAAATGTGCACTGTTTCCTTTGGGAAGATTGCCAGTGTTTAAAAAAAATATTTACATTTCGTGATTTTTCTTATTCGAAAACCTTTAAGAGTGTTATAATATAAAATAGTTGGAGAATAATGTAATGCCTGCAGATACTCGAAAAATTGAACAGAAATCAATTATATATTTGAAAGACTATTTAACAGACTCTAATTATATTGAACCATATATAGACGAAAATGATAAAACACCATGTTGGGATGGTTATATTTTTCTTTATAATAGCACAAATAAAAAAGCAGAGAATTTAAATAATAAAATAGATGTGCAGGTAAAAGGGGAAATAAATGAAACCACTGATAGTCAAATAACTTATTCAATCAAGAAATATAATTTAAGAAATTATTATATCTCTGGAGGAATTGCCTATTACGTAGTTAGAATGACCTCTGATTTGAAAAAAAAATCGATTTATTATGCCCATTTAACCAAAATACAATTACGTCGTTATATTAATTATTGTGAAGAAAATGGATTTGAATCTACTTCAATTTATTTAGAGAAGGTTCCGGATGATGTATCCGAATATACAGAACTATTATTTAACTTTTCAAAAGATGTTTCTAAAGACATTCCAATTCGGAATTTATCTCTCGAGGATATTCTAAAAAGTGAAGAATTTGATGGACTGTCAATTAAATATGTTGGGGTTAAATATAAAGACGATCCATATGATTACATCTTCAATCATCCAACCACCGTGTATGCTCATAGTAAAGAAACAGGAATCGATATACCAATACAAGAAGATGTTCATTTTACATCAATTGTAATTACAGATTCTGGATCTGTAAAAATTAAGGGTATACAATATTATTCATCAATAAAAAGAGAAAGACAAAAAGATAAAGTTATCTTATATATTGGAAGAAGTATTGAATTTACCTTTACAAAAAATGCAGAAAAAATGAATTTAAACTTTCATTATGATATAAAAGGAACATTGAGTGAAAGAATAAATGATTCACGATTTTTATTAGATTTCATTGATAATAGAGGTTTTTATTTGGATGACAAAGAACTAAAGTTACCGTTTACCGATGAACAGATTAATTCTATAAATATTGAAGCAATTAAAAATGATTTAAATTTTTATGAAAAAATTAAGGAACTTTTAGATAAATTTGGAGTAAAAAAAGAACTCGATTATTCTTTATTGACGGAACAAGATAAACGTACTTTTTGTTTATTGATTGATACTGTCTTATTTGGGGCAAAATTAAAACGAACTCAATCAGACCCTTTTATATTACAGACATTGAATATAGCTAATATTTCTTTTATGTTTGGAATATTTAGAATAAGCGAAGATGAATGTAAGATAGTTGATTTCTTCCATGAAAAATTCCTATGCACATTTAAGCCAGAAGCTTCTCCTGAAGAAGTTCCATTTTATAATGGTTCTCAATTCTTTGTTTTAGAAGAAAAAGATTTTGAGTCTGTAGATAATATTAATTATGAAATTATTGCTTCTGATATTTTAAAACTTAATTTATCAGATGAAGTTGTAGAATACATAAATATGTATGTGCTTATTATGTTACTTGCATTTGATAAGCAAGAAGTTAAAGACAAAGCCTTAATTGATTGTATTTGTAAAATAAATGATTTTTTAATTAAAGAAAATAATTCTTGTAAAACTATTTTCTTATTGAATAAATATCAGGCACTGGCTCGAGTTTCTGTTTTATCAAAATCAGTGAGAAATGAATTATTAGAGATTGCATCAGAGACAGATAAAATTCAAAATAAGATAGGGGCATATCTTATTCTTGGAGACAGGGAACAGGCTCAATTCTATTATGAGAAATTAACAGAACCTGAAAAAGAAGAGTTTAATCAGTATCCTATAAATTATTTTTGGGAGAATTCATATGAATGCTGATGTAAAAAGTAATCCATTTTTAGACGTAATTCGAAATGCACGAAAAAATAACAATTTAGCTTTCTTCATCGGTTCTGGCTTTTCAAGTAGCGAAAATCCCAAATTATATAAAAGTTGGAATGGATTAACATCAGAATTAAAGAAGAAGCTCGATTGTGAAAACGAAACAGATAATCTAAAAATTGCCCAAATGTTTCGGTTAAAATTTGGAGTAGTAGAAGCTAAAAATACAATTCGAGCATTTTTTCCCGCTTATGATCGTCCGGGAAAACTACATCAAAGCCTTGTAAATTATAATGCCAATTATTTAATAACGACAAATTGGGATAAACTTATTGATAATTCCATAAGAGAAAGCTTGCGTGGTTATGACGTAATAGCTTCGGATTCTGAATTGGTCGAATCTATAAATAGAAATAAGTTGATTAAGATGCATGGTGATTTTGATCACGATAATTATGTTTTTACTGAACAAGATTATTTAGATTATTCAATTAACTTTCCATTAATTGAGAATTTTGTAAAAAGTATTCTATCGACTCATGTTTGTGTGCTTTTTGGATATTCTTTTAACGATATAGATTTTAAGCAAATTGTAAATTGGTTGAAAAATAACTCAAAAAAGCAATTACCAATTTATATGATAAGTACTTCAAAAAAATCACAAGACGAATGTGATTATCTAAAAACCTTTGGAATACAAAATATTCAAATTTGTAATGATAATAAGGACTCCCAAGATAGCTTTATCTCATTCTTTCAATTGTTGGAGAAAAAAAATTATAATGATTACTTAAATATTCCAGAAAAGTTCATATATGAAAAATTAGCATATTTAAATGCTTATCCAAATATATTACAGTCTCAAATAAAGGAAGCATTAACAAATTGTGGTTTCGCCTATGATTCGCAGGGCTTTGTTTATCTATGTTTCCATGATTCAATAATAACAACAGATTCTAATAATACTATTCGGGAATTATATAAAAACTTTTATGATAAAATAGAAGAATACGAAAAAACAAAAAATGAAGATTATGAGAACATAAAAAAGATTTTTAGAAAGTCTGATATACATGGTTTTACATTAGATTCATTACTTCAAAAAAATAAATATAAATCTTTTGATAATGAAGTTTTTGATTTTTATTCCAAAAGATTTAATTTTGATTTTAGTGGCAAGTCTGATGAATATAAATCCTACCAAGAAAAATTAGAAGCAATTTTCTCTCTTTATTCTGTTGAAAAATATGAAGAAGCTTTCTTACTGTCAAAAGAAGAACTTGTTGACTGTAAACTAAATAAAGATTATGCAAAATTAATTATAAGTTTAGTAAACTATAATATTATTTTGTGGCAATTAAAATTTAACATCAAATTTGGCGAAGAAATTAATAATAAATATTCTAATGAGCAAGAAATAGATATTGATAATGAGTATTCAAAATTCCCAGAATCAGTTCAAGAAGAAATCCGACCTATATTTGAATTTGCAAATTTCAAATATATCTATAAAGAATTTTTTAATGCTAAAGAAAATTTAGAAGAAATACGGAAACGAAAGCATATTGCTTTTGAGAATTCGCTTACTCTCGATGAAAAATGTGGTGTTTTAGCAAAGCATAAAAATTTAATCGATTTTATTGTTAATAATGCTATTTGTGTAGAAGACTATCTGCAATATAAGAGCTTAAATGAAATTTATTTTGAAATTTCTCTAATTAATAATAGAAATAATGTTTGGAAACCAAATAAAACTATTGTATATACTGCAATAAAATATATCAAAACAAAAGACTTAAAAGATATATTAGATGTTTTTATCAATAAGAAACTTACGATTGATATCGACACCGAATTACACACATGGTTAATTGATGTCGTTCTCGAAAACTGTATACAAAACTATTGTAATAGAATTGGAGTTTGGTCAAAACTTGAATCATATTTAGAGAATACATTATTGCTTCTTTCGGTTTTGAAAAATACAAAAGAACAAACAGATAAAATCTTAGATATGCTAAATTCACTTGTAAAGAGTACTCACAATACTTTACAAGTTTTCGATGAAATTAATTTGTTTTTGGGTATTCAATATAATAGTTTTGAAAATAAAAATATTGATGGAACTAAAACATTGAATATCGTAACTTCATTATTACAGAAATTTGTATCAAATAATATTTCAGGCTATGAAGACTTTGCAATCACCCAGAACAAACTGACAAATCTCTTAGGTTGTTCTTCTTTATCAAAAGTACAGTTCACAGATAAGGATTTACTTAAAAAATTCTTGAAAATGATAGAACAAAGAGATATTTCAGAACAATTGGATATGTCCCAAGGATTTATTCTACAGCTCTATTGTATTTCTGATGATAATTGCAAAGAAGAAATAAAAATGTTTACAAAAGGCAATATTAGTAATAAATCAGATAGTGCAGCATTTGATTACTTGGCTAATTATTATTCTTTCAAAATATATTTGCATTTGCTAGACATAGAGAAATTGGAAGATGGCTTTAAAAACGAACTTGAAGAATTAATAAGCAAATATCCAAAAGGAACTCTTTCCTCTCGATATAATATTCTTAATTTCAGGTTAAAGCAACTTTCGGAAAAGGATAATAACTATTTAGTTTTGGCAGAACAATTAGATAAAATGATAAATGATGGTATTGATAGATTTAATAAATTTTTTGGAAATAAGGAATAAATGCTACATGAAAACATACTCAGCCCAAGATTTATAAAAACCTTCTCATGCAGGCAGAAGAAAGTGTTTGGATTGTAGCAAAAGGGCACGGCAATGCAAAACTGCTCTCACTGAATCTGTTTGGTTGTTCAGCAATGAAACTGGATTAGCAAGGAAAATAAAATAGAAATTTAAATTAATTAATATAGGAGCTATATGCCAGCAGGATGGAATAAAACTTCCGGTACAGTCCGAGAAGGGCCGATAGATGAAGATACATTTTGGATGCTTTTTAATTATGTGTTTTCAGATAGTTCGGCAAAAAGAACAACGTATAAATTTGGTCTCATAAAATCGATTCTTGATAATCTGTTTAATAGTGAAGGGAAAGATTATTCTCTTTTTATCAGCTATGAAAATGTATTTGGGAAGTTTGCAGAAAATTACTGGAACTTGGTTACTAAATATCATTTAAGACAGATGATTCCTGACGGTAAGAGTGAATATTCCAAGATAGAACAGATATTCATGGGACTGATTGAAGAAGAACCTTCTTTTGCTGATATTCCCTTTACTTCAATTCCAGAACAAAAAAGAAAATCCATAATTAAACAAGTTAGTAGTGATTGTAGACGAAATGTAATTGGAGCCTTACACAGAGATTTTCAAGATTGTCTTTATGCTTTTGATCTAAAAGGTGAAGGGATTTATTTGAATGGTCATGCATTTAATTTTATGCTCAAATATAAAGTCGAAATAGAAAAACTGAACTATTATTCATGGGCAAAATTTCTTGAAAAAATAAATGATGAATCTGTTGTTGTTAAACTCCTAGAGAAACTTGAATTAGCCACTCCACAAAGAGATGATCTTTCTGTCTTTCGACAGGTGCTTTATCATGAATTTGAACAGGATACTTGTTTCTATTGCGGAAAGAAATTGCATGAAATCCATGTAGACCATTTTATCCCTTGGAGTTTCATTAAAGAAGATAAATTATGGAATTTTGTTTTGGCATGTCCAACCTGTAACATACGTAAAAGCAATAAAATTCCTAGAATGGAATATGTCAAAGTTATACAAAACCGAAATGATAATTTGAGACAACTCAATTCTAGTTTCGTACAAAATCAATTTAAGACATATAAACCACAGTTAATTAGTGATATGTGGAAATATGCACAAAGCGGTGGCTTTGTTGTGATGTAAAACAGAATAATACGGAGGAGCTACTTATGAGAAGAAATGTCAGAATTGTTTCTTTAATTATTTTCTGTTTGATACTTACTTCTTGCGTAGATTATGTTCAATCGATTACTTATAAGAATGGCAAATATCACATGTATTACAAAATTACATTATCAAAGTTAATTTTTGCCATGGGTGATCAAGATCCAGACGAAGTATTTAAGGAATTTGATGAAGAAGGAATTGGAGAATTACCTTTAAATGCCAAGGTAAAAACGATTAATACAGATATCGAGGGTGGATATGAGTTCAGTTTTGAAATTGATCCGAGAACTACCGATAAAACAGAAAAATCATTCCTTCCAAAAGTAGCTGGTAAGAAATGTTTTATTCCATTCTTACTTGGAGATAATGAAACTATTGCAGATTCCGTTGAGAAAGAAAGTGACAATAATTATGGAGAAGCTTTTGCAGAAGCAATTTTGTCATCAGCGAAGTGTCGTATACTCATAAGCAAAGGAGTTCTTCCTTCTATTGAAACTGCATATTTTGAAGGTAAAGGAAATCAGAATTATTCTATTCCTGTATTTGATTACGGTGATGATTATTGTCTGGAGATTCCAGTTATCATTCTGTTACAAAAAGGTATGTATAGAACTGACAGAGTAGTAGTCATTAGGAAATAGATGTAAGAGAGTTCTAAAATGACCGTGACCCTGTAAAATTTTCTGTGTAAATGGCTGACAAATATGATACTCTTAAGGAGGAGTACAATGTTGGCCAAAACAAAAGAAAAAGATGTCATCGACCA
>Ga0256404_1012496_pt1 | contig 11035 bp, 9 predicted proteins | sample RumenRJG_01DNA_FD_185990 | JGI IMG/M metagenome (GOLD analysis project Ga0256404, IMG submission 185990) | Bovine rumen microbial communities from Lethbridge, Alberta, Canada - RJG_01 | ecosystem: Host-associated > Mammals > Digestive system > Stomach > Rumen | place: Canada: Alberta | collected...
ACTAGATGATGAATATATTATTCTGGGCGGACTTTGCTCCTTTCCCTGGCAGGATTATGGGTTTGAAATTGCCGCAACAGCGCGGAACGGGATCGAAGGCATAGAGAAACTTAATAATCAGACTGTTGACCTGATATTATGTGATGTAAAAATGCCTGGCATGGATGGGATTGAGTTCTCCCGACTGGCGAAGAAAATGCAGCCAGATGCAGTCATTGTGTTTCTGACCGGCTACGATAATTTTGAATATGCACAACAGGCGATCAGTATCGGAGTTGAGGAATACCTGCTTAAACCAGTCGTATATGATGACCTGAAAAATACCATTGACCGTCTGTCGCATGTTATTACGGACAGAAAAATAAAGAGGAAGTATATTAATAATCTGCAGAAATACTTTGAATTATCAGTGCCGAAACTGCGCGAGAAGTTTGTGTCAGATGTTCTTCACGGCAGAATACGTGATTCAGAGGAGATGGAGCAGCAGAAGAGACTTTTCCAGATCGAAATCAATCGATATGTCGTTTGCGTATGCAGGAAATATAAGAAACTTTTTGACAGTGGCGAACAGAATGTTTGGATGGAGGAAGTTGCGTATATTAAAATATTCGAGGAGATATTTAGCAACTACGGAATCTCCGTGCTGAGTGATTATGACATATCGATGCATGAATACGATTTTATTCTGTCATTTCCGGAAGGCATTTCAGACGATGAGTGTGCAGAACGGGTACAAAAAGGATGTTCACAGATCCAGCAAGAAGTGAACACGTACATGAAGACCAGTATCAATTTCGGGCTGAGCAATATTTCCAGGGATCTCAACAATGTCAATATGGAATACAGAAACGCCAGCATGGCATACTGCCAGTGTATTTATCTGGGCGAGAATGTGATCCTGAAATACAGTGATTTAGGGCCGTCAGTTGCGGAGCAGTTTTTTGTGACATACGGGGAAAAGAGTCATTTGATGATGACCTTATTTTATTCTTCTATGGAAGAGACGGGAAAAGAGCTCCGGGCGATATTTGCGAAAGCTCCGGAAGATATCACGACAGTGAAGTTTGCTGCTATTGACCTGTATATAAGCTGTATCAAGTTTCCATATAATTGCGCGGTTGACAGCAGCATTAAAAGCAGGCAGATGAACAGTGCCGGGTTTGAGGCCGGGCTCAAAGCATTGGATAAATGTGAAACAAAGGAAGATATAGTTGATAGCCTGCTTATGTCTCTGAAACTGATGCTTCAGCAGGATTCCGAGAATGCTGACAATCGAAATGCGAAAATTGTTGGTGACATAGAGAACTATATCAATGATCATTATGCTGATGACCTTTCCATGGATCTGCTGTCTGATAAATTTTTCCTGAGTAAAACCTATATCAGCCGGTTGTTTAAAAAATATGATGGGCGAAGCTTTCTTGAATATCTCACTGACGAGCGGTTTAAGCATGTTGAGGAACTTATTGCCGGGGACAGGTACAAGCAGTCAGAGATCGCTGAACTTGTGGGTTATCACGACTTCGGCTATTATATTAAGGTCTTTAAAAAGCGGTATGGTATGACACCGAATGAATATCGACGCAGGATAAAAACTAACATGAGATAACAGGGTGCGACGTGTAAAGCGTGCCCCCACCTGCTACCATCCTTCATATATTTACATAAATGTTGAAAGCGGGAGAATCAGAAACGGAAATGTGCATGATTCTCCTATTTTTATGCTTTTTTTTAATTGTTCCGGAATAATAAACAAATTAGAATGTGAATGGTAGGGATAAGGTAGTTAAAAGATCAACAAAAGGGCCCGATTTTGTAATCTTTTTAGGCAAACACCCAATTTCAAGGAGGAGAAGTATGAAACTGAGAAAAGTTTTTAAAGTAATGATGGCAGCCACTGCGACAGCTGGGATGATTACAGGAAGTTGTATACCAGCTATGGCTGGTGACAACGATAGATCGAAGATAACAGCGCTATTGAAGGGTACCGAGTCAACGGAGCAGTATCTTGTATTCAATGATCTTCTACAGAAATTTTGTGAAGAAAAAGGACTGACCTATGAGATTGAGCTTGTAAATGATATGCAGGACTATTTTACCAAGCTTCAGATGTATATCAACAGCGATACGCTTCCTGATATTTTTGGATGCCCGAACGGAACTCTTTCAGCTGCATGCAAGGATATTGATGCACTCGTGGATGTCGGCGCTGAGCTTGATCGCAATGGATACGCAGATAAACTGAATGGGGCTGTCAGAGACTTCCTGACAGATGTCGACGATGGTAATCTCTACCTGTTCCCGCAGGGTCTTTACTGTGAATATTTCATGTACAGGAAGGATATATTTGAGAAAGCTGGAATTGAAAAAGCTCCTGCGACATGGGCTGAATTTGAGGAAGACTGTCAGAAGATCCTGGATATCGGAGAAATCCCTGTTATTACCGGCGGATCGGATGCATGGCAGTTGATGAGATACCTTTCCTTCTCTCCGTGGAGGGTCACAGGTGCGAACTTCATTCAGGACTACCAGTCAGGAAAAGATACGTTTGCGGACAATGAATCTGCTAAATACGCAGTAAATCTTCTGTATGATCTGGGCACGAAGAATTATTTTGAACCCGGATTTGCAAGTGTTGATTTTACATCCGCCTGCAATCTGTTCTTTGGAGGCACAGGTGCTATCTTCTATACAGGCTCTGGTCAGATTGGTCTGGCAGAGGAAATGTATGATAATGGTCAGTTAGGGTTCTTCCCGGTTCCCGATACGGAAGGAATGGACAATATGTCCACGAATATTCCGATCCATGCAGGATTTGCCGAAGGCTTTAACAAGGCTTCCTATGATGATACAATGCAGGAATTTTTCGATTTCATGTGTGAGAATTTCTCCGGGGAATGCTACACACAGGCACATATCTTCTCGCCGTTTAATGAAGAGCTTCCGGACGGGCTGCCCCAGCTTTATTATGACACGAAGCCGATGTTTGAGAATGCAGAAGTAGCATGGACATCCTGGGACGACAAGCTTAACTCGGAAACACTGACGAAGATGGTTGATGAGCAGCAGCAGCTTGCTCAGGGAATTGTTACTCCTGACCAGTTTATAGAAGACGCAGATTCATTTGTAAAGTAATGATTTATCAGGATTAACTGATCATTCAGACAGGGCTGGCAGTAAATGCCAGCTTTGTTTATAGAAATTGCAGGAAACAGAAAGGAGTGTCAGGTGCAGAAAGTTTTTGGCAAGAAATCAACTATCCTGATGTTTATACTTCCTGCCTTTATTATCTATACATTGCTTGTAATTGTAACAATTGTGTGGGCAGGATATTACAGCTTTTTCGACTGGAGCGGGGTCGGAAAGAAAGTATTTATCGGATTTGAAAATTATAAAGAACTGCTGACAAATGACAGCGTTTTTAGGGCGACGGTGTGGCACACGCTTATTTATACAGCGATCAATGTAGCAATTCAGGTATTCGGAGGTTTGCTGTTCGCTATCCTGTTAAGCAGAATGGGAAAAGCCAGGACAGGACTTCAGACTCTTTATTACATTCCTGTAGTTATCTCGTCCGTTGCGATTTGCCAGATTTTTACAAAGCTGCTCTCAGTGACTCCGACGGGTATTGTCAATCAGATTCTTTCGATATTTAATCCGGACATGAAGTATTTTGAGTGGATTTCCAATCCTCATATTTCTCTTTATGTCACGGCATTTGTGGAGGCTTATAAGTATCTTGGGCTTTATATGGTTATTTTCTATGCGGCGCTTATAGGCGTTCCCGGTGAACTGGAGGAAGCTGCCAGAATAGACGGAGCTAGCATCCCGCAGGTGTATTGGTACGTGAAAATACCGTATATTAAACCTGTTATCATTGCCAACTGTCTGCTGGTTCTCAACGGATCACTCCGTTCATTCGAATTTTCTTACCTGCTTACACATGGAGGACCGGGAAATTCTTCCGAACTCATGACAACCTACATGTATAAACAGGCCTTCAGCAGCATGAAATACGGCTATGGCAGTGCGGTAGCAATTGTCATCGTTATTATCTGTATGATCGTGGGCGGTATTTTCAGAAAGATAACAGATGGAGGTGATGAAGAATGAGCAGCAGGAAAGTGAGACCCGGTTCGATAGTTAAATGGGTAATTGCAATCATCCTGGTTGTTCTGCAGGTCTATCCGTTCTTTTATGTTTTTACCTCCAGTTTCAAATCACTGGATGATTTCAGAAAGCTGCCGGCTTATGCGCTTCCGTCAACCCTGTATTTGGGAAATTATATTACGGTATTTACGAAGAGCCATATGCTTACGTATTTTAAGAACAGTATTATTGTCCTGATCGGTGTTTTAATACCGCTGATTCTGTTTTCACTGATGGCGGGATTTATCATCAGCAAGGTGAAATTTAGGGGACGAAAGGTTCTGCTCAATTATTTTCTTCTCGGACTAATGTTGCCTATGCAGGTTTCCCTGATCCCGCTGTTTACAATATTTAACAAAATGGGACTGATCAATACGTATGCAGCGATCATTCTGCCGCAGATTGCGTTTTCACTGTCATATTCGATCCAGTTGTTTTATTCCTTCAGTAAGTTCCTTCCGGAAGAAACTCTGGAGGCAGCGATCATTGACGGCTGTTCACCGATGGGATGTTTTTTCAAAATTGTAATGCCAATGTCACTGAATTCTGTGATAACTGTTGCAACTATGCAGGCAGTTTTCTGCTGGAACGAATACATCAATGCCTATACATTTACCAGATCTACGGATATGAAAACGATTACCCTCGGACTGAACGATTTTGTGGGCAGTATGGGTCTGACCGACTGGGGAGCAACCTTTGCTGCCATTACCGTAACTGTTCTTCCTGTATTTATTTTCTATTTTCTGGGAAGCAAACGAATGCTCGCCGGCATGTCGGCCGGTGCCGTGAAGGGCTGAATTATACAGATTACAAAACTAAAAAGAAGGAGACAAGTGACAATGAATAAACTATATTATCAGTACCCGGGAACATGGTTCGGTGATTGCATGCCATTTGGGAAGGAGGACGAATTTTATCTCTTTCATCAGAGAGATACCCGCAGACCTGGCCCGTTTGGTGAACCATTCGGTTGGGACCTGACTACTACCAGAGACTTTGTTCATTATATAGACAGGGGAGTGGCGGTGCCGAGAGGAAGCGACGAGGATCAGGACCAGTTTATTTTTGCCGGCAGCGTGTTTGAAGGCGAAGGCAGATATCACATTTTCTATACGGGATATAATCGTGATTATCCGGCTCAGGGGAAACCATCACAGGTTTTGATGCACGCTTACAGCCAGGATCTGATCCACTGGGAGAAAACGTCAGATAAACTTACGTTTACGCCTCAGCCGGGATATGATCCGGATGACTGGCGTGATCCATGGGTTATTCGCGACGAGGAGAATGATCAGTATCTTCTGATACTGGGAGCGCGCCTGAAAGGACCCAAAACACGCCAGACAGGTAGAACCGTAAAGTTTACATCGAAAGATCTAAAAAACTGGAAATTTGAAGGCGATTTCTGGGCACCAGATCTGTTCACGATGCATGAGATGCCCGACCTGTTTAAAATAGGGGACTGGTGGTACCATATTGTTACCGAGTATAGCGATAGAAGCAAGATGATATACAGAATGAGCAGAAGCATGAATGGTCCATGGATTAAACCGGCAGATGATGCTTTTGACGGAAGAGCATATTACGCGGGACGTACCTTTTGCCTGAATGGTCATCGTATCCTTTTCGGATGGGTTGCGACAAAGGATAATGACGATGATAATGGAAATTTCATCTGGGGCGGAACGTTTATGGCACATGAAATTTTTCAGAGGGCTGATGGCACACTGGGAGTAAAATGTCCGGATACGGTATGGGATGCTTTTAGCCCGTCTGAAGACACGAATGATTTTGTCATAGATACTCCTTTCGGGAAAACTGTAAAGACAGTCGGAGAGAATACAGGCGATATTTTCAAGTTTGAAGCAGATGTTGAATTTACAGAAGGCATTGGGTCTTTTGGCATTCGTTTTTACGATGACCCGGAAACAGCTCAGGCATATCAGTATAATTTCAGGGTATCTGAGAACAGAGTAGTTTTCGAGAAAAGTCCCAACTGGCCGTGGCCGGCAAATCAGAACATTGGACTTGAAAGGCCAGTCGACTTAAAAGCCGGATGCAGATATAATATCCGTCTTATCGTTGACGATACGGTAAGTACTCTGTATGTGAACGGCGTTGCCCTAAACTCCCGGGCATATGTGAAATGGGGTCAGAATGTTTCTATTTTTGCGTCGGAAGGAAGGCTGTCTGTAACTAATTGTAAAGTATCAAAAGGACTGAAGGTATAGAGTATGTACATTTTTTGATAATTACGGACATGTCTTCGAGTGTCCGGTAAAAGCTATTAACCTTGCAGACTATACGTTTGATGATTTGATTTATAAGAACCTGATTTTTCTTCTTCCGTTTTATATTTTTCGGCAATGGAGATGATTTCATTATAAAATTTGGCCGTTTAATATGACTTTGATCAGCCAGAGGTTATGTCATCTACGGCAGGTTGAAACGGCTTTTTCCGCGACCGTTTACGCTGCCACCCGGATCTGAAGTTTCTCCGGCTCCTTCGGCCTGGGGATGCGTCTGCGCTTTCCTGACTTCATTTTTAGCAAATACTTGAATATGCTGGTTTCAAGGATTTGCAGTGACTAAACTATCAATTTGAACTTTGCTTTCGGTTATGATATACTACTGTCTAATTTATTAAATTTAGGAGGGCTTATCATGTCTGAAATTGATGAGAAACTAAAAAAGATGGGGATAACTTTGCCGGAACCACCTGCAAAGGGTGGATTATACACACCAGTGAAAGAATTTGGTGATCATTTCCTTTATTGTTCCGGATGTGGTCCGCAGATCAATGGAACAAGTATTGATGGAAAACTGGGTGCAGATCTGACACTTGAACAAGGGCAGGAAGCTGCCTATCGGTGTATGCTTAATCTTCTGGCAAATTTAAAGGCAAAACTGGGTGACCTGGATCGTATCAAACGTTTTGTGAAGGTCCTTGGCTTTGTAAATAGTACGGATGATTTTACACAGCAACCTCAGGTTATTAATGGTGGTTCACAACTCCTTTTGGACTTGTTTGGAGAAGAGAAGGGATTGCCGGCTCGTACTGCGATGGGGTCAAATGCTACACCGGGAAATATTGCCGTTGAAATTGAAGTTTTAGTTGAAATATACTGATAATAGGTTTTCATATGAAGCCGTTTATTGTTGAAGTTCAGCATTCAGAAAGCACGGTATATGCCCTGATAAGAGCTCAATATTCCGTTTCGCACAAAACGGCAAGAATTATACAGGTTATATCGGCCATTATCAGTATTTTAATTGGTGTTAATTTTATAGGTCATGTAAAACAACCGATTAATTATTTGTTCATATTATATGGGTGTTTTTCGGTCGTATTTATTAATGTACCGGTAAAAAGTATGGCACAAAAGGTAGTGCACCAGATTAAAGATAGTGGTCACAAATATCCTTGTTCAGTATTTGCATTCAATAATGATGGTTTTGCTGTTAAAGCGAAGGGGCCGTTGGGAAAGACAGAGTGCTACGAGTACAAGAAGTGTGAACGTCTTCTATCTTATAGACATGCCACATATTATTTTATCAATAAGGAAGCAGCGTTTATTTTTCCTGATCAATGTATCATAGGAATGTCGGTGGAGGAGTTTCAGAATTTTTTGTCTGGTAAGACAGAAAAGCCGTGCAGAACTTTATATCCATGGCTTACTGCATCTGTTTGGTCTGTATTCAAGAGAATAAAAAAGAAGAGTTAAAAAAAGCTGTGAGAAATTTTTACAATTTCTCACAGCTTTTTTTAACTGATGATTAAATCCAGTATTTGTCGTTTTATTACAATCATATAATTAGAAAGTTCTAATATACGCGAATTGTCCATTCTATTCACTGGTGCTGAAATACTGAAGGCAAAGTGTTGATTTTGACCAGGCAGATCAAAGGCAACTGCTATACAGCGTATTCCGGTTTCATTTTCTTCATTATCAAGTGCATATCCTTTTTGCCTTATTTGTTGGAGGGTAAAGAGGAATTCATTATAATCCGTAATGGTATAGGGTGCTTTTTTGAGTATGTTGCTTTGATTCCATAACGAATACACTTCTGATTCCGGCAGCATTGATGCGATAGCCTTCCCCACGCCAGAACAATAAAATGGAATCTGGCTTCCTATTCTTGATACCATTTGGACGGTGTTATTTGGATTTTGAACTTTGTCAAGATAGACGGCGTTCGCACCAATCAGTTTAACAAAATGCACAGTCTCTCCGGACTGCTGCATAAGTTTTTGAAGGAAAGGCCGCACCTCTTGAACAATATCAATACGCTCCAGTATATGACTGGATAATTCAACTATTTTATACGTTAGTCCATATTTTCCATTCTCAAAGTGCTGATGCACATACCCCATATATTGCAGAGACGCAAGCAGACGATGAGCTGTACTTTTATTTATGTCGAGTGTACTTGATATTTCCATCAGGCTTAAAGAACCCCGCATAGCAAGTAATTCAATTACAGAAAATAACTTTCCAGCAACCTGAATGGGATTAGCATTTTTTATACTATCTTTATTCTCCATAAGTAATCCTCAGAAGCAGATACTAATTTCACATTATGAAATATTATAAACTAATCGATTTTTATATTCAAGCACTTTATAATATTATATTTACATCATAGTGCACATAAAAAAATAATGATATTCGGCAATTTTAGCAATTTTTATTTTTAATTTGATTTTAATATTGACATTGACTTGGCTAATTATATAATGAAGTAAAGTCCACAATACAAAACACAATATCATAATATGAAACATATGCTAACAAATCGAGACTAACGATTATATTATGGCTATCCATTTTATTTAATGTATCAGAGGAGGATATTAATACAATGCCATCGAATGAAATACTGCATTCATTTAGAAAGATAGGGATAATTCCTGTTGTTGTATTAAATAAAACAGAGGATGCGTTGCCACTCGGAGAAGCTTTATGTGAAGGAGGGCTTCCAACAGCAGAGATTACATTCAGAACGGATGCAGCAGAGGATTCTATACGGAGAATGGTTCATACATTTCCGGATATGCTGATTGGAGCCGGTACGGTATTGAATACAGAACAAGTAGACAGAGCTATTGATGCAGGGGCAAAATTTATCGTTTCTCCGGGATTGAATCTTACAGTTGTGAAATATTGTAAGGAAAAAAATATTACCGTAATTCCAGGTATTCAAACCCCGACTGAAATAGAGATGGCATTAACAGAAAATATAGATACAGTTAAATTCTTTCCGGCAGAAATGTCGGGTGGATTAAATATGATGAAAGCACTGGCAGGACCGTATACAAATATTAGCTTTATACCGACCGGTGGAATTAATGCGTCAAATGTGCGTGAATATTTAAAATGGGATCGTATCGTTGCATGCGGCGGGAGCTGGATGGTTAATCAAAAAATGTTAAATACAGGAAACTTTGAAGCTATTAAATCCGCAGCCAGGGAGGCTTCACAAATTGTTAAAGAAGTTCGCGGATTTTAGGGAGGGTGATCAATGGACTTGAAGTTAAGGCCTGTGATGGATTGTAAATATGATGCGGTATCGCTGGGAGAGGTGATGCTTCGCCTCGATCCTGGCGAAGGCAGGATCCGCTGTGCACGTTCTTTCAAAGTATGGGAGGGTGGGGGTGAATACAATGTAATTCGCGGCCTGCATAAATGCTTTGGAATGAATACAGCTGTTATTACTTCTTTTGCTGATAATGAAGTTGGTAAACTGATGAGGGATCTCATTGAACAAGGCGGAGTAGATACTTCTCTTATTTATTGGAAACCAACGGATGGAATCGGCCGAGCCTGCCGAAATGGAATAAATTTTACGGAAAGAGGGTTTGGCGTACGCGGAGCAATCGGTTGCTCTGACCGTGCAAATACAGCAATTTCTCAAGCTAAACCCACAGATTTTAACTTTGATTATATTTTTGGCAAGATCGGAGCCCGATGGCTTCATACGGGAGGAATTTATGCGGCATTATCTGAACAAAGTTGCGATACTGTAATCGAGGCAATAAAATCTGCCAAAAAAAATGGAACAATTATTTCATACGATTTGAATTATCGAGCTTCCATGTGGAATGCAATCGGAGGACAAAAGAAGGCACAGGAAGTAAATCGCGAAATAGCACAATACGTTGATGTAATGATAGGCAATGAGGAAGACTTTACCGCATGCCTCGGCTTAGAAATTGAAGGTCAGGACAAAAGCCTGAATAATTTGAACATTGACGGATATAAAAAAATGATTGATAAAGCAGCAGAAATATATCCTAATTTGAAGGTAATTGCCACAACACTTAGAACTGTTAAGACAGCGTCTATTAATGACTGGAAGGCAATATGCTGGTCGGAAGGCAATATTTATCAATCCAAAGTATATAATAATCTCGAAATTCTGGACCGCGTCGGTGGTGGAGATTCGTTTGCAGCAGGTCTTATCTATGGCTTGATGGAAGGAAAAGACCCGGAAACGGCTGTTAATTATGGAGCCGCACACGGAGCGCTTGCGATGACAACACCAGGCGATACGTCTATGGCAGATCTGAATGAAGTGAAAAGCTTAATGAATGGTGAAAATGCAAGAGTAAAACGTTAACTAATTTTATAAAAATGGAGGATAGGATAATGAAAAAGATGGCTATGGTAACTTTAGGAGCAGTATTCAGTTTGGCATTGGCAATTCCGGCATCTGCAGCAATTATGAACTGACATATAGTACTCCACTTTCTCAAACTCAGACATCTACGATTATGTTTGATCCTGGATTCCCGTGATTCCACACTAGGATATCACTAAGAAAAGTGCCGTGAAACCGCATAAATACTGGAAAAATCAAGCTTTGGCGATTGCTTTCATAC
>Ga0256404_1012497_pt1 | contig 11035 bp, 11 predicted proteins | sample RumenRJG_01DNA_FD_185990 | JGI IMG/M metagenome (GOLD analysis project Ga0256404, IMG submission 185990) | Bovine rumen microbial communities from Lethbridge, Alberta, Canada - RJG_01 | ecosystem: Host-associated > Mammals > Digestive system > Stomach > Rumen | place: Canada: Alberta | collected...
CTGCGGTGAGCCTCCGGCGGATCGCAGGTCAGGACAGAGGAAAGCGCGCAAGCGCGCTGTCCTGACCGCGCGGGATCGGCAAGCCGATCCCGATTGAAACGGAACCATCTGTGCGACACGGTTCGGAACCACTCAGGAACAGAGGAGGAGTGTTTGCTCATGCAGCAGTTCAAAACCCGAATGACCGAGCTTCTGGGCATTCAGTACCCCATCATGTGCGGCGGCATGCAGAACGCCGCAAACCCGGAGCTGGCCGTGGCGGTCTCCGAGGCCGGCGGCCTTGGCATCACCAACATCAGCATGTACCCGGACCTGAAGGAGTTCCGGTCCGTGCTGCGGGCCATGCGCGGCATGACAAAAAAGCCGCTGGCCGTCAATATCTCCATGCTCCCGAACATCGAGATCGGGGAGAACATTTTTTTCTATGTGGATATCTGCGCGGAGGAGGGCATCAACGTGATCGAGACCTCCGGCAAGGACCCGGCACCGCTTGCCCCCAGGATTCACGCCGCCGGCATGAAGCTGATCCACAAGGTGCCCATGCCGCGGCACGCGGTCCGGGCGGAGAAGAGCGGCGCGGACCTGGTTTCTATCGTGGGGGCCGAGGCCGCCGGGCATCCCTCGCCGGACCTGGTGGGGACCATGATCGCGGTCAACAAGGCCTCCAGGCTGGTCAGAATCCCGGTGATCGCCGGCGGCGGCATCTGCGACGGCAGGGGCCTTCTGGCCGCCCTGGCACTGGGCGCGGAGGGCGCCGTCATGGGCACCCGCTTCCTGACCACGAGGGAGTGCTCCATCTCCGATAACCACAAGCGGTGGATCCTGGACCACGGCGAAAAGGACACGGTTCTCTGCCAGAAGGCGATCCGGAACATGATCCGGGTGGCCCACACGGGAGCGGCGGATGCCTGCCTTCAGCTGGAGCAGCAACCGGGGGTCACGCTTTCGGACCTGATGCCGGTGATTTCCGGCGCTGTCTCAAAGGAAAGCTACCGCACCGGCGACGTGGAAACAGGCATGTTCCCGGTGGGACAGGACATCGCCCTCATCGAGGACCTGCCCACCGCGAAGGAGCTCATGGAGCGGATCATCCGGGAAGCGACAGAAGGAACCAGCCGTCTGAACAGCATGCTTGCCGGGGGGTGACAGACATGACCTTTGAACAGTTTCTGGAGAAGTGCACGGCCTTCTGCGACACCGTTCCCTCCAACCGTGTGACCGCGGCTGATGCAATCCGGCCGGAGCTCGCCGGCATGCAGATCTACGAGACCCCCATCTTCGGGGTGGCCTCCGCCGACGATCCAATCTTCCGGGAATACCTGAAGCCGGGCATCATCGGCCCGGAGTTCCGCCTTCCCCAGCAGTGGGTGCCGGGGGCGAAGAGCGTGATCTCCTTTTTCGCGCCCTTCACAGAGGCCGTTCGGGCCTCCAACCGCTCCGCGGACGCTGTGATTTCCGACGAGTGGCTCCACGGGAGAATCGAGGGCCAGGCCATGTCGGCGGACCTGACCCGCTATATGTGCAGAATCCTCGAGGAGGCGGGCTTCGCCGCCGTGGGACCTGCGGTGGATGCCGGCTTCCGGATGACCGCTCCCTACTGCTCAAACTGGTCCGAGCGGCATGCGGCCTACGCCGCGGGCCTCGGCACCTTCAGCCTCTCCAGGGGGCTGATCACAAAAAAGGGCGTGGCAGGCCGCTTCGGCAGCGTCATTACCACGGCGGAGTTCCCCGCCACGGAGCGGGCCTACAGCAATCCCTTCGAGTACTGCAATCTCTGCGGGGCCTGCGAGAGACGCTGTCCCGCAGGAGCCATCGACCACACCAGGGGCTTCCTGGAGGGCAAGAACCACCCCATCTGCGACGCCTTCGTGAAGACCACCCGGAGGAAGCCGGCGGGAGAGAAGCAGGTGGTCCGCTACGGCTGCGGGAAATGCCAGGCGGGCGTTCCCTGCGAGGCGGGAATTCCTCGGAAGCGCGCCGTGTTCTGCGGCTCCTGCCACTAAAATATTTCACCAGGGACTTGTCTCAGCGGGAGAAGCCCCGCTGAAGCTGCGTTCCACAGGATTTGATCAAGCGAGAAAGGAATTTGAACCATGAAGGACAGAAAAATCTATTGCATGAACCAGATCTCCCCGGTGGGAACCGCCACCTTCCGGAAGGGCTACACCCTCACCGAGAACGTGCAGGAGGCCGCCGGGATCCTGGTGCGCTCCGCCGACATGCACGACTTCGCCTTCCCGGAGGGCCTTCGGGCCATCGCCCGGGCGGGTGCAGGCGTGAACAACATTCCCCTGGACCGCTGCACGGAGGCCGGCATCGTGGTCTTCAACACCCCCGGCGCCAACGCCAACAGCGTGAAGGAGCTGGTGCTCTGCGCGCTGCTGGCATCCTCCCGCCACGTGATCGAGGGAGCCGAGTGGGTGCGGCAGATCAGCGGCAGCGAGACTCTCTCGAAGGACGTGGAGAAGGGCAAAAAGGCCTTCGTGGGAAATGAGATCATGGGGAAAAGGCTGGGTGTGATCGGCCTCGGCGCCATCGGCGCGGAGGTGGCCAACGCCGCGGTGGCCCTGGGCATGGAGGTGTACGGCTACGACCCCTACCTGTCCGTGAACGCGGCCTGGATGCTCTCCAAGGAGGTGCGGCACGCCTCCAGCCTGCAGGAGCTTCTGTCCACCTGCGACTACGTCACCATCCATGTCCCCCTGACGGAGAAGAACCCCGGCATGATCGGGGCAAAGGAGATCGCCCAGCTGAAGGAGGGGGCCGTGTTCCTGAATTTCTCCCGGGACAAGCTGGTGGATGAGGCCGCCATGGAGCAGGCCCTGGAGGAGGGCCGCGTCCGGGCATATTACTCGGATTTCGCCAACGACCGCTCGGTGAAGATGAAGAACGCGGTGATCTTCCCGCACCTGGGGGCCTCCACGGAGGAGGCTGAGGACAACTGCGCCGTCATGGCGGCGAGAGAGCTGCAGGATTACCTGGACAACGGGAACATCGCTCACTCCGTGAACTATCCCTCCCTGGACATGGGCGTGTGCCAGGCGGAGGCCCGGGTGGCCATCCTGCACCGGAACATCCCGAACATGATCTCCCAGATCGCCTCCTTCTTCGGAAACAGCGGCCTGAACATCGAAAACATGATCAGTAATACCCGGGGAGACTACGAGTACACCCTGCTGGACATCTCCAGCCCCATGCCGGACGACACAGTGGAGCGCCTCATGGCGGTAAACGGCGTCCTGAAGGTGCGCCGGATCAGCGAGAAGGGGCACCACGACCTGGTATAACAGAGGCGCTCTGCGCCTTTGCCGCCCAGGCAAAATACAAAAAACGTCCATTCCAGTTACAAAATGCGCGGGCCGTTATCCGGCCCGCGCGCGATGTTTCAGTTGCTGTCCACATCCCCCGCAGCAGTGGGTTCTGGTGTTTTCTCATCATCCCGCGTCAGTGGGTTCTGGATTTTCCTCATCGTCCTGCAGCAGTGGATTCAGGTGTTGTCCTCGTCGTCCTGCAGCAGGGTCTTGTTCCGGACGGCGTAGAGCATCTCGTTGGAGGTGGCCACGTAGTGGTCCCGGGTGGTCTGCACGTTTTCGTGCCCAAGGGCCTCCGAGGTCAGGAGCAGGTCCCTGGTGTCCCGGTAGAGGTTCGTGCCGTAGCTGCTCCGGAGCTTGTGGGGCGTGATCTTTTTGCCCTGGACGGAGACCGTGGCGTACTTCTTGACCAGGCGCTCCACGGACCGGACCGCCATGCGCCTGTTCTGGAGGGAGAGGAAGAGGGCCTGCTCAGAGCCCTTTTCCGGGGTCATGCGGCTGCGCTCCTCCAGATAGTCGGCCAGGACCGCCTCTACCGCGTCACCGATGTATACAAAGGCCTTTTTCCCGCCTTTCCGCATGATCTCGATCTGGGAGGCCTTCAGGTTCACGTCGCCGATGTCCAGCCCCACGCACTCGGAGACACGGATCCCGGTGCCCAGCAGGAGAGTGACGATGGCGGTGTCCCGGAGGGAGGTCTTGTCGTGGTACTGCAGCATCTTCGTGGTGAGCCCGTTTCCGGTCTCCACGGAGCTTAAAAGGTCGGAGGCCTCCTCCTGGTCCAGGGCGATGATTTCCCGGGACCGGCGGATCTTCGGTGCGTCCACCAGCTCCGAGGGATTGGAATCGATCATCATGCGGCGATACAGGAACTTGTACATGCTCCTCACCGCGGACAGCTTCCGCTTGATGCCTTTCCGCTCGTTTGTCTGTTCGATGACCCTTCCGGAGGCCGTCTCGGTTTCGTGGAGCTTCAGGTAGGCCATGTAGTCGTCAAAATCGAAGGCATTCAGCTGCTGAAGCACCTCAATGGGGATTTCCCTGATTTCCGTGTTTTTCAGGCGGGGATTCTTTTCCTTCAGGAAGCGGAAAAAGATTCTCAGGTCGTACGCGTAGGCCAGCCGGGTCCTGGAGGCCGTCAGCTGGGACACGCCGGTCATGTAGGTACTCACGTAAGGTGGCAGCTCCCGGAGAAGCTCCCGCAGCTTTTTCTCGTTCTTGATATCGGTTTCCTTGCTGTATTCAGACATTGAGACCTCCCTGGGGACGGGAGGGCAGCAGATCAAAAAAAGGCCCTCCGACATCCAACATGTCGTTAAATCATCGTTTTGCGACAAGTTTAACCCATAATATGGAATCCGTCAAGCCAATGAATCCACCGGCCCTGAAATCCGTCCTTGGCCAATGTCCATGAGGTCCCGGGCCCTTTGAAATTCCTCTGAGCCGTTTTTGGCATCTTCAGCGTGGGTTTTCCCGTTTCGATCACACAGAATCGCATCACAGGGCAAATGACATTCACCTTCATTTGCGCTATACTTAAAGTTACCGGTTCTTACAGATTCTGATTTGTCCTGCTAATATATCCTGCGGGTTGATCCAATTGTTTGCGCAGCCGGTTTCTCCCGCCAGCGCCTTATGGGCATGCTCCTTATTTATCCTCTGTGAGCTGATTCTGATGAATTTCCATGGAGAATTCCACCATGCAGAAAACGGTTTTGTTTTACGGCGACTCCAACACCTACGGCTATGATCCCAGATTCGTTTACGGCGGCCGTTATCCCGCCGAGGTCCGCTGGACGGACCAGCTTCGGCAGGCCCTCGAAGGCCGCTGGAACGTGCTTGACGACGGCATGAACGGCCGGTGCATTCCATCGGAAACCGGGACCCGCTGGTTTCTTTCGGAGCTGAAGGAGCTGCCGCCCGTGGACCTGTTGGCCGTGATGCTCGGGTCGAACGACTATCTGAACATGCGTTCGCCGGATCCGAACGCCGTGGCCATGAAGCTGAAGGCCTTTCTGGACGCCGTGCGGGATTCGGGCCTGGTTCCTGAAATCCTGGTTCTTTCCCCGCCGTACATCGATTTTCCGGAGTATCCGGCATTTTCCCGTTTCAGCACCCGGGACGGCCATCTGTCGGCCGCGATCCGCGCCATGGTATCCGAATACCCCAATGGGGTTTTCTTCGAAAATACGGAGTCCTGGGGCCTTGAGACGGCCTTTGACGGGGTGCACCTGTCGCCGCAGGGCCACAGGGCCTTTGCAGAACATATGAAAGCGTGGTTTGAAGAACGATTATGACCTTTTCCTTCACAAGTTCCTCCGGCGGACACGGCTCCGGGACCGGATCCGGCAGAGCCGGCACCGGCGTCCGGGACATGACCCAGGGGCCCATCTTAAAGCAGATCCTGATCTTTGCCATTCCCCTCATGTTCGGCAATCTGTTCCAGATGCTGTACAACACCGTGGATTCCATCGTGGTGGGGAATTTTGTCAGCAAGCAGGCATTGGCCGCGGTGGGCTCCACCAACATGATCATCAACCTGCTGGTCTTCTTTTTCAACGGCTTTTCCATCGGGGCCGGCGTGATCATAGGCCAGCGCTTCGGCGCGAAAAAGACCGATGAGCTTCACACGGCCATCGAGACCACCATGCTGATGACCTTCATATTCTGCGTGCTGTTCACCATCATCGGCGTCTCCTACGTGAATCCCATGCTCCGGTTCATGTCCACACCGGAGGATGTGATCCCCGACGCGGCCCTGTATCTCCGGATTTACTTCTCGGGGATCTCCGGCCTCCTCATCTACAACATCGGGAGCGGCATTCTCCGCGCCGTGGGAAACACCACGCTGCCTCTCCTGTTCCTGGTGCTCACCAGCCTCATGAACATCGTACTGGACCTGTTCTTCGTGGTGGGCCTCCACATGGGCATCGAGGGGGTGGCCTACGCCACCATCCTGTCGCAGTTCGTCTCCGCGGGCCTGACCCTGATGCTCCTGACCGGGACAAAGGAAATCTACCGGCTCAGCTGGCGGGACCTGTCCATCGACCGGGAGACGGCGAAGCAGATTTTCACCGTGGCCCTCCCCACCGGGATCCAGGCCGTCATCACCTCCTTCTCCAACATCTTCGTCCAGGCCTACATCAATTATTTCGGCTCCAGCTGCATGGCGGGCTGGAGCTGCTACAACAAGCTGGACCAGATCATGATGCTGGTGATCCAGAGCGTGGCAATGGCCGTCACCACCTTTGTGAGCCAGAATATCGGCGCGAAGAAGGAGGACCGGGCCAGGCAGGGGACCATGAGCGCCCTGGGCCTGATCCTCACCGTAAACGCCGTCATCGCGGCGCTCCTGGTATTCTTTTCCCGGCAGGCGGTCTCCCTCTTCACGAAGGACGAGTCCGTCATCTCCTACGGCCAGTTGTTCATCACCACCAACACCTTTTTTATTCTGTTCAATGCCGCGAATCACGCCCTGGCGGGGTCCATGCGCGGACGCGGCGATTCCCGGGGCCCCATGATGGCCATGCTGGCGGCCTTCGTGGTGTTCCGGCAGATCTACCTCTTTGTGCTGACCCGCTTCATCTCCAACACGCCCCGGCCCGTGGGCTTCAGCTACCCTGTGGGGTGGATGCTCTGCAGCTGCATCATGTTCACCTACTACTTCCGGAAATACGGAGGCACGAAAAAACCGGTCTGATCACTTCAGGCCGGTTTTCTTGATGATTGCGCTGTTGATTTCCTGGACGGATTTCGCAGGCTTGTAATTCTTGTCGTCGTAGAGGAACTCGTGGAGCTGCTTCACGTTGCTCTCCAGGGTGACCGGCACCACCACGTCCATCTTGTTCACGTAGGTGGTCTTCAGCTCGTAGGGGAAGCCGCAGGTCTCTCCCAGGTGGAATTTCTTGATGTGCCGGGCCAGGGGAAGCAGGTCGTTGACCGACACGCTGGTCTTGGTCTCAGGCAGCACGCAGGTGACCAGCTGGATCCGTGTGGCCAGGTCCGCCTTTTTCAGCTTCTCCACCAGGAGCTTCACCACCTTCCGCTGGCGCTCCGTCCGCTGGAAATCCGTGTCCATGAGCCGGAGCCTCGCGTAGGCCACCGCCTGCACGCCGTCCAGGTGGTTCATCCCCGCCTTCTTTAAGTGCACGGAGCCGATGCCCGTCGCCTCCACGGTCTCCGTGATAAAGGCGTTGATGTAGAAGAACTCCGCCCCGGTGAGCTCGATGTCGATGCCCCCCAGGATGTTGATGGAGTCAATCACCGTCTTCCAGTTGAAGGTCACGAAGTCGTCGGGGACGATGTCCAGGTTCTGCTTCATGGCCCACAGGGCCTGCTCCGAGCCGCCCTTGAAGTAGGCCTCGTTGAACTTGTGCAGCTGTCCCTTCTCAGAGATCCGCACCAGGGTGTCCCGGTACACGGAGACCAGCCGCAGCTCCCCGGTCTTCCAGTTCAGGGCGCCGATCATGTTCACGTCTGACAGGGCCCCCTTGTCCGTGGAGCCGTCCCGGGAGTCCACGCCGAACACCGCCACCGTGTAGAAGCCGTCCTCCGGCAGTGCCGCCTCTTCCGCGGCCTTGCTCTCCTGCTCCGGCGAGGCCGCCGGGTTCTTCGGCTTCCGGATGCTCCTGACACAGAAGAAACCAAGTGCCGCCACCAGTAACAGGAGCAGCCAAGGAATCAGCTGCCCCTTCTGTTTTCCCGAACGTCTCTGGCGCCTGCTGCCGCCCTGGGCGCTGCGCCTTGCGGCGCGTTCCTTCGCGGCTTTCTCCTGGGATGTCTCCAGGGCCCTGGCGATCTCTTCCGCCGTCAGGTCCTGGGAGCCGCCCTCATTCTCCGGGCTGTCTGCTGCCAGCTCCTTCCTGGCCCTGGCGCGGATCTGTCGGACCCGCTCCACGTCCCGCAGGGAGCGCACCCGCTTCTCCTGCTCCGGGGTGAGGGGCGTGCGCTTCTCTTCGTTCAGGTCAATATTTACAAATTCGCGGTCGTCTGCTCTGTTGTTCAAGATTGTTTCTGTCGGCTGACGGCTCCGGAGCCAGCGTTTCCCGGGGCTTTAATCAGCCTTCTTCTCCCGATAGGCTTTTTCCGCTCTGGCAAAGGTCAGAATCAGGTCCACAGCGCCCTCAATGCCCACAGCGCTGCTGTTGATGCAGAAATCGTAGCTCCTGGAGTCGCCCCAGCGCTTGTTGGAATAATAGTTGTAATAGCTGGAGCGGCTCTTGTCCGTCTTCAGCATCAGCTCCCGGGCCTTGTCGGCGCTGACGTTGTGCGCCTCCATCAGCCGGCGGACCTTGTCGTCCTCCTCTGCCGTGATGAAGACACTGCACACCCCGGGAATGCCCTGCAGGGCGTAATCGGCGCAGCGGCCCACGATGACGCAGGACTCGCTGGCGGCCAGGTTCCGGATGGCGTCAAACTGGGCCAGGAAGATCTTCTGGTTGATGGGCATGTCCACGTAGGGCGAGGAAGAATACCCCAGGGAATAGGTGTCCATGACAAGCGAGTACAGGAAGCTGTTGGTCGGCTTCTCGTCGTTGGTGTCGAACAGCTCTCTGCAGAGCCCGCTCTCCTTCGCCGCCCGGTCCAGGAGCTCCTTGTCATAGCACTTCACACCCAGCTTTTCCGCCAGAAGCTGACCGATTTTTCTTCCGCCGCTTCCGGTCTGACGTCCGATGGTAATAATCAGATTTTCTGACATGGAATCCCCCTCCTTCGTGAATCTTAAAAATGGATCTAAATGTAATATCCGGAGCGTTTCGCACTTTGTGCTAATTCGCGTGCGGTGCGCGAGGCGCTTGCGCCTGCGGTGCGCGCGTGACACCTCCCACGCTCCTCCCCCATTCCGCACTCCCGCGGTGCAACCTCGTGCACCGCTTCGTGCTATTTCGCGTGCGGTGCGCGAGGCGCTTGCGCCCGCGGTGCGCGCGTGACACTTCCATGTGGGGCGGGTCATAAAGCCTTGTACACACTGGCATGTAAAACATGCCGTGTGTACAGGCTTATGACCCTGATATTACATACATTTTATCATAGTGCCGGCGGAAAGGTCAAATTTCCTGCCCGGCGAGCCGCTCCAGAAGGTCCTGGAACTCCTCCGGCAGCGGCGCCTGGAACTCCATGTACTCCCCGGTGGAGGGGTGCCGGAAGCCCAGCACCATGGCGTGCAGGGCCTGTCCGTTCAGGTGCCAGGGGTTCTTTTTGCTGCCGTAGACCGGGTCTCCCAGCAGGGGATGCCCGATGGAGGCCATGTGGACCCGGATCTGGTGGGTCCGGCCCGTCTCCAGCGCGCACTCCACATAGGTGGCCGTGCGGTAGCGCTTCAGCACCCGGAAATGGGTGACGGCCCGCCTGCCGTCCGGAACGCCGCACTTCATCCGCTTCCGGTCCGCCGGGTCCCGGGCCATGGGGGAATCGACGGTCCCCTCGTTTTCCTTGATGCAGCCCTGGACCACCGCCCGGTACCTGCGGGTGATGGAGTGCTCCTTCAGCTGCTCCGCGATACACTGGTGGGCCGCGTCGTTCTTGCACACGATCAGGACCCCCGTGGTGTCCCGGTCAATGCGGTGCACGATCCCCGGCCGCATGACCCCGTTGATGCCGGACAAGCTGTCCCTGCAGTGATACATCAGGGCGTTCACCAGGGTGCCGGAATCGTGGCCCGCCGCCGGGTGCACCACCATGCCCTTGGGCTTGTTCACCAGGAGCACGTCGCTGTCCTCGTAGAGGATGTCCAGGGGGATGTCCTCCGGGAGGATCTCCGCCTCCTTGGGTTCGGGGATCTCCGCCCCCAAAAGGTCCCCCTCCTTCAGCCGGCGGTTTCCCTTGGCCGGGAGGCCGTTCACGGTCACCAGGCCGGAGGCGATGAGCTTCTGCGCGTGGGACCGGGTGAGGTCCAGGGCCTCGCTTAAGAAGACGTCGAGACGCATATCGGCGTGCTCCGCGCCGGCGGTCAGCTCCCGGATCACTCCGCCTCCTCCTTCTCCTCTTTCTCCTCTTTCTCCGCCTTCTCCGCCTTCTTTCGGCTGCCGAGGCCCAGGAAGGAGAGCTCCTCGTCGCTGTACCGGGTGAGAAGCAGGATCATGAGGACCGCCGTGCTGCAGGTGACAAAGATATCCGCCACATTGAACACCGGGAAATCGATTGGGACAAAGTAGATGAAATCCACCACCGATTTCCGGAAGGTCCGGTCGATCAGGTTTCCCAGGGCCCCGGCCCAGAGAAAGCAGAGGCAGAGAAACAGGGGGAAATAGTTCTTTTCCGGCGGCATGCGGAGAATCACCGCCACGATCCCCGCGGTCACCACGGCCGTGATCAGGTAGAACACCGTCATCTGCCCCTTCAGGATCCCGAAGGCCGCGCCGGTGTTCTCGATGCGCAGAAACCAGAGGATTCCGTCGATCAGGACCACGGGCTCGTGGTCCCCCAGGGCCGACAGGGCCCACCGCTTGGTGAGCTGGTCCACCCCCGCCAGGAGGGCCGACAGGACCAGGAACAGGATCAGGCGGCCGGCTCTGCTAGTTGTCTTTCCCATGCAACAATACTCCTTCAGTTCGCTCTTTCCGTGATGACGCGCCGCCAAGGTACCACTGATACCCTTTCAATCGTGCTCGGCTTGCCGAGCGCGCGCGGTCAGGACAGCGCGCTTGCGCGCTTTCCATCTCGTGTGCGGTGCAATCCCGCGCGCGAGAAACGCGCGTGTTCCCTGTTTCGCTTGCGCCCGCGGC
>Ga0256404_1012499_pt1 | contig 11034 bp, 7 predicted proteins | sample RumenRJG_01DNA_FD_185990 | JGI IMG/M metagenome (GOLD analysis project Ga0256404, IMG submission 185990) | Bovine rumen microbial communities from Lethbridge, Alberta, Canada - RJG_01 | ecosystem: Host-associated > Mammals > Digestive system > Stomach > Rumen | place: Canada: Alberta | collected...
CGACATCGAGCACAGCTATGTGCTCGAACTGAAGTATGTGCCCGGCAGCGCCACCGACGCCGAGGTGGCACAAGCCCATGCGACAGCGCGCGAGCAGCTGCTGCGCTACGAGCGGTCGGTGGTGATCGAGCGCACCCTGGGCCACACGCGCCTGCACCGTCTGGTGCTCGTGTGGCGCGGCATCGAACTGGCCGTGGCCGAAGAGCTCTAACCGCGAACCACTCGCGAAGTTTTTTTTGACCGCGAACCACTCGCGAAGTTTTTTACCCCTGTTCGGGAGGATTTGCAATCCGACCGCATTCGAGTATTAAGGATTTGTAATCCGCAAAGCGTTTCTCGGATTACAAATCCTTATACTTATTCGCGGCGGGATTGCTGCGCTTCGCTTGCCCTTCGGGCTCCCGTTCGGTCGTGAGCACTTCGTGGTTGCAAATCCCGCCGAACGCAAAAAGTAATAAACCGCGAATCACGCGAAAGTCTTTTGTCCTTATGTTCTTATGTCTGAATCACCCACAAAAGCGTTTGTCCTTATGTTTCTTATGTCTGACTGAATCAAGCCACAAAAGCTTTTGTCCTTCTGTCTGAAAGTCAACCCGCAAGCAACACAATGCGTCAGTTGACTTGGACAGGGATGCCTGTGGCCTGAGCGATGCGGTCGCCGATGGCCTGCAGCTCATCGTGCTCAATCTTTACCAGGTCCTGCGCCGGGGTCTTGCGGTCGAGCGAATAGAGCATGACCTCGCGGGGCTGAATCTGGCGGTAGGCCTCGATGAGGGCGGCCACCTCGGTGTCGGTCGTGTTGTCAAAGGGCTTGCCCTCCCACTGGCCTCGCAACATCATGGTCTGCACTATGCACTGGCCGCTGAACTGCTTGAGGTCCTCAATGACCCCCTCGGGGATGAGGTTGGGCGACTGCGGGCGGTTGATGACGCGCAGGGTGGCTGCGATGGCCGAGTCGAGTTTGAGGATGTTGTTATCCACCTTTTTCAGGGCCTCGGCCACCTGCGGGCGGCCTGCCATGGTCGAATTGCTAAGTACGCTCACGCGCGCCTCGGGGTAATAGCGGTCACGCAACAGCATCACGTCGTGCACCACCTCTTTGAAGTGCGGGTGCAGGGTGGGTTCGCCGTTGCCCGAGAAGGTGATCACATCCAGCCCCGAGCCCTCGGCCTTCATCTGCTCGAGCTTGGCCTTGAGCTGACGCTTGACGGCCTCGCGTGTGGGGATGCCTGTCGTGCCCGGTCCCTGGGCATTGAACCCGGCCTCGCAATAGAGGCAGTCGAACGAACAAATCTTTCCGTCGTTGGGCATCAGGTTGACACCCAACGAGATGCCGAGTCGGCGGCTGTGGATGGGACCAAAAATGGTACTATGAAATAAGACGGTCTGCATTATTGTTTAATATTGAAAACTATTCTATTTGGTTGATTAAATTGAGATATTCTTTGGCAATGATTTGCGCGTCGAAATGCTCGGCTACCCAACGGTGCTGATCGGCGCGACTCAGGCTGGCCTGGGCTGCCCACTCGATGCCGCGGGCCACGTCGGCCGGATCGTTGCTGCCGGTGACATAGCCATTGCAACGATGCTTGACGATGTCGACTTGGCCTCCGGCACCCGTGGTGACAGGGACGCAACCGCTGGCCATGCCCTCGAGCAGGGTGTAGCCGAACGACTCGTAGCGCGATGTGCTCAGCACGATGTGTGCCTGACGGAAGACGGCGTTGATGTCGGTGATATAGCCTAGATGGGTGTGCGACACAGGCAGTTGGTCGAGCAGCGACGTGTCGCGCAGCTCGCCGTAGAGCAGCAGGTGGACACGGCGTGCCAGGTCGGGATGCTGCTCGGCCAGGTGTCGCATGGTGGCGATGAGCAGGTCAAAGCCCTTGACCGGGTCGTCGAGGCGTGCGGCCCCCATAGCGATGACCAGGGCATCGGCAGGCATATTGGGGCGCGGAGTGTATTCACAACCGTAGTCGCTGGTCGGGAAGGGGTTGCCGATGACTGCCACCTCATGGTTGCACAACAAGGTGCTCCGGCGGCAACAGTCGGCCAACCAGTGGCTCACTGCCACAAAGCGGATGCCGGCGCGGTCATACAAGTCGGCCTTGCGCTGCAGCGTCCGGGTGGCCAGTTGGCTGCCACTGGGCAACAGCGGGCAGTCGGCGCATCGGCTCTGGTAGCCTCGGCACTCGTAGGCATGGTGGCACACCCCTGTACAGGGCCACATGTCGTGCATGGTCCAGACAATGGGTTTGCCCAGACCGGCCAGCCGGTCGATGCCTCGCAGCGAGAGCATGCCCTGGTTGGTCCAACCCATCAGCAGGACATCGGCCTCTCGCACCCAGGGGTGTCGGCTCACGTCGATGCCATGCGTGGCTGTGTCGATCTTGAACAATGTGTCGCGGCGACGGCCGTTGCGCCCATAGATGCACAGCCGCTCGGCCAAAAATGCCCAACGGCGGCCCAGGGCATTGCCCACCAGAGCCACATGCGGGTCGCTGCCATGCTGGTCGGCCACGAGCATACGGGCGTCCACGCCCAGCTGCTGCAGGCCGTGCATCAGCCGCAGGGTGGCAATGGCCGCCCCGCCAAGCTGGTCGCTGCGATTGATCAAGACTACTTTCATTTTGGGGTGAGGGATCAGGAGTGAGGGGTCAGGAGTGAGGAGTGAGGGGTCAGGGGTGAGGAGTGAGGGGTCAGGGGTGAGGAGTCAGGGGTCAGGGGTGAGGGTCTGGGGTCTGGGGTCAGGAATTATGAATTATAAATTAAAGGTTTAGCTCCTGCAGCAATTCGGCCACCTCACCGCGGGTGAGCGTGCGCCGCTGTTGCAACTGCTCGACAAAGGCGATGATGGCATGCTGGATGTCGCGGTTGCCAAACACACGCATCAGATAGGAGTAGGACTTGTCGAAAATCGGCACCACCTCGTCGCGGTCCAGCTGGCACAGGCTCTGGCCGTCGGCCACAGCGGCATCCAGCAGCTGGTCGCGCCCCTTGCGGTCAATCACGCCATGGTCCAAGATCATCTTGCGGCACATGGCATTGGCGATAGCCAGTCCCATCGACACCTGGTAGTGCGAGTAGATGTGGTGCCACGACTTGCTGGCCGGCACACGCGGGCTGCCGGTGAAGTAGTAGTCGGGCACAAATCGCACGCAGTCCACCCCGTCGGCATCGATGGTGACCTCGGTCATCAGGTCGTCGGCGTCAAACACGCTCAGCCCGATGGCCATGCTGGCCACTCCGTAGCATTTATCTTCTTCGTTGCGATATCTCATTTTCTATCTAGACTTTGGTCTTTAGACATTAGACGTTAGTTTATAGTCAGGTTTCTAAAGTAGCAGCCTTGAGAAACACGTTAGACGTTGGTTGTTAGTGAGGTCAAAATCACTTGCGGCCAAAGTCGGCAGGAATCTCGCCCCACTCGTCGGTCTTCCACTTGATGATGCGGTTGGCCGGTGTGTGGCTGGCCAGCCAGGCCTCGGCACGGGCAATGATGGCAAACAGCTGCTGGTTGCGCGCCGTGCGCTCAAGCTTGGTCTTGCAGCGGCGGTCACGCACCCACGCCATGGCGGTGCGGCTGTCGCTATAGATGACCGTGTGCGTGTTGCCGGTCTTGTCAAAAAACGCCAAGGCATGCACCAGGGCCAGAAACTCGCCGATGTTGTTGGTGGCATCGGCAAATGGCCCCTGATGGAACAGCTCAGCGCCGGTCATCACGTCCACACCACGATATTCCATGACACCGGGATTGCCGCTGCACGCACCGTCGACGGCGATGCTGTCTGCCACAATCTCGGGAAACGCCTCATAGTTGACACGCATCGCCGGGCCACGCGCGATGGCACGCAGCACATCGCCCGCATCATCGCCCGCGCGGAAGGCACGCACAGCCTCCTCCTGGGTCTTGTACGACTTGTAGCGCGCGCCAGGGTAACCCTTGACACGCGCCTCGCACTCGGCCCACGAGTCGCACACGCCCGGCTCGGTGCCCTGCCACACCACGTACCATTTTCCTCGGTTGCTCAACATATTTCTGTCTTAAAACGGCAAAAGTACGAAAAAAATCTGTAACTTTGCGCTCAAGATGCAAAAAAATCGATGATGATGACGATATTTCTCGTGGGATATATGTGCTGCGGCAAGACCACGCTGGGGCGCGAGCTGGCACGGCAGATGGCGGTGGACTGCTACGACCTGGATGACATGGTCGAGGAGCTGGCACAGATGCGTGTCACCGAGATATTTGAGCAATTGGGCGAGACGAGGTTCCGCCAACTCGAACGTCAGGCGCTGCACCAAGTGGCGGGCAAGCCGGTCGTGGTGGCCTGCGGCGGCGGCACGCCATGCTATGCCGACAACATGGCACTGATGAACCGCCACGGACTCACCGTCTGGCTCACCACCACACCCGAGGTCATCGCCGCGCGCCTGGCAATGCCCGAGCACAAGCTCAAGCGCCCCACCATCGCCCCGCTGCCCGATGACGAGATCTTGCCGCACGTCATCGAGGCATTGCGGCGACGCTCGCCCTACTATGCCCAGGCGCGGCTGCGATTTGACGCCACCGACATCGAGACAGCCGCCGACACCCGCGCCACCGCCCGGCGCCTGTTCGCCCAGCTCACTGATGTTCTCAACAGCTGAGCCCGAATGGATCTACCGACATTCGTGGGATAAAATAGGTGTTTCGTGGTTATGTCGCGCAAAAAATTGCCGTCATGATTGCACGATGGCAAAATTGTCCCTAACTTTGCGACATTATTGTTGAGCCGATGAGTGATCATGGGCAAAACAACCTTCTATTATCCAAAATAATATGTGACTATGCGTAAAAATCTAAGACTGATAGCAGCCGCAGTTGCGATGTTGTGCGGCTTGTGTGCCGTGGCGCAAGTGCGCGGTGATGTGACCGGCGAGGGCTCGGTCAATGTCTCCGATGTCAATGCCATTGTCAACATCATCCTGGGCAAAGCCAGCCCCAGCGCCTATCCCGGCAATGCCGACTGCAGCGGTGACGGTGCCGTCGACATCGAAGATGTCAACATTGTCGTCAACATCATCCTGGGCAAGGACGTGCAGCCGACAACCATCACGTTCAAGCGCGTCACCGGCACTGGCCAGCTCGTCGCCGGCAAGCGTTACCTGATTGTGTGCGAGGATTATGACGGCGCGATGGGCGGCATGATGCCCAATTATGAGAACTACCGCGCCCTGGTCACCGATGGTGTCACCCTGAGCAACGGCACCGCCACAATTGATGCCGAAAGCGAGGCGAGCATCTTCACCCTGGGGGGCACGACGGGAGCGTGGACACTGTTTGACGGCACCTATTATCTGGCCAACACCTCGTCGAGCCAGCTGAACAGCGTCACAACAGCCACGGCAACCAACGCCAAGTGGACCATCGCCCTGGCCGGAGGCAACGCCACCATCACCAACAAGCGCAACACCAGCAAGACAATCTATTATCAGGCCGGCTACGCCGACTTCAACGCCTCGTCCGGCGGGACGCTGGTGCAGCTCTATGTCGAGGACGACGGCGGAACGCCGGCCGTGACGGTGTCAACTCCCACCTTCTCGCCCGATGGCGGCACCTACGCCAGCGCGCAGACGGTGACCATCGCCACCGCCACCAGTGGCGCCACCATCCACTACACCACCGACGGCACCACGCCCAGCAGCCAGTCGGCGCGCTACACCGGCCCCATCACCATCGCGAACACGACCACCGTCCGGGCCATCGCCATCCTTGATGGTGTGTCAAGCGAGGTGGCGACGGCCACGTTCACTATCATCATCGCCGATGACAATGCCAATGCCAACTGGCACGAGACGGCCTACGGCATACCCATGTCCGGCGCTAACGCGACGACTTCAAGCGCCACCTACGACATGGCCTGGCGACTGGAGTATCCGCACATCGCCGCCGACGCTGGCAGCACGGTGGTGGTGCATGCTTCGAGCGACTATGGCATCTCTTATTCGCTCGAACTCGCCAAGAGCCAGCGCGCCAACCGCTGGAGCTGTTTCGCCATGCACGACGGCACCCCCAACAACAACGTGGGGCGCACCACCAGCACGTTCAGCGCCGAGACTTGTGTCGAGTCGCAATATCAAGTGAGCACGTCAGAATATACCACCGGCAACTACACACAGTCCAGCACCAACCTGGACGACAGCAACATGATCACCTTTGCCCGCGGGCACATCTGTGCCTCAGAGGACCGTCAGTCGTCCGACTCCCAGAACCGCGCCACGTTCATCACCAGCAACTGCCACCCGCAGTATCAGGCGCACAATGCCGGTCTGTGGCAGCGCATGGAGCAGAAGGTGCAGGGCTGGGGCTACAGCACCACCTTCCGCGACACCCTCTATGTGTGCAAGGGAGCCACCATCACCGATGTGCGCCTCAACGGCTCGACCACCAGCGGCACCATCCCGGCCTCGGAGGTCAAGAGCAAGTATGGTGTCAACATCACCGGTTCGCTGGTCATTCCGCGCTACTGGTACATGGCCGTGCTGTGCCTCAAAGACGGACAATATCATGCGATGGCCTACTGGACCGAGCAGATCAACAGCGCTTGCTCAAGCACCTCGCTAGAGAGCTGCCTCATCACCATCGACGAACTGGAGGCACGCACGGGCATCGACTTCTTCTGCAACCTGCCTGATGACATCGAGGCTGATGTCGAAGCATCCATCGACACCAGCTTCTGGCGCTAGCAACTTACATTCCAACTGCGGGTGGGTAACTAATCAACTCTCCTCCCTCCGAATTTATGCCACATTCGCGGCATTCGCGGTTTATAAGACAAAAGAACATAAGAACAAAAGATTCGCGGCATTCGCGGTTTATTAATTCTCTGCCACATTCGCGGTTAATAAGTCTAAAAAACAGCCTGCGCCGTGTTTCACAACACGGCGCAGGCATTCAACGTAGATGATTAAAACTATTACTATTACAATTACTATTATTACCCTAATTCAAAAACCTTTGGCAAGGTCGCGATGTCGCCACGCGACCTTGTCGTTTTTTCATCGTACTCAAAATTTAGATAACCCAACAGCATAGTACAGCACCTATTGCCATGCCTAGAATCAAACCGTAGATAAATGCACGATGTGTTTTTTCTTTGACTTCTTTGCGCAATTCGGCAATAGTGACCTCGCGTGGTGTTACTATCTTTTCCATCAACGCACAACTTTGCTGGTAACGGTGCGACCGTCACGGTAACGCACGCTCATCAGGTTGATGCCCGAGTAAGGAACAGCACTCGGAATACCCAAGAAATTGTAGTAGATGACCGACTCGATCTCACTATCGTGTGCCAGTTGCTCAATGCCTGTGATGACACTTTCGGCATCGTAGTCTACAACAATCTTTTGCTCGGTGATATAGTAGTCTTTCCCATCGATGGTGGTGCGACTCTTGGCAGATCTGGGCACATCAATCGGGTCGCCCTCTGGCTCGCCATCAACATTGGTGCTGTAGAGACGCACAATGTAGGTCACCTTCTTTGAGGATGCGGCATCGGTATACAGGTCGGTAATGGTGATGGGCGCACTACCTGGATATATCTGCTTAATTGAAGCTAAATCGCTTCCCCATGAAATATTGCCAGTTGTACCACTGATGTCGGTCTGGGTGTTGAGCAATGTCTCAACGGGCAGAATTGTTTGCCCATTCATCACGCGCCACACGCGGTAATAGTAGACATTCTTCACATCGGCCGGAAGAATTGGAGTCAACTTGAGTTCGGCCTCATAGCTTCTCACCAAACAGGTTGCACCGGCATAAGGCTCGGTCTTCATGAGTTCGACTGTTTCGACCTTGAGCTGTGGATAGGACATCTGCTTGATGTCGCAGCCGTAGGTGTTGCGCTTGAACTGATCGCCACCATACAGTGTGATGATGACTGGCACATAGCGGCTCACCTCATCGGCAACCGATGCATTCTTGTCGGGCACGGTGATGTCGCCACCGTCAGTGCCAAATTTGGGCTGAGGGTCATAGACTGGCTCGTTGAGGTTGCCATCAGGGCCCACAGCGAAGACATGGTACTCGCCACTATTGTTTAAATGGTCGGCTTTGCTCACCTTGAACTCGTTGTAAGCATTGTCTAATCGGATGACATCATATTCAGCCAAATTGGCTGCGGGGTCATAGATGGCATGATAGGTAATCTCGTTGCAGGGTGCAGCGCGCAGGCTGTGGTCGGTGTCGGTCTTAATCTCCTCGAGCGAATAACCAGAACCATTCACTTCGTTGGTAGTTTTGTAAACAGGCACGGGCAAGGTGTTACTATATTTGCCCTCGTTCTGTTCAAACTGGTAGGTATATTCGTTGGGTTGCTCGTTGGTCTGGGTCGAGGCAGTGAAGCGGTCGATGATATAGACTGTTGAGCCAATGAAATCGGTGATTGTGCCACTAGTGGTGGGTTGCTCGTCATCAAATACCAAATCAGTAACCTGGGTATCTTCGTTATAACGCACAGTGTAATTATAGCCTGTCTGTCCCTCCTGCTGGGTGAACTGCACCCATGCGACGGTTACCTTGACACCGTTTGCGTCGGTGCGGGTTACTTCATATTCTTCTTGGTTGTTCTTGATGGCATAAAAGTCATTGCTGGTCGTAGGACGGATTGACATCTTGTTCTTATAGATGTTGACTTGGTTGGGTATGTCAAAGCGGCTGCGGAATTCTGATGCCTGCGTGAAAAATGGGCTATAACCCGGAATAATGACTGAGCGGACCGGGGTCTCGGCTTGCAGCGTAGTCATTGGTTTCCCATCACTGCCCATAATGATGTTGCCGTCGTTGTCATAGTTGATGGTCTGAGCGGTAACAACATAGTTGATGGTCTGCGGGTCGGTGGTCTGCTGTACGAGGTAATCGTGATGCTTGGTGACAACCAGTCCGTTCGCATCCTTAGTGACCTCCTCGATGAGCGTGCGCGTATTGTCGGCATTGAGGATGTAGACATAAAAGTGCTCGGGGACATCGGCACCGATTTTATCGTGTGTGAACGAAGTGTTCCAGTCCAGGTCCACGCGATAGTAGCCTGTGGTTTGCGAAGGTGAGGCATTGGCCTCGAGGGTGGCGGTGTACATCAGCACCTTGGGCATTTGCTCTGGTTTTTCCTTGCCCTTGTTTTGCGAGTTGCCATAGAAGCAGTAAAAATTGTTATTATCTGCATTTGATCTATTGTCTTCAAATCGGCGGTCAGGGATAAAGATAGTGAGATTCTTTAGGCTATAGGCTTCACCTTCTTGTGAGAGTGTGAACCAGTGACCAGCATCAACGGTTCCCACATCACCACAGTCGTGGTAGCACAAATAGGTTTCTCCCGAGCGCATTTTAGCGATGAATTCATATGTTGCTGCTGAGCCTGCATTGGTGTTCACCGGGCTGATTTGCTCAAATAGGCGATACAGTGGTCTTGTATAAGAATACCTGGTTTTACCCTTTGCGATGAAGAAGAAACGGTTGGTCGCTCCGTCAATCGAGAATAGGTAACCAGGATTATTCGGGTCGTGGACTCGAGTGAAGTTGGTGATGAGTTTCACCGACGAATAAGCATTCTCAATGTACTTATAGTCATTCCAATTGTTTCCAGGTGTACTTGATTTCCATCCTTCTTTCATCTGCACCAGCAGCAAAGTCATGCCCTCTTGGTCAGGATTGGAATAGGTATCGGTACCCTTTGTCCAGGGTGTTCCTTGATTGGCGTTAGAGTTATAATTCAATGGTCTCTCTGTTTGGGCTGCTGGGTAGTGGTAGCCATACAAGGTGCCGGGAATGGTCTTGTCGGTATACACGGCCTTGAGCAGAGCGATGATGTGGTCGGGCGTGGTGGCCTCGTCGGTGAGGTTGGCGGTCTTGGTGACACCTCCCTCGGTGTACTGGAACGTGTAGCCCGAATAGTCAAAGTTTGTGACCATTGGTGCGATGGTTTGTGCCGTGGCGGCACCAGCCCCCAAGACAAGGGCGAAGGCAAGCATACACAAAGCATGAATGTGCACCATCTGAATGAATCTCTTCATAACTAATAGTTTTAAATCGTAATTCAGACCCCTATAACAACCTATTATATAAGGTCCCATGAAACTTCAAGTGTCGCACAGCAGTCCATGGGCGACGATGGTGTATAACACAACGAAAGCGTGGACTGCTATGCCACGCTTTGTGAGTTGATGGTCGTAGGAAAAACCGTATACGCAAAAAGGGGAATGATTGCAGCCCACGCATATAGCGCGGAAGCCGCCGTGCTATCCTCTTGCGTATAAAGATGAAAATTTCCTACGTTTTCAACTCACAAGAATAAGCATAACGCTTTCGTGTTGGCAGAATGTCTGCTAATTGCTGTTGCAAATAGCGGACAAAGGTAAGCATATTGTTTTGATCAGCATGGCAGTTTTGCTTTTTTTAATGCTTTTTGCATTTCGCAACAATTGGATGGCAATTAGAAACTCGACCAAAGCACTTGACTTTCATCGAACTCACGTTAATATTATAAGGTGAAGCCTCAGCGACTAACTCTCTGCCGGTGGCGGTATAGGATAGTCATCAGGTAATAGGGCAAATAGAGGAACTATATATTTGTTGTCCCTCTGCGACGACCCTACAATATTTGCTAGCAGGGGACAGCTGGTATGTAGTGGCAAAAAAAATCCTCGACTCACGTCGGGGATTGCTTAACTAATTAACCTTCTAATACCATTAACATAAACCTTAAAACAAATCTTGAAAAAGACAGGCGCTTCACAGCGACTGGATTCTCATTATTAACCTTAAAAACTAATACCATGAAAAACCTCTGCAAAGGTAGTGCAAATATGTTTTATAGCATAATTTTAGAGCAGAAAAACACCAACATTTAACACTATTAAATAATCTAGATGCTACATCTGGCAAATCTTTACATCTGTTAACAGTTTTGCGACGGTTCGCATCTGTTCAGTGATTCTTCTTTTTTCCCCCCCTGGCAGGGCAACAAACCAGTGAACAAGGTACTAAATAGGCTGGTC
>Ga0256404_1012500_pt1 | contig 11034 bp, 9 predicted proteins | sample RumenRJG_01DNA_FD_185990 | JGI IMG/M metagenome (GOLD analysis project Ga0256404, IMG submission 185990) | Bovine rumen microbial communities from Lethbridge, Alberta, Canada - RJG_01 | ecosystem: Host-associated > Mammals > Digestive system > Stomach > Rumen | place: Canada: Alberta | collected...
AAGAGCACCTTGTAGGAAGGATTGTGGAGGATTTCCGTGACGCCAGTGATACCGTACTGGCTGAGATCGACGTTTGCCATTTGCTTTCAACCTCTTTCGTCAAAATAACATTTTCTCAGCGCGATATTTCGTATCGCACCATGAATAATAATAGCCTATTCCACAATAAATGTCAACGATTCATTTGTCCGCAAAGGCGCGCACAAACGCTCGCATTTCCTCGCGTTCGCAAACGTCTTTGTGGCGGATCGCCTTCGTCTTGAGCAAGGCGAGGCCGGCGGGCGTCGGGTCGCTGTTCATGGACGCGAGCTCATCGAGCAGCGCGAACTCGTCCTTCCCTGCCGTCTCGTGACCGAGCGCTGCGAGCACGCTGCCGTTGAACTTGTACGGGCTCGCCGTCGAGACGACGACCATTGGGCGCGTGTCGCCCGTTTCTTTCTGATAAGCCTCCGCGACCTGCCATGCGACAGCCGTGTGCGTGTCAGGGATGTAGCCTTCCGTATCGTACGCCTCTTTGATGGCCGCTTTCGTCGCGTCTTCGTCGGCCCAGCCGGCTGCGAACGTCTCCTGGATCTTCGCGAGCAAGTCCCCCGGGATCGTGTACGTGCCGGTTTCTGCGAGCGCTTTCATCCAGCCCGCGACGGCCGCCGTGCTGCCGCTCATGTGATAGAGCAGGCGCTCGAGGTTGCTCGAAATCAGGATATCCATCGACGGCGTGATGGTTTGGTAAAACGCGCGGTTGCGGTTGTACGTGCCGGTCGTGAGGAAATCCGTCAGCACGTTGTTCTTGTTCGACGCGCAGACGAGGCGGCCGACCGGGAGGCCCATGCATTTCGCGTAGAAACCTGCGAGGATGTCGCCGAAATTGCCCGTCGGCACGCAGAAATTCACCGCATCGCCCATCGTGATGCGGCCGGCGGCCAAAAGATCGGCATACGCACTAAAATAGTAAACGATCTGCGGCACGAGGCGGCCCCAGTTGATGGAGTTCGCCGACGACAGCTTCACGCCGGCCTGCGCGAGCTCCTCGCCGAACGCCTTGTCGCCGAAGATTTTTTTCACGCCCGTCTGTGCGTCGTCGAAATTGCCGCGCACGGCCGTGACGTTGACATTCTTCCCTTCCTGCGTCGTCATCTGCAGGTGCTGGATGCGGCTAACTCCGCCCTCGGGATAAAACACCATGATCTTCGTCTGCGGCACATCCTTGAATCCTTCGAGCGCCGCCTTGCCCGTGTCGCCCGACGTCGCGACGAGGATGAGGACGTCATCCTTCTCCCCCGTCTTCTTGAGCGCCGTAGAGAGCAGCTGCGGCAAAAGCTGCAGCGCCATGTCTTTGAACGCGCTCGTCGGGCCGTGCCAGAGTTCGAGGACGTTGTGCGTCTTGAGGAGCTTCGTCGACGCGCGGCGCTCCGTGTCGAATTTTCCGCCGCCGTACGCGCGCGTCACGCAGCCGCGGATCTCGTCCTCGCTGTAATCCGTCAGGAACTCCCTGAGGACGCGGACAGCGCGCTCCTCATACGTGAGCGGAACGAGCGATTCGATAAACGATGGTGCGACATGCGGGAGTTCCTCCGGCACGAAGAGGCCGCCGTTCTCCGACAGGCCCTGGAGGATTGCCTCGGCGGACGTAAGATGCTCGGCGCCGCCGCGCGTGCTGATGTACTTCAAAATCCGATCGCCTCTCTTTTTTATGGTGGGGAAATATGCTAAAATGAGTATATCTGTTTTTGTCCGCCAAACGCACAAATGTACGTCGTCATGCGACGATGGCGCGAAAACAACTTCATTATAGCATAAATCTGGCAAGAGGTGGAACCCTATGTTGAAAATTGCCATGGCACAGATGAAAGTGTCCCCCGGCCATCCGGACGTCAACGCGGCCACGATGCTGCGGCAGATCTCTGAGGCGAAGGAGCAAGGCGCGGACGTCATCGTCTTTTCCGAGCTCTGCCTGCCCGGCTACCTGCTCGGCGATGCGTGGGAGCAGTCGGCGTTTTTGCGCGACTGCGAGAGCTATGGCCGCGACATCATCGCCGCGTCGCAGGACATCGTCGTGCTGTTCGGCAACATCGCCGTCGATTGGGAGAAAAAGAACAACGACGGCCGCGTGCGCAAATACAACGCGCTCTTCTGCGCGCAGAACGGGCGGCTCGTCTCGCCCGACAGCATGCCGTATCCGTTCATCATCAAGACGCTCTTGCCGAACTACCGCGAGTTCGACGACACGCGCCATTTCTACAGCCTGCAGAAGCTCGCGCGCGAGCTCGGCACGACGGCGGAGCGATTGCTCTCGCCACTCACGCTCGACATCAAGGGCCAGCGCTATCGCATCGGCGGCCTGCTCTGCGAAGACGGCTGGAGCGATGACTACAGCCTCACGCCGCTCGCCGTGCTGAACCGCCATCACGACATCGATTTTTTCGTCAACATCTCCGCGTCGCCGTACACGCTCGGCAAGAACGACAAGCGCAACCGCGTCTTCGGCGCGCAGGCGAAAGCCGCGCACACGCCGCTCTTCTACGTCAACAACGTCGGCCTGCAGAACAACGGCAAGACCATCTACACGTTTGACGGCTCAAGCACGGTCTACAGCGCGACGGGCCGCGTCGTGCGCGTCGTGCCGCCGTATGAAGAAGCCGTCGTCACGACGGACCTCGACCGCATTGATGCCATGAGCGCCGCGCCGCAGCCGCCCGAGCCGCCGATTGCCGACATCTATCGCGCGCTGTCGTACGGCATCAAGGAATTCCTCGCGAGCATCCACATGAAGCGCGTCGTCATCGGCATCTCGGGCGGCATTGACTCCGCTGTCGCCGCCGCGCTCTACGCCAGCGTCCTCGGCCCGGAGAATCTCCTGCTCGTCAACATGCCGAGCGTCTTCAACTCTGAGACGACAAAGGGACTCTCCGCGCAGCTCGCGAAAAATCTCGGCTGCCAGTACATGATCGTGCCGATCCAGGAAGCCGTCGACCTCACGAAACGCCAGCTTGAGACGCTGCCTGTCACGCATCTCGCGGATGGCACAGAAACGCACCTCGCCGTCTCGTCATTCGTCCTCGAAAACATCCAGGCGCGCGACCGCAGCGCGCGCGTGCTTGCCGGTGCGGCGGCCGCGTTTGGCGGCGGCTTCACATGCAACGCGAACAAGGCCGAGACGACGGTCGGCTACTCGACGCTCTACGGTGACCAGTCCGGCTTCCTCGCCGCGCTCGCCGACCTCTGGAAATACCAGGTCTACGACCTCGCGCGCTACCTCAATGAACACATCTATCGCCGCGAGACGATCCCGCAGGGCATCATCGACCTCGTGCCGAGTGCCGAGCTCTCGAGCGCGCAGAACGTCGACGAAGGCAAAGGCGACCCCATCAAGTATCCGTACCACGATTACCTGTTCCGCTCGTTCATCGAGCGCTGGCAGAAAGCGACGCCCGAGGATTTGCTCATCTGGTACAAAGAAGGCACCGTCGAGAAAAACCTCGGTTGCGCGCCCGGCCTCGTCGCCAAATATTTCCCGACAGCCAAGGGCTTCATCGCCGACCTCGAGCGCTGGTGGAACCTCTTCACCGGCATGGCCATCGCGAAGCGCATCCAGGCGCCGCCGATCCTTGCCGTCAGCCGCCGCGCCTACGGCTTCGACCATCGCGAAGCGCAGGACGGCCCGTATTACACGCGCCGTTACAAAGAACTCAAAGCCGAATTGCTCGGCGAATAACCGGATCACCAGAAAAAGCGTGTTGCACAGACGCTCGTGACGTTTGTGCAACACGCTTTTTTTCGTGTCATTCTTCATATGTGATGTCATTTTCTTCGCAAAATGACCGCGCGGCCTTGCGGACGTACTCGCGCAAGAACGATCGCCACTTCCGTTCGAGCAGCAGATAACGCACCTGCTGGCGGAAATGCGGCGCTGCGCCGGGCGCGGCAAGAACGGCGCACAAGCGTTCCTTCATCGCCTGCGGCTGCGCATCAGCGAACGCCTGCATCGCGTCAGGCTCGATGCCGTCGTAAAGGTTTGCGAGCGGGATGTAGCGCTCGTAATCCTCCTCGAGCTGCATCGCGTACTCGAACGCCGCCGTATCATCGTCGGCATCGGCCGGCGCATCCGGCAACGAGATTACGCGCCCTTCCTTGAGGTCGACGTAGGACTGGACGACATCGGAACGCGCGATGGCCTGTGCGAGCTCCGTCAAAGAGATGTTCATGAAAATGATGCGTCCTTTCGAAATTTCGTTCGTGAATTAGTTCGGATCGATTTTTTCCTGTGCGGCATGCTCGAGGAGGCCGTCGCGCAGTTTTTTTGACGCCGTGAAATAATCATGGATGTACTGCCGGTCGTGTGTCTCGCAGGCCGCGATGACTTCGCCGAGGATGCCTTGGAGAGCACGCAGATTGTCGGCGATGGCCGGCCCGTTCGTCATGCAGATGTCCGCCCACATGTCGGCGTTCGACGAGGCGATGCGCGTCGTGTCCTTGAAGCCGCCGCCGATGAGGCGCGTGCAGGCTTCGCGGTCGCCGCCCGTGCGCGCGAGGAGTGTGACGAGCGCAGCGGCCGTGACGTGCGGCACGTGGCTGATGACAGCAGCGCAGCGGTCGTGCGTGGCGAGGTCGAGCGTCGTGAAGTTCGCTTCCGTATACTTCAGCACGCTCATGAGACGGTCGACGGCCGCCTGCGGCGCGCCCGTCGGCACGATGACGTACGCCTTGCCGCGGAACAGCGTCGCGTCCGCCGCCTCGACGCCGCTCTTTTCCTTGCCTGTCATCGGATGGCCGGCGATGTACGTCACGCCGTCAGGGAGGACAGGCTGGAGGTGCTGGTACACATAGTTTTTCGTGCTGCCGGCGTCCGTGAGGATGGCGCCTGGTTTCAGGAACGGCGCGATTTTTTCCACCATCGGCACGATCTGGAGCACGGGCGGCGAGAGGAACACGATGTCCGCACCGCCAACAACCTTCGCGAGGTCGTCGCCGGCGAAATCGACGGCGCCGCGTTCCATCGCGCACTGCATGGACGCTTGCGTGCGGCAGAGGCCCGTGATGAAAATCCGGTCGCCCATATTTTTTTTGAGGCAGAGTCCGAGCGAGCCGCCGATGAGGCCGACGCCGATGATAGCGAGCTTCAAGCGCGATTCGCCCGGCTGTGGAAAGCCCGCGCCGCTCATAACGTCTTCCCCATCAGCGCACCAAACTGCTTGACCTCGTCCATGAGCACGTTGAAGTTCTTCGGCGTGAGGCTCTGGTCGCCGTCAGAAAGCGCGACTTCCGGGTGCGGATGGACTTCGATGATGAGGCCGTCACAGCCGGCAGCGACGGCAGCGCGCGCCATCGGGCGCACCATTTCCCAACGGCCCGTGCCGTGCGACGGGTCGACGACGATGGGCAGATGGCTGAGCTCCTTGACAGCTGCGACGGCGGAGAGGTCGAGCGTGTTGCGCGTGAACGTCTCGTACGTGCGGATGCCGCGCTCGCAGAGGATGATCTGCTCGTTGCCGCCCGCCGCGATGTACTCTGCGGCGTTCAGCCATTCGCGGATGGTCGCGGAGAGGCCGCGCTTCAGCATGACAGGTTTTTTCGCTTTGCCGAGCGCCTTCAGAAGCTGGAAGTTCTGCATGTTGCGCGCGCCGACCTGGTAGATGTCGGCGTACTCGCCGATGAGGTCGATGTCATCCTTGTCGACGATCTCCGTCACGACCTTCAAGCCGTTGTCGTCAGCCGCCTTGCGCAGCATCTTGAGCCCCTGGTCTGCGAGGCCCTGGAAATCGTACGGGCTCGTGCGCGGCTTGAACGCGCCGCCGCGCAGGAACTGTGCGCCGCCTTTCGCGACGGCTTCGGCGGCTTCTTCGAGCTGCTCGATGGATTCGACGGCGCACGGGCCGGCCATGATGGCGAGGTGCTTGCCGCCGACGGGCACGCCTGCGACATCGATGACGCTGTCCTCCGGGTGGAACTCGCGGCTGACGAGCTTGTATTTTTCGGTGATGCGGACGGTCTTCTCGACGCCGGGCATCATGTTCATCTCGAGGTTCGCGATGATCTTCTTGTCGCCGATGACGCCGACGATCGTGCGCTCGTCGCCGACGGAAAGATGCGTCTTGAGGCCGGCGTTCTTGATCTTCTGCTCGACGTTCGCAAGTTCTTCTTCTGTGGACGTGGGTTTCATAACGATAATCATGGATGAGTCCTCCTAAACTTCATGGTACGAAAAAAGCCCGTCCCTGTGATTGTTACAGGGGCGAGCTCGTAAACTCGTGGTACCACCCTGCTTGCTTTCGCAAGCCGCTTTGTTCGGATACGTGCATATATCCTAGCTTCAGATAACGGGAGCTACCGGCAAGACCTACTGGTTTCCGTTCAGCCTGCGGCTCGGGAGTGTATTTCAAATCCAGTCCCCTGTTGCCTCTCACCAGCCGGCAACTCTCTGAAAGATTCGTGGACTTTACTTTTCTCCGTCATTGCTTTTGTTTGTATGTGTCAAAGTGTAACACGAAGGCGCACGGCTGTCAAGAAAGAAAATAGTCGCGAAGTTTTATTCTCGCTCGCAGTCGGGCGGGTACTTCCCCTTGAAAACAACGCAATACAAGTTGCTAAAAGTTTTCAAGTGAAAGTCCCCGCCCTCCCGAAGTTTCTATGATGCACGCGAAGATATTACTACAAGCGATTCACGATTTCATCCAAACATAGTCGTGCGACGTTGTCGCTGATATGTGCTTCTTGTTCATGAGCAACGATGTCCTGGCGGGCGACTGCGAGCGGGGCGAGGTCGATGGGGGTGCCGGCGAGCTGCTGGCGGAGGAGTTTTAATGCGAGGCGGTCGGCGGTGACGATGCGGTTGAGCTGTGCGAGCTGCGGTTGGCATTCTTGGAGGGTTGCGGGATCGAGGCGGGTTTGCAGAGTCTCGACGGCGGCTTGCAGTTGGACGAGGTCGTCGTCGAGCGTGCGGAGGCGCTGGAGTTTGACGGGCACGGGGGCGTCTTGGTCGAGGGCGGCAAGGAGGCCGTCGACGGCTTTTCGCATCTGCGGCGCGTCGGCGCGGCCGATGTCGGCCCAATCGTTTTCGAGGTGCGTGCTGTGGTCGGCGAAAATTTGCATCGCGGGCGCGAGGTCGCCGTATTGATCACGGATCGCGTGCTGCCATGACGTTTCTGCGTCGTAGTGCGCGGAATCGCGTGCGAGGTCGGCGCCAGTCGCGAGGGCGATCTTCGAGAGGCGCTCGTATTTCATGGGGTTATAGAGGATGACGGGGACATCCGCGAGCGGCAACGGGTCCATCGGGCCGAGCGCGAGCTTTGTTTCCGCGTAATCATTGACGGGATAATTCCACCAGAGGCCGAGCTGGCGATGATAAAGCGCGTTCGCCGTATCGAGTTGTTCCCGCGTCAGGCGGCCTTTTGCGACGCCTTCGCCGGTGTAAAGCACGACGATGTCCTTCGAGAGATGCTGTGCGAAAGCGGCCGTATACGGCGTGGCGTTGCCTTCTGCGTCCGTCATGACGCCGCGATCGTATTCCGTCGGCACAGTCAGGAGCGCACCAATGTCCTTGTGACGACGATGGAGCTCGCCAGAAATCGCGTTGAGGAACGCGGCCTGCCCTGCTCCGTCCTTGTTTTCGATGTCGTCAAAGAAAATGGCGAAGTCGCGGACGCCGAGCTTGTAGAGGCTTTCCAGTTTCGCAAGCATGGCCGCACGGTCTGCTGCCGCGTCCTTGCCATCAAGATGCAAGCTGAGGCCGGGCGAGACGGCGAAGACGAAGCGGACGCCGTCTGCTTTTGCTGCCGCGATGAGTTTCGCGAGGTCGTCGAGCTCTTCTTTCGGATACGGTTCGCGCCAACGCTCGCGATGATAGAGATCGTCCTTCGGCGCATAGACGTAGGCATTGAAGCCATGCTCTTTGCAGAACGCGATTATGTCGAGACGTTCCGCCTCCGTCCACGGCGTGCCGTAAAAGCCCTCGATGACGCCGCGCATCGGCACGGGCGCAGCGACAGCCGCACGAGAAAAAGCGCTCCACGCGAGCACGCAGAGGAGCGCCATCATCATTGATTTCACAAAAACATTCATGCTTCCCAATTCACCTGCTGGTATTTCATGCGGAAAAAGCGCGCGTTCGTATCGCGCGGTTGCTGTTCCCAGAGCGCAATCTGGCCGATGCCTTTTTTGATTTCGCTGTCAAGCATCTCCGTCGCCACGAGTTTCGTGAGGTCGGGATTGCCGGACGCGTCGCGGATGTTTTTGAGCAGATCGTCGTTCATGCCGTTCTTCGTGTAGTCCACGAGCATCTGCCGGCATTCCTGGACGTAGTAGCTCGCATTCTTCAGCGCATGGTCGCAGAGCCAGACCGCGAGTTTCTTGCACGTCTCGTCATCAAGCGGATACGTGATTTCCATGATTCCTGCCTCCTTCGAGCAGTTTGCATGTTACAGCGTGGAATATTCCATAAGTTTTGGACGGCTGCCGTACATCTGTTCGTAGTAGTTCTGGTACTCGCCGCTGATGATGGCTTCCCACCACGCGCGGTTGTCGAGATACCACTGGATCGTCCGCTGGATGCCGTCTTCGAATTTTGTTTCCGGCAGCCAGCCGAGCTCGTTGTGGATCTTCGTCGGGTCGATGGCGTAGCGGCGGTCGTGGCCTTTGCGATCGGCAACATGCTCGATGAGGGACTCCGGCTTTTTGAGCGCCGTGAGGATCGTCTTGACGACGTCGATGTTCTTGCGTTCGTTGTGGCCGCCGATGTTGTAGACTTCGCCCACCTTGCCTTTGCGGAGGATGAGGTCGATGGCCGCACAATGGTCTTCGACGTAGAGCCAGTCACGCACGTTCTCACCTGTGCCGTAGACGGGGAGCTTCTTGTCCGCGAGCGCATGGATGATCATGAGCGGGATGAGCTTTTCAGGGAAATGATACGGACCATAGTTGTTTGAACAGCGCGAGATTGTCACAGGCAGCTTGTACGTCCGATGGTACGCCATGACGAGCAGGTCAGCCGAGGCCTTCGAGGCGCTGTACGGGCTCGACGTGTGGAGCGGCGTCTCCTCCGTGAAAAAGAGATCCGGGCGATCGAGCGGCAGGTCGCCGTAGACTTCGTCGGTCGAGACCTGGTGGTAGCGGTCGATGCTGTACTTGCGGCAGGCATCAAGGAGCACGCTCGTGCCGATGATGTTCGTCTGCAGGAAGACCTCCGGGTTTTCGATGGAACGGTCAACGTGGCTCTCAGCCGCAAAGTTCACGACGATATCCGGCTTTTCGCGCTCGAAGATGCGATAGACGGCACGACGGTCGGCGATGTCGGCGCGGATGAAGGTGAAGCGGTCTTTCTTCATCGCGCGCTCGAGCGTCTGCAGATTGCCGGCGTACGTCAGCTTGTCGAGGCAGATGATGCGGTCGGACGGATGGTGCTTCAGTTCGTAGTAGATGAAGTTGCTGCCGATGAAGCCGGCGCCGCCGGTGACGAGAATATTCATAAAATCATGTCCTTTTATTCTTTTGCCAACTGAATCAAGTATTGCCCATACTCGTTTTTCTTCAACGGTTCCGCGAGGCGCAACAGTTGTTCCTTGCCGATATGCCCCATGCGGTAGGCGATTTCTTCGAGGCAGGCGATCTTGAGGCCTTGGCGGGCCTGGATCGTGGCGACGAAGCTGGCGGCGGCGAGGAGGCTGTCGTGCGTGCCGGTGTCGAGCCAAGCGTAGCCACGGCGCATTTTCTCCACACGGAGCTTGCCGGCCGCGAGGTAGCGCTTGTTGACATCGGTGATTTCGAGCTCGCCTCGTTCGGACGGGCGTATGGTCTTCGCGATGTCGACGATGTCGTTGTCGTAGAAATAGAGGCCGGTGACGGCGTAGTTGGAGCGCGGGTGCTGCGGCTTTTCTGCGAGGGAGAGCGCTTTGCCCTCCTTGTCAAATTCGACAACGCCGTAGCGTTCTGGGTCGCTGACGTAATAGGCGAAGACGGTCGCGCCGTCGTCCTCTGCGGCGGCGTGCTGCATGGAGACGGCGAGGTCGGAGCCATAGAAGATGTTGTCACCGAGGATGAGGGCGCAGCTGTCGCCCGCGATGAAGTCTTCGCCGATGAGGAAGGCCTGCGCGAGGCCTTCGGGGCGCGGCTGGACGGCGTACTGGATGGAGATGCCGAGCTGGCTGCCGTCGCCAAGGAGCGCGGAGAACAGGTGCGAGTCCTCGGGCGTCGTGATGATGAGGATGTCGTCAATGCCCGCGAGCAGGAGCGTCGAGAGCGGGTAGTAGATCATGGGCTTGTCGTAAATCGGCATGAGCTGCTTCGAGACGACGCGCGTCAGAGGATAGAGGCGGGTGCCGGAGCCGCCCGCTAAGATAATGCCTTTTTTTATCATCGTTATGCCTCTTTCTTGTCGAACGGCACATGGTTGAGAATCAAATCTGGATTGTTGTCCGTAATCCAGCCGAGCGCCCACTCGTTGTTGACGAGGAGCACGGGGCTGCCGTGGCGGTCGTAGACGAACATGCCGCGGTCGGCGCCGTGAAGGCTGGCGGGCGTGACGTCGCGGCCGTCTTCGTAGGCCATCCAGCGCGCGACTTCGTACGGCTGCATCTGGAGCTCGATGTCGACGTTGTACTCGTTCTTGAGGCGGTACTCGAGAACTTCGAACTGCAGCGTGCCTACCGTGCCGACGATGTAGGATTCCATGCCTGCGCCGGCCTGCTGGAACAGCTGGATGGCCCCTTCCTGCGTCAGCTGCTCGATGCCCTTGACGAACTGCTTGCGCTTCATCGTATCATTCGCCTGCACGCGGGCGAATTTCTCGGGCGGGAACACGGGGAAATCCGCATATTTGAACTTGTGGCCCGCATCGCAGATCGTGTCGCCGATGCCAAAGATGCCCGGATCGAACAAGCCGATGATGTCGCCGGGGTACGCTGTCTCGACAATCTGGCGGTCCTGCGCGAGGAACTGCTGCGGCTGCGCGAGCTTGATGGGCTTGCCGCTGCGCTCGTGCCAGACCTCCATGTTGCGCTCGAACTTGCCGGAGCAGATGCGGATGAACGCGAGGCGGTCGCGATG
>Ga0256404_1012501_pt1 | contig 11033 bp, 6 predicted proteins | sample RumenRJG_01DNA_FD_185990 | JGI IMG/M metagenome (GOLD analysis project Ga0256404, IMG submission 185990) | Bovine rumen microbial communities from Lethbridge, Alberta, Canada - RJG_01 | ecosystem: Host-associated > Mammals > Digestive system > Stomach > Rumen | place: Canada: Alberta | collected...
AGACCTCCGGTTTGCCGGTTGTGCCGCCAGGTGCACCGCCGGGTATCCGCGTCTGGTTTGGATAAGCGCTGAAAGCATCTAAGTGCGAAGCCATCCGCAAGATGAGAACTCCATTGAGGGTCGTCCTAGACGAGGACGTTGATAGGAGGCAGGTGTAAAGACGGTGACGTCAAAGCCGAGCCTTACTAATTGCCCGAATGCTTTCGCAGTGCAATTCTTAATTCTTAATGCTTAATGCTTAATGATTGGGCTGCGCACAGAAATAGTCATACTTTCAGGTGTTGGATTGGATCCAATCGAGGTTTTGCTTGTGGAGATAGGTCACCTTATACGGTGCTATTCATAATTATGCATTAAGCATTATGCATTAAGAATTAAGCATTCGAAGATATTCAGGTGGTTATTGCGGCGGGGTCCCACCTCTTCCCATTCCGAACAGAGAAGTTAAGCCCGCTTGCGCCGATGGTACTGCAATGCAATGCGGGAGAGTAGGAGGCCGCCACTTTTAATTAGAAAATGAGTTCATCTTTTTGGTGGACTCATTTTTTTGTTGTATCTTTGCTCCCATAAAGTCTATTACGCTATGAAATATTGCTATCGCTACATCCTTTTGATTGCCGTTATGGCACTCACGTTGACAGCTGTTGCTCAGAAGCAACCTGTTAATATTGATTCGTTAAGTTCTGCAAAGAATGACACTATTCAGGCGTTGCGCAGTATGTTGCAAGAGCAACAGATGAAGAACATCATGATGCAGGAACAGTTAGAGAAGACAGGTGAGGCAGCACGCGACGACTCCCTGCGGTTGGTGCGTCGTAAGGAACGTATCGACTCCCTGCGTAATATTACCCCTGGTGCTCCGCTCATCATAGATGGTGATACGCTGTTGGTGCTTTACACTCGTAGAGGAGGAATACTTCCTGAAGCCCGTGTGGAGGATATCCGCGAAAAGATAATGGAAGAGGGTAAGCGTATGACCCTTTTTACCGATTCCATATATATCTTTGATGGCGAGTTTACTACCGACATTATGATTGGTGAAGAACTCGTGATGAGTGTTACCGACAACGACGGACTGTGGCAGAACAAGACGCGCCAAGAGTTGGCGGCAGAGTACCGAACCATTATTGAGGCGAAGATAGAGCAGTTGCATGCACAATACGGACTGAAGCGTAAACTCATGGGTGTGGTCTATGTCCTGGGTGCAATGTTAGCACTTGGTCTGCTCATCTGGGCTACCAACTTCTGTTACCGTCGCTGGCGCTATCGCCTGCTACGAATGCTGTTGCGCCGTACCCGTCCGTTGGCTATCAAGGATTACGAGGTGCTCAACTTGCACCGTCAAGGTATCCTCTTCCTGACAGGTTTCAACGTGCTGCGTTACCTGATTATCTTCCTGCTGCTTTTCATCTTTGTACCCATGTTCTTTGTGGCATTCCCAGAGACCAAATCGTTCACGTTTACCATCTTCGGTTATGTGTGGAATCCCTTCGTGAACATCCTTAAGTCAGTAGTGAGTTTCCTGCCTAAGTTCTTCCAGATTGTCGTTATCGTCTTCTGCTTCCGTTATCTGGTGAAAGGTCTGCACTACCTGATGAACGAGATAGGTTCAGGACGCTTGAAGATTACTGGTTTCTATGCCGACTGGGCACAACCCACCTATCTCATCTTGCGCGTGTTGTGCTATTCGTTCATGATTGTCATGATTTGGCCCCTGTTGCCCAGTAGTGAGTCGGAAGTCTTCCAGGGCGTCTCCGTTTTCATTGGTATCATCGTGTCGCTGGGTTCCTCGTCGATTATTGGTAACGTGATGGCAGGTATGGTGATGACCTATATGCGTCCGTTCCATGTGGGCGACTTCATCAAGTATGGCGACACGGAAGGCTTCGTCATCGAGAAAACTGTGCTGGTGACGCGCATCCGAACCCGTAAGAATGATGTCATCACCATCCCCAACTCCAATCTGATGACATCGCAGACCACCAACTACACTTTCTCAGCCCATAACTATGGCGTTATTGTACATACGAAGGTAACCATCGGCTACGACATGCAGTGGCAACAGATTCGCGACCTTCTGCTGGCTGCTGCTGCCAAGACGTCGCACCTGCAGAAGAAGCCAGAGCCTTTTGTGCGCATCACGGCACTCGATGACTTCTATGTGGAATACGAAATCAATGCCTATACTCGCAAGTCGGATCTGCTGGGCGACATCTATTCCGAGCTGCACCAGAACATCCTCGACTCGTTCCATAGCAATGGCGTGGAGATTATGTCACCCCACATCTTTGCTCATCGTAGCGACCTGCCGGTACAGATACCGGAGAAATAAAACCCGCCCCCAGCCCCTCCCGGCAGAGAGGGGAGTTGGGGCAGAGGTCAGATATTCAATTCCAGCGTTACGGGACAGTGGTCACTGCCGTATACGTCTGTCAGTATCTGCGCATCGGCAATGCTGGTGCGCAGTCTTTCGCTGGTTACGAAATAGTCGATGCGCCACCCCGCATTCTTCTGACGAGCCTGGAAGCGGTACGACCACCACGAGTAAGTCACCTGTTCGGGATATAGCGTGCGGAAGGTATCGATGAATCCGCATGCCAACAGGTCGCTGAACTTCTCGCGCTCCTCGTCGGTGAAGCCCGCATTCATGCGGTTCGTCTTCGGGTTCTTCAGGTCTATCTCCTCGTGCGCTACGTTCAGGTCGCCACAGAGGATGACGGGCTTCTTCTTGTCCAACCGCTTCAGGTAACTACGGAAGGCATCTTCCCACGACATGCGGTACTCCAGGCGTTTCAGTCCGTCCTGCGAGTTGGGCGTATAGCAGCAGACTAAGTAGAACTGCTCCATCTCCAGCGTGATGACGCGCCCTTCATGGTCGTGTATATCGATGCCGATGCCATATTCCACGTTCAGCGGTTGGTGCCTGGTGAAGATAGCAGTGCCAGAATAGCCCTTTTTCTCCGCATAGTTCCAATACGACTTATAGCCCTCGAATTGCAGGTCCAGCTGTCCTTCCTGCATTTTTGTTTCCTGCAGACAGAAGAAGTCTGCATCCAACTGTCTGAAGATATCGCTGAAGCCCTTACCCTCGCAGGCCCTCAGTCCATTCACGTTCCATGAAATCAGTTTCATCATCTTATATGTTATGTTTATATTAATTTCTCATCTATTTGGTGCAGAATCTTCCTCTACCACATCCTGCATCTTTTGCTGCAGCAGGGCTTTGTCTGGCAGACAAAGCTGGTACTCTGCAACCATTGTGGGTGATAGGCTTCGGCTTAATGCGTACTCAACCACCGTATCGTCTTTATCTTTACAGAGCAGGATACCTATACTAGGATTCTCTTTAGATTTCTTGACGTCGCGGTCGAGGGCTTCAAGATAGAAGTTCAATTGGCCAAGATGCTCTGGTTTAAACTTCTCCATCTTCAACTCGAATGCCACAAGGCATTGTAGTTCGCGATGATAAAATAAGAGGTCGATACGGAAATCGCTGTTGCCAACTTGCAAGCGATACTCTTCGTCGATAAACAAAAAGTCCTTGCCCAGTTCCAAGATGAATTTCTTCATCTGCCCAACCAACGCTGCCTTCATGCTGTTCTCGTGCTCGTATTCTTTTCCACCAATAAACTCCATTACGTATTGGTCACGGAATATCAGTTCTGCCTGTGGAGCAATTTCTCTCAGCATTGGTGAGAGTTTTGGAATGCCTAAGGTGTTGCGTTCGTAAAGAGCGCTATCTATCTGACGTTCCAACTGGCGTTTCGTGAGTCGCTCATTAACACATAAATTCAGATAAAAAGCCCTCTCTTCCATTGACTTTGTGCGACTCAAAATAATCAAATTGCTCGTCCAACTGATTTGTCTCACCAGTGGTGAGAGTTTTTCATCCGCGTCCTTGTATGTTTCGTAGAATTGTTTCATACGCCACAAGTTCTTGTCAGAAAAGCCCTTCGTGTCAGGCGAAGATTTCTCGATATACTCAGCCAATTGCTTTACCACGCCGTCACCCCATTCAGATACGGCAATTTTATTGGAGATATATTGCCCTATCCTCCAATATAGGTCTATCAGAGAGGTATTGGCCAGTCTAATTACCTCGCTTTTCGTGCGCTGAATCATCGTCACGACTTCAGCAAACTGATCTTTTCTTTCTTGTGCGACTATATTCATACGATTCCGTTTTTGTTTATCTTCTGCAAAGATACTATTTTTCTTGATACATCGCAAATTTCTGGGTGTTTTCCCCTGATTTCCTTACTATTTTTAGTTCCATTTGCAAGAAATGTGGTATTTTTTGTATTTTTTTTTGAAAAAAACTTTGCAGTTTCACAGATTTTATTTACCTTTGCTCCCGAAATGCCTGCCCATGTGAGGGTGGGTACGTTAAACTAACATCGATGGAACGAGACCTCAGGCCACTTGTACGGCCAGTCTCGAAAGGGCGTTTTCGAACGTTACTGTCTGTATGTTCAAATCTAGCAACTTTGAATCTATCTGCAGCGGTGATGCAACAGAGAGCGTCTACGTGGGTTGATTTTATATCTCCCTGCGGCCACCAATCCCTTTATATATATAATAAGGTGTACACCCCAACTAAGGTGCACGCTCTTTGCATATATATGCGAAGGAAGGAGTCCGTGGATTCATAAATCCGTGGTTCCGTCATTCAGGGAATGACCATGCCGTAGTGTGTATTTATAAATATCGCTCGGCGTGGGCAGGCTTAACGTTGCTTATCCTCAGATAGGGGCAATGCTAGAGCCTGAACATTGGGATAAGCACGAGCGGAGCAATTTCCCACGTCTTTTTTGTTTCCATACGTTTTTTGTTAATAAGTAGTCGGCAGTGGGGAATGGTCGGCCAGCACGTGATGTGTCCTGAATTTCGAGAATTTTTATTATATCAATTTTATTTATTAACTAAATTTTAAACGTATGAGAAAACATTTTCTTTTATTGTTTTTGATGGCGCTTCTGCCTCTCGCAGGTTGGTCAGTTGCACTCAAAACACTGACAGCTCCTTCGAGTATCGCTTATGGTGCAACACAGACTGTTTTGGTGTATGATGCCGCAGACCAGATTGTGCCAGGAGCTAATTTTACAATTGCCTATTACACAGATGAGGCTTGTACTGTAGCAGTGTCTGGTACGGACACCAAGACCTTTAACGTAGGTAACTATTGGTTGAAAGTGACTGGTGATGGTGTTACCTATACTGGTTCACTGAAGCAGGCTCTGACCATTACACCTCGTCCATTGACGGTTCATTTTGGTGTTGATGGTGACTTTACTATTGATTTCCTGGGTGTGGCAAACACAAAGCCAGCTATTCCTACAGTGTTTACCACTACGGAAACTGCAGCAACATCAGGGAAAATTTTCGTCGATGGTATTCAGAACGATGAAGCTGTTGATGACATTTTGACTTTTGATGGAGCACAAGCTACCTATTCTTATGCTGGTGAGCCTACTACTGCTACTGATAGAGTGTTGCTTGATGCCGTAGCTGACAAAGAAGGTAATCTGTTAAATCCAGCAAACACTGGTTATGCTATTGATTTCGCCAATTCAACAATTGCTCTGAAGACTACTGGTACTGGTGCAAAGGGTGGTAACTATACTCTGTTAATTGCTCCTCGTTACATGAGAGTTAAGCAGATTCCACTTTTGGTCTCTCAGTTTGCTACAGCTGCCGAATTGAATAAATTCACCGTTACACGTGATGCAAACTACGATCCAACAAATAATCCTCTCTATAATGGTACTGTACAGAATATAGATTATACTGTAGCTTATAAGTATGGTGCAGCAGCTGCCGCCGTTTATACTTTGAAGGCTAGCGATTTCGAGATTTGGTACAAGAGTACTGCACCTCTTACTAATGAAGCTATTGACGCTTTGGCATACACACCAGTTATTAAATTTGGTGCAGAGGGTAACTTCTATGGTGCGGATATCGATCTTTCAGCTGCTACTGGTTATGATAATACCAAACTCGGCTATGAGATTGAAAAGAATACCGTCTATCTTATGCTGAATCCAAAGAGCAAGACTTTTGACGGATATAAATTCTTGGATGCTAATTCTACAGAAGCTGCTACTGGCTTCAATTTCTCAGGTCTTTTAGGTCGTGATTTAGGAAAGAGCGTAACAGGTCTTGGTGATTCTGATGTTGCATTAAATACTACAGGAACCTTGAGTAGGGATGCTGGTACTTATAATATGATAGTCAAGGAGACGTCTATTGATGGTGATGTATTAATCCACTATCCAGCAGTTTATTATACTGCCGAAGAAGCTGCTGAATATAATACAACAAATAGCTTAACCCCAGACGATGCCGACTATAAAACAACAGAAAGTGTTAAGATAGCCGATCCTACTAAACCTCTGAACGCTAACTATAATGTTATTCGTATTGCTGCTGATTGGGTAATTAACAAGAAGGCAGTGACAGTTACTGCTACTCATGCTCCTATTACTTATGGTACAACTCCATCAGCTTTTGTTATGTCGTCAGAAGGTGGCTTGCAAATTGATCTCAATGAAGATGGTGACTATGAGGATGAAGGTGAAGTAGATGAGGCTGCTACCATTGAGGCAAGCTATAAGGCCACAACTGCTGCAGCAACCGCTTTAACAATTGGCGATAACGATATTAATGTATCTAAGAAGGAGGCAAAGGATTATGCTGACTACAACTCTAGTACGAAGACATCTGCTACATACACTGCTAACGAGGCTGTATTGAAGAACTACACTATTACTCCAGAAAAGGGTACTTTGAAAGTCAACGGCGTTGGCTTCACTATCTTGCCAAACATTGCAAGTACTATGGAGTACGGTACGACACCCGCTCCTACTTATGCAGCATTCAACAACTCTACTCACACTGCAATAACAGTTAAGAAGACTCCTACCTATCTGTATAGAAAGAGCACTGAGGCTGCTACTGCTGCCACCACAACCGTTCCTACAGCTGTTGGTACTTACATTGTTTCTATTAAGGATGATGAGGGCCTGGCTCCTACTGGTTATGATCCTATTCTGACAGTTTATCAGGAGACTCCATTCGAGATTACTAAGAAGGTGCTCGACTTCACCATTACTCCAGATCCTGTAATCCTGCACGATGGTGACACTAAGACGATTCTGAATCATTATGCTAAGGTTACTCTGAAGGAAGGTTACACTTTGGTAGGTAATGATAAGATTCTTCCTGAATTCGACTTCGTAGCTGTTTCAGGTTTGACTATCGGTGACGAAGCTGATGATTTTGTTATCACCGCTCCTGCAGGTGACTATGCTAATGCTATCGTTGCTTCTCTTCCTGCTGATGTTGCAAACAACAATAATTACGAGCTGAAGACTGGTGTAAAGGGTAACTTGAATATTGCAGCTACACGTGCTCTGTTCGTCGACGGTGCAGACCCCAATGTAAACTATCTTATTCAGGATGCTGCTACAGCTTGTGCAAATGATGAAGCTATTAAGTATGGCGTAGCATTTGCAGATCGCACCCTGACAGCTAATGAGTGGAACGTAATGGTATTGCCGTTCGCTATCACTCCTCTGGAGTTCTGCAACGCTAAGTGCACAGTAGCAGCTGGACCTGATGCTGGTGATTATGTCAATGACTATGCTATCTTCAACGTACTGAAGAGTGCTAATAAGGAGGCTAACACCATGAAGTTTGGTATTACTCTGAATGAGATTCCTGCTAATACTCCGTTCCTTGTTAAGCCTACTAAGGATATCAAGTTCATGAGAACTTACGTGGAGAATCCTACAACAACACACAAGTACTATCTGACATTCACTGGCCGTACGATTGAGTATGCTGCTGTTCCTAAGGTAACAGTTGATGAGGTTGACTTCATCGGTACCTTCAAGAATGGTCTTGCTGTAGAGGGTGGTGAGAGCATTATGTTCATGGGCGTTGGCGCTGACGGTCACTACACCTTCCTGACAGCTATGGACGGTGGACAGCCTTACGATATCACGGTTAACTCTACTCGCGCATATCTCGACTTCAGTGCATCTGGTATGACTCGTCCTACCATCCTTGTTGAGGAGGCTGACGGTAGCACAACTGCTATCACCAACATCAGTGTTGACGGTGTCGCTATGAATGCTGAGGGCTGGTACACTCTGAACGGTGTCAAGCTGCAGAGCATGCCTACTCAGAAGGGTGTTTACATCAACAACGGTAAGAAGGTTGTTATTAAGTAATTCCCTTTGATATTTTAAGTTCGCTCACACTCACTAAAGCGTGGGCGAACTTATATTAAATGAATAATTAATTTTGAGAAAAGAAATGGAAATGAAGAAGTACATGACTCCTGAGATGGAGGTTGTCGAGATTAAGATACAGGCAACTCTTCTCGCTGGTAGTTTTGATGATGGTGGCGAGGAATACCAGCCTGGTGAAGGTGGTGGACAGCAGCCCCTCTAATGATTGGCACGGATTCTTTTCCGTACCATTATACAAAGACTCTCTGGGGCGCAGGGCCAGACAATGCGCCTTGCGCCCCAGAATTTATTAAATACGCAAGTAGCTATTGATGTAAGATGTAAGAAGAAAGATGTAAGACGAAACAACGCAAGTAGCACAATAGGGTGCGATTGAGGTTCGACTCCTCGCTATGCGACAAAGACAACCAGGGACGGTTCTCTTGATCCACTTTTAGTAAATATGCGCAAGTAGCACAATAGGATGCAATAGAGGTTCGACTTCTTTGACCTGAAGGTCAAAGTGTGGCGTTGCAATCTCGCTATGCGACAAATAAATGCGATCTTTGAGCTAAAGCTCGAAAATCGGCTTCGCCTCGGCAAAACATGAAAGCAAGCTTTCTTTTTGCGCTCGGCTCGCGTGATCTTTGAAATAATGGTAACGACGGATAATTATTTTGAAATTTCCTTGGAGGTTTCATGGGAAATCCTTATCTTTGCAGACATAAAAATGTGAAGAATATGGCAACGATAACAAAGCGACGTACAGCGACACCCTTCGCGAAGGCGTGGAACCATGCGAAGAAACTCGACAATAGCGAGAAACTACAGCTGATAACTATGTTGGCTGAAAGCGTGAGACCCGCTGTGACAGTTCCTATGCTTGACGAACCTGTCGAAGAAGAGTTCAGCGACATGGATAAAGAGTTCTATACTCCTGAAGAGGCCTACGAACTTGTCATGAAGGACATCAAAGCCATATACGACCAGAAAGATGCAGTATAAGTACTATGCCTACACGATAGAGGAAGACACCATCATCGTTAGCGATGCATGTCACGCACAGAATATGCACGAGTAGCATTTCCCTTTCAGAAAATAATATCCGCCGAGACATCCACCAGATGCCTCGGTTTTTTGTTGTTGATAAGAAAGAAAACATTTAACCTATTAACATAACTGGCCTCAAGTGCTGATGTACAGAGGGCTTGAGCCATGTTAAATGTTTCGTCAACATTTAACATACTTCTAACAACATTGGTAAGTATGTTAAATGTATGTTAATAGTCGGAGTAACTATTAACATGCCTTGAACCCTTTATTTATGGGGGTTGACGGGGTGTTATGTTAATTGGTTAAATGATTTGCGGAAATACAGCTAATACAGGCGCAGATACAACTAATACAGATTGTAGTTAGCCTAATACGGATCCCGTAATAGCTGTACTATGAAGATGTAAGAGGTATGATGTAAGAAGGAAGAGGGAAGATGTATAACGGAAGTAGCCCATAGCGATGGGGCAGGAGAATCGGATTCTCGCTTCGCGACGACTATATTTCGATATAGTTTTTAAAAATTTGGTTAATAAGGCAGTCGGCCCGTGAGGGTGGTCTGTCATTAAGTGAATTAAAGAAATTTTTAAAAGAGTGCTGTCGCCCGCCCGTGATGGGTACGCGACAGTTTTGAACTACTGGGAAGCGCTGGCAGGTGTGAGACGGAGCAGGCATTTTCTCTCACAATCAGTCAGTTGCTTCCCAGATTTTTTTTGCGTATTATTTGCTTATATCTGAGATAATTGCTATCTTTGCAAGCATGAAACGATGGGGGGTAATGATATTGATGATGTGGTGGGCGCTGATAGGCAGTGCCCAGCAGGTGGATTCTGTGCGACAGCGCATGGACTCGCTGCAGTATGCCTTGCAGGAGATGAAGATGAAGGAGCTGTTGTTGCGGAACGCGCTGGACGAGAGCGGACGGGGTGCCAGAGAGGACTCATTGCGCAAGGTGGAGCAGAAGCACCGCATCGACTCGCTTCGACAGATAACGCCTGGTGTGCCGTTGGTCATTGAGGAAGACACCTTATTATATATATACGCCAGTCTGGGTGGCGACGACCCTGCTCACCGTGTGGAGGCAGTAGCCAGGAAGGTGACACAGATTGGTAAGAGCCTGAAGCTGACCACCGACTCGATGCACATCTTCGAGAGCGAATATACGGCCGACGTGATGTGTGGCGAGATAGTGCTGATTCGCGTCAGCGACCTGGATGGTTTATGGAATGGTATGTCGAGACGGGAGCTGGCTGAACAGCAGATGCGCATCCTGTCGGTAGAGATAGAGAAACTGCATGCCGACTATGGTCTGGAGGCTAAGCTGACAGGCTTGGGGTGGGCAGTGTTCCTGATAGTTGTGCAGGTGCTGCTGTTCCTGTTGACGGCCCGCTTTATCCGCTATTTGCGTAAGCTCGTGCTGGAAGGAGTGAACGGCAGACTGAAACCGCTGGTGGTCAAGGGGTATGAACTGATGAACGTCTACCAGGAGGAACACATCCTGTTGCTGCTGACGCGCATCTTGCAGATATTCCTCGTGGTGGTGCAGCTGTTTATCTCGTTACCTTTGCTGTTCAGCATCTTCCCTGAGACGGAGAAGTTTACGTGGAACATGATTAACTACGTGTGGAGCCCGTTGCGCGACATGGTGGTGTCGATAGTGCGCTACTTCCCTAATCTGGTGAAGATTGTCGTTATCATCTATGTGGTGCGCTGGGTGCTGAGAGGCTTCCGCCATCTGTCCGACGA
>Ga0256404_1012502_pt1 | contig 11032 bp, 9 predicted proteins | sample RumenRJG_01DNA_FD_185990 | JGI IMG/M metagenome (GOLD analysis project Ga0256404, IMG submission 185990) | Bovine rumen microbial communities from Lethbridge, Alberta, Canada - RJG_01 | ecosystem: Host-associated > Mammals > Digestive system > Stomach > Rumen | place: Canada: Alberta | collected...
CTATATCCGTAGCAGTATCCCGACGCTGGTGGCACAGATTCAGAAGCGCGGTCGTGAGTATGAGCAGACCATGCGACTGGATTATCTGGAAGGACTGAGCCGCAGGTATGAGGAATGGATAGCCGACTATAAAGGTCCGCTGATTGTGGTCGACGGTGATCACTGTAAGTTTGGTGATAACCCGGAGGACTTCAAGCAGGTCACGGATATGATAGACGCAAAATTGTTTGGACTTTTCCCAATGGAGTAACGCACAGTTACTCCATTTTTTTTGTAATAGGAGAGGGAAGGACTCTTGTCGTTTACTGATTGGAAAAAGGGGAAAAGAAAAATCCCGCTTGGTCCGAAGACTTTCGCGGGATTCATAATGAAAGGAGGAGTGGTACCTCCAGGAATCGAACCGGGGACACACGGATTTTCAGTCCGATGCTCTACCAACTGAGCTAAGGCACCATCATGTGTTCACTGCAATCCTTTCGTTTGCGGGTGCAAAGGTACAAATAAAAAAATAATTGACCAAACGTTTGGTCAATTATTTTGCAGTTTTTAAGAATTTTCTCCTCTATAGAAGCGTTATTGTTGAATAATTCGCTTCAATTCTTTACTTTTGGTCGTTTAAAGGGTTCCAACCTTGGGCCTTGAGTTCGAATTCCTGGTTGTCGCGTGTGACGAGAATCTGACCGTATTTCTGTTCGGTGATATGACCAATCATACGCACACCTTCCATGTCCTTTACCTTGTCCAGGTCGCCAATGGGCACAGTGAAGAGCAGTTCATAGTCCTCACCGCCATTGAGGGCGCAGGTGGTGACATTCATGTTCATCTCCTCAGCCATTACAGCTGTCTGGTAGTCGATGGGAATCTCTTTCTCGAAGATACGGCAACCCACACCGCTCTGCTTGCATATATGCATCAGTTCTGATGACAGACCGTCACTGATATCCATCATGGCAGTGGGATGAACGCCTGCCTCGCGCAGTTTGTTGATGATATCACCGCGGGCTTCAGTCTGAAGTTGGCGCTGAAGGAGATATTCCTTGCCGGCGAAGTCGGGGTTGAAATGAGCCAGTTCCTCAAGGGCTTTCTTGTCGCCTTTCTTCTTGGCCTCGTTAACCTGCTGATAGTAAACGCTCTTCTCGCGCTCCAATAGTTGCAGACCCATGTAGGCTGCACCAAGGTCGCCAGAGACACAGATCAGGTCGGTGTTCTTTGCACCGTTGCGATAGACGATATCCTCCTTGCGGGCTTCACCGATGCAGGTGATGCTGATGGCCAGTCCGGTATAAGAAGAGGTGGTGTCACCCCCCACGATATCGACGTTCCATTTCTCGCAAGCCAGTCGGAGGCCTGCATAGAACTCCTCCATATCCTCTACGGTGAAGCGCTTGCTGAGGGCAAGTGATACAGTGATCTGGCGTGGCGTGCCGTTCATGGCAAACACATCACTGATATTCACCATGGCCGACTTATAGCCCAGATGCTTCAGGTCTATATAGGTGAGGTCGAAGTGGACACCCTCCATCAGCAGGTCGGTGGTGACGAGAACCTCGCTATCAGGGTAGTGAAGTACGGCGCAGTCATCGCCCACGCCGTACTTTGTTGATTCATTTTTGTTTTCTAAGTCTTTTGTCAGACGGTCAATAAGACCAAATTCTCCTAATTTTGCTATTTCCATTTCTTTACTTTTTCCAATCCTCTGTTGGGTGATCGGTATTGAACTGTTCCTCCTTGGTGTGCTCCAGTTTCTCAGAACGTACAATCATCTCACGCATAATCTCTGTCATGATAGGCTGGGCCTTGTCGGCAGCCTCCTGAACCTCCTCATGGGAAACCTCAACGGGGATGTCGAAGCCACCCAGGTCGGTGACAACAGAAATACCAAAGGTGCGGATGCCGCAGTGGTGAGCCACGATAACCTCAGGAACGGTGCTCATACCTACGGTGTCGCCACCCAGGATGCGGTACATCTTATACTCTGCTGGAGTTTCGAAGGTAGGACCCTGGACGCCCATGTAGACACCATACTGCAGACGAATCTTCTTCTCGCGTGCAATCTGGCTGGCCAGTTTGATAAGCGACTGGTCGTAGGTCTCGTGCATATCCGGGAAACGGGGACCGGTGGGGAAGTTCTTTCCGCGCAGAGGATGCTCGGGGAAGAAATTGATATGGTCGGTAATCACCATCAGGTCACCAATCTTGAAGCCAGGATTCATGCCACCGGCAGCATTAGAGACGAAGAGGGTCTTGATACCCAGTTCGTACATTACACGTACGGGGAAGGTAACCTCCTTCATAGAATATCCCTCGTAGAAGTGGAAACGGCCTTTCATAGCCATGATGTCCACACCGCCAAGCTTACCGAAGATAAGCTTGCCGCTATGACCTTCTACCGTAGAAACGGGGAAGTTGGGTATTTCACTATAGGGTATCTCAAGTGCGTCAGTTATTTCTGAAGCTAATTGTCCGAGGCCTGTCCCCAGAATGATTGCCGTCTTTGGGCTTGTGGTCATCCTTTCTTTTAACCAGGATGCTGTTTCTAGAATTTTTTCGTACATAGCCTATAATATTTTCGTTAAACTTCTCTTCCTGATTGAGCATGAACTTGATGCGTACAGGAAGTATATATATATTCTCTTTTATTTCATTGCTAAGTCCCTCTAGCCCTATGATGCGGGCAGCGTCTTTCTCAGTCGTGATGATGCACTTAGGTGAGGGGAGTTTGGCAAACTCATTGCTGATCTGTTCGATATCCTTCTGACTGAAGGCGTGATGGTCAGGGAAACTGAGCATCGATAACTTTGATACTACCGGTGTGAGGTCTTCCTTCATCTGACGGGGAGAGGCGATACCTGTAAGGAGAAGTACGTTGTGGTCTTTGAGTTTGTCAAGATTCACCGTCGGTGCTTCTTTCTTGAATAGCGGTGTCAGTTCTCCATATTCCAGTGTGGTGAAGAATATCTGCTGGTAGGGATAGAGATCCATGGCTTTGGTAATCACACGATACTCCATAGGTTTTAAGTCCTTCGGACATTTCGTGATAATCACCATGTCGGCACGGTTCTTTCCTGTGAGTGGCTCGCGCAGACGACCGGCAGGCAACAGTGTGTCGTAGATAATCAGTCGGTGATAGTCCACCAGCAGGATGTTGATGCCCGGCTTCACGTAACGATGCTGGAATGCATCATCGAGCAGGATGACATCGATATCCTGATACTTCTGGTTCAGGGCCTCGATGCCGTGGACACGGTTTTTGTCGACGGCAACGATGACCTTCGGGAATTTCTGCTTCATCTGGAAGGGCTCATCACCAATGGTACGGGCAGTGCTCGACTCGTTGGCAATCTGGAAACCATGCGACTTCCGCTTGTAGCCTCTGCTTAATACCGCCACGCGGGAATGGTCTTGGAGTAACCTGATCAAGTATTCTACGTGTGGTGTCTTGCCTGTACCTCCCACGGTGATATTACCTACGGAGATGACAGGTATGGAGAATGACCTGCTCTTCAGAAAACCTGTCTCAAACAAGGTGTTCCTGAATCGCACGCCCAGACCGTAGAACCAACTCAGTGGCTGCAGCCAGCGGTTTATTTTGATGAAGTCGCCTTCCAATTCTTATGCCTTATTTAATAGTTCCTGCAAAGGGGAATCTTGCCTGCAGACGGTTACGCTGACAGTCCTTGCGCAGTTCGATAATAGGCTCGTAGAGCTCGCCCAGTGTCTCCTTCAACTGCTGATCCAGATAGGTGCCTTTCGACTCGTCGGTAGCTGCCAGCAACTGGTCAAGCCAACTGCTCTTACCGGGGTAGGGAGCCGTATAGTATTCGCTGCAATCTGCCAGTTCGGCAGCCTTCTTCACTGCATCGTTCAGTGAACCAATCTTGTCAACCAACTTGATAGGCAGGGCGTCGGTGGCTAACCATACGCGACCCTGTGCAATCTCGTGTACCTGATCTTTGGTCATGCCACGGCCCTCTGCTACGATGCTGAGGAAGGTGTCGTAACCACGGTCCACGTAGGTCTGGAGGAATCTGAGTTCCTCTTCGTTGTCCTTTCCGAAGACGAGATTGGTTTCGTAGTCGGTGTGCTTGTTGGTCTGCACACCATCCCATGTCACACCCAATTTCTCCGTAACAAGTTCGCTGGCATTGGGAATCAGACCGAAGATACCAATAGAACCGGTAACGGTGGTGGGTTCAGCTATGATATAATTAGCGGGAGCACTGATCATATAACCACCAGATGCTGCATAGCCGCCCATGGAAACGACAATAGGCTTCTTCTCCTTCAGCAACTTGATGGCGTGCCAAATCTGTTCAGAGGCAATGGCACTGCCGCCAGGAGAATTGACGCGCATCACCACGGCTTTGATGTCGTCATCATCAGCCAGCTTCTTCAGGTCTTCTACAACCTCGCTGCCCACGATGGCATGTTCAGAAGCAAAACCGCTCAGTGGCTGGTCCACAATCTCGCCATAAGCATAATAGATGGCAATCTTGCCACCGTCTTCCTTCTCATCCTCAGGCACATTGAGCATTTCGCTCATCGTCACCTGGTTGATATCGTCGTCCTCGTCGAGTCCTAACTTATCCTTGATGATATTCTTGATGGCATCAGGATACATAGCACCGTCAATCAGTTTCGCGGTCTTGTAATCATTGATATTAGCGAATACCATGATGCTGTCGTCGGCCACCTTGTTCAACTGCTCTGCCGTAACCTTACGACTTGCAGCCATCTGCTTCAGCCAGTGCTGCCAGATGCCCTGATACATGGCCAGGCGCTGCTCACGGTCGTTATCGCTCATGTCCTTACGGGTGACGCTCTCAACGGCGCTCTTGTATTTACCCACACGGGTGCACTGGTATTTTACGCCTACTTTCTCATAGAGTCCGGTCATGTAGTAGCCTTTGCCACCCATACCCTTGAAGTCAATCATGCCCGTCTTGTTGATAAACAGACTGTCGGCAACAGAGGCTACGTAGTAGCTGGCCTGCAAATACTGGTCGGCATAGGCGATTATCCATTTGCCACTCTTCTTGAAATCCTCCAGGGCATCGCGCACCTGCTGGGCTGTGGCGGGAGAGTCGAAAACGGTGGCGCCGCCCTCAATATATATACCCTTGATGTCTTCGTTATTCTTGGCCTTCTTGATGGCAGCGACAATGTCGTCCAACCCCATGTCTGACATGTCGGCAGTACCAAGCAGTGCATCAAAGGGCGTACCTTCTTCCGTACGCTCATTGACCGTTCCGTTCAGTTTGAATACCAATACGGAATTTTCTTTAATCTCTGTGGTGGCGTTTCCGCTGGCCACGATGCCGGCAAATGAAATCATCATGATGATTCCAGCCACGATACCAAGTGCGATGATGCCGCAGACGGTAGCCAATGCATACTTGAAGAACTCTTTCATTTTCTTTTTCTTTGGTCTTTTGGTTTAAGTATATTCCGTGCAAAGTTACGATATTTTTTTTAATCTTCAACAAAAAATCCATAAAATGTATGATTTTATATTTTTTATGCGTAACTTTGCAGCACGAAACTAATCATAAAACTAAATTAAAAGGATGAAACAAAGACTGATAATTGGCCTGGCGTTACTGTTGCTTTGCACGATGGCGATGGGTAAGAAGAAAGTGGTGAAGCAGGAGTTATGGCCTGACGGCACACCTATCTCGGAATGGTTTAGCGACACGTCAAGGGTAGATGTGAGTAAGTTGGGCAAACGCTATGTGGTGACCGACTATGGCGTGAAGAATTACTCTGAACAGGTACAGACAGAAAAGATACAGGCCGTCATTGACCGTTGTGCCAACGAGGGTGGTGGCGTTATTGTCATTCCTCGTGGCTTCGTGGTGAGTGGTTCGCTGTTTTTTAAGCAGGGCACACACCTGTTGATAGAAGAGCATGGCGAACTGCGAGGCAGTGACCGTATTCGTGACTATAAGATTCTGAAGACCCGTCTGGAGGGACAGACACTCGACTATTTCGCTGCATTGGTGAATGCCGATGGCGTGGATGGATTTACCATTACCGGACCTGGTACCATCAATGGCAACGGACAGGCTTTCTGGGAGGAGTTCTGGATTCGCCGCAAGATCAACAGGAACTGCACGAACCTGGAGGCTATGCGTCCCCGTAATGTGTATATTTCTAACAGTAAGAATGTTACGGTGCAGGATGCGCGTATCATTAACTCGGCTTTCTGGACCAATCACCTCTATAAGTGTGAGAATGTGCGCTACCTGGGCTGCTATATCTATGCACCTACTGATAATGTGACACCCGTAGATCCTAAGCGTGGTGCCCCCTCGAGTGATGCCATCGACCTGGATGTCTGCAAGAATGTGCTTGTCAGTGGCTGCTATATGAGCGTCTGTGATGATGCTGTTGTGTTGAAAGGCGGTAAGGGCACTTGGGCTGACACTATGCCAGATAATGGTCCTTGTTCGAATATCATGGTGACCGACTGTACTTACGGAAAGGTGCATGGCTGTATGACACTGGGGTCTGAGAGCCTGCATGACAGGAATGTCATCCTGCGTCGTTGTAAGGTGCATGAGGCCAATCGTGTGATTTGGCTGAAGATGCGTCCTGACACACCACAGCACTATGAGTATGTGACGGTGGAAGATATGACTGGCGACTGTACTTCGTTCCTTGTGGTACGTCCCTGGACGCAGTTCTTTAAGCCCGAAGAGCGTAAGGATATGCCTCTGTCACAGTGTAATAATATCACTATCCGCAATATCCAGATGGACTGTAAGAACTTCTTTGATGTAGGCAAGAGTGAGAAATACCGCTTGTTGGACTTCACTTTCGAGAATGTCAATGTGAAGGATCAGAAGATAGCTTTCGACGCTTCGCTGATTGAGAACTGCAAGGTGAAGAATGTGGTGATTAACGGTGAGAAAAAAGACTGATACCTTATATAATATATAAAGGTGCAATCTAGGGCGTGCCAAATTGTCAGTGAGGACAGTTTGGCACGCTTTTCGCAATGTCAACGGCAGAAGAATTTATTTAAAACTTAAAAATACTTAGAATTATGAACATCAAACCATTAGCAGACCGCGTGTTGGTAGTTCCTGCACCGGCTGAAGAGAAAATCGGTGGAATCATTATTCCCGATACAGCAAAAGAGAAACCCCTTCGTGGTATTATCAAGGCCGTAGGTAAGGGTACCAAGGACGAGGAGATGATCCTGAAGGCTGGTGACGAGGTGCTTTACGGCAAATATAGTGGAACAGAGATTGAACTCGAAGGTGAGAAGTTCCTGATGATGCGTCAGAGTGATGTTCTCGCAATCATCGAGAAATAATTTGGCGATATAACGATGTAACGTTATCACGTAATAACAAAATAAGAAAAAATATCATGGCAAAAGAGATTAAATTCAATATTGACGCCCGTGACGCAATGAAGAAGGGTGTTGACCAGTTGGCTAACGCAGTAAAGGTGACCCTCGGTCCTAAGGGTCGTAATGTAGTTATCGAGAAGAAGTTCGGTGCTCCCCAGATTACCAAGGACGGTGTGTCTGTTGCTAAGGAGATTGAACTCGAGGACCACTTCGAGAACACAGGTGCACAGCTCGTAAAGAGTGTTGCTTCTAAGACAGGTGATGATGCTGGTGATGGTACAACAACAGCTACTATCCTGGCTCAGGCTATCGTGTCAGAGGGTCTGAAGAATGTTACTGCCGGTGCTAACCCCATGGACCTGAAGCGTGGTATCGATAAGGCTGTGAAGGCTGTTACCGAGTTCATCGCTAAGAATGCTGAGCAGGTTGGTGACAACTACGATAAGATTGAGCAGGTAGCTACCGTATCTGCTAACAATGATAAGGAGATTGGTGAACTGCTGGCTGAGGCTATGCGTAAGGTTTCAAAGGACGGTGTTATCACCATCGAGGAGAGCAAGAGCCGCGATACACATATCGGTGTTGTTGAGGGTATGCAGTTCGACCGTGGCTACTTGTCTGCTTACTTCGTTACAGATAGTGAGAAGATGGAGTGTGCTATGGAGAACCCCTACATCCTTATCTATGATAAGAAGATTTCTAATATCAAGGAGTTCCTGCCCATCCTGCAGCCTGCTGCCGAGAGCGGTCGTCCTTTGCTGATTATCGCTGAGGATGTTGACTCTGAAGCTCTGACCACACTGGTTGTAAACCGTCTGCGTGGTGGTCTGAAGATTTGTGCCGTGAAGGCGCCTGGCTTCGGTGACCGTCGTAAGGCCATGCTCGAGGATATCGCTGTACTGACTGGCGGAACCGTGATTAGTGAGGAAAAGGGTCTGAAACTGGAGCAGGCTACCCTCGAGATGCTCGGTACTTGTGAGAAACTTACCGTTACCAAGGATAACACGACTATCGTGAATGGTGCTGGCGACTCTCAGGCCATCAAGGACCGTGTGAACCAGATTAAGGCTGAGATCGAGAATACAACCTCTTCTTACGACAAGGAGAAACTGCAGGAGCGTCTGGCTAAGTTGTCAGGTGGTGTTGCTGTGCTTTATGTTGGTGCTAACAGCGAGGTAGAGATGAAGGAGAAGAAGGATCGTGTTGACGATGCTCTCTGCGCTACCCGTGCTGCTATCGAGGAAGGTGTTGTTGCCGGTGGTGGTACTACCTATATCCGTGCACTTGATGCACTGGCTGACTTGAAGGGCGATAATGCTGATGAGCAGACTGGTATCAATATCATCAAGCGTGCTATCGAGGAGCCTCTGCGCCAGATTGTCACTAATGCTGGTGGCGAAGGTGCCGTTGTTGTACAGAAGGTGCGCGAGGGTAAGGGTGACTTCGGTTACAATGCCCGTCTTGACAAATATGAGGATATGCGTGCTGCTGGTGTGATTGATCCTGCTAAAGTGTCACGTGTGGCTTTGGAGAACGCTGCAAGTATCGCAGGTATGTTCCTCACCACCGAGTGCCTCATCTGCGACAAACCCGAGAAGGAGCCTGCAATGCCTATGGGTGGCGCACCAGGCATGGGTGGCATGATGTAAGCCAAATTGACAACTCTATATAACAAAAGAGAATGAGATGTATTCTGTACGTCTCATTTTCTTTGATTTATGTCAAGAGACTATAATTTTTGATATAAAAACGTTTGGACAGATAAAAATTAATGTATAACTTTGCAAACAGAAAAAAGATATTTTTTGATTTGTTTTAGTAGATTAGTTTTTAAGTAGTTTGTTTTTGAAGCCGGTTGTCGTGAGACAGTCGGCTTTTATTTTATTGTTTCTTTGGTAATCTCATAAAAAAGCACTACCTTTGCCCCTGTTATGAATTGGAAGTTTATTATTAGTTGGGCCGTTAAGTTTGCCCTCGCTACTGTGGTATATAACTTTGCTGCCAGATTAACCAATAGTTTATGGTGGGCTTTTGTGATGGCCATGGGTTTTCTGATAATCATTGCGATATTGGAAAGCTATGTGATTGACTGGATTGAAAAATGGAAGGAGAGACGCCAATGAAACGTATTGTATTGATTTTCTTGCTAATTCTGGCGTGTGCCATATCCGTTGAGGCTCAGATAGCAGGTGCATTACAGTCGTATAATGATGGAAAACAGGATGAGGCTCGTGTGCAGCAATATTTCCCAGAGGGCGATGCTATTGTTTGTGTGAATGGTAAGAATCGATTTACACGTGCCCTCTATGGCAGTTATTCAGACTGGCGAGTGGAGACATCCGACCGGCCGGTGTTTGCTGTGGTCAAGAAAAATCACCATCGCCATATTCGTTTTGAGGTGAATGGCGTTGCGCTCGACTCTACAGACTATTGTAAGGCGAGTTATGTGAACGGCATGCGTATCTACCGTTTGCAGGATAAGCGATGGGGGAAGGATGCCTATTTGAAACTGACAGTCGTGGCGATGCCTGATAGGGAAGGGGCTGTATGGCTGTTTGATGATCAGCATTTCGATAAGGAAGCCGTCTATACTGCTGAGGTATGCGATATTGCCAATCCGAAACTCAGTCGTAATGGTGACATCGGTGCTGATAAGCCAGGCTGTTTCGAGGCTTCGTCAAAAAAAAGGAATATTTCAGGATGCAAGTGGAACGGAGGGCGCGAGACTTATTTCGTGATTGACTCTATCAACCAGATAACACCAGTCAGCGACGAGCAGGGACGACAGTTGTTCATGAAAGCTGTGATGCATAACGGTGCGTTACAAAGCAGAATCGAGTTCAATACACCAGACCCTTATATTAATACACTGGGAAGTGCCCTGACCTTTGCTGCCGATGGCGATTGGGACGGACAGACCTGGTTGCATGGCTGTATAGGCTGGCGCATGCCTCTGGCCGGTTGGCGTGCTGCCTATGTGGGTGATGTTCTGGGATGGAATGAGCGTCAGTTGAGCCATTTCAATGCCTATGCCAAGAGTCAGGTGACCAATGTAGAACCCACTATTCCTCATCCCTCGCAGGATGCCAAGATGAATATGGCGCGTGCTGAGAAGAAATGGGGCACCCAGATGTATTCGAATGGCTATATCTGTCGTAATCCTGAGCGTAATAATCAGATGCACCATTACGACATGAACCTCAACTATATGGATGAGTTGCTCTGGCATTTCCAGTATGATGCCGATACGGCCTATATGCGACAGATGTGGCCTGTTATCAAAAGACATCTGGCGTGGGAGAAACGCAACTACGACCCCGATGGTGATCACCTCTATGATGCCTATTGCTGCATCTGGGCCAGTGATGCCTTATATTATAGTGGTGGTGCCGTGACCCATTCTTCGGCCTACAACTACCGTGGCAATCTGCTGGCCGCGCGTATCGCAGATATCATTGGTGAGGATGGAAAACCTTATCAGCAAGAGGCTGAGGCTATCCTCAAAGCGATGAACGAGCGATTGTGGTTGAGCGAGAAGGGTGTCTGGGCAGAGTATGAAGACGGTATGGGACTGAAGCGCAAGCATGAGTCGCCTGCCGTTTGGAGCATCTATACGCCTATTGACTGCGGGGCCTGTTCTCCAACTCAGGCTTATATGGCTGTGAACTGGAT
>Ga0256404_1012505_pt1 | contig 11031 bp, 11 predicted proteins | sample RumenRJG_01DNA_FD_185990 | JGI IMG/M metagenome (GOLD analysis project Ga0256404, IMG submission 185990) | Bovine rumen microbial communities from Lethbridge, Alberta, Canada - RJG_01 | ecosystem: Host-associated > Mammals > Digestive system > Stomach > Rumen | place: Canada: Alberta | collected...
TGTCCTCATCGGTATTCCCCACTGAAAGACCATGTGAAAGGCCATCTGACCCTATTGATTATCCCCATTAAACTTCGGCAAACCCCACTAAACTTTGATTACCCTCCGTATCTTGTGAAATGTTCCGTGCATCTGATTGCTTTCGACTTTACCGATCAGGAGCTTGCCGGCGCCCATGTGGCCTTAATCAGGCCTATCCTCATCCCATGCAGAAATCAGGTTGGCGGAGTTGCTCAACCCTTCCTCTGCCTGCTCAAATGAGAGACTGCGCCAGCCGGATCCTTCATCGGTCTCATGTCCCTCTGCAAAGTCAATCCGACCTCTTTCTAATAAATGGAGTTGCTTCCTATGCATGTTGTTCTTACTTCCAGACTAGTTTCAGCTTTTGATCTGGACACTTGTCGATGCAAATGCCGCAGCCGGTACATATATCTTTGTCGATTTCTATTTCTTTATTAAATGTTATTGCCTCATCAAGACAGCACGCAACACACTGCTGACAATCACTTCTGGTACATTTGGACAATAAATCTGATTTGAGGTCTTCGACTTTTATTTCTTCGAAAGATTTCAGACTGCCAAGTGCATTTCCCTTTATTTCTTCAATGCTGCTGATGCCCTGCTCCGCCAACCAATTGTCAAGATTCATGAGTATTTCCCCAATGACAGAATAGCCTCTGAGCAGTATTTCGCTTCCTATGCCACCAGCAGATGCACCAACAAATATGTATTCCAGCAGATGTTCATAATTTTTAATTCCGCCAATACCTACGATTGGAAGATCTGTAGACTGCGCAATCCCTGCTATGGTTGACAACCCAATCGGGCGAATCGGTGCGCCAGAATAACCGCCGTATGTTGCCAGCTTTGGCCTCTGAGTGTCAATGTCGATGTCCAGGATCCCCCTTATCGTGTCGATTCCGCTGATTCCTGAAAGCCCTGCTTTGTTGCAGGCTTTTACAACAAGAGGCAGATTGCCTGTCGCCGCACTGAGTTTGACCGATACCGGAATCGAGACCGCATCTACAATTGCCTTTGCAAAATTATAAACTTTGACTGGATCTCCGGCGATAATCTCCGGACCTTCCCCCATAGGACACGCGATTCCGGCTTCAATGCCGTCGACGCCGGTTTTTTCGACCTTACGCGCTATGTATGCCATTTCTGACGGTGTAGTTCCCATAATGGAAGCAATGACCTTGGTCTTGGATCCATACCTCTTGGCTCGATCGATTTCTGTCAAAACATCTATCCAGTTTTCCAGTTCCAGATTGCTGTAGAGCCGAATGTTCTGAATGCCTTCGTTTTCCGAATTGTACGCGTATCTTGGTGCTATTTCAGGAATCGCCTCGCTCACAATTGATTCCGTGACCACCGCTCCTGCTCCACACTCAAGCGCCTTTTTCATTCTATCGCTTCCTCTGGACCATGGGCCGGAAACTACAACAACCGGATTATCCATTTCTATGCCCATCATATGCGTTTTTATCATTTCCACACACCTACCATATCTCTCTCAGTCTCTCCCTATTACCGCATGACTTGCGTATCAGTAGTTTTGACTGCAGCATGACCGCCTGCTCGTCATCTTCCCCGGTTTCATTTTCAATAAGATCGAACAACATTCTTCCTGCTGTAAGACCCATCCTATAGGAAGGCCGCTTGACGGTCGTAAGTTTCGGCTCAACCACTGCACCAACCTCAAGCCCATCGAACCCTATGACGCCAATTTCATCGGAAGTCAGATTGTTCTGCCGAATCGCCTCAATCGCTCCAAAAGCCATCGTGTCTGTACATACGAAAATGGCATCCGGTTTTTTATCGCTGTTGATCAGTTTATTGGTTGCCGCAAACCCTCCTTCCAGAGTATCTTCTGCTTTAAGGATTATTTCTTTGTCGATTTCAAGTTTCCAATCTTTAAGGGCTTCCCTGTACCCTCTGAGTTTTTCCTCATTTGTGAAACTACTTTTGAGTGGGGTAATGATCGCGATTGTTTTTCTGCCCATTTCAGCCAGGTAACTGACCGCTTCATAAGTCGCCGTGTCATTATTCGTATAAACTATGTTTTCGCCTTTTGATGCAGCAGTTTTTTCCACAAGGACGAAAGGGACTGCTTTGTCTTTGATTATGTCAAGATCCTCTTTCGTTAAAGTGGATGATATTAGGATCAACCCATCAATACTCCGTTCGATGAGCCTTTGTATATGTTCGTTCTCAATATGCCTGTCGTATCCTGTGTTGCAGAGAATTATATTGCATTCTTTTTGAAGCGCGATTTTCTCAATGCCCTTCGCTAGTTCCATGTTCGATTGCTGAAGGTTATCAGGCAGGATAACGCCAATAAGGTTAGTTCTGCTATGTTGGAGATTCCTTGCGAACCAGTTCGGCGTATAGTTCATTTCCTCCATGGTTGCAAGGACTTTTTCTTTTGTCTTCACATTGACCTTTTCAGGCGCATTCAGCACTCTGGATATGGTTGTGATTGACACACCTGCCCGCTCGGCTACTTCTTTGATATTCAAGATACTTTACCTCCGTAAACTATATCTTAATACTACAATAATCGAAGGAACTGCACAAGGCAGTCCCTTCGATTGATCAAACGATAAAGTTCACGGTTTCATCCTTAAACTTGAGCTGCCTTACTGCAGGTGTGGATTCACAGATCAGCTCCCCTTTTCTGATAACGTGAGTCACTGTCGGTTGCAGCCTGATCGCATCATCCACAGTCTTTACGTCGAAGATGATCAGGTCCGCTTGATTTCCTTCCCTGATGCCATAGTTATCAAGGCACATGCATCTGGCGGAGTTGATGGTAATCATGTCAAAGAGCTGCTGCAGCTGCGCTGCACCATTCATGTGTGCTGTATGGGCCAACAAAAAAGCTGCCTGAACCATGTTGCCATAACCCATTGAATACCATGGATCCATGATGGAGTCATGCCCAATGCATACATTGATGCCTCTGTCCAGCATTTCATCGACCCGCGTATGTCCTCTTTTCCTCGGATATCCGTCAAGTCTGTTTTGGAGCACTGAATTATCAAACGGGTTGGTGATCATGCTCATCCCTGCCTTTGCAATAAATCCGATGAGTTTGTGGGCGTAATCATTGTTGTAATTATGCATCGCCGTTGTATGTGATGCCGTTGAAACAGCGCCCATCTGCCTGTTTATGCTCTCCTTGGCCATTACTTCGACAAAGCGGGATTGAGGATCCCCTGTCTCGTCGATATGGATATCTACCATCTTATCGTATTTCTCAGCAAGATCGTAAACGGTCTCGACATCTTTCACGCCATCCTCTCTGGTGTACTCAAGATGCGGCGCTCCGCCTATGACGTCACAGCCCATTTCTATCGACTCCTTAAGAAGATCAAGGTTCTTAGGATCTGTGAAAATGCCGTTCTGAGGGAACGCAACGATCTGGAGATCAACGAGATCCTTAACTTCGTCCCTTAGTTCTGTGATGGCTTTAACTGTGGTGAGTGTCGGCTCTGTCACGTCGACATGGGTTCTGACGCGCAACACACCGTTGGCAATGTACCAGTCAATGATCTTTCTTGCATTTTCCTTCATCTTCTCCTTGTTGAGATCCTGCGCCCACTCGTTCCAGATGTCAACGGCTTCAACCAGAGTCCCTGTCTCATTCTTTCTCTGCAGAAGTCCGGCCACGAGGACTGCATCGAGATGCACATGAGGATCAACCAATGGAGGTGTCACAAGATTTCCCTGTGCATCTATGACGATGCCTTCCTTGCTGTCAATTTTTTTCGCAATCTCTTTTATCTTCCCGCCATCAATCAAAATGTCTTTTAATGCTTTTTCCCCTCTCAAGCATGCGTTTTTTACCAAAAGCATTTCCTGTTCTCCTTCTTATACATACTCTGCACCTTCATCAACGGGATGATCATCATTCACGCCGCATTTAGTAAGTATTATGTGTATGACAGGTACCAGTATAATTCCTAGAATGATTCCCTGCAATGATGGTATCCCTATTCCGACTTGTCCGGTGAAATAAGCAACGATGCAAGCGATTATGTACGCAATCCAAGGACCCGGCCTGACAGTCTTGAAATGGATATACTGGAGTTTTGGAATTTTTCTCTTATATACGAAGAGAAAGTCTCCAATCATCGCTCCGCCTAAAGGTGGTACGAATGTTCCGAGCAATCCGAGCATTGGCATGAACACATTTAGAATGTTCAGGCATGCCATGATCAGCGCAATAATGATGCCCCCAACTATGAATGGTGTCTTATTCGCCTTGTTAAAGAACTCCGATCCTGCCATGCCAAACGCATATGCGGTCGCATTATTCGTAGTCCAGATGTTGAGGGTTAGGATAATCAGCGCCCAGAAGATAATTCCCATGGATATCATCAGTTCAATAAGATCCCCTGTTCCGAATACCAGTCCCCCAAGCATACCTGAGAAAATCATGATGCCGTTGCCAACCAGGAATCCCAAGAGTCCTGCTATAAATGCAGCCTTAGCGCTGCGACAGAACCTTGCCCAGTTGCCTGCCTGTGTTCCACCAGAGGCGAACGTTCCTACGATGACTGTAATAGCCGATGCAATACTCATCTCTGATGTAGGCGCAATTTCGCGGATAGCATCTAAGCTTCCTACTTCTCTGATTGCGAGGACCATAACCATGATCATCAGCAGGGCCATGAGTGGAATCGCTACATATGAAACAATGGTCATGGCTCTGACGCCAAAGAGCGCAGTTGCTCCCATGATTATGCCCCAAATGATGATCCACAGAATCTCCCATCCTTTACCGTCCATGCCCAAGGCGCTGGCAAACAACACGCCCATGTATTGGGCTGTGATCGCGTACCAGAATATCTGGGTTCCGCCAAGAATAATGTCCGACCACTTCGCACCGATAGTTCCGAAGGTGTACTTTGACTGCAGTACTGCAGTTAATCCCGTTTTGGCTCCAATTGCACACATTGATGCGACATAGAACCCCAAAATCAATGAACCCCCTATGATAATAACCAGAAGTTGGTCAAATGGGAACGCCGCGCCAAGTTGCGCTCCGGAAGCCATGGTCGGTGTAAAGAATGTGAAGCCGATCAGCACAGCACTGACAGAAAGCAGACTCCGTCTCGCCGATGCAGGCACATGATCTAAGGGATAGTCTTCATCGACTTTTACATCCTGCTTTATCTCCTTTTGGGATTTTGTGTTTAAGTCTGACATTTTCTTCTCCTTTCCGATCTATTACTTTCTTTGCAATGGCTTGTTGTTTGTTGGTTGATTTATGAAAATATTTTCATAAATATAATAATTGCTTTACTGTTAAATGTCAATCATTCTTTGAATTGAACTAAATAATGTAACTTATTTGTTTAATATATAAGAATTTTAATATTTATTTGCTATTAATTGTTGCTTTTGTTGCATTTCTAAGTGCAATCATTTTCATTATTTTGTTTTTTCCATCAGTTCTCCCGTTTCCAATAACGTTTCCGGGGTGCTGAATCGAATTGCAAAAGACCGGCTGAGTTTCGTCAGAAAACCCTGCCGGTCAAATGTAATTATGCACACACCATGGCAATGTGGCATTCTTTTTCCCAGTATTGAGCGTAGTACAGATAAGAACTAACTGAAAATACAAGCCCTTTATATTCTCCCATGTTCTGTACAGTAATAATACGACTGTCTTGCTGCTATTGTTCTTCCCTGCTTGCATGCTTGCCCCAAAAGCCGCCCATCGAAAGGAAGGAGAGCGCCCCGGAAACAAACAGGATCAACCGAACCAACTCCCGCAAGCCCTGTTTTACGGAAATCAGGGCAGTTCCCGTAGAAGCGACTCCGATCTGCGGCACCTGAACCATGAGCTGCTGGTACTCCCACGCGTTGAGCACCGGTTCCACGATGACGAACAGAACGCAAAGGAGCAGAGCGGAGATGATGACTGCAGCCTTGGTGCTGCCAGACGTTTTGGCGCGTGCCAGCATCACAAGGAAGAAAATATCAACAGCCATAAAGCCGGTGCTTTCCACAAGAGACGCTGTCGGGATTGCCCGAATCTCCCCGAGGCCAGTGATGCCCGCCCATTCGGGTTTTGCCGCGACAATGCAGTTTCATTTTTTTGCTTCAGACCTCATATTCCTGTAAATATTAAATTGTTATACGCTTTACATGCTAACAGTGTACAAACGCATTTGAAAAAGAAGGAACTTCGTCCCTTCTTTCATCGGCATATCAAAGTTAAATGGGGTCTGTATTCGTCAGGGTCATTCCGTGGGGTTTCTCGATGGGGTCTGGCATTCGGGGACAGTCCGTAGGGTCTGTAGCAGAAACTAAACAGAGGAGGCGCGGTTTGCCTCCTCTTCGCTTCTTCTTTATCATGTATCTGCAACGATTCAGAAAAGAAAGGAGCGTATATGAATAATATCATACCCTTCCTCGGTTTAGAAGACTCTTCACTTACGATCGAGGATATCTCGACGGAAGGATGTGTCAGGACGATCACCCTGTCAACACCTCCCGAAGGCCGGTTCTGTCCCCAATGCGGCTTTCGCATGTACTCGCGAGGGATCAGGAAGCGAAAGATCAACCACCCGATCATGCAGGATTCCTTCCGGGTCGTGATCCTCCTTAAGCAGCGGCGCTGGCGTTGTACGAACAAACTGTGTCGTCGCGAAGAAAATGAGACTTTCAATTTCATCGGCAAGCGACGCCGCAATACGAATGCATCCGACTTTCTCATTGTTAATGCATTCAGGGAGCTGACGAAATCTGCAGCAGACATCGCCAGAGCTTTCCACACCTCTGACAGCCATGTTCTTGATGTCTTCGATCGTTTTGTCGACATGAAAAGGCTGCCTCTGAGTGAAGTGATCAGCATCGATGAAGTGTATCTCAACATGGACCAGGACTGTAAATACGTTCTGGTCATCCAGGATTTCCTTACAGGAGAGCCCATCGATCTTCTGAAAAGCCGGCGGCAGAACGTAACAGAGCCATATTTTGCTGCCATCCCAAAAGAGGAGCGCTTCGCTGTGAAGTACCTCATCAGCGACATGAACAATGAGTACCTTCGCTATGTGGAGAGGTATTTCCCCAACGCAGAATCCGTCGTTGACTCATTCCATGTGATTCAATGGATCAATATGGAACTGGATAAATTCCTTCGCACTATGCAAAAGTCCTTCGCTGATCGCGACGCCGGAAACGAAGCAGAAAGGTCCAGAGAGGCCGGTCGCCAGGTCCATCTTCCAATGTCCGATGAAGTGTATCTTCTGAAAAACTACCGGTTCTTCCTGCTTTCCAATGCGGATTCCATCAGGTATCACGAAGAGCCCCACATGGATCGGCATTTCAGATATCTGATGAGGACTTCGGATTATGAGGAACGGTTCTTCAGCATCGACCCTTCACTGAAGGAACTCCGCGAGTTGAAGGAAGCCTACGTACGATTCAATACCGTCAATGCAGGCAAGCCACAGAAAGCGGCAACAGAACTGGATCAGCTGATCGACCGCTTTTCCCGTTGCGGGCAGGACATTTTCGTCCGCTTTTCCAGACTTCTGAAGCGACATCGTGAGCCCATCATCAACTCATTCGTCCTGATGGAACGCATTGACAGCAACGGCAACTCGATCGTTTCCCGATTGTCCAACGGGCCCATTGAGGCTATGAACAGAAAGGCCAAAGATCTGAAACGGCTGGGCCGCGGGTACCGCAACTTTGATCATCTTAGGAACCGTTTTCTCTTTGCTGCGCGTCTGGATCCGGAGCTGAACGGACGTGAGCGTGTAAAGGAGGATGCTCCCCACGCTCTGAGATACCACAACACCGTTCTCAAAAGCAGACAGCGTGTCCTTAATGCGGAACTCGAATCGATCCTTGAGAAATATGACTGTTCGAAGGAAGAACTTCTGGCTCTGCGCCATTGGGTCGCGGCTGGAAACAGTCCGTATGACAACCCTGATGGTCTCTACAATGAATCCGGCCTTACCTGCGATTTCATTGCCGCCAGCAGGATCCTGGACGCGGCTTTTAATGAGATCGATCGGATGGGAGGTGATCCTGAGTGAGCTGCTATCGCTGTGATGAACTATACCGGCACATCCTCGATCTCCAGGATGAGATCGACCGAAACGAAAAAGAACTGCAGTATATGAAGGATTTCCTCACCTGGACAGATCTCTGGAACGACTACATATACTTCAGGACAAATGCTCATTCTGAGCATAACGAGGATGAACCTTTCCCTCGTTATGTCCTGTAATGCCAATTCCTCATAAGTTATATCCCTGATCGTTGCAAGTTAAAGCGGAGGCAGCCAAAACTGTCCTCCGCTCACGTTTTATTCACTTATTTGGATCAGACCCCATTGACAGACCCCACGGAGCGTCCCCGCGGACTGTCCTCATCGGTATTCCCCACTGAAAGACCATGTGAAAGGCCATCTGACCCTATTGATTATCCCCATTAAACTTCGGCAAACCCCACTAAACTTTGATTACCCAGTTCATCTTCTATACCCAATATCCGTCTGTTACCATCCGCTCTATAACCGCCACCATCGCCGTGGTAACAATATTAGAACCTACAATTGACCACAGCAGTTTCTTCTTGCTGTCCGCATGTTTCTTCAAAAGATTGTATACAATCGGAATCTCAAGGACCAGTGTCAGTATTACAAACCCCGCACCGACGATATAATTTGGACCGGCATTCAGCATATCATCAAATTTGGGATATACCGGATCATTCAGCAGTAATGCATAAGGGAGCAGAAATGATGCAGCATTCGCGAGGATCACGGCTACAGCGGTTTTCATTAATTTACCGGTATGCGGAATCAGCCAGATAGCCAACACCTCAATTACAATCGTTGCCAGTGCAACAGGTGGAAGAATATCAAATGGCCTAGTATCCGTCAGCCAACACCATGACGAGTCTGCAAATACGGCTTGAGGTATTATAAGCAATACAAAACATGTAATAACTATTACTCTAGTTATCCTTTTTTTCATGTAGGAAATCTCCTTCAGTATTAGTTAACTTACTCTTGAAGCAGAGTCTCTTCTAAATTATCTTTCAGCTCGTAGATTCCTCTGTACGGTTGTTCGATATAGTGTTTACTATCTTTATCATAGTAGTAAACCACTGTTGCTTCACCAGCGGTATTGATGCTGATGGTTCCGTAAGCGTCAACATTTGCAGGCTGGTCGTTTACGGATTGTACTCGGGTCGGTTCAGCTGCACTTAAAGCAGTCATGACTGTCTCGATCTGAGTGGTTTCTGTGATATCGGCTTTAGCTCCGTCGATCGTAATGACCTCTATACTTGTGACAGCCTCATTGGATGGCAAATCTATCGGCTCAGCGTTCTTTCCGCATCCAGCCAGCATAACAATACATACAATAGCAAGTAATATTACAATCTTTTTTCTCATCGTTTCAGTTTTCCTATCCGGAGCCTTTGCATGCGAAATCTACAACATCAGTACAGACCCCATAAACGAAAGAGGGCACGCGCCTGGTACCGACTACTTAAAGATTGCATAGAAGACAAAACACTTGTCATATGATTTAAATGTTTTATCGTCCAGAATCGTCGAAACGTTGTTGCACACTACTATTTCATCGTTGTTAGTACCAATTGCTGCCCAAAGGTATATCTTCTTGTTTTTTTCTATATTGACGGGGTCCTCTAGTATACTCTCTGTGCGCGAACTCATGTCTTCAAGAGTCTGATCATCATTTGAAAGTGGAGATTTGCTTCCGACGCTGTTTGTTTCGGCTAAGTTATGTCCTTTTCCAAGAATGTTTGCTACTACATCGTCGCCATCAATAAACGTATATATCATCCCATTTGTTTCCGACGGACCTGCATCATAAGAAAACTGCATGCTAGAGCCGGCACATTTTTGGGCGACGAGTTTTCCTTTTTCATAGTAATCGTATGCGACAAAGACCTCTTTATATGTGTCGTCTACCGCGAACTGCACCACTGAATTACCCGAATCTGGCGCGACTACACTCATTAAGTCACTCTCTCTGTCTGAATAATCATATAGTTGGATAGTATTCATTTCAGCTTCATTTTGACTTGAAGAACCACTTGTATCATTTCCGCATGCAGTAACAAGAAAACCCAAAGATACCGCAAGCCCTATTATCAACAGTTTCTTTTTCATTTCTGTCCATTCCCTTCTGTATCAGATGCTTTATCATTCTCTTCGTCCTGTTCAAAGATGTAATACGAGAACAACTCGATCTCAACGGTCTCATCAAATCCGTCCGGGACTAAACCCAGATAATCATATCGGATATTTGAATTCTGATTATCGGATGTCATTCCAAATATACCGCCTTCATCATCAGGCTGCTCTTCATCAAGATATTCTGTCCTGTAAAAGTTCATTTGCAAGTTTTCAGGGGCTTCATATTTGATAATAAGAACGTTTTCTTCAGCCTCTTCATCAGGCCATCCGGGAAATACCTCCACCTGCAGTCCGTGAACAACAACTTCGACCATTTGATCATTGGGATCTTTGAATGTGATTCTGACGGGCTCTGGATTATGCCCAGGACTCATAAAAAACTTCTTCCCAACGAAAATCTCGACGTCCGGTTTCTCCATGATTACATCTATTGAACATTCTTTATCATTCCATTCTGTTCCAAAGGCTTCCGAATCAAGTCTGTACTCACAGCACCAGAGTCTTCTCTCATCAACTGCAAGCCAATGATCCGGGATCACTCCGGCCTTTGCGGCACTGTTGATTATATGCCCTTGATGATAGGGAAAGAGATCATCTACCTGCCCATTGGTCATTCCCGAAACTGGAAAGCTCTTGTCGCCTGCCAGAAACACTTCCACTCCGGAAACCTGTGGTTGATATGGAGTTTCGATATCCACCATTCTGAGCTGACGTCTCGTTACAGGTTCTTCGATTTCATCTTCATACCAGTCCTCGTCTTCCGGCTCATCCTCATAGAGAACGTACAATATGGTGATATACTCGTCTTCCTCTGAATCAGAACCATTTTC
>Ga0256404_1012506_pt1 | contig 11030 bp, 11 predicted proteins | sample RumenRJG_01DNA_FD_185990 | JGI IMG/M metagenome (GOLD analysis project Ga0256404, IMG submission 185990) | Bovine rumen microbial communities from Lethbridge, Alberta, Canada - RJG_01 | ecosystem: Host-associated > Mammals > Digestive system > Stomach > Rumen | place: Canada: Alberta | collected...
TTTTTGATGTGTAAAGAGGGCAAGGGGGATTCTTGCGCTTTTTTTTGTATACTGTGTCCATTGCTAGAGTTTGGTCATGCAGAATAAAGAATGGATCTGATAGAACGGCTTCGTGAAACAACCCTGCTCAATAAGAAAATAGTGCTTGACTTTCGTTCTCAAATTAGGTATCATAATTTTTGCTTATTGCGAGGCGTGGCTCAGTTTGGTAGAGCGCTGCGTTCGGGACGCAGAGGTCGTGGGTTCGAATCCCGTCGCCTCGACTACTTGGCAGGGGCAACCGGAAATGCCGTATTTATCGGCGTTTCCGGTTCTTTTTTTGTCCCTGCGATGGCAGTTCTGAACGCCCTTTTTGACTCTGTTTTGGTGCCGTGTTCAACCTCTGTTCAACCTTTTTCCCATTTACCCCCATAATAAACGACGGACTCTCTGTGATTTACAATAGCTGCAAGAAAATTAATCATAAGATTTAGGTCTGATAATACTTGTCATTCCATGAAGGATCTCCTCCTTCGCTTCCTTTTCTTTGACTTTGGCGTAGATCTTCAGCGTTGTATTAATATCCTTATGGCCCACCCATTTCTGGATCCCTTTTACATCAAAGTTCTCGTGAACAAGAATGGATACACAGGATGTACGCAGTCCATGAAATTTCGTGCGCTGCGGAAGATCCGGATTTTCTTTGATCACTTTTTTGAACTGCTTGGACGGATAGTCCGGATAGTGGAGGCTTCCGTCCTCATTCTTAAAAATATAATCGTTATCTTTATATGCTTCCCCGAACAGTTCACGGTTCTTTATTTCCTCTTTCTTGAGATGCTCAAACATTTTGACCTGATCGTCTGTAAGCGGGTACGTCCTGTTGCTGGTATCTGTTTTAGTGGCATTCAGGCGATTGACCCTGGTTCCTACCGTAACCGTATGATTTACACGCAAGGTTTTCGCCTTAAAGTCTACGCTGGACCAGCGAAGTCCCAACACTTCCTCCCGCCTTAAGCCAAAAAACAGAGTGACGAAAAACAGTTCATAAAGCTTATGTGATTCGACTCTTTCTAAGAATAACTGTGCTTCCCGGTAACTAAAGAAGTCATCATCATCCTTTACTTTTGCATTACGCAGCGCCAATGATTTGTTGATCATGGCATCTTTAACCGGGTTGTCAGCGATCAGACCATCTTTAACAGCCTGCTCCATTATGCCGTTGAACAGTACTTTGATATCCTTCACCGTCCTCATCTGGCATTTGTCCGCCGAAAACAGATGATCCAGAAACTGTTCTACATCCGCTTGTGTTATATCCTTCAGCTTAAGCTTTCTAAAGAATTCTTTTATTTTGACGCTCCGGTATAAGTAACCTGCGTAAGTCGTATCAACGACCGTTCTCTTTTTCCTTGCTAAGTAGAGGTCCACATACATCACAAACATAACATTGGAATCGTCGGTAAGTCCTTTGTTCTTTGAAGACATTCGCGACTTACGCATATCTACAGCCTTTCCCACGTTTTTATCTGTGTCCGCCAGCCCCGTTGCAACCCATCTCTTCGATGAAACTTTCTGTCCCTCTTCCACTTTTGTTTGCGGCAAAAGAATATACAACCATCCCTTTTTGGCCTGCACGCCCTTATCCCGGCGCCCGTCCGTCTTTTTTTCCGCTTCTGCCTTTTCTACCTTTTCTTGTTTTTTTCGTCCCATATTATACGATCTTCTCCTTCCCCGCCGCTGAACCGGGATAGATAAAATCGATCAGGTACAGCTTGGGAACTCTGTATTGATTACCAATGCGGATCGATTTGATTGTGCCTTCCGCCAGATACCTGTACACCGTATTGCGCCCCACATGTAAGATTTTCTGTACATCCTCCGGACGTAATATATCGCCGTATTCTGCTAAATTCTTGTCCATCAAGTAACCTCCTTGTTATTTTTCATATCTTATACGTTACGCTTATTATATAGCGCATTATTGTTCTAGTCAAGCGCCCGTTCGTTACCATCTGTGTTATTTTGTGTTATTTCGTCTACAATTTGCGCTTGTTCATAACATTTGTGATAGAATAGAGTTGTTCCATTTTCATTTGATTCAGGTGGTGTAATATGTCCATGAATAATAACCCAATTAATCAAGATCCGGTCGATTTTATCGATGCAACAGCTGCAAACAGGATCGGAGCCCGGATCCGGGAGATCCGGCTTGCAAGAGGTCTGACCCAGCTCGAGCTAGGGGAGAAGGTCGGACTCTCCGCCGACAGAGTCCGGCAATATGAGACCGGGTATCGAAAGCCCAAGACGGATATGATTAAAGCGATCGCATCCGCACTGGAAGTTCAGCCCCTCGCACTCATAGATCCGGTAGCAACAAGCTATTTGGGAGCTATTTATGCGATGTTCGAGCTGGAAAAGCTGTATGATCTCACTTTGACTGAAGCAGATGGCGTTTACTCCTTCCAATTCAAATCAGAGAAGTCTCAATCACTGGTCAAGTACTTAAAGGTTTGGTATGAGGCACTCAATATATACAAAGAGGGGCTTGACCGGGCACATAATACCAAAGAAGCAGAGGACGCTTTACTGAAATACAATTCTTTCAAATGGTCTCTTCCTGATTTGCCGACGGATAATGACGCCGATCTGCTGAAATTAAAAATACTTGACGACTTAATCAATGAATTAAGAGCAAAGCTGAATCTTACCGAATAAAGAGCGCAAGTTAAGAAAAAGGATCCTACGCCACAGAACCGATTCCACTCCCCCATTCCGATCATTTCTTTCAAACCATAAAAGGCGCCGGCAATTGCTGCCGACGCCTTCACCCTTCTTGAATCATGTGCCTCTATATAATTACCTAACGGCGGCCCGCTATTTTGTCGCATGGAAGCCAAAATAGTGAATGTTCGGCACATCGCACAAATGGCCACAGGCTTTTTTGTCACTATATGCTGGTGTTCAATATCGGTCATTCAGTCAAAGTAATGCGCATAAACTGAATCAGCGTCATTACCGGCATTGCTTTCAAAATACTTTCTAAGTTTTACAAGGAGCCGGTGCTTCTTGCTCGCGACCGCAGCATACGAAGCACTATTAAGCATAGAAACCTGCGAAAAGTCATATCCCATGACGAAGATCTCCAACAAGAGCATCATTTCATCGTCCGACAGAATGCTTGCGATCTCCGTCCAGTATTCGGATGCGCACATGCTGTCCAGGACCGCCTCAAAGCCGCCATCCGAATATGAGAAATAATGCTCCTCACAATAGTCGAGCTGCGAAATCACGTATACATGATTGTGGAAATACTGCGCTGTTTCGAGATACCTCGTGTGTCTGTCCATCTGCGCCAGGATCGGGCGCAGCTCGTCCGGAACGTCGATATACTCTCTGTGGATTGTGTCATAGTAGCGATAATTACCTTTCTGTTCCTGCTTTCTTTTCAGTTGTCTCATATGTCTCCCTTCCTTGAGCAAAAATGCTCAAAAAAAAGGAGTTCTTTTTCTCCTAATATAGATATCTAAGATTTCCTCGGAAAAAGTGTCATTTTTGGCTTTTTCCGTGACCAAATGGGAAAAGCGGGCATGAAATGAGGTGATTCGAGGGCGATTTGGCAGAAATTACAGCATTTGGGGATAAAAACATGAATTGAGTTAAGATACAAAAAGAAAGTTGAGAATAAGCTGCAGCACGATGGATGTGTTGTAGAATTGACGTTGCCTAGGACAGCGTGAAAGCACAACGCGCCGCAGGAAATACCTGCGGCGCGGTTTTTTTGAACGAATATAGTTTTACTTAGCACAATATATCTTGGCAATCATTTTGAAAATTGCCAAGATATATTGTTTTTTGTGATAAGGCAGGTTGTCACCGAATGCTTCTTATGAAGGCAAGATCCTTTTCAATCGCCTCTTCATCAGAAATATCAAGCCAGTTCTTGCCGGACGAACGCAATCCACTCAGATAAGCATGATTCGTAAACATCCGCTCGATTCTTCTTATGACAGCTTTCATGTCAGACACGTTTCTAAGAGTTTCGTCCTCAAAGATATACTTCTTAATACATTCCCTCAGCTGATCCATATTGACGCGTTCGCTCAAGTAACATATATCGAATACATCTTTATACCTGGTGTTACGGCTTCCGAATCTCACCATGGATTTAAGCTTTTCGGTGATCATCTGTGCCGGAGAGTTTATGAGAAGGCTTACGGCATCCTCCTGAAACCCAACATCAAAAGCGTATTCGTCCTGCTCTATGGAAAGATCCTTATGTACTCCAAGATCCATTTTGAGGGAAATGACGGTTCCTTCCATGTCTGCAACAGAGATGTGAATGCGCTTTCCTTTGTAATCCTGGTGATTGAGTTCCATGATCTTACCATCGAGTTTAATCGTCAGTCCATCGATGCAGTCAAGTTTATCGACAAATCTGCGGATAGAATCATCAGAGATGGAGTATTTGATAAAATCCAGATCGAGATCCTGCGTGGCGCGGCGGGCATTCCCGGATATACTCCGCATGACAACACCGCCTTTTATCGTAGCATTTCGTGCCATTCCACTATCTGCTATGGCTTTCAGAACAATATCCTGCCCGAGCTTTGACTGAGCGTTCTGTTCGCTGTAGCCAGCTGCTTTGATCTTTTCGACCTCTTCATATAAGTTCATTACAGCACCTCCATCTGTATCATATTCATAAGTGTTGCGCCGTTTTTGAACAGGGCAGCATAATCCTCGACCAGACCAAAATCCAAATCAAAAGACAGCCTGCGGTAGTTCTGAATGATCTCTTTATAATAATCCATCGGCATTTTTGACCTGAACCGCATAAGCTCGATCAGCATGCGCTCTCGGTCATAAATGCGGATGTTTGAATTATTATATTCCAATTCCATAATGCCGGCTTCATATAAATCATCCTTCAGAAACGACTGGACGACACGAGGATCTTTAATCCTGGTATCCGATCTCCTGGTAGCCAGATAGTAATGATCGGGTATTACGTCCGTCAGGGAATGATAAAAGAATGCGCTTTTACCTGTGCATACCGCTTTCGGGTATTTTCTCATGATGACATCAATTTCGGACGTATTGCGCGCAGTAGAATAAATCCCCTTTTCCTTCATAAAGAGGTTTCCGTTTCTGATCTCTTTTTTCAATTGATAATCGCTGCCATATCTGTCCAGGCATTCCTGATAAGTCAATAACATGGAAACACCTCCTTAAAGTATTTATTCATACAAACACCATATTGTGTGAATATTTACTTTAATAATAGCATGTCATTAAGGAAAATCAAGCACATATTAAAGTAAATGCTCACACAACATAAAATCGTGTGTATGATTACTCAAATCCGGCAACGAATGCATTGTGAGCGCATCATCTCATCTCTCACGCCGCTGGTGTATTCCTGCGGCGCAATTGATTGATGGCCCTTTTATTATCACTTTACTGGATCATATAGTTTACCACGGTAACATCAAGGCGCCAGTGCGACAGATGAAAAACACTCACGCACATAAGGGCGAGCCGATTATATTCCGTAGGAAGCCCAAGGGCTTCTGCCTTCCGGAGGTTCTCTCCGCGCAGGAGATACGGCCTGTCGTCCATGTCGCTGATGAACTTCTTCCTCTGGATCTCCCATGCTTTGGGATTGCCGCTTTTCAGCTGTACGTGCCCTTTGTCCCACCAGTGGAGCAACTCAGAACGGAGTTTCTCCATGACTTCAGGATGATTTTCAATTAGGCTGGCATAATGATGATAGCAGTCCTTCCCGTGTTCGGCCCTCATGGCGTGCAGATTGATCTTGTTTGCCTTTTCTTCACGGCTGAAGACCTTCTGATCAGCTGCTATGCCTTCAAAAACCTCTTTCACAGCGGGAACATCCTTCGGCAAAATGAACTGTAGCTGCTCTTTGCCTCCTTTGCCGCGCCGGATGCGGACGTACCAGCCGTTTCCTCGGCGAACCAAATCTGCTCCTACGAGTTTTCCCAGTTCCGCGCGCCTTACGCCAACTGCCTTCTGCAGCGTCGTCAGGCGCGCGAATTTCTGATTTCCTTCCTGCTGTTTCCCCTGTTTGTTCTTTTCAACTTTCTTTCCTTTTTCGTCCCGATCACGCCCGCGAGAAATGTTTCCTGCCGTCCTTCTCGGCTTTTTAATCTCTTCCATGTGTACACCCGCCGCCAAGCAGACGGGAGAAAGATATGTGTGAATGGTTGCTGCAGAATACTTCTTGGGCTTGCTCTCAAGGTACTTTTCGTACTCCTGAACAACCTCCTTTGTAATATCTTCCGGCTTCCGATACCCATTTTCCCTTGCCCAAGAAGCAAACTTCTTGATGTGCTTTTTGTAAGCCGTTCCCGTCAGATTGTTTTCTATCTGTGGCAGCACACGCTTGAGCAGCACATGCTGCAAGCTGTTTGATTTCCTTCCCATGCTCTTTCCCTCACATTTTCAATTCCTGTTGTTGTTAAGATGCCTCTCCACCCTGTTATTACGGACTGGGCATGTCCACCCTTCGGGCTATCACGCTGAGGTCGCCCTTTCGGGCATGTAGTGCTCTATGGCACGCGCTGAGCTTCACTCCGGCTCCTGCCGTCACTCGCCCTGATAGTCCTGTTGACCATATGTGGTGATTATTTTCTGAGCCCCGGTTCCTTCTGCTTTTCAAGAAAAATCCCGGTTTATCCTGCCTAAACTGGTTATGCGCTATCACGCATAACCATTTAGGCGGTTTTTCCACCCATCGACAGCGGCACTTGGTTGCCGCCGTCCGGAGCTGCAGGCTGGTCAGTCCTGCAGTCTCCCCGATCTTTCGCTCAGCCCGCTTTTTCACCGGGTCCGGTGCGCGGTCAATATTCCCAGATCGGATTATTTAGGATCCTGATGTCGTCGGATCAAGACGCTCGCCCCTTATACTGCGGCAGTCCAGCCGAATGAAGAAAGTCATCCGGAGCTTGTTTTGGTATCCTGCCCATCATCTTCGGGCCTCAGATTTCTATTCATATCACATAAAAGTATGGTCACTTCTTAGCAGACGGCTCAGATTCGTCCGCGACCGCTCGCCGCCATACTGTGTGTGCAAGCAGTCTGTTCTGGCACAATTTCCAGTGCCTGTTCAATGTTTCCTCGTTTTCCTACTCCTCGTTTTCTGCTCTTAATAGGGATATAGAGTATTTCTTTTTTTATAAGTAAACAGTGGCGGCATTTTTGAACTGATATCGTTTCCTGGTTCTTCGGATCCGACATGACAGACACAAAAATAACGGTTTACCCGTCCATCTTGAATGAACGGGTAAACCGTTATAATGAATTGCTCTCGCTTTTGTGTTTATTCCATATTATTCACTTTTTCTTGATACAGTTTCATTAGCCATGCGACACAGGCAGCCTCGTCTGTCTCCTTGATCGGCATGCCGTAGGCCTGCATAACAGCCTTGTCATTCAGCTGATGTGCTTTGCGAAGCTCCGGAGGCATTGTCAACGGATCATAGAGATCTGCCAGCGAACTGTCTGGATACAGGGCTCGTGCATCGAGAATCCCTTGCGCGGTTTTCTCTATCTTTTCTTTTTGTTCTGAGGTAGGAGACGGCCAAGGGAAATTGTTATATACAATATCTTTGCTATATCTGTAATCGCTCTTTAGTCGACCGCATACTGCTCGCATCCATGACATATGGACATTGGATTCTAGAATTCCAAAGTGGTATAGTGTCGCATCAGGAATTAGAAACACTTAATCACTGCACAATATATCCGGTGTAAAGAATCCCATCGGGATATACCGCCGCCGTTCTGACGATACTTTGGGAACTACAACATAATTACTCTTTGGCATATTCTCCGTCATAAACCGCGTCGGCTTCTCAGAAGCTTTCGCCGTTGCCGCTCTCTTACTCGAAGCTCTAAAATCACGAACTGCCTGTATTCTCTTCATGCACTCCGGCATCCTCTTTAATTCTGCCGGTGTACACTCCCCTAACCACAGGCAGTATCTCGGAGAACGATTTATGAATTCTCTTGATCCATACCAAGGATGAAAGTATTTTTCAGAAGCCGGTTCCCTCTTTATAACTCGTCTTTTTCGTCCTTATCAAATAGATACTGGTTATTATCTACCGGCATATTTCCAATACCTATTGCTGGAATCTTTGAAAGCGGTTTGTTCCGTCCTGTAATAAAGACATTAACCGCATCTACTAAATACGCGTTAATATTCTCAGCAACAACCTGTTCCTGTCCATCGTAAATAATACGTTGCTTTGTGTTCACCGATTTACTAAACCCGACTATTACACAGTGAACATGTGCCTTATCCGTCGCCTCGCTGTCCCATATGAAAGTTCTATAACCGAAGTCAATATGAACACCTTCCATGAACAGCGGTCTCCATAACACAGCGACCGACTCTCCCTGACATACTGAGTTTGTAGAAACTAGTGCTGTCTTTATTTTCTTTCCCGTCATAAGGTCCGCAGACTTTTTATACCAGCAGCATACATAGTCAAGGTTTCCTACATTTTTCCAGTCTTCACCAAATGTATTCACGACATCTGCTTTTTGTGCAGGACTCATGATACGTGCTCCTACAAAGGGCGGATTCCCCATAATATAAGACAACTTCCCTACAGGAACAACCTTCTGCCAGTCTATCTGCAGTGCATTTCCTTCTGTGATTCCCTTATATGTCTTCAACGGAAAGAAGTCGAGACTCTGATGGACAATGTCCTCGGTCTCCTTCATTGTCTGGCTCTCGGCAATCCAGAGTGCTGTCTGCGCCACAGAAACCGCAAAATCATTGATCTCTATGCCGTAGAACTGGTGAATGCTCACCTGTATGGGTGACTCCTCTTCAAAGCCGAACGTAATCTGCCCAGTCATCGTCTTGGAGTCTGCCGTCACGATAAGGCGCAGGACTTCGTTTTCAATCCGACGCAGTGACAGGTAAGTCTCCGTCAGGAAATTGCCGGACCCGCAAGCCGGATCGAAGAATACAAGCCCAGCCAGCTTCTTCTGGTACTCTTTCAGCTTCTTTTTCTGCGTTCCGGGAACCTGTATTTTCTTTATCTCATCCAGTTCTTCTCTAAGATCATCCAAAAACAGCGGATCAATAACTTTATGGATGTTCTCGATCGACGTATAGTGCATACCGCCAGCACGCCTGGTCTCAGGGTTCAGCGTGGACTCGAATACCGCTCCGAAGATAGTAGGCGAGATCTTCGACCAGTCAAACTTTGCTGCCTCCGCGAGCGTATCTTTCAATTCCTGCGTGATCTTGGGGATGACTATATTTTCATCGGAAAACAGCCCGCCGTTCACATACGGGAATGCCTCCACTTCTTCCGGCAGATACATATCGGCCCGCTCATTTATCGGTGTATCCAATGCCTTAAAAAGCTCTATAAGCTTTCCTCTAATATCTCCCGGCTTGTACTGTAGGATGTAGCGGGAAAAGGCGTCCTTGGCCCCAAATAGCCCTGCGTCTTCGGCAAAAAAGCAGAATACCAGACGTACACAAAGAATATTCAGACTCTTTTGTGTTCTCTTCGCAAGTGGATCATTATACTGCGTGAGAAACCTGTCACGAATCTTCCCGACCAATTCTCCTGCAGCCTTTGAAAGCTCCACTTCTTCCGTAATCTGCTTTGTCTTCTTATTTGTAAGAAAATCGAGAATATGATACTTCACCGGCAACTCGTCCAACGTCATTTTCACCGGTTCCGGCTTCTTCGCATCCAAATCGTAGATCCAAATCTCTGCAAAGTTTGAAAGGACAATCCACCTGGCACGCTCTGAAAAGGGCAGATAGTTGTCATATCCTTTCGCCTGTTCATACGGTGTCTTGTTGTCATGCCCTTGCTGTGGCTTATCCAAAGGGATTCCAAGAGTCTTTTGCTCGATGATAACGCGCGTTTCTGGAATATATACATCAATCCGCTCCGTGCTGCCCTTGCTTCCGATCAATTTCTTTTCGAACTCTACCCGCTGAGTAACGTCCTCAACACCAAGGACATCGTGAAGAAGCTCGATCCAGTAAGACCGGGCGTGCTCATCTTCTTTGCCTTTGCCGTTCCACCTGTAATAAAACTGTCGTGCAGCCTCTCTCTGTTGTGCGTTGGTCATGCCACGCCTCCCGCTTCTTCTGCTGTTCTTCTCTGTTTTTCCCGTGCAAGCGTTGCCTTGCTTATGCCGGTCATCTCGGCGACCTGCTTATAAGAGTAATCACTGAGCAATTCCATTGCGTGATCTAACTGTGTCCTGCTATATTTCTTAGGCCGCCCTTCGCGGTATCCGTCCTTCTGGCGGGCGATTGCGCGCCCTTCCTGTGTCCGCTCCACGATCATATCCCTTTCGAACTGTGCGAAGGACAGGAGAATGTTCCGAAGCAGCACAGAGACACTGTCATTACTGAGTATTCCCACATTGAGCACGTTAACCGTAATTCCGGCATCGATCAGTTTTGTGATCAGTGCCGACGCTTGGGCCACGGATCTTCCGAGCCGGTCCAGTTTTGTCACGATCAGCGTATCGCCTTTATTGAGACATTCAACCAGTTTTTTCAGCTCCGGGCGCTCCGTAGTCTTGCCGGTAAATACGTCAGCGAAGATTTCTCCCGCCCCTGCCAACCGCAGCTGTTGTTTCTGTTCTTCAAGTGAGTTTCCGTGTGCCGCCTGACCGTACGTGCTCACGCGAGCATAGCCGTATACCGCCGGTCCCGCCGTCAGTTCATCCAGGCGGAGCTGCATCTGTTCCATATTGGCAGTGAGCCTGTCATACTCCAATTTTTCTTCGTCTGTCATTTCACGGGCCATTAATTGTCCTCCTGTCACGGCACAATTATGACAATAAAATATGAGACCATTTTAGCATGCTAAAACAGTCTCGTCATCTTGCGGTCTCATATGTTTTGATTAATTGTCGTTGCTCCTTTAAATTAGCAGAGAACAGATCTTCTTGATTGTCTCCGAACTGCTCTTTATAATGACAATCATCATTATAAAGAAAGAGGTCCCGGGGAACCTTCCTGCAAGATCGTATCC
>Ga0256404_1012507_pt1 | contig 11028 bp, 10 predicted proteins | sample RumenRJG_01DNA_FD_185990 | JGI IMG/M metagenome (GOLD analysis project Ga0256404, IMG submission 185990) | Bovine rumen microbial communities from Lethbridge, Alberta, Canada - RJG_01 | ecosystem: Host-associated > Mammals > Digestive system > Stomach > Rumen | place: Canada: Alberta | collected...
TATACATATTCTGGGCCTTGTTTTTACAAAAGAGTAGGCAAAGAATATAAGACCTATTCAGGGGAAAACAATCCTTTATCTCATATTAGTAGCTACACAGTTAATAAATGGGGAGATTTCATTAATGCATATATTGGAAGATTGTCCTGCCTATCTAATAGCAAATCATTGCTAAGCATTCGCGAATGCAAGGCACTCCCACCAATTCAAATCCACCAAATGCAAAAAAACAATGCGGATGTCTCTGGACTTGGTGTAGAAGTGTTAAGTGCATTTCCCAAGTTCCTGATAGATTATTTTAGGGAAGATTATTTGAAAGATTTTTTATTGCCGAGATCATTTAATTATCCTTCTTGCAATTCTAACGAGAAAGCAACTAGGATGTTGCCTGAATAATAGTATTATCGCTACGGTGCAAATCCTGTTTTAGCACGAATCAGCATTTTTTCCATTGGGCTTATATCATTTATTATTCGTTTGCTTCGTGTCTCATGTGCTCCTGAAAATATCCTCTTTGGTTACACTTATGGTTACACTTTGAAAACGGACACCCTGCGGACGGCGTCTACTCCTTTCATTTCAATGCTTAGAGCGATTATGAGATCATGGTAAAGCCGCATTCGAACCCCTGATCGCCCACCACATACCTCCGAGAAATCGGAGGTTTTTCTTTTACGGAAGCGTTGAAATATCAGCGTTGAGAGCACGATTCGGATTTTAAGCTTATCGAATTCGATAAGTTTAAAGATGGCTTAAAGCAAAAATACACACTGCTATGATGCTGTGTGTATTTTTGTTTTAATTATGCGCTTTACTTCACCTTTATCAAATCTATTAATACTTGGAAGTAAATGTCATATCAGCATTATTCCATTCAATAGTTCAGGCTTTACTTTGCCTCCTGTACAGTGACTGCGTAGCAGCCATCCGGCGGTGCATTATCAAGCACTTTATTGAACAGGTCGTAGTCACCAAATCCCATCCAGGGATTGTCTGCTCTGTAAAACAGAACTATAGCACACTCTTTATTCAGAGGCTCCTGATAACTGTTTACCACCGGTGCCGTTCCTTCTTTGTGTGTGCTGTCGCCTATTTCCGCACTGTATTTTATGCTTTTGCCGGCAGAGACAACATGCACATATAGTTCCGACGAAGGACCGCCCGTGATAAACAAATATCCGTCTTTTGCATTTATTTCCTTACTGTCAATTTCGGTCCACTCTTCTTGTCCCGGTCCTTTGAGTGTCACGGTCAGGCCCTTCTTCGTGTGGAACTTGAACAGCCCTGACATTTTGCCTGCATCATTGACTTCCGGATCAACTTCCGCAATCTGAGCCAGCACTTTGTCATCCGGCTCGATCATTTTTATACCAGAACTGTTGAAGTCGACGACATATTTTATGCCTGACCCTAGTCCTCCCCATACCGTATAGCCGTTCCAGATGCCAAGTGCCAGATAGATCAGCATTACAGCAATGAAGACAACCTTGAGCTTTCCGCCCTTCTTGAGTACAGTGCCTATGGTGGCGTACTCGTCGCCCTCTTTCTTGTTTGCTCTTATGTCGGCTGGCAGCGGTTTATCGTTCGAATGCTCCGAGAACTGTTTGTTCTGTATCACGGGTGCTCCCGCAAGCATCCCGAGAAGAGTAATAGCCAGGTTGAGCTGCCTCACACTTATTTCTTTTGTTTCAGCGAAGTGCGCGCCTTTCTGTTCATTCTCATATATATGTTTCAGATATTTCGGTGAATCGATGCTCGCGAAATCAGTGGCCTCTGCTTCTATTTTTCCGCACAGTTCCATCATAGAAGCTATCTCATCCTGACGTGTGCGCAGTCTCTCCATATTGTATTCCAGGACATCATGCAGCTCAGCTTTACCATCTATCAGATCTCTTATCTCCGGAATACCCAGTCCCAGCTTACGCAGTACTATGATCTTCTGGAACAGCTGCACTTCTTCATCACTGTATTCACGGTAGCCGTTATCCGTTCTCGGTGGAGTCACAAGTCCCTGATCTTCATAGTATCTGATTGTCGCCTTTGAAACCCCCAGCAAGTCTTCAAGCTCATTTATCTTCATGGCTCTTCACCTCCTGTGCTTCCATCGTAAACCGTGATGTAACATCATGGTCAAGGCTTTTCTTCAAATTTTATAATATTTTTCTGTTATCACTATCTAACGCTATAAAAATAATGTTGATCCCCATACCTTTTATTTTGATATTCCATACTGCGAATATGCCAAATTGTTCCGACAATTATGAATTATTTCAAAATAGTTTTTCACTAAACGCAGTGCTATGAACTAGAGCTGTTCATCTACTAATTAACGACAATGCTATAGTCAATTTGTTCCTGAAATATTCAACATTTTCAATAAGATTTGTCTGCTGGATAGAGTGGTGCTTCAAAGCATCATCTCTAATAATTAACGACAATTCTATAGAGAAATTGTTCCTATGTTTTTTTGTTAATAATTCATTAGTACAATATATATACTCCACCAAAAAGGTCAGTTCACTCATCAAATGTTCGGCTCATTTTTATAAAGCATATTGACAATATCGTTATTCGATAATATAATGGCCACAATAAATATCGACTATCGATAATCGAAATACGATATAGGAGGAGAGCATGGGAAAAAAGTCATTAGAACCGATCACTGAATCTATGTATTATGTTTTGCTTTGCTTGCATAACAGGAATATGTATGGAACAGAAATAGCAGAACTTGTAAGGAAAATGACTGAGGACCGAGTAAAACTTGGCCCTGGAACTTTATATACAATACTGTCTACTTTCGAAGCAGAGGGTGTTATAAGAAAGCATTCTCAGGAAGGCCGACGCATTACTTATGCAATCAGCGAGAAGGGCGAAAAACTATATCAAGATGAACTGCATCGACTTGAAAAATGTCTTCATGACGCTCAGAGAAATCTGAATGATCTTTAGAATCTCGTTTATTGCAGGATAATAAGAATACAAATAACGGAGGATTGCTAGATGATTACAAGAAAACTTCATCCATTTCAAAACTATGAATTTGATCTTGAAGAGAAATGGTTGAATGATATGGCTCAAAAGAGGAAATTGCTAACAGGAAAAGATGCGTTTACATATCATTTTTCTGATTCTGGAAACAATACCAGACGATACAGGATCATACCAAAAAAGAAGAAAGCTTTTAAGGAAGATGAGCTCGCGCTATTCTCTGAATGCAGCTGGAACTACCTTTTCGAAAGCAATGGAAAAAGCATCCTGTATACAGATGACCCTAAAGCGCCAGAGCTGTTTACGGATGACGACAGCTATCGTAAATATAACAAACGCACCATTAACACATATTTTACAAGTCTGATCATATGGATAATTGTAGCGGTTATATGGGGAAATCTACTTTATAAGAATCTCCCAGGAAATCAAGTCAGGATAGATATACTTGCTGAGAGAAGCCTTGCAGGAGAACTGGGATATTTATTCGTCCTTGCTGCTATAGTAATCTTAGCGCTTTATCACGGAATCGGACTCTATCGCAGTAGAAGAAGAATGCTGGGGAAAGCGGATGTTCAAAGCAACTACAATTATAAAGGACGATTAACAATATCAGTAATTGTGTCCGTTCTGTTGATATTCGCAATCATAGGACTCTTTTCAAACAACACTAAGATACAGGAAAAAGATTTATATTCATATAGTGAACCATATCCGGTCTTGTACAAAGATTTTGATCCGGAAGGATGGGAATTTGCGTCAAACCACCTTGAACCAATACCGGCAGATGCTGATAATGGCGTTTGCTATGAACATGATATCTATAAAGCATCAAACCTGACTCTGGCTAAAGGGTACAAAGAACTTGTGGCTGCATATATGAGTGTTTCTACAGAAGATGAGCAGGATGAAAACTATCCTTATTACTGCAGCCTGACATTTGACTTTAGATCAGAAAAGGACGCCGAGCGGGCTCTTCTAAAGGAATTAGGAAGAACGGTAGAACGGCCGGGTGACGTAGATGAAGCGAAAAAACAAGCTGGTATCTTAGCGATATATGTACCAAATGCTGATTATGCGGGATTCTATGACGGCAGGAAAACTAACGATAATAATGTGCAAGAACTGTTCTTGAGGAAAGGCTGTAGGGTAGTAATGGTTTATTATGAAGGTGATGTAGAAGTGCTTGATAAGCTGTCACTATTTACAGACCAGCTACAACAATAACACTATAGTTAAAACTGTATTGGCAGTGGCAAATGCTGCTGCCTTTTTTCATCTGCTAAAAAGCGACTTGTCTTTATAAGATTATTATATCTTTGAGGCCATGCTGGGGATTATCGATGAGCTGATGGCACCAGCTGTTATTATGCCTGTAATCATAAAAGGTGGAATACATGCTCATGCATATTTCATTAGTTGATATTAGTTAGTGAAGAACAGAAACAGGCTTGGATTATTTAGGATCACACTACATTAAATCTAGAAAAGAGAACAATCAAATTTGAGTTTTTATTTATATTTTTATTTACTGTATGTAAATTTTAGTTTTGTTGTAAAAACTAAAATTTTGTGGTAATATCTAAAATATTAAAGGAGGGAAACTCAAATGACAGGCGAGGAACTCAAAGATCTTCTTAAAACTATACAAAGAACAAAAAGCGAAACTCAGACTTTGGAGCTAAAAAGTGCAAATGTTGATTGCCCCAAAAAACTATTTGATACTTTATCCAGCTTTTCCAATCAGGATGATGGCGGCGTTATTGTTTTTGGAATCAATGAAGAACTAAGTTATAAAGAGTGCGGAGTATACGATCCGCACGATCTTCAGAAAAAAGTGAATGAACAGTGCCTCCAAATGGAACCAGTAGTACGGCCATTGCTGACAGTTGTTGAAAAAGATGAAAAATTCTTTGTTTCAGCAGAGATACCAGGAATCGATATAGTAGAAAGGCCTTGCTTTTATCGCGGTAAAGGGCGCTTAAAGGGATCCTATACACGTATTGGCGATAGTGATGAGCCAATGACAGAGTACGAAGTATATAGCTATGAGGCTTTTAGAAGAAAGTATCAAGATGATATCAGACCGGTACATAGAGCAACCCTGCGTTCATTGGATCAGCAAAAGCTGGGTGAGTATATAGACAAGCTTAAAGCCGGTAAACCTCATTTATCAGTGATAGATGAAGAAACTATATATGAGCTGATGAGCATCAAACGTAATGATGAGATTACGCTCATGGCGGTACTGCTCTTCAGTCCATACCCTCAGGCATATTTTCCGCAATTATGCATAACTGCAGTTGTTGTTCCGGGAACAGAGCTAGGCGTTGAAGGCACTGCCGGAGAGCGATTCTTAGATAATCAAAGAATAGAAGGTTCTATCCCTGAAATGCTGGATGCTGCAATCGCTTTTGTACGGAGAAATATGAGAACGAAAACCATTGTGAATCCGGAAACTGGAAAGAGAGAGGACAGAACAGATTATCCAATAACTGCTGTAAGGGAAGCTGTGCTGAATTCTTTGGTACATCGTGATTATAGCATTCATACCGAGGGGATGCCGATCCAGATCATTATGTTTGATGACAGGATAGAAATACATAATCCAGGTGGCATATATGGAAGAATAAAGGTCGATCAACTTGGAAAAGTCCAGCCGGATACAAGGAATCCTGTACTTGCGACAGCGTTAGAGGTTTTAGGGGCAACCGAAAATCGTTACTCCGGAATTCCTACGATTAGGAAAGAACTCAAGAAAAATGGTTTACCTGAGCCATTGTTCGAGGACCAGAGGGGGCAGTTTTCTGTAACCTTCTTCAATACCAGTGATAACCATCCTGCTAAGGCTGAGCTTGATGATAAAGCCAGCGGCTTGATCGAATTCTGCAGAACTCCACGAACTAGACAGGAAATAGCGGATTATCTTGGCTTGAGCTCAATATCATATGCTATCAAGGACTATGTGATGCCTTTGGTAGATAATGGATTGATAAAACTCAGTATACCTGACAAACCAAGAAGCCCTAAACAGTTGTACTTCAGTGAGTAACAAACATGGTGATTCATGGACAGCAATAGAAAAACTATAAAATACATCATTAACGAGGGTGGATTTAAATATCATGCACGAAAATGTGTAATGATGAAAGGAAGCACAATCTCGAAGAATATACATCCGATATATGAAGTTGAACTACTCAAAAAGAAGTTATTAGAAACAGGAAAAATAATTGATAAGCAAACACATTATGTATGTAAAAGAAGCATTCATACAGGCGTACTAATGGCTTACAATCTCCATCAAGGGTTTTTAGTATCAGAGTTACCATCTTGTGTAATTACAATTAATGGCAATGAAGACATGGATACTGATATCAAGGACTCGTTTAAGCTAGGATCGACTGTGTTTGCTGCTGATAATCCGTATCCTAAAGCAATAGAGAAAGATTGCTATAAAATAAAAAAAATCCTAAAAGCAAATATCAGTAGGCAGTTCTTTGAAAGAGGTCAGAGCGATGCGTTTTCTAGTATAGAGTCTTTTGTTGTTGAAGTTCTTGAATCTATAGGAGCGTTTAAATCCTATAGGAGAGGAGATGCAAAAAAGCATGAATGCGACATTGTTGTTGAAGAGGACATGAAGCAGATAGAGATAGTTCGCTTTCTTGATGAAAAGATAAGCGACAAGGTTCGCTATAATAGGAAACCTATTAGTGAGGAACAAGCCTTGCTATTTGAGTATTGTAATATTGGTTATAACATTGTTCCTGAAGGAGTAATGAATAAATTTACAAAAAAACAATATACAGACGATTATTCGAAGGAGCTGGCAATTTACACAATAGGTTCATTACCACAGGCCTCCGAAAAAGCAAAGAGGCTACTAAAGGAGATTGAAAAAAGAAGTGACGATATTATTACAGAATACAATAGGATTCATTTTATTGTGCACGATCCATTTATTGCTGAGGAAGTCTATTATTGCTCAAGAGACAAAGAGGCTGTTGTATCCGATCATAGTTTCACTTACAGTCCAATAATAGGGAGAATACAAATACAAAAGGATGAGATAATTGAAAACGAAAGATATTTTGTTATAAAAGAAAATTTATTTTGTGATATAAAACAGATACTATGGATGTCAGGAAAAGACATTAATAATAATTATCATTTACTTTAGCGCAAGATGTATTGAAGTACTTTATCAATAAATAATAAAGGAACTGATTTGATTAATAATGAGGGAATTCATTTTGACTAAGAAAATCTTTACAGAAGAACCTGAACATGAACTGTGGAGAAATCTTCTGCAGTATTCTTACAAGTCAAATATCAGGAGATATTTTGAGGAACATGGAAATCCCATAATTGATGATACTCAATCTGAAAATAACTTTGATGTTCTTGCAAATGCAATCGCTGGAGCATTGATGCAGGCTGATGAGTATTATAAAGCGAGCAAGATGGTAAGCTTACATGTTGAGCCGCTTATGCTTTACTATGGAACAACGAATCTACTTTATGCCATGAGCATTCTCACAAAAGGCAGAAGGGTTGATATAAACAATCATGGAATGAAGATTGAAGTGGATGCCGATCTTGAATATATGGCAGATACAAAAATAAAATTCTTCAGGACTTCAGACGGAGGTGTTCACGTTTTCGCAAAAAACCTGGGATTTGATAAAGATCTCTGTAAGTACGCTCATAATGGACCTGATGGTAAAGAGTGCTGGACACTGAGTGACTATTTGGATTCTATTGCAGAAATAGCTGATGATTTTAATAGGTGTTATCCTGAACGGAAATCCCATATACTGATGCTTGATGTTGTTAATACTGCAGACGGTATTGTGGAAAAGATACAAGTAAACAGTGAAGGAACGACAGAATTCAGCTCTTCAGACATAGAAGGTTTTTCGAAAGCATATTTAAACCCGTCACTAGGAACCATGCGAGATGGTAAAAAACATCTGGTGCTACACCATAAAATAAACGGGGGAAAAATAGAACAAACATCTTATTCTGGACAGCCATATTTACGAGTTTCACATAAAGTTGGCAAAGAACTAATTACAATTCCAGAAGAATTGAACATGTATATTGCGTTGTTCGTCCTTGGGAATCTCTGCAGGTATTATCCTGACAAATGGTATCCTTTTGTTACTCAGGACTCGACTGGGGAAAAATTGCTGGTAGAAAAACTACTGTATTTTTCTAGAAGGATGTTGCCTAATATTGTTCTAGACCGAATTGTAGGAGAAAAAATCTTATTCGTGTCTGATAAGTATGTTCCAGATGACAGAGTCCGGCTTGTAGGTGACCATGAGGTGAAAGAAATAGTTAAAGAAGAAGTATCAAAACAGCTTCAAAGCCAGCAAATAAATAATGCTATTCAAATAAGGAAAAGATAGAATGGAACAGAATTTTAGGTCAGCAGTTTTTCAGCTATGCAAGAAATGTGAAAAACATCCTAGGTCAAAAGAGATACGAGAACTTATTCATAACATAAGTGTTGCTGTCAATAAGAATAAAGACGGTATTCCAGGAAGACCTTCTCATGGGGACCTTGCGTATATTTCATCGCAACAAAAAGTGCAGTTTTTAGGTTACCTAATTACTGATGAGTCTATCGATGAAATCAATAAGCAGCTGCCGTTTCACGCTACACCGCTTGATGAAAATGAACGCTTTATTATAGAGACGGCTTATTTGACTTTGTATGCTTTTATAGAGGCGTGTATATCTGAAATAAAAGAAAAACACCCTAGAGCGTATATGTTAATTAATCCATATTTTAAATATAGAAAACCAAATATAAAAACTGATGCAGCTTCATTTTTTGAAGAAGATGCATTTGAGGAATGCGCCAAAGCTTTCAAAAACGGTAAAGTGTACAGGAAACTAATCGAGAATGATACTTTGTATGTGCTGGATAGCCTGCCACAGGATCACCTGCATGCATTATCATCTACTATTGATAAACAATTCAAGCAAGATTATTCGTCTGTATCTAAAGAAACTGAAGATATGATTATGAAGTTCGATACAGCATCCCTAACATTGCCTGATTTAGTGTTGCTTTATTGTGTATACTGCTATGCATTACAAAGTGCCTTGTTAAATGCAGTTCAAATGTTATTTGAAGCAATCCTTGGAAAAGATTTTGCTGTATTAAACAACGATAACATAATTAACATCAATCACATAGGGAAAAACTGGGTTTATGAAAAGTATGTTGTTTTATGTCAAGGAGACTTTTGGGGTCTTGGCTTATCAAATCTTGGAAGTATTGTCCTTTTGGATTGTGACTTGAGTGATAATTATCATGTTAAAGAGTTTGGCTCAGTGTATTCTGAGACTTTTAGTTTCGCAGGGGAGTTCGGAGAATCTACTAAGTTTTCATTTGCGACAGTGGATGAAGAATTAAACCCCATACACATATTTACGGATTATGCGATGAATTCAAAGCTTGGACAGATGCCTGTGAAGTACGATGGAAAAGGGCACAAACATGCAACATGATGTCGCTTATAATATTGTTTAAGGAAGGTCCTTGTAAGTGGAATGTATAATTCATCATAAAAAATGGCATGCTTTACAAGATCGTTTAGGAAAAGAAATTGATAAGTATTGTAATGCTAGTAATTAGTTTATTCTCTAGTCTTTTTTTTTATTATATGAGAAGAGTTTGTTGCAGTACCTATCGTAATGCTTTGGCCAGGAGGTTATAAAGAATTAGTAATGACTATAAAAGAATTTGCAATAAAGTGTGGGGTGCTAGAGTCAACCGTGAAAGACTGGATTGAGAAGGGATATATACCAGGATCGCAGGGTGATAGTATTCCATCATCTGCTCGTCCCCCATATACTGCTACAAGAGCAAAAACAGGCAGTGCTATTATTAGGAGCATGCTCAAAGCTTGCAATAATCATTATGGAATATTTGCTGGAATATATAACTTGTCTCAAGATGCTTTTGATGCATATGTCAAATCGCTATTAGATGGAGGTTATATTGTTGAATATAAGGAAGAAGGGGTCACATATTACAATATAACTGTTAAAGGTGTAGAGTTTTTACTGAGCTGGTCAAAAGTTGAGGTAGCAAGCGTATTGAAGATTTTTTCTTCAATGTTAGAGTCGGGAGATTTTAGCCACTCAGAGTCAGGCGAAAATCGCCAATCGGAGTCAAACAATAAAGACCAATCACCCGGACTTTACTTATTGAATTAACTATTCAGTTTGTTCAGAGGAGCTTGCAGCACTCACTCTTGTGGTTTTAAGAGCGATGTTCTCAAGGTGCTTCCCTCTGAAACTGTCGCCGCGAATATTGAATACGGTCGCGTCATCAAATATCCGATCAAGCGCACAGAGAAGATCGTCATCTTCATTGAAGTCGTTCTTCCATAAGGCAGGAGCCTTGTTGCTTGTGAATATGATGTTGTTCGTCCCGTCGCGGTTGTAGCGCCTGTCGATCATGTCGAAGAAGAGCCTGGTGTTCTCCTTGTCGAATTCACAGCGTCCAACCTCATCTATGATCAGGCACGCTGGCCTGACAAGGCCGTTAAGGCAGGATGCCTCTTTGCCGCTTCTTCTGGCACTGGTGAACTTGTCGCGGAGCTCGGACATTTTTATGAAATATGTCTTGAGCCCGTTCTGGCAGCATTCATAGCCGTAAGCTTGAGCAAGATGAGTCTTGCCGGTTCCCGGTGGACCAATAAAGGCCAGATTCTTATGGGCGCGAATTGCATTGAGAGCAGGCAGAGACATAAGCCTGTCTGCATGCTTGCCCTTGATGACGCTGAAGTCGAAATTGTCGAATGTTTTCGGAACCTTCTGAGGAAGTCTGCTGGTACGAAGATACATATCTATCGTGTTGCGGATTTTCTTGTCCCGAAGGTATTTGTATATACCGGTCGGTCAGAACACTGTGCACGGTCAAATAGAGCAACCTTGCCGCTAACCTTGCCGGTCTGCTGAGCAGTCCGTTTTCGATCTCATATAATAGTAGTGGCACACATAAGTGTGACT
>Ga0256404_1012508_pt1 | contig 11028 bp, 18 predicted proteins | sample RumenRJG_01DNA_FD_185990 | JGI IMG/M metagenome (GOLD analysis project Ga0256404, IMG submission 185990) | Bovine rumen microbial communities from Lethbridge, Alberta, Canada - RJG_01 | ecosystem: Host-associated > Mammals > Digestive system > Stomach > Rumen | place: Canada: Alberta | collected...
AAAGGAGCGGAGGCCAATGTCCGGAAACCCAGTATTCATCAGTGTTTTACCCCCAGGGGGGGGGGGTGCAAGCCAGTAGTGGCAAGGGTTTTGGGCTGCCACTTGGTTGGAAGTTTTGGAAGTTTGAAGAATTATTTTGTTATTGTAATAAGGTAATTTATTACCGACTGCTGAAGTGTCATTGTGGCAAAGTGCAAATCCGCTACAATGACACCAACTTGTTATTAAAAAAAGTAAGAAAAGAAATGAACGAAATAAAAAATATGGAGGAACAAATATGAGCAAAGATTTAAAAATCAAACACGGTTTTACCTTGGCGGAAGTTTTTTCAGTACATCCGAAAGGTGTCCGCAAGCAAGGATTTACCTTGGCTGAGGTTTTTTCAGTACATCCGAAAGATGGCCGCAAGCAAGCATTTACTTTGGCGGAAGTTCTTATTACCCTCGGAATCATTGGCGTGGTGGCGGCGATGACGTTACCAAATATGATTATTAAGCATCAAAAGAAAGTTGTTGCAACAAGATTAAAACAGACTTATTCAATACTTCAGCAAGCAATGGAATATGCAAAATCTGATTATGGTGATACATCCGAATGGGGTATTAATTATGAAGGTTCAACAATAAGCAGTTGGCGTACTTGCGCAATGGATATGGCAAAGACATATTTTATACCATACCTTAAGGGCGAAGAAGTCGCCCAATATGCTATTCCTATTAAACGACTTGGCTATAAATCAGGTTGGAAATTTATTAATGGACTAACTTTTGTAGACGCCTCATATAGTGAAGTATTTCCCTATAAGCTAAATAATGGTGCCTATTTATTTTTTAGTATGAATGGAAACGGACCAACACGTGTAGTTTATGATATGATAATATATGCTGATATTGATGGACCAAGGGGTTACAATACAATTTCAAAAGATATTTTCATTTTTCATTTGTCTCTTATAAATAGCAGAGAAAAATTTAGTTTTGGCAATAGTATTTCACGGGGTATGTCAAGAAATAGCTTGATTAATAATTGTAAAAATGGTGGTTATTATGGTCAAGCTTATGGCCACCAATCTTGCTGGCAATTAATAATTAACGACAATTGGCAGATATCTGACGATTATCCGTGGTAGCTAAATGATATATTTAAGAATTGTAACGAATTATAAATTTAATCACAAGTACCGTGTTGACAGTAAATTTTGTTTGTCATAAGATTTTTATACTCGTGTAATGTAGGTTTACAAATAGCCAAAATATTTTAAACGTAAAATACGTGAGTGCAAGACCCCAAGTGGGTTTTGGCGTGTACATAAGGTAAAACAAAGGAATAAAAATGGCAACGAAACAGAGAATCAGAGTTTGTTTGAAGGCATATGATCACAAGTTGATTGATGTATCATCAGACAAAATAGTTGAAACAGCAAAAAGAACTGACGCTAAAGTAGCCGGTCCGATTCCTTTACCTACAAAAAGACGTATCTATTGCGTGTTGCGTTCACCACACGTTGACAAAAAATCACGTGAGCATTTTGAGTTGAGAACTCATAAACGCATCATAGATATTTACGAAGCAACTCAACAAACAACTGAAGAGTTGACAAGATTAGATCTACCGGCAGGTGTAGATATTGAGGTTAAACTTTAATTTTTTAAAAGCTAGCCCGAAATTTTGAAAATTGAATAAGCATTATGCTCAATAATGTGAACTACAACTTTCAAGAAAATCTTGGAAAGTTCAGCTAACAAAGCTGAGGGGTGAAAATCCTCAAAGGTAAAGTAAAAGACCGTTATTAATGTAGCGCTCGCAAGAGAAATGTGCAATCCGGAAAAAGTTTAATAGTGAGGCGAATGTAGGTTCGCATCAAGTACGGTGAGCAAGAAAGGTATGAATATGACACTAGGTTTAATAGGAAAGAAACTTGGAATGACCCAAATCTTTGATGAAAAAGGTTTGGCAATCCCTGTTACCGTTGTAAAAGTTGATAAAATGGTTGTAACTCAAGTTAAAACTGTTGAAAAAGACGGCTACAATGCAATTCAGGTAGGTACAATTGCGGCTAAGGAAAAACACCTTACAAAAGCACAAATTGGACATTTCAAGAAAAACAGTCTTGAAAATTTCAGACACTTACAAGAGTTCAGAATTGATAATCCGCAAGATTACAAAGTGGGTGACGAGATTGCACTTTCAGTGTTGGAAAACATTGAAAAAGTTGATGTTACCGGAACTTCAATAGGTAAAGGTTTTCAAGGTACAGTAAAAAGATGGAACTTTGGCAGAGGACCTATGGGTCACGGTTCGAAGAATCATAGAGAACCGGGTTCAATCGGTGCAGGTACAACTCCTTCACGTGTTATCAAGGGTAAAAGAATGGCCGGTAATATGGGCAACGAAAGAGTTACTATCACTAAATTGAAACTCGTAAAAATTGATGCTGATAACAGATTAGTTTTAATCAAAGGTTCAGTTCCTGGTTGCGATGGCAGATTGGTAACAATCGTTCCGTCAAGAACAAAATGGAACAGTTAATTAAAGTAAATACAAGAACAGTAAAGTTTAAAAAATCCCTTGATGCCATATAAAACCTAATAGGAAAGCGGTATCGGGCAGTATAAAGGAAAGAGAAAATGGCAAAAGAAATACTAAGCGCAAAAGGCGAAAAACTTGGTGAAATCACTTTAGAAAAAGGTGTTTTCGGCGTAGAGCCTAATATGCACGTAATGCACTTGGCAGTAAGACGTCAATTAAATAATGCAAGACAAGGTTCTGCTTGTGCAAAAACAAGAGCTGAAGTATCAGGCGGCGGAAGAAAACCTTGGAAACAAAAAGGTACAGGTCGCGCAAGAGCAGGTTCTTTAAGATCACCTCTATTCGCAGGTGGTGGTGTGGTATTTGGACCAAAACCAAGAAGTTACGCGTTCAATATGCCTCAAAAAGCGAGAAAATTGGCTTTGAAATCAGCTTTATCAGCTAAGGAAGCACAATTGACAATAGTTAAAGATTTTTCTGAAATCAATGAACCAAAAACAAAATTAATGGCTCAAGCTCTAAAAGCTTTGAAGTTGGCAGGCAAAATCTTAATCATAGCAGATACAAAAGCTGCAGAAAACAATTACTTAGAATTGGCTGCAAGAAACATTCCGTCTGTAAAAATTATTTTACCGACAAACTTGAATGTGAAAGATATTCTTGAAGCGGATAACGTAGTGATTACTGAATCAGCAGTTAAAAAAATAACAGAAATGTTAGGTTAGTCGAAGAAAACAGATAAGGAAATTTGAAAAATGAGTACATCAAGAACAAATAAAGAAAAGTTATTCGATTTGATAAAAAAACCTATTATTACTGAGAAATCAGTAGGCGCTACAAGTGAAAACAAATACACTTTTGAAGTTGTAAAAGACGCATCAAAAACAGAAATTGCGCAGGCAATCGAATTAGCTTTTCCAGGTAGAAAAGTTACAAAAGTAAATACGGTATATATGCCGTCACATTCAAAAAGAATGGGTTTAAAATTCGGAAGAACGGATTCATCAAAAAAAGCAATAGTAACAATATCAGGTGATCCAATCGAAGAATTAATCGGTGCATAGTGCGAATAAGCCTAAAGCGGATATCCGTTAAAGGTAAGTGAGCAAGATAGCACAATAATTAGTACACAAAGGTCGAGGCAATAGGGAAAGTTCCCGAACAAGTAAGACCAAAAGCCAAACAGGAGACAAAAAATGGCAATTCGTAAAATTAATCCGACTTCCCCGGGACAAAGAGGGATGACAAGAAGTGATTATCAGGAAATTACAACAGACAAACCTGAAAAATCCTTATTGAAAGATTTAAGACAAAAAGCCGGCAGAAATAATACCGGTAGAATTACTTGTCGTCACAAAGGTGGCGGTGTAAAAAGGGCATACCGTATTATCGATTTCAAAAGAGAAAAATTCGGAATTCCTGCAACAGTTAAAACAATTGAATACGATCCAAACAGAAATGTAAGAATATCATTGGTATTCTATGCAGATGGTGAAAAAAGATATATTTTGACACCGGAAGGTTTGAATGTAGGTGATAAAATTGTATCCGGTCCGGAAGCTCCAATTCAAACAGGTAACGCTTTACCGTTAGAATTGATTCCATTGGGTACAATGGTGCATAATATTGAGTTAACACCGGGCAGAGGTGGTAAAATGGTTAGATCAGCAGGTAATACTGCGCAAGTAATGGCAAAAGAAGGCAATTATGTAACCATCAAACTTCCTTCAGGTGAAATGAGAATGGTAAGAAAAGAATGCTTGGCAACAGTAGGTGTTCTTGGAAATGCTGAATACAAAAACCTTTCTATCGGAAAAGCCGGAAGAAAACGTTATATGGGTATCAGACCAACTGTTCGTGGTGTTACAATGAATCCTTGCGATCACCCTCACGGTGGTGGTGAAGGTAAGACCGGTCCTGGTGGAAATCCTAAGACTCCTTGGGGTAAACCGGCTCTCGGTTACAAGACCAGAAAAGCTAACAAAGCTTCTAGCAAGCTTATTGTTAACAGACGTAAAAAATAGAACGAATAAAGCAAGAAAGGTAAAATTATAATGGCACGTTCATTAAAAAAAGGACCATACGTAGAAGAGGCTTTACGTAAAAAAATAGATAAAATGAATGCAAATTCAGAAAAGAAAGTAATCAAAACTTGGTCAAGAGCCTCAATGATTACTCCGATGGAACCAAATATGTTAGGTCATACAATTGCTGTTTACAATGGGAAGACTCACGTTCCTGTATATATAACAGAACAAATGATAGGACACAAATTGGGTGAATTTGCACCTACGAGATTATACAAGGGACACAGCGGTTCCGATAAAACTGCTTCAAAATAATCTCAGATGATAACGTAATTTAAAAGGGAAAAAACAAATGGAAGCAAAAGCAAAACAAACAGATATAAAAATGACAGCGAGAAAATTACGCAGAGTAATTGATGCGGTAAGAGGCAAAGCTGTTGTTGAAGCTCAACAAGTATTGCATTTTATGCCATACTTTGCGGCAAAGGTTGTTGAAAAGAATTTGAAAGCAGCCGTTGCAAATGCAAAAGAACAATATGGCGTTTCTGCTGATGCTCTGAAAATATCAGAAATTTATGCAGATGAAAGTGTAACTTACAAAAGAGCAAGAACAAGAGCACAAGGTCGTATGTACTCGAGATTAAAACGCACATCACACTTAACTATCAAAGTAAGTGACGAAAAGTAGTAACAATAGATAAAGGTAATAAAAATGGGACAAAAAACACATCCATCAGGATTTAGACTTGGAATTATTAAACCATGGGTTAGTACATGGTACGCCAAGGTTAAAGATTACAAAGAATTTGTTGCAGAAGATGCAAAAATCAGAAGATTTGTAAAGAAAAAATTGTACAGTGCTGGTGTTTCAAAAATATTGATTGACAGAAAAGCTCAGAGTACAACAGTTACAGTAGTAACCGCAAAGCCAGGTATTGTAGTAGGCCGTGGCGGACAAGGTATTGAAGAATTAAAACAAGCTGTATCAAAGCATATCGGTAAACCGGTAATTATCAATGTAGTTGAAGTTGCAAGAATCGATGTGGATGCACAATTGGTAGCAGAATCAATTGCTCAACAATTAGAAAAGCGTGTAGCTTTCAGAAGAGCAATGAAACAAGCAATGCAAAGAACAATGAGAGCCGGCGCACAAGGTATCAAGGTTATGGTATCCGGTCGTTTGGGCGGTGCTGAAATTGCACGTTCAGAATGGGCAAAAGAAGGCAGAATCCCTTTGCAAACACTTAGAGCAGATGTTGACTATGGTTTTACCGAAGCAGATACAATAATGGGTAAAATCGGTGTTAAGGTCTGGATTTTTAAAGGTAGTTTAATGCCTGGTGAAAAAGCTGATGCTAACATCAAATCAAAAAGTGATAAATCAGACAATAAAGGACAGAGACGTCCTAGAAGAAGTAGTAAGGCAGTAGAATCTGCTGAATAGTTAAGGTATAGAAAATAATAGGAGCAAAATAAAATGTTACAGCCTAAAAAAACTAAATACCGCAAAATGATGAAAGGCAGAATGAAAGGAACCGAAACAAGAGGTGTAGACTTTGAATTTGGTTCATATGCAATCAGAGCCTTGGAACCTGGCTGGATTACCAGTCGTCAAATCGAGGCGGCACGTCGTGCTATGACTCGTGAAATCAAACGTGGCGGTAACGTTTGGATTAAAATATTCCCGGATAAACCTATTACTGCAAAACCGGCTGAAACTCGTATGGGTTCCGGTAAGGGTAATGTGGAATACTGGGTTGCAGTAGTAAAACCAAACAGAATTCTTTTTGAACTTGAATACTTTGACAGAGCGACAGCAATTAGAGCGTTAGAATTAGCGGCTCAAAAGTTACCTATCAAAGTTAAAGTAGTGGCAAAAGAAGCAGTAAAATAAGGAAAAAACAATGAAATTAAGTGAAATGCGTGAAAAAACGGTTGAAGATTTGCAAAATGCAATCTTGGATTGGAAAAAAGATTTATTCAATTATTCAATCCAACTTTCCACTCACAAATTAGAAAACACATCATTGATTTCTAAAACTAAAAGAATGATTGCACAAGCAAAAACCGTAATAAAAGAAAAAGCTTGTAATGAAAATCAAGCGGAGGTAAAAAATGCCTAAGAAAGTAAAACAAGGTACAGTAATCAGTAATAAAATGGATAAAACAATTGTAGTTAAGGTAGCAGAGTATTCTCCGCACCCTAAGTACAAAAAGATTATTGAATCCAACAAAAACTACAAAGCGCACGATGAAAAGAACGAATGCCGTGAAGGTGATATCGTTAGAATTGTGGAATCCAGACCTATCTCAGGTTCAAAACGCTGGATATTGTCAGAAGTAGTTGAACAGGTAAAATAGTTCTGAACAAATAAAGGAAAATAAAAATGATACAACAAGAGACAAGACTAGAAGTAGCAGATAACACAGGTGCAAAAGAATTATTATGCATTCGCGTTATGGGAAGCTCAAATAAGAAATTTGCTGCGGTAGGCGATGAAATCGTAGCCACAGTAAAAGATGCAACACCAAATATGGCGGTAAAAAAGTCTGAAGTTGTAAGAGCAGTTGTAGTTAGAACCAAAGCTGATATAAAACGTGAAGACGGTTCTGTTATCAGATTTGATGAAAACGCAGCAGTAATTATTACAAAAGATGGTAATCCAAGAGGAACCCGTGTATTTGGTCCTGTTGCTCGTGAACTTAGAGATAAAGGATACATGAAGATTGTATCTTTGGCTCCGGAAGTTATATAACCAAAAAGATAAAGGAAACAAAAAAATGGCAGATAAAAACAAAAAATCTTTGCATGTAAAAACCGGTGACAGAGTAGTTATTATTGCCGGAAAAGACAAGGGTAAAGATGCGTCAAATGTAAAAAAAGTTGACGTAAAATCCGGCAAAGTTACTGTTGAAGGCAGAAACATGGTTACAAAAGCTCAAAAAGCTCAGCCAATGATGGGAATTCAAGGCGGATTGATTAAGCTTGAAGCACCTGTAGATGCATCAAATGTAATGGTAGTATGCCCTGCATGCAACAAACCAACAAGAATTAAACACGACGTTGTAAACGGTAAAAAAGTTCGTGTTTGCAAAAAATGCGGTGAACAACTAGATGCTTAATGTGTGCGGCAGCAAATAAAAGCTGCGGGTACGACATTAATACCATAGTAAAGGAAAATAAAAATGACAAAAACAAAAAATTTAAAAGATATGTATTTAGAAGATGCCGTTCCGGCATTAAAAGAAAAATTCGGTTACAAAAATATTCATCAAGTACCGAGATTAAATAAAATTGTTCTGAACATGGGTGTTGGTGAGGCTTCACACAGTTCAAAAGTTGCAGAAACAATTGAGGCGCAATTAACAAAAATTGCCGGCCAAAAATGTGTTATCACTAAGGCTAAAAAATCAATTGCATCATACAAATTGAGAGAAGGTATGCCCGTTGGTGCAATGGCTACTCTCAGAGGTGAAAGGATGTATGATTTCTTGCAAAAGTTAATTTGCGTTGTGTTACCAAGAATTCGTGACTTCCGCGGAATCAGTCCGAAATCATTTGACGGCAGAGGTAACTATACTTTAGGATTGAAAGAACAAGCTCTTTTCCCTGAAATCACTTTTGAAGAAGTTGATTTGGTTAAGGGCATGAACGTTTCAATTATCACAACAGCAAACACCGATGATGAAGCAAGAGAATTGCTAAAATTGTTGGGTATGCCTTTTAAAACAAAATAAAAATTAACGAGAAATATAATTATACAATAAAACATAAAAGGAGAAATTCATGGCTAAAAAAGCGATGATAAACAAAGAACAAAGACGTGAAAAATTGGTAGCGGCAGGAAAATATCCGGCTGTAAGATTGCACAACAGATGCTCAATCTGCGGTCGTCCACACGGCTATCATAGAGATTTCGGTCTTTGCAGAATTTGTTTAAGAAAAATGGCTCACGAAGGTTTGCTTCCGGGCGTAACAAAAGCAAGCTGGTAGTGTAGCGAATATATCACCAAATAATTAATTAAAGCTGAGGTAACTTTAAGCGGGTACCTCGGCTTTAGTTTTTATATCAAAAGAACAATTAAAAAAGCGCACCTTTTACTAAAGGTGCGCCCTACATATTTCAAAGTTATTTATTCAATTTCAATTGCACTAACTGGGCAAGCATCTGCTGCTTCTTTTACGCAATCCATGTTATCAACTACTGCTGATTCATTTACATCTGCTTTATCAGAAATTGAAAATACTGCGTCGCAAATTGATTCACAAGCGCCGCATGCTATACATGAATCATTAACTTTTACTGTCATAATCGTTCTCCTTTATTTAATAGTTTACGCGTGGAGATTTTCCACAGCTCAATTATACATCAAATATTTTAAAATATCCAGTCCCTAATGATATTAGCTATATAATCAAATCCTTCAATTAATCCAAGATTTTTAGATTGAATATTTTTGCTGTATACAAGGATAGGCACGTATTCTCTTGTGTGATCTGTACCTTCTGCAGTTGGATCACATCCGTGGTCGGCGGTAAGTATTAATATATCGTCATTTGTCATTGCTTCAATAATTGCCGGAAGGTATGTATCAATTTCTTCGAGTGCTTTTCCATAGCCTTTTGCATCACGCCTATGGCCGTAAAGCATATCTGTATCTACAAGATTGGTGAAAATTAGATAATTTTCGAAATCCGGATTGAGATTTAAGTTTTGGTAAGCAATACTATCAAGATTTAAATCTTTTTTTACAGCTTTTAGGGTTAATTCGAGGCCTTCTTTATTTGAGCCGGTATGAACTGCATGAGTTATCCCGGATTTAGAGAATATATCTTCTATTTTTCCGATAGCGACTACTTTACCGCCTTTGTTTTTAATTTCATTCAAGACTGTATTTTCAGGTTCCATTGAATAATCACGTCTATCTTTTGATATTCTGGTTGGTTTACCATCGATAACTTTATATGGTCTTGCAATAACCCTTGCAACATTGTATCCCCCGTCATTAAGTAATTTTCTTGCGATAATACACCAATCATAAAGAGTTTCAAGAGGAATCATATCAGTATCGACTGCGATTTGAAAAACGCTGTCTGCAGAGGTATAAACTATCGGGAATTTTGTTTGGTGATGTTGGTTGTTTAATTCTTCAATAATTTTTGTACCTGAAGCCGGAATATTTGCAAGAATTCCTCCGCATTTTGTTTCTTGAATAAACTTTTCAATCAATTCTGGAGGGAATCCGTCAGGGTATGTCATAAACGGTTTTGGAGAAATTTGACCTGCGATTTCCCAATGTCCGGTTGTAGTGTCTTTTCCCATGGATTTTTCTTTTAAAGTTCCGTATTGAGCAATCGGATTTTCAACCGGATTAATACCTTTAAAATGCTGAATGTTTCCCAAACCCATTTTTTCCATATTAGGAACATTGAGTCCGTTGTTAAATTCGCAAACATTTTTTAAGGTATTACAAGTTTTACTATCTCCAAATTGCTCACAATCCGGAAGTGCTCCAATACCCATTGAGTCTATTACAATTACAATTGCGCGTTTCATAATTTTCTCCTGTGAATTAATTGTATCACTAAATTTACATTTCGTAAATAATTGGCAATTATTTATATTTTTTTGTTTTGATTAATATATAGGTGAAATAGGTATTTTAATGTTAAAAATATATCCCGGACAAATAAATAGAATCAACTTTGGTTCAAATGAAGTTGATAATCCTCAAAATATAACGAAACCGGATGGTTTAAAACAAATAAACAAGCTGCCTGAGGTTACTGCGGATTACAACGTTAAAACTCCTATGTCTTATGCCAAAACCGGGATTTTGAATCTTCCAAACGGAATAAGTGCAGAATGTTATAAATTAGCGAACGGGCAACGCGTAGTAATTGTACCTAAAAAAGGTAAAACCACTATAAATACAATAGTAAACACCGGTTCTATGAATGAGCCTGACAATTTGAGGGGAATAAGTCATTATATAGAACACAATTTGTTTAACGGTTCGGAAGGTCTTGAGGCGGGTGAATTTTTTAAACGTGTCAATAATATGGGCGGAAGTACAAATGCAGCGACCGGATTTGCAACTACAAACTATTTCATCACATCAAATCTCTTGAATGAAGATGATTTTGAACAGATGGTAAAAATTCACTTAGCTATGCTTGAAACTCCTAAATTTAGTGACGAAGCTTTGACTAAAGAAAAACCAATTGTTCAGTCTGAAATCAATATGATTACGCAAGAGCCTTCAAATCTTTCAGCTAATCGTGCAATTAAAAATTTATATCAAATAAAATCGACTTCTCAGGATATGATAGGCGGAACAGTTGATAATATTGAAAATCTTTCACGTGAAGATATTTTGAAATATTACAATGACAATTATTATCCGGCAAATATGGTGACTGTAATAACCGGAGAAGTTACAGAAAAAGAGGCAATAGAATTAGTTTCAA
>Ga0256404_1012511_pt1 | contig 11027 bp, 7 predicted proteins | sample RumenRJG_01DNA_FD_185990 | JGI IMG/M metagenome (GOLD analysis project Ga0256404, IMG submission 185990) | Bovine rumen microbial communities from Lethbridge, Alberta, Canada - RJG_01 | ecosystem: Host-associated > Mammals > Digestive system > Stomach > Rumen | place: Canada: Alberta | collected...
ATACACTGGCAGCCTTGGCTGCATATTGCTTTTTCCCAAAGAAGCCCTCCATTGCCGTTGAACGTTCCGTTGAACGTTCCATTGACCGTCAACTTACTCTGTTCTAAATTCATCGAACTCACGTTATTTTTAACTGCTTCAGGAGCCATAGAGCCGCGAAGCTAATACAAAAAGATTATGATAATAATTTATCTTTTTCAATTAGCAAGCGAGCGGACACAGCATTTTAATGCGAGTCCATCAGCAAAGTGGAAGGATGTCTTATCAGTGGTTACAAAACTGTTAAGTTTAATTGCTGCAGTGATGACAATTGTAAATTACGTCTGTATGCTTTGTTGAAACCTTCTCGAGGTTGGGTGTCCCCGACCTCGAGTCTTTTCAGTATTAATTTAAACCATCCAACATTATAAATGATGCCCAATATTTTGGGGCATCAAATTTGCCATTCTCTATACTCCGAAGATGTTTTTGGGCATTTTTGAGGGATTGATGCTTGGTTTTGCCACTCATCAAATTCTTGTAGAATTCAACCATCAGAATGCTTGTCGCTTCATCATCCACTTTATCTAAACTCATTAAAATGGTTTTAATACCTGCAATTTTAAAACCTCGTTGAAGTCCTAAAAGGCCATCGTCAAATCCAAATTCTCCTAATCCAGATTCACAGGCTGATAGAACGGTAAGGTCTATATGGCTCAAATTTAAATTTGAAATCTCTAATGCCGTTATTCTTCCATCGTTGTTCTCTTTCTCAATATGATTGTTTACTTTGGATAACGCAAGAAAAGAACCTGATAGAGCTTTGTCTCCATCGAGGGGAATATCCGTTTTAATCCACATGCCATGTGTGGCCAAATGTAAAATATCAATTTCTTGTTTTGAAAGATTCAAAAAAGACGATTCATCTCCATCTATTCCAGAATAGGAAATACATTTTACACCAGTGTTTCCTAAAATATTACTAATTTTTGAAATTTCAATAATTGTGTTGTAGAGCGGTTCGAAACCACTTCTCTCTCTCCTCTTTTTGTCCTCATAGTTTGAGGGGTGTTCGTATTCTAACCCTCCGTACAATACGGCATTTTTGTATATTCTTTCGATTCTTGGTTTAGTCAATTCAATTGTAGATGAAAGACGATAAAAATTAATAGTGTCGCAATAATACCCGTTATCTGTTGGTAAATATTCAATTGCTATATTATGTAAAATATGAGTTGGAGAAAAATACACATTTTTCACCCCATTTAACTCTTTACCTAATGCTTTCCAAATTAGTTCTCCAACTTTTATGTTTTTCTCTTTTATTGTTGCACTATTTTTAAAAGAATCTTGAATTTGCCGAATATCAAAAAGTTTTGTCATTTGAGGAACTTTATACTCTTTTTTTATTGTAAGAGCATAAAAAATCACATTATCACCTTCTGGAGTAACAGGTGAGATGAATTCAATAGCAATTTCTCTATCTTGTAAAGAATATTGGATGTCTTTCCAAGTTTTAGTTGATTTGTTTCTCCATGTGATTCCTTTTGAGAAAATTGTGGAATTGTATAATTCTGAAATGGTGGAATCGTTTTGGTTTCTTGCCACATACGAAGGAAATGTATTGTCATATAGATTGTTGATGCTCTGCCATATCTTATATTTTGATTGAGAATCCATATCGTAGAAGCCCCTAAGTAGTGTTTCTTTAATGGTATTTTTTGCAATGATTAAGTAGCTTGTTGCATTTTTTAAATCTTCAGGATTAGATAACGATGATGAGGATATGTTCGCGTTTCCTCGAGTATAGTAATATTTTGCAATATTCAAAGCAGAAAGAGCGTATTGTAAGGAATTCTTTCCATGTATAGAATCTTTAATATTAAGTGATAGCTGTTCATTTTCGATGGCCTTGTCATAATTATGAGCAACATAATAGAATTCTGCTAGATTTGATAATGATTCAGCTTTTTTCTCCCATATGTCAGTTGTTTGTGCAAAAACTATATGGATTGGTACGATAATTAATGTAAATATGGCTATAAACTGTTTCATTTATTGTTACGATGTGAATGTGACTCTTTTTACAATATATATGATCGTAGCTATCTTTATCTTTTCGCCACAAAATTACAATTTTTCTTCTGATTTACAAACTTTTTGGCGCGAAAAATTTTTCCGCAAGCCTTGTTTTCTTTTTTTTCTTGGCGGTGCCGAGTGGATGCGGTAACTTTGCGGCGAAATTCGATAAAAATCGAATGAATTGTAGTATTTATAACCAAAAACAGAAAGGAAAACAACATGAAGAAAAGAATGATTCTGATGGGCTTGATGGCTGTAGTAGCTACGGGTCTGAAAGCGCAGGACAAGGTGGTGTTGCGCTCGGGTGAGGAGTTGAACGTGAAGATTGTCCAAAGCGGCGAAACGAGCATTCAGTATCAGTTCCCGGGTGAGGAACTGGTCAATGAGAAGAACAAGCGTGAAATCAAGTACATCGTGTATGCGTCGGGGCGACGCGAGGAATGTTCGCAGGGCATTGAGGTGCCTGAAATCAAGGGCAAGGCAGACTGGAAGAAAGTGGTGGTGACCTATGTTGAGAGCGATGTCGTCGGACTGAAGCGCGTGGGCGAGTTGAAGGCCACGTCGGGGTGGGGCGGTGCACTTGGTTCGAGCATGGGCTACAAGGGTGCTTTGAACAAACTGAAGAAAAAGGCTGCGAAAATGGGTGCAGGCGTGATTTTGGTGCACGACAATCCGAACAAACTTGCCTCGGCACTTGGCGGTGGTGTACAGGTCATTGGAACGGCCTATAAATAACATCTTTCCCCAATTACAAATCTGAGCCCCCTTTATTCGAAAGTGGGCTCAGTTTTTTTTGCAAAATTCGAGATAAAGAGCCTATAGAGTCAAATCCTGTTCATAAATGTCGTGCAATTTCTGCTGCAAAAGAGCTTTGTTGGGTAGGCGTAATTGATATTCAGCAACCATCGTAGGTGACAGGCTTCGACTCAGGGCATATTCCACCACCTCGTCGTCTTTGTCTTTGCAGAGCAAAACGCCTATGCTTGGTTTTTCATTAGTTTTTCTCACATCTCTGTCAAGTGCTTCCAGATAGAAGTTCAACTGTCCCAAATGCTCTGGCTTAAACTTGCCCATCTTCAACTCGAAAGCCACCAAACATTGTAATTCCCGATGATAGAATAGAAGGTCGATGCGAAAGTCGCTGTTGCCAACCTGTAGGCGATATTCCTCGTCCATAAATAGGAAGTCCTTGCCAAGTTCCAATATAAATCGTTTCATTTGGCCAATCAGGGCCTTCTTCATACTATTCTCATTTGCATACTCCTGACCTCCGAGGAATTCCAGCACATATTGGTCTCTGAATACTTGTTCTGCCTTTGGCGCAATTTCTCTCGTCACTGTTGAGAGTTTTGGCTCGTCCAATATTGAACGTTCATAAATCGCAGCATCAATTTGCCGATTCAGTTCACGAGCAGAGAGGTGCTCTTTCAGACAAAGCATCAGATAAAATGTTCGTTCTTCTGCTGATTTAGTGCGACTTATGAGGGTGAGATTGTTCGACCAACTAATTTGTCTCAACAGTGTCGAGAGTTTTTCGTCCACATGGCGATAAGTTTCGTAAAACAGTTTCATTCGCCACAGATTTTTGTCAGAAAATCCCTTCACTTCTGGACAGTTCTTTACGATGTAGTCAGCCAATTGTTTAACAACTCCGTCGCCCCATTCAGAAACAGCAATCTTGTCAGAGATGTATTTTCCGATTCTCCAATATAGATCAATTAATGAAGCGTTTGCCAGTCTCACAACTTCATTTTTGGTACGCTGAATGAGCGATACAACTTCAGCGAACTGTTCGTTTCTGTTTGGGGCAACAATGTGATTCATATTTATCAATTATAGTAATATCAGTTTTAATTTAATAAAAAACATTTCTGACAATAATTTTTGGAAATCAGAAGCCGTCGAGTTCAAAATATTCGTCTTCGAGTTCGTAGCCGTCTTCTTTTTCCTTTTCTTGTTTTTTGTCGTCTTTTTTCTGGCCTTTATCGTCCTTTTTGTTGGATTTATCGTCTTTCTTGGCGTTTTTCGCGTCCTTTTTGGGGTCTTTTTTCGTGGTTTTGTCGTCTTTTTTTGCGAGTTCGTCCTCGTCGAGGATAATCAGCACGTCGTCATCGTCGTTTTTGGATTTTTGGCTCGGTTTTTCGTCGTCGAGGATGATGATTTCATCGTCGTTGGTGGTTTCGTCGTCGTCCAAAACGAAGATGTTGTCGTCGTTTTCAGTGGTTTTCGTTTCCTGTTTGACGGTGGTTCCCGTTTCTTGTTGAACGGCAGTTTTCGTTTTTTGCTCAGTGTTGGTTTTTGTTTCCACGACGGCGGTTTTTTCCTCCTTTTTCGGCTGACTGAGTTCATCGTCGTCGGCGACAAGAATTTCGTCGGGGTCCATCGTGGTTTTTGTCGGATTATCCTCGGAAACAACGGTCGTCGAATTGTCCTCGGAAATGGTCGTGTTATTTTCTTCAGCAACAACGGTTGTCGAATTGTTTTCTTCTTGAACAACGATGGAATTATCCTCTGAAACGACCGTCGTGGAATTGTCTTCGGAAACGGTTGTCGTGGTCTCCTCGGGCACGATGATTTCCTCGCTCGAATCTTCGATGGGAATGTCGCCGTCTTCGACTTCCAAAGTCTCGTCGGCATCCATATTTTCCACGTCGGAATCGCCCTCTTCATCGTCGCCATTGCGCTTGAAAACAGGCTCTTTCTCGTAACCAATTTCGGCTGGTTCGCTCAGCAGCGGACGCTTGTCGATTTCGAGCGGAACGAAGTTTTCCTCGTAGAATTTCGCGTAGTCGTCGTAGCTGAACTGCCGACCGAGCAACTCCAGATTCGGTTCACTGATAATTAGAATTCGCGAACCCTGCACGGAATCGTTTTCCGCCGTGTTTTTCACGCCCATCGCTGCCAGAATGTGCTCCTGCTGATGCAACTGACGAGCGTATTGCAGTGCCTCGTCGTAGCTGAGGAAGCCGCTGACGCGCATGTGGCGCGGACCGTCGGTGTCCTCGATGCGGATGTCGAAGTCGCGCACCATAAAATTGGTGAAATTATAGCGTGCGAGTTCGAAAAGCAACTTGTTTTGGTCGATGGAATCGGGGTGATAGGCGATAATGTAGAGGAATTTCTCGTTGCGCTCGGGCGAAAATTCGCGCACAGCCACCGAATCGCTGTCGCTGAGCACGACCGACCGCCGACTCCACACGTCGCCGAGGTCGAACTTTCCGCCGTGCAGCCGCCGACCCTGTTTCACACCGTTCACAATCATTCCAGCCATCTCGGCGAGTTTGCTCTGCGGGAATTTCTCGACCAACATCTGCATATCGGCCACACAGCCGCTGCCATCGCCGTTGTTGAGTTTGGAAAGTCCGTTGATGAAGATGAATTTGTCGCGATTCTGCCCCATCGGGAAGCGTTCTTCCGAAATGCGCGAATTGCCACGAACCTCGCCGTAGCGGTCGGCCTTGAAAGCGTTGTAGGTGGCTCCGTAGAGCGAGTCCTCGACCTGTTCGCCAAACTTCATCGTCTCCGCGAAATAGGGGTCGGTGAGCAATGCCGTCCATTGACTTTCGGGATATTCGTTTTCGAGTCGACGGACGTAACTTTGGGCCAAATCGTGCTCGCCACGCCGCGAATAAAGCAGGAACAAATGGTAATAGACATCAGCCATCTGCTCGAATTCGGGGAAATCGGTCATCAGACGATTGAATTGCTTTTCGCTGAACGCCAGATGGTCGAGTTTATCCTTGAAAATGATGCCAGAATGATAGAGTCCGTCTTGAATGATGAGGTTGCTGGCTGCGACTTGCTCTTCGGTGAAAGGAATCTGCGCCAAATAGTATTCGCGCTTGTGTGGGTCGTTCTGCGCACTGTCTTTCACCTGTTCCAACGAGTCTTGGATGGCCTCTTGTCGGGCAATCGAGTCGAGCATTTCCTGCGACATCTCCCGTTGGTCGATTCCACCCACCACCGTCTGATTGGCGCGCTGCCAGTTATCGACATTCTCGCGCTTGCCCCATAGCCGTTCAAAACTCTGCTTACCCTGCTGCACGGCCAATGGATTGTAAAAATACCATTTTCCGCTCTGTTGCTGGGTGTTGGGCGTGGGTTGTTGGTTGTTCGTCTGGTTGCGATTGCCCACCGCACCATTTCGCTGCATCTGCTGGGCGGCGTTGGCCTCGTCTTGCTTGCGTTTTTCCTCTTTTTCCTTCTTTTTCAGGGCTTCGATGACGCGGTCGATGGCGGCATTGCGGTCTTTCTCGCTCATTTTCGCCAGAAGTTGCAAGGAATCTTGCAAATGAATCGCGTCGGTGTAGGGGCCGAGTTCGTCGAGCACCTTCGACCGCTGCGCCAGTTGTTCGTAGTCCTTGCGCTCCTTGTCGAGCAGTCCGATGGCCTCGCCGTAGCATCGCTGAGCGTCGCTGAACTTCTCCTTCAACCAATAAAGGTCGCCGAGTTTCAAGAGCAGAACACCCTTTTCGATACCGCTCCGCGTGGCTTTCTCGTTGCCTTTTTCATAGGCGGAAATGGCCTGCATCGTATCGCGTTGCGACAAATAAATGTTGCCGATGGCGTAATAGACTTGGTCGAGATAATCCTTGTTCTTGTCCGATGCCGCCATTCGCTTCAGACGACTGATCATCGCCTTCGACTGACTTCCAGCCATCACCTCGGTCATCGCGATTCGGGCATTGAACTCGATTTCGTAGGGCGGATTCTGCGCAATCACCTTTTTATAAGCCTTGTAAGCCTCCTCACGATGGCCCAATTCCGATTCCAACTGCCCCAAAAGATAGTATTCACGAGCCTTCTGCTTCTTGCGCATCTCGTGTTTGATGACTTTTTTCAAATACGGCACCGCCTCGGCATAGTCGCCCGTGTGGATGTAGTAGTCGGCCATCGTGTAGTCCCATTCTTTCTGCGCCCGCCAGTGAATCGAGTCGCGACGCATATTGCGAATCACGTCCTCGGCGTCGTAAATCCAGTCTTGTTCGATGTAGCACTTCGCCAGCCACGCCCTCGCACGGCCATAAATCGCTGGCTGCGACTGGTAGAGCCGACTCATATAGTTAAACGTCGAGGCGGCCTCGTCGAAAGCACCCTTGTAAAACTGCGACCGACCCATCAGCAGCCATGCCTTCCAGAGAAACGGGTTGTATTCCTTGCGCGAAAGCCATTCGAGGTCGCGCTCCGTCTTGCGCCGTTTCTTCGTCCATTCGGGCCGTTTTTTGATACTGTGCAGTTTGATGGCTTTTTGGCATTTTTCGATGGCCTTTTCGTAGTTTCCCTTGCCCGTTTCGCGGCTGTTTTTGTTGCCGACGGTGTAGAGCGGAATCATCTCCGTGAAATTGTCCTTGTTGCCGTTTTCCTTCTCGGTCGAAGCATCGATGTAGGCCAAAGAAGCGTTGTAATATGTGTTGTAGCGCGCATTAAACGAGTGCCACCAACGGCTCTTCGCAGTGTTTTTCTGCGTAGAACAACCTGCCACCAATCCTGTCAGAATCAGCAGCAAGAGTGGAACGATTTTTTTCGTTTGATGCCGTCGCATACACCTTAATAACGCGATTTTTGCGATTTTATTGCTTGCGACGAAGGTTTTTCGGATTAAAAACCAACGATAATTTCGTAAAAAATAAAGTTTTTGTCCGAATCGTTTGGCAGTTCGGATATTTTTGCATATTTTTGCAGACTGAAATCAATCAAACCGACAACAATATGCCAGAAATTAGCAAATTCTTTGGAATCATTGTCAGCCTCTACTGGCGCGACCACAATCCACCGCACATTCATTTCACATACGCCGAATACGAGTGCAGCATCAGTGTGCTCGACCGCGTGGTGGATGGCAAGGCACCCTCGAAAGTCATTGCAATGGTGAACGAGTGGATGGATTTGCACGAAGCCGAAATTCTCACGCTTTGGGAAAAGGCGCAGAAAGGCGAAAAACTGGGAAGAATTGAACCATTAAAATAAAAAAAGGAGGAAAAATATGTTGAAAATAACCGATGCCGATTATGTGAATGACTACAAATTGCTGCTCTCGTTCAACGACGGGACACGCAAGTTGGCCGACCTCAAACCCTACCTCACGGGCGAGGTATTCGGCGAATTGCTCGACCACGACAAGTTCATCCAATATGGCTTGACGGGCTACACCATCGCGTGGGCCAATGGTGCCGACCTTGCGCCAGAATTCCTTTACGAAATCGGTGGTACGGCCTAAAAAATCGCAAACAACAAATCATCACAGATAATTTTTAATTTTTACAAAATAATTCAAAATTCAACCATCAACCCTCAAAATTCATTTGGCCTATGACATAAAACAAAGCAAAAAGACATATAGATAAGAAGCGTCCGCTTTAGTTCTTGCTTTCTCCGAATTTCGCCAAAAAATATCAAGAAAGCGACCAAGAGTAAAAAGCTCGGATGCTCACGTCAGCAATGGCGTGGGCTTTTACTCGGATATGGTTGCATGGTGTTTGGCGATACCTGGAGGAAGCGTAGACGAAGTAATGAGTCCACGTTTTTTTATTGTCTTCTCCCGAACCGTTTTTGGACTCAATAATACAAGTTAAATTTCAAAAACATAAAATGATTATGACTAAAAGAATTTCTATATTATTGTATGCGTTCATCGCTTTCTTAACGATGGCAGAAGCGCAAGAAAACATGATTAACGGCCATGAATATGTTGACCTCGGACTGCCAAGTGGAACATTGTGGGCAACATGTAATGTCGGAGCAAACAGCCCTAAAGAGTACGGCGACTATTTCGCGTGGGGAGAAACCACTCCGAAGGAATTTTATAGTTGGGGTACTTACAAATGGTGTAACGGTACATCTAATAGTCTAACCAAATACTGTTTCGATGGTAAGTGGGGAACGGTTGACAGATATATAGAACTTGTCCATGAAGACGATGCAGCTCACGTAAATTGGGGAAACGGTTGGCGTATGCCCAGTGCCGATCAAATCCGTGAACTCATCAAATACTGTAACTGGGAATGGACTTTTATAGATAATATTAGTGGGTGTAAATTTGTAAGTACGATAAACGGAAACTCCCTTTTCTTTCCTGCTGCAGGCTGGTATATAGACACATCGATTGAAAAAGCAGGTGCATATGGTACGTATGCATCACGCTCAATTTACGGATACAATCCTGCCCACAACTATAAATTGTACATCCATTTCGAAGGTTCATTTGGTTGGGGTTGTAGCAATGAGTTTCGCTTTTTGGGCCAAAGCATTCGCCCTGTAGTGGCTCCGAAAATAGTCGAGCATATTGTGCTAAACGAAACTAGCTTGTCACTGACTACGGGAGAAACTTTCCAGCTCCAGACTACCGTCTCTCCGTCTGATGCAGGCAGAAAAAACGTAACGTGGGAAACCACAAATGCAAATGTTGCCACTGTTAGCAGCAGTGGATTGGTGACAGCAGTTGCAGCGGGTAAGTGCTCTATTACGGCAACATCTGACGACGGCAGCAATGTGACTGCCAGTTGTGCTATTACGGTGGCACCTAAATTACCTTTAAATTCGGAGAAGTTTCCCGATGCCAATTTCCGCGCTGCATTAGCAGAGATTCTTGGCATTAGCGAGGGCGACGAAATCACCGACGCGATGATTCAGCAGATGGTCGTGCTGTATGTGAATGGCAAATCCATCGCCGACCTCACAGGTGTTGAGCATTTCATTGCACTAAAACTTTTGTATTGCCACGAGAACCTGCTGACTTCGCTCGATGTCTCGCAAAATACTGCACTGACACAATTGCGGTGCTCTGACAACCAACTGACTACACTCGATGTGTCGAAGAACACCATACTGACAGGTTTGAATTGCAGTAACAACCAACTGACTACGCTCGATGTCTCGAAGAATACTGCACTGACAGAGTTGTACTGCGGCGGTAACCAACTGCCCTCGCTCGATGTGTCAAAAAATACCGCTTTGACGAGGTTGGATTGTTACGAAAACCAGCTAACCGCACTTGGTGTCTCGAAAAACACCGCACTAAAAAATCTTGTGTGTTATGATAACCAAATGACGGCCCTTGATGTTTCGCAAAACACCGCGCTGACTGCGTTGGTCTGTTTCAGCAACCGGATTAAAGGAGCAGCGATGGATGCACTAGTGGCGAGCCTACCAACGGTAACAAAAGCTAATTTCTTTGTCATCAATATGATGGATGAAAGCGAAAGCAACGTCTGTACAAAGGCGCAGGTGGGCATCGCCAAAGAAAAAGGATGGAAAGTATACGATTATAATGGAGGAAATAGGCTGGAATACGAGGGCAGCGACCCTGTGGAAGAGGATATTGACCCTGTCGATGAAGACGACAACATCGACTTCGGCAGCGATATGGACGAAAACGACGATTTGAACGGCAACGTCATCGGCGACATCTATTACAATATCAACACGGGCAACGGCGGATACAACGCTGCCGAGGGTTGTATTGTTGTGACGAAACCGACCGACGACGGCACGGTGAACGACCTCGAAGGTAAAGACATTTTCGGCGAGGACTTCAAGAGCCAGTTTACGGGAATCGTCTTCAAAGTACCTGCCGGAAAGGGAACCATCAAGGTGAATGCCGAAACGACCGGGAATATGCTGCTGAAGGTGAAAATCGGAAGCAACGACCCTGTGGAAATGGAACTCAACGGCAAGTTGAAAGTGACCTTCCCCTATAACGTGTCGGAAACAACCTATGTCTATATCTACGCAGGCGCAGCCAACGAAGCGAAGGGCTTCGGCACAACCAACGACGCGGAAGATGCCGCCCTGAAGATTTATGGCATTGAGTTCGAGCGCGGTGAAACCACAGCAATTGACGCTTCGCTAAATGATAATGGACAACGGACAAATGATAGTTGGTACACCATCGATGGCAAGAAGTTGAGCGGTGAGCCGACGAAGAAGGGAATTTATATTTAACGTGAGTTCGACGAATACAAAATAGT